>Ga0193729_1000017_pt1 | contig 83036 bp, 80 predicted proteins | sample U1c2metaG_FD_143036 | JGI IMG/M metagenome (GOLD analysis project Ga0193729, IMG submission 143036) | Soil microbial communities from a riparian zone of the East river system, Colorado, United States - U1c2 | ecosystem: Environmental > Terrestrial > Soil > Riparian zone | place: USA: East River...
AGGAAACGCATTGAGAACGTGGCGTTCCCGATCATTCCGAGCACGACCAGATAGCTCCAGTCCAGGCCGGCAAAACGATATTCCTTCCCCACCCAGGTCACGGCGAGAATCAGTAGTGCATTCATAATCAGTTTAACGATTGCATGACAAAAAGCTCCACCAACATCGCCTTCAGATGATTCGCGTCCAAGAGACCCAGCCGATGAGAAGAATGCGCTTCATCAATGCGTCACTTCGAACAACGTGGCACGCGAGGCGAATTAGGGTCGCTCGTCGATCGGCACGACCTTTTTGCCGGCCGGTTCGCCCACGTATTCGCTCAGCGGGCGATAAAGCCGATTGTCTTCGAGCTGCTCGAGCACGTGAGCAGTCCAGCCGGCGGTTCGTGCAATCGCAAAAACCGGCGTGAAAAGATCGGTCGGAATGCCTAACGAGTAGTAAACGGTCGCGGAATAAAAGTCCACGTTCGCGTTCAAGTTCTTTTTCTGCTTCATCAACTCCGCGATCCGTTCGCTCATTCGAATCCACTTCGGCTCGCCAATCTTTTCGCTCAGCTTTACCGCCATGGCGCGCAGATGTGGCGCGCGTGGGTCGAGTGTTTTATAAACGCGATGCCCGATGCCCATGATTTTCTTTTTCTGGGCGAGTTGATTGTCGATGTACGCGTCCACTTTGTCTTCGCTTCCGATCTCCTTGAGCATGTGAATGACCTCTTCGTTCGCACCGCCATGTAATGGACCCTTCAAAGTGCCGATCGCTGATGTGATCGCGGAATACATGTCGCTCAGGGTGGAGATCGTGACGCGGGCGCTAAAGGTGGACGCATTCATCCCGTGATCGGCGTGCAAGACAAAGGCCACATTGAGCGTGTCGGCCGCTTCTTTGCTCGGCGGTTCGCCGGTCATTAAATAAAGAAAATGCGCCGCCTCACTTAAATCTTCGCGTACCGGTGGCAGCGGCTGACTGTTTCGAGCCCGATGAAAATACGCCGCGATCCCGCCGATCTTCGCCGTGATGCTGCGGGCGCGCTGCTTGCCGATCTCGACCGTCGCCTCCTTACGGATGTTTGGGTCGTAAAGGCCAAGCATCGACACGCCGGTGCGAATCACATCCATGGGCGCAGCATTCTTCGGCGCGGCTTTGATAAAATCGACGACGCCCTCGGGCAAATTTCGCTGACTACGCAGTTGATTCACGCAACGCTCGAGTTCTTTGCGATTCGGCAGCTTGTTGTTCCAAAGAAGATAAACAACTTCCTCGTAACTGACTTTCCCGGCCAGCTCGTTGATATCGTAGCCGCAGTAAATGAGTTGGCCTTTGTCGCCAATCACGTCGCTCAACCGCGTGGTATTCGCGACAACGCCTTCAAGTCCGCGGGAAGTCATGTTTTCCAGCCCTTCATTCTTTTAATCAACGTATCCGCCATTGTCGCAGGTGTGTCCGCAACCGCAATTCCCGCGGCTTTGAGCGCTTCGATTTTTCCCGCGGCTGTTCCCTTTCCGCCGGACACAATCGCGCCCGCATGACCCATGCGACGGCCCGGCGGCGCAGTCATCCCGGCGATGAAAGCGGCGACAGGTTTCTTGCAATTGCTCTTAATCCACGCCGCGGCTTCTTCTTCAGCGGATCCGCCGATCTCGCCGATCAAGATCATCGCCTCTGTATGTCGATCTTCATTGAAAAGTTTGACCGCGTCGAGATGCGACAAACCGCCGATCGGATCGCCGCCGATGCCGATGCAGGTCGATTGGCCTTGCCCGCGCGAAGTCAATTGCCACACCGCCTCATACGTGAGCGTGCCCGAGCGCGAAATCACGCCGACGCTGCCCGGCTTGTGAATGTACCCCGGCATGATCCCGATCTTGCATGCGCCGGGAGTGATGATGCCCGGGCAATTCGGACCGATAAGTCGCGATTTGCTACCATTCATTTGCGCCTTCACACGCATCATGTCCATCACCGGAATTCCTTCCGTGATACAAACCATCAGCTCCACGCCAGCATCGACTGCTTCCAGAATTGAATCGGCGGCCGCAGCGGCGGGTACGAAAATCATCGACACATTACAATTCGTCTTTTGGCGCGCTTCCCAAACCGTATCGAACACGGGCACTTTGCCATCGAACATCTGTCCGCCTTTACCCGGCGTAACGCCGGCGACGACATTCGTGCCGTACTCCATGCATTGCCGTGTATGAAGCGCGCCCGCGCTTCCCGTGATTCCCTGCACGAGCAGCCTTGTGTTCTTATCGACGAGGACGGACATGGGAGAAATGACGAATGACGAATGACGAATGACGAAATAATGACGAGACAATGACGAAGAAATCGTGACCGCTATTTCGACTTTCCGCCTTCGTCATTCGGATTCCTTCGTCATTTTTTCTTGCGTTTGTGGACGACTAACTTGTTGCCGTCGGGATCGCGAAACTGCGCCATCCAGCAGACCGGCGTCTCGAGTTTGTCCAAATCGAACTTGACGCCGCGCTCTTTCAGTTTCGCGATCGCCTCATCGATATCATCGACTTCGAACGCCACCGTCGTTCCATTACGCGAAGGTTTCCAATCCGGATGGCAACCGACACCGATCGTGGTTGCGCCGAGATCATATTCGACCCAGGCGCCCCCCATGGCGGTTGTGCCGGGTTTGAGTTCGAGCGTTTCTTGATAAAATTTCCGCGCACGTTCTGCGTCAGAAACGGCGATGGCGACAAATGCTACTTCTTTGATCATGGACATGGTTCTTTCTCGTTATCGGGTTTCAATTTGTGGATCATTAATTTGTTACCGTCCGGGTCTTGAACGACGGCCATGTGGCAGCACGGAGTTTCAAACGAGTCGGCCGCGAAACGAACCTGTCTATCTTTCAATCGCTTGATCGCTTCATCGAAATCTTCAACTTCGAGCGCGGCGCCGGTTCCTTGATCCGAAGGCGTCCACGTGTCGCTTACGTTCGCGATCGCGAGTGTGTCATCACCGACTGCGTATTCGATCCATTTTCCACCCATCATTTCGTCCGAGACTTTTAGGCCGATTACTTCCTCATAAAACGAACGCGCCCGTTTCATATCCGTGACTGGAATGGCAACGAAACCGATTTCCTTAATTTTCATGTTACTCTTTGAGAAGTTCCAAATCCGGAAAAAGACAGCGCCATCATTCTGTCTTCCAAATCGCGCGGTTTTGAACCACTTTCGCCGCCCTCTTCTTTGTTATTTTGAATATTGCTTGGAACTTGGGTTTTGGATCTTGGGATTTGCTGAATATTGCTTGGGATTTGGCTCTCGGGCTTTGGAGCTTGCTGTTGTCGCCTGTTTTGCCGCGGCGACCACCTTCTGCGCCGCATCCGCCAGATCATCCGCCGCGATAACCGCGAGGCCTGACTCCGCGATCAATTGTTTTCCAGCATCGACATTTGTTCCTTCGAGCCTAACGACCAGCGGCACCGTCAAGTGCACATTCTTCATTGCATTGATGATTCCTTGCGCGATCACGTCGCATCGCATGATTCCGCCGAAAATGTTTACCAGGATCGCTTTCACGTTTTTGTCCGCGATCAAAATCTTGAACGCTTCGGTCACCTGCTCTTCGGTCGCGCCGCCGCCGACATCGAGAAAGTTGGCTGGGCTGCCGCCGTAAAACTTGATGATGTCCATCGTCGCCATGGCCAGACCGGCGCCGTTCACCAAACAAGCGATGTTTCCGTCGAGGCCGATGTAGTTGAGTCCATGCTTTGACGCTTCGACTTCGCGCGGATCTTCCTCCGCGATGTCGCGCATCGCTGCGATCTCGGGATGCCGATAAAGCGCGTTATCATCGAAATTAAATTTCGCGTCGAGCGCGAGCACTTCGCCTTTGGTCGTCACCACCAGCGGATTGATTTCAACCATCGAGCAGTCGCAGCCGATAAATGTTCGATAAAGTCCATCGAACAATTTCGTTGCCGCCCTGGTTTGCGAGTGTTCGAATGCGAGCTGCTTCGCCAGTTTGCGCGTTTGAAATGGCTGCAGCCCGGCGAGCGGATCGATTAGCTCTCGCACAATTTTCTCCGGAGATTTCGCTGCGACTGCCTCAATTTCCACGCCGCCTTCCGTGCTCGCCACGATCAATGGCGCGGCGCTCGCGCGATCGAGCAGGATGGCAAAATAAATCTCGCGCGCGATGTCCGCCGACTCCACCACGAGCACTTTGTTGACGACGCGCCCGGTTGGCCCGGTCTGATGCGTCACCAAAGTTTGTCCGAGCATTTTGCTCGTGACTTCGCACGCTTCCTTTGCCGACTTCACGACATGCACACCACCTTTGAATCCGTTGGTGAAAGTCCCCTTCCCTCGTCCGCCGGCGTGAATTTGCGCTTTGACCACGAGATCGACCCGCTTCGCGTCCGGAGGGCAGCCGGGTTCGGCGACATCTCCCAGCTCACGCGCCACTTGCTCCGCTTCTTCCGGTGTTGAAGCAACTTTTCCGGGCGGCGTCGCGACGCCGAATTTTTGCAGCAACTCCCTGGCTTGATACTCGTGAATGTTCATCTGTTGCCCGCGGGACAGACGGTGCAATTAGCCCGCGTTATGCATCACAGCAACGATTTTTCTGTAATTGCAGGCGTCTCGCTTGCGAAATCTTAGAACGGCTTCGATGAAGGCGCGGGACGTGACTGTCACTGCGCGCGCCGAGATGTGCTGCACTATAATTTTTGTTCCTGTCCGAAAAGATTTCCGACCGTGCGTTGCTCCGTCGGAGGTTCGAGTGCGTTAACGAATTTCCGGAACCGCTCGGAGAAAACTTCGGGACGAAGTTTCCAATAATGGGCGATTCCGGGCGCAGCTACGTAATGTTGAAGAAGTCCTCGCCAACCTTCCCAGAGTTGCCTGTCCATTAACCCATAAACATAATGAAAATGAATTGTCTCGAACGCTTTCAAGAATTGGTAAGCCGCATGAAAGAAGCGCGCCCGATCTTCGCTGGAAAGTACGCTAAGATCTTCCAGACCTACTCGCCAGATCCGTTCCAGCTCCGCGTTCTCCATAAAAGGTTTGGTTACATCGCGCAGGGCCGTGGCCGCAGCGTCTTGCGTGGCGAGCTTGGCCACGCGTGTGCTGCGATGGACCTGTATGCCGAGATACAGAACGGACAACACAACTGCGATCGAGCTAACAAGCTGCGATACTGCATTGATCGCTTCCCAATTCATCCCCCGTGTTATACCACAGGCGAACCGCTAATTACTACTTCGGCTCGTCGGCGACTCTGAGCACAATTTTTCCGCGCGTGTGATGCGTTGCGGCCTGCTCTTGCGCCTTCACTGCTTCGGTAAGTGGCAGCACTTGAGAAACGACCGGCTTGATCTTTTTCTCTTCGATCAACTTGGTGATCTCCGCGAGCTCGCTCGCGTTGGGCTTGACCGAGATCGCCGCTCCGCGGATCCCGTGTTTGTCGAGTTCCGCTTGATCGGGTTCCGCGACCAGCGTTGTGATGATTCCGCCCTTCCGGACTACGCCGTAAGAACGCGCGAGCGTGTCCTTCCCAACCGAGTCGAGCACCACATCGACATCTTTGGCGATGTCTTCGAATTTTGTTTTCGTGTAATCGACTGTCAAATCTGCGCCGAGCTGCTTGAGCAATTCCTGGTTTGGGCTTGATGCCGTCGCGATCACTTTCGCGCCGCGCGCTTTCGCGATCTGGATTGCCATACTGCCCACGCCGCCCGAGCCGCCGTGAATGAGAACAGTCTGACCCGCGCTCAACTTCGCGGTGTCGATGAGCGCCTGCCACGCCGTCAATGCAGCCAGGGGCACAGCGGCAGCCTCAATATAATTGAGCGACTTCGGCTTTGCTGTCGCCTCCCCTTCCGTCGCCACCGCGTACTCCGCGTACCCGCCGCCCCAAAGAACGTATGCGTAAATCGAATCGCCGGCTTTCAGCTTCGTGATCTTCGCTCCCGTTTTCTCAACGATTCCGGCGATATCGTATCCGGGAATCAGAGGCAGCGTCGTTCCAAAGAATTTCGCGTACTTCCCCGATCGAATGAGCGCGTCTACTGGGTTTACGCCCGCTGCGATCACTCGCACGAGAGCTTCATTCTCCTTCGGCTCCGGCCGCGGCGCGTCCTCGTATTTCAAAACTTCCGGTCCGCCGTATTCATGAACGACAATTGCTTTCATTGTCGATGTTGTTGATTGAGCACCGCGCGCGCCTAGCGCGAAACCGAACACCACCACGATCGCGAGATACAACTTGGGTTTCATAAGGTAATAAATCGAGCTGATTTGATGTGTGAGGAAAAGCTTATTTTGGATCCCAGATCCTCGTGCTCGCGCTCGCAATCGGTTCAAACAAGATTCTTCTCGTCTTTTTAGAGTGAACTCATAAGTTGCGATTCATGATCACCACGAAGAAACGAAACATTGTTATTATTGCGTTGTTATCTCTTGGCATCGCCGGCTTTTGCGTCGCGCAAACCAGCCCGCCGCCTGCGAGCATGAGCCCGAGCACAACTGGGCGCGGCAGCAATGCGCCTTACACCGAAGGCCCGGTCTGGATCGTCACGATGATAAAAACCAAAGCGGGATTAGGAGATGATTATCTCAAGTCCATCAGTCAGACCGTGAAGCCAGTTTACGACGAGGGGAAAAAGCAAAAGATCATCCTCGATTACAAAATTCTCCAAGGCGATGCCATGGGCGCGCAGGACTTCAACATCCTCATCATGGTGGAGTATCCGAACATGGCCGCTCTCGACGGATTGCGCGACAAGATGGACCCGATGGTCGAGAAAATCATGGGCTCCGAAGACCAACGCCGCGCCACCGCAGTAAAGCGACTCGACATCCGCGAAATCCTTGGCACCAAAACGATGCGCGAAATTACTCTTAAGTAATCACTTCTTTAGAGCTGCTCGTCCCGTAGCCTTCTTAATGGCCGCCATGGCCGTGACCCATACCACCCGTGCCGTGAACAGGTCCTCGGCCGGAGTTAAGGCTTGGTCCACGACCGACACCTCTCATCGTGCTCGCGTGGCTCTTGCCAAAGCCAGTGGCGCTTTTGCCATGGACGCTGCTTTTACTATGAGCGTTCTGAGCATGCAAGGCTGCTTTGTCCGACCGGTGCGCGTCACTCACGACCTTACCGAGCTTGAGCCCGTTGTCGTGTGCAATTTCACCCCAGCCCTCCCCGGCTTTATGCATTGCTACGATATCGTTAAAGCTCTTGCCAGACGCATTAGCCAGCAAGTTTGCTTTCTCCAATTCACCCCATCCGAGCCCTGTCGACGCCCTCTCGGCTTGCAACGTATCGACCGGAACTCCCGTTTCGTTGGAAATCCTCGTCACCACTGCTCCGCGAGAGACGGGGACGTCGATCAGCAGGAAGAATGCTGCCATGATTAAACTTAACGTTTTCATATAAGAAAATTCGGTTTCGACCAGACCTATGGTCGCTTATTCCCGTAAAGAATTTGAAATGGCGCTGGCATTTTTCCGTCGTGAACGTCGCATTCTCCGCTCCGAAGATTTTCGCGAGAACGGCTGCCACCGCAGTCCTAGGGAGGACACCCGTTGCCGCACGGCAAAATGACACCTAATGCGAGGCAATTCGTGAGCTATTTTTCATGGGAAATAGGCATTGACAGATGAGGTCCATTCAAGATCGTGTATCTATGAAGACTCCTCGCAGACCTAGCCGTTCAAGTTCTATTCTGTTTCAACTGCGCATCGCCGCCGCAGGCGTGCTCTTAATCCTAGCCGCCGGAACATTCTCTGTTGCGGTTCTCGGCGCCGGCAGAGGCGGCTCAGGAGGAGCCACGCAACGGAACGCTAACGCTGACGCCTTCGATCAGGGCTCGACCGTGGACACATCGAGTGTGATCGTTCAGCTCAGAGGGGATCCGCTCAGTACTTATCGCGCTACCAAACCAGCGCCGGGCAGGAAAATTGATTTCAATAGTAATACCGTGAGATCGTACCGCGCCCAACTCTCCACATTGCGCAACGATTTCAAAACATGGCTGCGAGCCAATGCGCGCCAGGCGAAAATAACTAGTGAGTACGATATTTCGCTCAACGGGGTCGCCGTGCAACTCAACGGGGCGTCGCTGGAGACAATCGCAGGCGCGCCAATGGTGCAGCAAGTCCAGTACAACGCCCTTTATCACCCCGACCTGAGCCAGAGCTACAGGATCATCAACGCCTCGGGAGCTTGGACGGCCGCCGGTGGCAGGGCCGTCGCCGGGGCCGGGATCAAGATCGGCGATATCGATACCGGCATCGACCACAACCACCCCTTTTTCGATCCGACAGGCTTCAGCTACCCACCCGGGTTTCCCAAGTGCGACGCGGCGGACAGCACGACGCACACCGTTGACAGCAACTGCGAGTTCGTCTCGCCAAAGGTCATCGTTGCCAAAGTCTTCTACAACAAGGCCCAGGTCCAAGGCCTCAGCGCCCAGGCCATCCAGGACCACGGGACGCACACCGCCGGGATCGCCGCGGGGGTGACCGGCAAGACTGCGGTGGTGAACGGCGTGAACATCGGTGATCTGTCCGGGATAGCGCCGGGTGCTTGGCTGGGGAACTACAACGTCTTTCCCGATAACGTGACGAATGCCCGTAGCGAGGACATCCTCAACGCTGTCGACGCCGCCGTTGCCGACGGGATGGACGTTCTCAATCTGTCACTGGGCGGCACATACCATCTGTTGGCGATCGGCCTCGACAACGCGGTTGATGCGGGCGTGGTGGTGGCGGTGGCCGCCGGTAACAGTGGCCCGGGCCCCGACACCGTTGAGTCGCCCGGCCGGGCACGCAACGTCATCACCGTCGGCGCGAGCACAAACCAGCATTTCATCGGCCAGCCGTTCACGTATCCGGAGGGCGGTGGAACAACGATCGGTGCGGCCGTCGGGGACTTCCCTGCCCTTCCCACGGCCTCGTATGACCTTTACGACACGAACAGCACCGCTTGCACGAGTGTCCCGCCGGGCGCCTCCGGCAAGCTGGCGATCGTCAACCGCGGGAGTTGCACCTTCAGCACGAAGGTGCGCAACGCGATCGCGGCCGGTGCTGTCGGCGTGCTCGTGATCAACAATGTCGCCGGTGACCCGACCGCCATGGCCAAGGATGGGGGGGGCGGCGACAACCTGCCCGCCGTCATGATCGGCCTGAATGAAGGCGCCGCTCTTCGTTCGTCCGGCGCGACCACAGCGTCAGCGGTGGCCGTGTTCCAGGAGTTCATCACATCCAACGCGGACATCCTGGCTGGCTTCAGCAGCCAGGGCCCGACCACCGTTGATCTGGCCGTCAAGCCTGACCTGACCTCGGTCGGCGTCAACGTCCTCAGTTCGATCACTTGTGTGGGCAAACCGGTGACCTGCCCCGGCGACGGCACGGGATGGGCCTTCTTCAGTGGCACGTCGATGTCGACGCCGCACATTGCCGGGTCCGCGGCCGTGCTGCGGGACCTCCATTCATCCTGGTCGCCCGCGCAGGTCAAGTCGGCCCTCGTCAACCGGGCCGATTTGGTGATCAAGGATTCCCAAACCGGCACGCACGACATCGGTCCGACGGCGCAGGGCGCCGGGCGTGAGAACCTATCCGTGGCGGCGAACGCGACGACATGGCTGAGCCCGGATTCGGCGAGTTTCGGCCACGTGACCGCCGGCCATCCCACCTCGGTTACTATGACACTGTCCAACTCCGGTAGCAGCCAGACGTTCAACGTCTCGAAGACGAAGTTCACGCCGAGTACGTTCGGGGGCACGGTCTCCAGCGTTTACGATGCCGGAATCCTGAGCGCGGGCGATGACCGGATCACTGTCCCGGGCAGCGTGACCGCGCCGGCCAGCGGCTCGGCCACGATCACGGTGACGGTCAATGCGGGTTTGGCATTAGGCACGGTGGTCCAGGGTTGGATCAACCTCGATGGCGCCGGCAACAACTTGCACTTCGCGTACTACGCTGTAGTCGGCCCGTAGGTCCCTCAAGGAATCTAATCGCGAAAATAGTTCTACAAAACAGGGACGCGGATAAAACCGCGTCCCTGTTTTTCTTCAGCGCTCGCTGACGTTCGACGTTATTGCGTTCCTATCCACGGCAACGCGTCGAGATCGACGTTGCCGCCGGTGAGAATAATCGCGACGCGCTTTCCGTGAACATCAATTTTGCTTGCCGAGCCGGAGCTTAGCGAAGGCTGGTTTTCGACAATGGGAGCATACGGAACGGCCGCTGACGGTTCGATGATAATTTTCATCGTCTCCCAGATCGTGCGCATGGCCGAGATAATCGCTTCTTCGCTCACGGTCACGATGTCATCGACGTAGCGCTGGATGATCGCAAAATTCGGCGTGCCAACGTTTGTCCGCAGCCCGTCGGCGATCGTGAATTTCTTTTCGGTATGAATCAATCGTCCAGCGCGAAAGGATTGCGCTGCGTCATCCGCGTTCGCCGGCTCGGCCGCGATCACTTTAATTTTTGGCCGCAGTGATTTCGCCGCGACCGCCGTGCCGGAGAGTAACCCGCCGCCGCCGACCGGACACATCACAAGATCGAGATCGGAAATGTCTTCGAGCAATTCCACCGTCGCCGTCCCCTGCCCCGCCATGACATCTTCGTTTTCGAACGAATGAATCAGCGTCGCGCCAGTTTTTGCGATTACATCCGCGCATGCGGCTTTACGCGAGGCGTCGTTTGGTTCGCAAAAAATAATCTGCGCGCCATAACCTTCGACTGCGCGTACTTTCACCTTCGCGGAATTCGACGGCATCACAATGTGCGCGGGAATACCGCGGAGTTTCGCCGCGCGCGCGAGAGCCGCCCCATGATTGCCTGACGAGTGCGTAGCCACGCCGCGCCGCGCCGTCACATCGTCGAGCGCAAACACGGCATTGGTCGCGCCGCGCGCCTTGAACGCACCGACCTTCTGAAAATTTTCGCATTTGAAGAACAATGACGCCCCACTCGCCGCGTCGAGCCGCGTGCTCGTCAGTACCGGTGTACGATGAATGTGCGCACGAATCCGTTCATGCGCCGCATGGATCTTATCAAACTGAAGAGACATACTCTGCGAATGCTATATTCGCTGTCATGGACCCTTACGCCAAGCCTAACGAGCGGAAAGTAGGCACGCAACGGCCGAAGATTTCGCATCTGCCGAGCAAGATCGACATGCGCACGCGGAAAGATCGAGAGGTAGAGAAGCAAGCGGTCGCCGCGGAGCGGCGCGCGATCAAAAAATCAGCGCGACAAGATTTGAAAAAGAATCTGATGGAGGAATTGGAAGAAGTTGACTAATCGGCGAGGGCGAACCGCCAAACGCGCGAAATAACGCCAGAGAATTTTCGTTCGATCACCCCTCGAAAGCTTTCGCTGTCTATCCTTGAATGTTTGGCGCTTTTAGCATGTTTGGCGGACCAATCTTACGCTGCACGAGGTTGACTAATCGGCGAGGGTGCCCGTTCGACTCCGCTCAGGGCAGGCAGCGCGCTCCCCAAAACATCCGTGTTATCCGCGAAATCCGCGGTTAGACAAATAAACGCCGAACATCGAACATCCAACGCCCAATATCGAATGAAGAGTAACGACCCCTTGTATCTCGACGAGGAACAGGTGCGGAAGCATTTGCGGATGGAGGAATTGATTCCGGCAATGGAGAAGGCACTGATCGATTTCTCGGCCGGCAAAGTGACGCAGCCGGTGCGCTCGGTCATCAGCGTCGATCCGCCGGGCGGCTTTTTCGGAATGATGCCGGCACGAACTCCTGATGGGCTCGGCATCAAGCTTGTCACATTCTATCCGAAGAACGCGGAACGCGGAATTCCGACGCACATGGCGACGATTTTTCTGGCCGATCCTGAAACCGGCATGCCGCTCGCCGTGATGGATGGCAGATTAATCACGGAGATGCGAACCGCGGCAGTCTCCGCAGCGGCGACGAAACTTCTCGCGTCGTCGGAGGCGAAAATTCTCGCAATCCTCGGCAGCGGAGTGCAAGCGCGCAGTCACGTCGAAGCGTTGCGACTCGTCAGGCGATTCGAAGAAATTCGGGTCTGGAGTTCAACCAAGGCGCACGCAGAACAATTTGCGAAACAGGTCGGTGCGAAGGCGATGTCGGCAGAAGACGTGGTGCGCGGAGCCGATGTCGTGGTGACAGCAACAAGCTCGAAAACGCCGGTCTTATCCGGCACGTGGTTGAAAGCCGGTTGTCATGTCAATGCCGTCGGAGCGTGTCGCCCCGATTGGCGCGAGCTGGACGATGAGGCGATGGCAAATGTCGTTTTCGTCGATTCGCGCGAGGCCGCGATGAAAGAATCCGGCGACGTGATTCTTTCGGGCGCGAAAATTTACGCCGAGCTCGGCGAAGCGCTCGCCGGCAAAGTTCCATCGCGCGCGAACGAAACCACCATCTTCAAGTCGTTAGGTATGGCCGTGGAAGATGTTGCCGCGGCGATGTTGGTTTATCGATCGGCGAGAAACAAAAATAATTAGGAAACCAGGAAGCCAGGAAAAGGCAAAAGAAGATTGCTGGCTGATCTCGAAGACCTATCCCGCGTCAAATGTACATCGTTGCCAAGCGCCGCAGCTTTATGTTAGCCTTTTTTCCCCCATGAACTATCGCTTCGCCTTTCTCGCACTCATGACCTGCTTCGCGCTGGCTCGTGTATCTCAGGCGGTGACCGTCGGGCAGATCGACGATTTTCAGGATGGCACCCTCGCAAACTGGGCAAATGGTGGCGTAGGTGCGCCTCCTCTCATGAACATTCCGACAGGCGGTCCCGATGGCGCTGGCGACCGTTATCTGCAAATCACATCCGTCGGCGGTGGCGGCCCGGGCAGCCGGCTCACGGCCTTCAATCGCGACCAGTGGCTCGGAGATTACATCAGCGCTGGTGTGAACGGGATCGACATGGATTTGCTGAATACCGGAGGCGTCACGTTATCCATCCGTATCGCGTTCAAGCAAGACACCTCGGGCAGCGCGCCAGGTTACCTCAGCCAGGCATTTCTGTTGCCGCCGGATTCGTCCTGGCATCATGCGCTGTTTTCCATAACGCCCAGCAGCATGATACCTATCGGATCGCCTGAGCCGTTCAATACGTTCTTCACACACCCGGCAGAGCTGCGCATCATCAATGAAGTCGGCGCCACTAACCTCAATGGCGACCCTATCGTCGCGCAGCTTGGCACCGATAACATTAGAGCCGTTCCTGAACCGGCGACCTGGATACTTCTCAGCCTCGCGATTCCCATCGCGCTCATCCTGCATGGGCGGCAGGCGTGACACATTTCAGGCGCAGACTTCAGAAATCAGCTCAGCCAGGATCCGCGGCAAAGACCTTGTAACAACCGGCCTGCCACTGGTTTAAAACGACGCGCGGCGCCGTGGCTGCAGAGAAAAATCGCGACCCTGTCTCCTGCGCGCCAAATCAGCAACTGCGCCGGAGCAAGGTCGCTCCCACATCGGCCTTTCATTTTTTGCGACCAGCGCGCCCGGTTGCTGTTAAGTCAGGGCCGTTTCGGGGTCGCGATCTTGGCACTGCCGAGAAATGTCGCGTTCTCGTCAACCACAAGCCGGGGCGCTTCGATGTCACCGCGCAACGTGCAACCTGCCTGGAGCTCGCAGCGTTCTGCCGCGAAAATATTTCCCTCGACAGTCCCTTGCACGACCACAGATTTCGTCCTGATTTCCCCGCGGATGTGGGCGTGCTGCCCGATGGTTAACGTTCCCACGGATTCAATCGTGCCTTTCACCTCGCCATCGATCTGTAACTGATTGCGGAATTTGACCGAACCGGTGATCGAAACTCCGCTCGACAAAACGCCGCCGGATTGTCCTGCCGACATGGACTGCGCCGGGGTGACCGACGGTTTTGCTGGTTGGCTTGCGGGTGTGACAGGTTCAGGTTTCCGATTTGATGTAAACATTGGTATTCTTTGAGTCCGCCAACTTTCCGTGCGTGTAAAGCTGATCTTGTGCCGCGCGGAAACTCGGCCGCACCGACTCCCGGCATTCCTTAGCTCAGTGGAAGGAGCCTACGGCTTGGGTGGTTCGCCCTTATTGATGAATGGCGTGAACAGATCGATCGGGACAGGAAGGAAGGTCGTCGTATTGTGCTCGCTGGAAATCTCGCGCATGGTTTGCAGGAAGCGTAACTGGAGAGCAATCGGTTCCTTGCTCATCATCGCGGCGGCCTGCACCATTTTTTCCGCGGCTTGAAATTCGCCCTCGGCGTTGACGATCTTGGCCCGGCGCTCGCGCTCGGCTTCGGCCTGCTTGGCCATCGCGCGCTTCATCGTATCGGGCAGCGCGACGTCCTTGACCTCTACCGCGGTGACTTTGACGCCCCATGGTTCGGTTTGCCGGTCGATGATCTCCTGCAACTTCAGGTTGATCGACTCGCGCTGCGAAAGGAGATCATCCAAGGGGGCCTGGCCCAGAACGCTGCGCAGCGTAGTCTGGGCGATGAGCGAGGTGGCTTGGAGAAAGTTCACCACTTTCACGACCGCGGCTTCGGGATCGACCACGCGGAAATAAACAACCGCATCGACTGTCACCGGAACATTGTCCCGCGTCATCACTTCCTGCCGCTCAACGCTGATGGTCACGACGCGCAAATCCATTCGCACCATGCGATCGACAACCGGGATGAGGAAAATCAGTCCCGGTCCTTTGGCGCCGAGTAATTTTCCGAGCCGGAAGATCACTCCTCGCTCGTATTCGCGCAGGATGCGAATCGTCTGCGGAAGGATGATTACGGCGAGGATGATGAGGGGAATAATCCAAGCAATAAACTTCAATGGTCCTTCGAGTAATGGCATAGGCAGTTTCTAATCCAAGTTTACCAAAATCCGAAGCTCGAATTTCGAAATCCGAAGCAAGCTCAAAACTCGAAAGGGACAATGATCGAAACAAAAGCGTCTGCGCGGACATCCGCGTTTTCGTGATTGGAATTTTGATATTCGAATTTGTTTCGAATTTCGGATTTCATTTCGGGTTCACTTTCAGCGTTAGTCCTTGCACCGCTGCGATCTCCACTACTTCGCCTTTTCCGATGGGTATATTGCTGACCGCATTCCAATACTCGCCCTCAACGAAAATCCTGCCGCCGCGCGAGTCGATTGGCGTCAATGTGGTCACTACTTTTCCAACCATCGTTTCCGCTCCGGCCCTCACCGGCAAGCGTTGCGCGCGCAAACCTTTTCCAATGACGAAAACAAAGAACGCCGCGGTAACCAGCGTCGCCGGAATAATGTAACTGAGCGATAAACGAAAAAGTGGATCGGCGCGGTTGAAGAGCATGAGCGAGCCGATCAGGAACGAAATGACTCCGCCCATAGTCAGGACACCGTGCGTGGGCGCATAGACATCAAAGATGAAGAGCATGAGTGCGAGCGCGATCAACGCAAGTCCCGTTACGTTGACCGGCAGGATCGCGGCGAGATAAAGCGCAAGGATCAACGCAATCGCGCCAACCACACCGGGCAGGATTGCGCCGGGCGTGGTCATTTCACCGATGATTCCATAGATCGCGATAAGCATAAGAATGAACATAACCTCGGGCCGCCAGAGCTTTTGGAAAACGCGTTCGGAAGCCGACATCTTGATCTCCCCGACCTCGGCGCCGGCAGTCTTAAGCGTCTTACCATCTACCACACGTCCATTCAGTTGCTTTAACAAATCCGCAAGATCGACAGCGATCAGATCGATGACTTTTAACTCGAGCGCTTTCTCCGCGCTGATCGACGCACTCTCGCGCACCGCGGATTTGGCCCAATCGACATTGCGATGGCGCCTCGCCGCGAGTGCCTCCATGTAGCTCACGGAAAAATTCTCGAGCTTCTTCTTCATCGTCTCGTCGGGCTTTTCTTCGCCGCCGGTCGGATTACCGCCTAGCGTCACCGGGTGAGCCGCACCAATCGTCGTGGCCGGCGCCATTGCCGCGACGCTTGCGGCAACGGTAATGAAACAACCGGCGCTGGTCGCGGTCGCCCCGGTCGGAGCAACATAGACTACCACTGGCACCGTGGAGCCTAAAAAGCTTTGCGCGATCGTTTGGGTCGAATCGAGCAAACCGCCGGGCGTGTTGAGTTCAATGACAAGACATTGCGCGTTCTGCGCGCTGGCTTCAGCGATACTTCGCGAAATGTAACTCGCGGTAGCGGGCCCAATCGCTCCATCGATTTTGATTAAAGAAACCTTCTCGGCAGCCCCGAAAGCTTTCGGGGTAGCCGCGCACACCAGCCAGAGAGCGAGGCACGCCAATGAAGTCTTCATCCCGATCGGCAATGCAAGCTATCACTTCCACGGCCGATCTCTACTTTCCCGAACCAAAGTGAAGAACGGCCAACGCTTCTCGAAGCTAGGACACAACGGAAGCCAAGCATTAAATTGGATGCAGCTAAACGGCGGCCTTTGCGACCTTGGTGGTCTTCGTGCGAGATCAAACAGAAACGCCCAAGGTCCAACATCCAACGGTTGAGGATGGTGAAAGGATCGGCGCAGGTCATGATTCTTCGTCTAATCCGCGCGCTGTGCGTACGAAGCTCGCGCCGCGCGAAAAATCCTGAGCTGGCCGTAGTTCACTTTGTCGCCGAGAAGTTCCTTGATTTCTTTTAGTCCGCCAAAAGTCACCTGTGCGAACGCTGCCTCGATAAGGCGTTCTTGTTCGGACGTTATCACTTTGTCTAACTCAAGTTTTTCACCTGTCTCGACCGCTTCGGCGAGGTGACTGTAAATGGTGTTCGCGACGAAACCGCGTTCACGCGCGATTTGCTCAACAGTTGCGCCAGTACGGAAGCGTCGCAGCGTTTCGCGCACGGAATCGCCGAGACCGCGTTTCGCGGGCGGCGGCGGCGCGGTGAAAGAGTCGGCGAAAACTTGTCGCGGATTTGCGCGGAGATGATCGGCGATCTCCGCGAGAAAAACCTGCGCGAACTCCCGGAGCTTCTGTTTGCCGACGCCGGCGATGTGCCCGAATTCGGCCTCGCTCGTCGGATATTTGTTTGCCATCTCGCGCAGGGCGACATCGGAGAAAATGATGTAGGCGGGCACGTCGCGCGCGTCCGCCAGCGCGCGGCGCAATGTGCGTAGCCGCTCAAACAGCGCTTCGTCACACGGAATCTCGCCCTCGCGATGTTTCATCTGCTCCGGCACAACTGCGGGTTTTGTGAGCGTGATCTTTTTTCTTTGGACGAGCGCCGCGCGTCCTTCGGCCGTCAATTCAAGCACCGTGAATCGTTCCGATCCCTGCCGCAGATAGCCGAGCCGGATCAGCTCGCGTCCAATGGTTTGCCACTCCGCCCGTTTCATTTCCTTGCCAACGCCGTAGGTTGAAATTTCGTGGTGACGCCATTTGCGCACGTTTTCCGTGTCGCCCCCCATCAGTACATCGACGATGTGATTGAGGCCGAAGCCAAAACCGTTTTTTTCGCGGATTCGATAGACGCACGACAAAAATTTCTGCGCGGCGAGCGTGCCGTCGAATGTTTTACGCGGCGCTAAACAATTGTCGCACCCGCCGCAATTCTGCTCTGGCCATTTCTCGCCGAAATAACGCAGCAGCACAATGCGGCGGCACTCCGACGCCTCAGCGTAATGCACCATCTGCTGCAACTGCGCGCGCGCGATCTTTTGTTCCTGTACGCTCGGCTTTTCGTCGATGAACTGCGTCTGCTTGATTACATCGCCCGCGCTGAACAGCAGCACGCAATCGCTCGGCAATCCATCGCGTCCGGCGCGTCCGGTTTCCTGGTAGTAGCCTTCGATGTTTTTCGGGAGATCGTAGTGGATGACGTAGCGGACGTTCGGTTTGTTGATGCCCATGCCGAACGCGATCGTCGCGCAGATGACGCGTACTTCATCGCGCAGAAAAAGCTCTTGGTTCGTCGTGCGCTCAGCACTCGTAAGTCCGGCGTGATATGGCCTGGCCTTGATGCCGTCTTCGTTCAAACGTGTCGCGACTCTCTCCGACGATTTGCGGCTCTGGCAATAAACGATGCCGCTCTCATTCGGCCTCGTGCGCACGAACTCGAGCACTTGATCGTACGGTCGGGCTTTCGGCACCACCCGATAAGTGAGGTTTGGCCGATTGAAACTCGCGATGTAGCAACTTGGCTCGCGCAATTTCAAACGGTCGATGATGTCGCCGCGCACGCGCTCGGTCGCGGTCGCCGTCAGCGCCATGATCGGAACGTTCGGGAATTTTTCTCGCAACTCTGCGAGTTGCCGGTACTCCGGGCGGAAGTCGTGTCCCCATTCGCTGATGCAATGGGCTTCATCTACAGCGATGAGATTGACGTTCCATTTTGCCAAATCAGCCAGGAATCCCGAAAGCATGAGCCGCTCCGGCGCGACGTAGAGCAAACGAAATTTTCGTGTATGCAATCCGCGCAACCGATCGCGAGCTTCGCTCATCGCCAGCGTCGAATTTAAAAACGTCGCGGCAACACCGCTCGCCTGCATCGCATCGACCTGGTCTTTCATCAGCGAAATCAGCGGCGACACCACGACTGTTAATCCGGGCCGGACCAAGGCGGGAATTTGAAAGCAAAGCGATTTACCGCCGCCCGTCGGCAGCACGGCAAAAACATCCTTGCCCGCGAGCGCATCGCGAATGATCTGCTCCTGCAACGGCCGAAACGATTCGAACCCGAAGTATTGTTTGAGCGCTCCGCGCAAATCCATTTGCGCGCACTTTAAACATTTCGATCCCAATTTGGAAGAAACAGATAAAGTAGTGCTGGCGAGCGCCGCGGCGACGGTCTCAATCTCAACGCCGCTTTCAGTGCTCGCGACGATCAACGGCGCAGCACTTGCCCAATCGAGCAGGATCGCCGGCTTAACAACGTGGACGTATCGCTTGAATCCGTTCGCCAGATTTCAATTGGCAGGCGCTGATCACACTCCTACAGTCGTCGCGTCACTGGAGAATAAAGCCCGGGCGGCTCCCGGACAACTAACACTCAACCAAAGCGATCTCTTGAAAACGTATCTCATTGCCATTGTCGTTTCGCTCATTAGTTGTCTGTCGCTCCGCGCGGGAGGTGCCGACGAAAAAGCGTTTACCGAAAAATATAAGACCGCTCTGGAAGCCAAAGACACGGCCACGCTCGAATCATTTCTCTACACGCAGGGCGCCGATCCGCAGATCGTCGAGTTTTACAAAATGATGCAGTCGAGCGGAGCCGGCGGAAAAATGGCGAAAATCGAGCTCGCTGCTCTGACAGCGGACGAGGCAGCCAAAGCCGCCGCGCCGCAGGAGTCGCCGACCGGCGGGAAAATTTGCCTGACGCTCAAGCCGACCAAAAAACTCGTGATTACCACGGAACAGAAAAGCAGCGAGGGCGGTAGCAGCAGCACCAGCACAAATTTTATCGCTGAGAAGGACGGCAAGTTCGTTATCCCCGTCCCCGGCCCATGTAAGTAAGACGCCATACACGGCCCCACCCGCGCATTCGCTTGCAAAGCGCGTCCGCGACGGAATGGTTGCGGGCGATGTCGGTTGGAAGCGAAAAATTGGAAAAAGCAATCGAGCGAGCGATAGGAGAGGGCCAATTGCTTGACTCAGCAGCGAAGAATATTCGTACCCTGCTTGCCGGAGCACCTTCGGACATTTACTCGCGAGTCATCGATGAGTTGGTTGCTGCCGAAGAATGGGCGGAGCTCAACGACCGTTTTTACAAGACACTGCAGTTCGGAACCGGCGGATTACGCGGCCGCACGATCGGAAAAATTGTGACCGCTGCAGAGCGCGGCGGCGCGGCGCACAGCGCCGCAGCGGTAGGGCGACCTGAGTTTCCCTGCGTTGGAACCAACTCCATGAGTTTTTTCAACATCAGTCGCGCCACGCGCGGGCTCGTCGCTTATCTGCACGAGTGGAACGCGCGAGGAGTCGTCGGCTCGACGGAATCTCGCCTTACCGGCAAAAAACCGAAACTGGTGATCGCGCACGACACGCGCTTTTTCTCGAATGAATTTGCCGCGCTCACTGCGCAAATTGCATCGAAAAACGGTTGTGATGCGTTCGTTTTCAACGGCCCGCGTTCCACGCCTGAGCTTTCATTTGCAGTGCGATATTTGCGCGCCAGCGCTGGTGTCGTTATCACCGCGAGCCATAATCCGCCGCACGACAACGGTTACAAAGTTTATTTCAGCGATGGCGCGCAAGTGATCGAGCCGCACGCCAGCGGCATCATCGCAAAGGTGAACGCGATCACGCGCGAAACGTTTACGCCGCTACCGAAAGGTCAACAAGGAACTGTAACTACGCTCGGCGAGAACGTCGATAAAGCTTACATGCAGCGGCTCGAGACGCTGATTCTCGATCCAAGCATCATTCGCGTGGCAAAATCTTTGCGCATTATTTACACGCCGATTCACGGAACCGGTGGCGTGATTATTAAGCCGATGCTTAAGCGCCTCGGTTTCAATTTTCAAGTCGTCGAAGAGCAGGACCGTTTCGATGGCGCGTTCCCAACCGTGAAATCCCCTAACCCAGAAAATGCGGACGCGTTGCAAAAGGGAGTCGAGCTGGCGCAGGAGAAAAATGCCGATCTCGTCATCGCGACAGATCCGGATTGCGACCGCGTCGGCGTCGCGATTCGGACGAACTCGGGCGAAATGAAATTGCTGACCGGCAATCAAATCGGATCCCTCCTTGCCTGGTATCGTGTGAAGACGCTGTTTGATCGCGGCATCTTAAACAAAGAGAACGCGTCGCGTGGCGTGATCATCAAAACATTTGTTACCACCGATCTGCTGAAGGCAATCGCGGAGCGTTACAGTTTGCGCTGCGTCGAAACGCTCACCGGTTTCAAATACATCGCCGCGAAGTTGGGCAAATATGAGGCCGCATTGCCCGACGCTTCCCGAAACAATTATGTCGATCTGAGCGAAGAGGAAACAAGAGAGCTCCGGTTGGCGCACTCGTCGTTTTACATTTTCGGCGGCGAAGAAAGTTATGGCTACAGCGCCGGCGATTTCGTGCGCGACAAAGATGGCAACGGCTCGGCGATCATGTTTTGCGAAGTTGCCGCCTACGCAAAATCACGCGAACTGACAATCGATCAACTGCTCGACGAAATCTTTGCCGGTTTCGGTTATTTCCAGGAGAAGAACGGCTCGCTCCTTTTTGAAGGAGCCGAAGGCGAAAACAAAATCGCGCGTTTGGTTGAATCGTACGTGAGCACGCCTCCGAAGGAGATACTTGGATCGAAAGTCACGGGAGTGAGAAATTTCGCCACTGAAGCAATCCGCGACATTGAGGGCGATGAGATTCCAAAAGAGAAGATGTCGGTCTTCGAGTTGGAAGACCGGACCAGGATTGCGGTGCGCGGGTCCGGAACTGAACCAAAGATCAAGTACTATCTTTTCGCGCAGGAGCGGCCGGTGGGAGGAAAATTCGAGATGGCACAGCTTGAAGAAATCAAGGCGAAAGTGATCGAGCGGCTCGAACGACTTTGGGATTGGTTGCGAGAGGACGCACAAAGGCGTCTGGCGCGATAAGCTGCTCGACAGTGTGCGATTCGCTGCGAAGAATTGATTGTGCGGCGCGAGATTAATTTGAGCGGCGGCGAGATCACGCTTCTGAAAACGATGGGACTATCGGGGGCGTCCACTCCCGGAAAACAATTGGTGACACGGATCGGCGAAATGGAGACGGCCGAGTTTCTCGACGCGTTGAATGGGCTGATCTCGGTCGGCTACGTGCTCTCGAACAAAACGACCATCGCATCGATGGAAGACGTGGAGCGCACCTTTTTTCGCGTTAACGCTTCCTACGCGCGCGATTTGCGCGATGCGATTAGGCCGGGCCGGCGCCGCGAGGATGACCGTTCGCGCCGCCGTCGACGCCGCCGCAGTTGAGTTTCGCGAAGTGAACGGCTGGCGAAAAGCGCTGCGGGTTTGGCCGTGGCTTGCGGCAATCTCAAGCGGGCTGCTTTGCGCTGGTTGCTTTCCGCCATTCAATCAAGCTTGGCTCTGCTGGTTTGCGCTCACGCCGCTGATCGCAGCGATTTGGTTTTCAGAAAAAAATTCGAACCGCCCGTGGCTGCGCAATTTGCTGCTCGGCTACGTTGCCGGAACCGTTTTTTTCACGGTGACGTTTAGCTGGCTCGGTTCGCTTGGAGTCCTGTTCGAGAATTTTTGGCTGCGCGGCTTGTCACTCGTGCTCTCGTTTTATCTCGGAATTTATTTCGCAGCCTGGAGCTGGTTTTGCGGACTAATCCGTCCTTCTACAGCGGCTGCTGTCCCAGCGGGAAGCGCGAACAATTCGCACATGAATAAATGGAGCGCGATGTTGGCGCGCGGCCGCAAGCCGGTCGTCGCAGCGCCGAGTTCGGCGTGGCAAAAATCGACAAACAATTTGCGGCTTGCCTTTCTGCTCGCTTCCGCCTGGGTCGCGCATGAGTGGATCCGCGGATGGCTCTTCGGCGGGTTCGGGTGGAACGGTCTTGGTGTCGCCTTGCACGCGAATTGGCCGATTATTCAAGTCGCGGAATTCACCGGTGTGACCGGATTGTCTTTCGTAATTGTCTTCGCCAATGTCATCGCGGTCACGACTCCGCTTCGGTTATTTCTCGAGGCACGAACGCATCAAATGCGACCGCATTGGGACCTGAACTTCACAATGTTGGGAATTGTCGGCCTGCTTCTTTTTGGCTGGTACGTCGCTCGAAATCCTTCGCAAACAAAACCGCTTCGCGTCGCGGCGGTGCAGGCAAACGTTCCACAGAACCAAAAATTCGATCCACAATTCACTCGCAAAATCTTCGATCAATTCGCGCGCTTGAGCGCGATCGCGCTGCGCGCAAATCCGCCGCCTGATCTGCTGGTTTGGCCGGAGAGTTCCATGCCGGACCCTGTGCGCGACGAGACCACAGAGAGCTATCGGTTCGTCATGGACTTTTCTCGATCGACAAAAACGGATTTGCTCCTGGGCACGATCGATGTGGAAGATGGACGCGATTACAATGCGGCAGTCCTCGTCTCGGATGCCGGCCAACGGATGCAAATTTATCGCAAACTTCATCGCGTGCCGTTCGGTGAATACATTCCACTTCGACATTCGTTTCCGCTGTTTGCCGCCGTCGCGGGCAAATGGGTGCCGGGTGATTTCGAAGCCGGCAAGAATTACACGGTTTTTCGCCTAACAAATGGCGAAGTGCAGATCGCGCCGTTGATTTGTTTCGAAGATACCATCGGTGACTTGACTCGGCAGTTCGTTTTGCGCGGGGCGAATCTGCTCGCCAACGTGACCAATGACGGATGGTTTTTGCATTCGAGCGGCTCAGAGCAGCATCTCGCCAACTCAATCTTCCGTTGCGTCGAGACGCGCCGTCCGATGGTGCGTGCGGCTAACACCGGCGTGACTTGTTTCCTCAACGAATTCGGCCGTGTCACTCGAATGTTGCAGGACGAAACGGGAAGCACATTCACCGAAGGCGTGCTCACTGGCGAGATCGGCGTTCCGACTGAGCAGGAGCTAACTTTTTACACGCGGCACGGCGAAATGTTCGCGAAGCTATGCACATGCGTAACGCTAATCGCGATTACCGTTACAATTGGACTGCGCAGCCTCGGGTGGATCGGCCGCTCCGCCGGGCGATGCGAATAAAGTCTCGGCTTTGCCGACAATTTTTTAACATCGAGCGCGGAACCCTCGATCCACCTCGCAACTTGTGATAAAGCTCGCGTGATGGGCGTCGAATTGCCAATTGATCATCTGCGCGAGCTTTGGCCTGAGCAATTTCGCGGCGCGCGAATTGCGGCCCTGCTGCATCCGGCTTCAGTTTCGGCGAAGCTCGAACATGCGTCGCATATTATCGAGCGGCACAACGGCGATTTTTTCCAAATCGCCGCGTTCTTTGGTCCGCAGCATGGGTTTCTCGGCCAGACGCAGGACAACATGGTCGAATGGCAAAGCTACGAGCATCCGCAGCTCCATATTCCCGTTCACAGTCTCTACGGCAAACATCGCGAGCCGACGAAACAAATGCTGCAAGACGTCGATGTTTTGCTTGTCGATCTCCAAGACATCGGCGCGCGCTACTACACGTTTATCTGGACGCTTTATCTTTGCATGTGCGCCTGTGAAAAACACGGCGTCAACGTGCTCGTGCTCGATCGGCCGAATCCGATTAACGGCGTTTCAATCGAAGGGCCAGTGCTCGATCCGAAGTACAAATCGTTTGTTGGCATGCATCCTATTCCGGTACGGCATGGGCGCACGATCGGCGAACTAGCGCAGCAATTTCACGACGAAGCCTTCCCCAAATGTCGATTGTTGATCTTGCCGTTGAATGGATGGGATCGCGCGATGTGGTTCGATCAAACGGGACTGCCCTGGGTAATGCCGTCGCCCAACATGCCAACACTCGACACAGCCACAGTTTATCCCGGCATGTGCTTACTCGAAGGCACCAATATTTCCGAAGGCCGGGGGACGACGCGCCCATTCGAAATGTTCGGCGCGCCGTTCATCGACGCAGCAAATCTTTGTCGCGAACTCAACGAGCTGCGATTGCCCGGCGTTTACTTTCGTGAAAATTATTTTCAGCCGACCTTTCACAAGTTCGCCGGAAAGCTTTGCCGCGGCGCGCAACTCCACGTGGTCGAGCGCAACAGCTTTCTGCCTTTCAAGACTGGCGTGGAAATCATCAAATGCATTCGCCAGATTTACCCCGACCAATTCCAATGGAAGCAACCGCCTTACGAATACGAGTTCGAGAAACTGCCGATCGAGATTTTGCTCGGCGGACCGATCGCGGATTTTTTCGACGATTGATCCTCGGCGTCGTCGCGACAAGTTCACTGTCGATTTTGGCGCCGCTTCCCGCCGACATTCCGTGGCCGGAAGTTGTACAACGTCTGGCGCAGGAAAATGAAAAACTCGCGCGCCGCCCGCAGGGTCACAACGGCGAATACTTCGTTGTCTGCACCCTTTACTACACACCAATGGAATCCGGTTTCACGTTCGAGCGCGGATTTGATGCTACACCGGTGACGAAACCTGGATTACAGGGCCACACGTATCCCCGGGATTTCCTGCGCTCTGTAAGAAAAGAAGGTTTCGGCCGGACAATTACACCGGTGAACGGGCGCAATTACATTCGCTACAATGGCGGAGCTTCGTTTGCTTTTGCGTCGAGGCCAACAGGTGGCGGTGGCAGTCTCGTGCCGCATTTTTCCGCTGCAACAAAACCGGGACAAAGCGGCTTGCGGCACGGAGTAATCATCGAAACGCGATCTTCTACCGTGCGCGAAATTTTTGACAGCACGCGATGGAAGATTGTCGATACGGGTGGCGGACTCCGTCGATGGCAAATCGATCTTTATTATGGCGAGGACGAGCCATTGGGTCCTGGCCGGTTCATGGCCCGGCCACGCGGGACGACGTTTGAGTATGCATATTCGGAAGGGAGAATTAGTAAGTGAGGTGAGTTCTTTCACCATTCGGCTCAGTTTTCACGGCGATCTCGCCTTTTTTCTAAAATCGAAAGCGGGTAATAAAATTGTCGAGCGCCGTCTTGGTGAGAAGATCTCGGTTAAAGATGTGATTGAGTCGTGCGGAGTGCCGCATCCCGAAATTGATTTGATCTTGGTGAATAGGCAGCCCGTTGGTTTTTCTCACATTTTGGAGTGCGAACAAGAAATTGATGTCTACCCCATCCAATCGTCGCCTACGTTTTTCCATGAAAATCGATTACAAGTCAGAGTAATCGATCGATTTATCGCTGATGGCCACCTCGGAAAACTCGTGCGTGACCTGCGGCTGCTCGGTTTCGATGTCGTTTACGACCGGGATGCGCAAGATCGACAACTACTCGCCGCCTTGAGCATCGACAACCCCGAAATTATCGGGGCTCGCGAAGGCTTTCGGAGTCGCGCCCTGCTCACGCGCGATCGTTGGCTGCTCATGCACAAGGTCGTGCGACATGGCTATTATCCCCGCTCCCAAGACCCGGCTGAACAAACCATCGAAGTAATGCGGCGCTTTGATCTCTTCTCCTCGATCGCTCCATTTACACGTTGCCTGCGTTGCAATGCGCTGCTCGAAAAAGTAGAGAAAGCCGATGTGATGGAGAAGCTCGAGCCGCTCACGCGAATCCACTATGAACATTTCCGGCGTTGCCCGGGCTGCCGCCAAATTTACTGGCCAGGATCGCATTTTGACAAGTTGCGCGCGCGCATTGAAGGAATCCGCGCAACGCTGGCGCCCGAATCTCGATTTGAGAACCAAGGATGAAGAAATCGATTCTCGGTTCGTTAGGCGCAGTCGTTATGCTCGTTTGCAGTTCGCTTGCTTATGGGCCGACCGGTCATGAACTCGTTGGCGGAATTGCCGACAAGTTGCTCGCGAACACCCCGACGGCCGTCAGGGTCAATGCGCTGCTCGACGGAATCACGCTCGAAAAAGCGTCGGTCATTGCCGACGAAATCAGAGCTTGGGATAAAAACGGCGTCGATGGTCCCACCGCCTTTCCTCATTATTCGGATCATCCAAAGATCGACAAGCAACTACGCGATTTCTGGCGGGCGAATCCACCGACGCAAGATCTGAATTCGGCGGTTCCATCGCATCATTGGTTTCACTACACCGATGTTCCGGTGCTGAACGCGGCGAAATATTCGGACGGCAAAACGGGGCGTAGCAGGTCGGACATCGTGCATATGATCAATTACTGCATCGCGGTTTTGCAGGGTGAAACGCCAGAAAACAATCCGCGCAAGATCACGAAACCGGTCGCAATGATTTTGCTCGCTCATTACGTGGGCGACATTCATCAGCCGCTGCATGTCGGCGCGGAATATTTTGATAAAGCCGGCCACGCGGTCGATCCAGACAAAGGCAAAGCGGGTCTAGGGGACGAAGGGGGAAACACATTCGCGCTTCACCTCAAAGCTGGAACGCCGGAAGAAATGACGCATCGCGCGTTGAAGCTGCATCCGTTTTGGGACAATGAAGCCGTTATCGCGAACTTGCCATCGCTACCCTTCACGATGTCGAAGGAAGAAAGATATGAGAAGACTGAGGGCGCCAAGCGTCGATTAGTCGATCGGTTCACGCGCGAAGAACCCACCAACTGGCGATTGCCGGGCAATGTCGCCTTGAAAAATTACGCGGAGGCGTGGGCTGACGAAATCCTGCCGATCGCACGCGAAGCGCACGAGCGATTGCGATTCACAAATGTGCATGTGCAGCATGAAGAAAACCGGATCGTGGCGGCCGGAGTGGCGCGGGAAAAAAGTGCGCCTGATCATGTGGCCTACGCCGATTGGGCAGCGAAAATTGTTCGGGAGGAACTGCGCAAGGCCGGCTGGCGCCTCGCCGATCTGCTCCAGCAAGCGCTAGCGTCGACAACCGCCAGCGCGCCGTCTGCGTCTTCCAAATCCGGACTTGGGGAATAAAGGAATCGCGCCGGGATAAAGGTGGATCGAACAGTCCCTTGCTCGATGTTAAAATAGGCGGCGCAGCCGCAATCATTTAGCATCGCCCCGAAAGCGTTCGGGGCCGATCCACCTACGCAAATATCGACAAATGACGTAGCGTTGTAGCCACGGGCCGTTGCGAGCGGGCCGCAGGCCCGCGGCTACAGCGCAATTAAGCTTCGGTTTTCTTGGCCGACTTGTCGCACTCTGTCTTGAGTTTGGCGTATTGATCAGCCGAAAGAACTCCTTTCGCCTGCTTCAAGAATTTTGCGCGACTTTCTTTCGTGCAACCCGCCTTCGTGCACTCGGCCTGCCAGGCCTCAATCTTCGCCTTTTGATCCGGCGTGAGATTGAGACTCGCCAAATTCGCGCACGCCGCCTGATTGGAAGCATTCTTTGCGCAACACGCTTTGCCACCTGCAAAAGCTGGCGATGCAATCAGCATCGCTGTCGCTACTACCGCTGTTCCGAGGATTTTAATCATGGTGAGTGATGAGACACGTATGAACGTCAAGGCGTTCAATTGTTTGCAAACGCACGGGTCATTTTAGAGCTCGGCTGATCCGATTTGCTAGTTTGTCTTCGATTTCTTCTGCCGCCGAGCGAGATTATCTGGCGCCGCAATGATTCATGGGCCTCGGTTAACTGCGAAACCGACGCGCATTGCCAAAAGCGATATCGGGCGCGCAAGGTTTCAACTTCTTTTTCCAGCAGACGCCAATTCGCGCGATCCTCTTCGAAAAAACGGCGGAAACTGCGCCCGAGCAGCGCTCGATTCACATGCAGTCGCGCCTGTTGCGCCACGATCAAATCCGGTCGAACTGGCAGCCGCTCGTCAGAAAGACGGGCCAATCCGCCGCAGCCAAATGACAATTTGGTTTTCCGCGCCGTGGCAGCGAGCCGGTCGAGCGTGCCGTCGATGAAAAAGTCAAAAATCGAAATGCGCCGCATGGAAAGCCGAAGATCATTCAGTCCGAAATGCAACTCACCGATGCCTTCAGCCAATGTCAGATGCTCGATGGCTTGAGCCGCGCCGGAAGTTTCCACGAGGAGGCAATTTCGAATCTGGCGAGCGCGGCTCATTTGAAGAAACAGGGTTGCTTCACTGATTGTGCTAAACATCGGCAACATCACCAAATCGGCGCCGGCTTCGGCGACAAAGCGTACCTCTTCTTCAGTCCCGGCGTAAGGGCAATTGATGCGAACCATCAACTGTGCGTGAGGCAACCTCTTGCGCATTGCCTCGACATCGCGTCGCTGATGATCCGAGAGAAAAAGTCCTTCGCCTCTCTGCCGGTCCGCCTTCCCTCGGGTTTCCAAATCGATCATAATCCGATCGATGCCGGCTTCCTCTGCGGCCCGGCCAAGATCCGGGTCGTTAGTGATCAAGCAAAGGACCAACTGTTCCATATCCTGGAATCGAAAACCTATGTGCCGGATGAAGTCACCATTGAAACGGGATGCTCGGATCATCCGCGGGCAAGCGATCCTCGTCCGGATGCTCGGCTGAAAAAGGCAGCGAGTTGAGGTGCAGAGCGAAAGCTTCGCAAGTGCCGATGGCACGAAAGCCATGCCAGATTCCCGGGGGGATGAGAACCAGCTTGGGCGCCAGTTCACCGAGATAAATTTCACTGATTAATCCCGCAGTCTTCGAGCTTTCGCGCGGATCGTAGAGGACCAACTGCAGCAGACCGGAGACCACTGCGATTTGATCGATCTGACGATGATGTCGATACCATACCTTGACCACGCCCGGATAAGTCGACGTGATGTAGGCTTGACCGAAGCCGGGGAAGTTCGGGTCGTCGGCCCGCTGGATTTCCATCAATCGGCCGCGGTCGTTAGGCAACAGTTTGAGCGGCTGAATATGCACGCCTTCGATGCTCGCTCCGGAAGTTGTCATCGGCAGACCTCCGCTTCCTCTCCAACTACCGGCCTAGCCCGGTGCGACATCTCCTGGAAATCCTGGCGGATGGCATCAGGAGATCGATCGTATTGATGGCCGTAGTGCAGCCGCCGGTCAGCCGGCCGCATGCGGGCTCCAAGTTCCGCGAAACGCTCAGTCAGATAATCCAAGCCGAGATATTTGTAGTGGAGCATTTTGACCTCGATCTCTGGCGGATAACTGACGATTCCCTCCGGCTGGCAGGTGTGGCGACCTGGATCGAAGTGGATTTCGTCGATCGCATCGGGATTTAAAATTGCCGTCTTATCGAGCCGATGCCAAGGCACGCCGCTGCCAATTACTTCCGCCAGAACAGCATCGGGCGGCGGCATTTCACGGCTCACCATTTGGTACCCTCTCGCTTTGATGATCGTGATTTGATCGCGACGGCATTGCTCTAGATAATCGCGGAAGCGAGGATGATAAAAATGTTCGTCGAGATTGCAGACAATGACCCAATCGGCCTGACTGCGGCTTTCTTTCCAAAAATGATTGTATTGTGCGAGTGCGCTGAGAACGAAGGAATCGCCGTGAACGGTAAATCGTCTCAACTCTACCTTCGGAGATGCAGCCAGCAGTTCCAATGACCGGTCGTCGGATCCGTCGTCGTAGATCACCATACGATCCACGAGGGGTTCATAATGGCGCAGAAAGAAAGGAACGATTAACTCTTCGTTCCAGTTCAGCGCGTAAAGATGAATTTTCATGCCGTTCGACGCATGAATGATGCGCTCGCCTGGCTTCGAATGTCGATCTCTAAGCGGATCGCTAATCAAAACTCTTAGCGCGAACGAAATTCGATTACAGCATCCTTCGCATCCGCGCGAATCGTCTGGCCTCTAACCGAACGCAGCCGATTTGCCGGACCAAAATGGCCGGCATCTCTACTGCTATCTCATGATTTTCAATACGTCTAAACACTGACGCGCGAAAACGCGCAGCGTCTCGGAGTCGATCTTTTTAACGCTCCATGAATTCGAGCGCGCCGTTTTTTGCATCGACATGGACGGTTTGGCCTTCGCGGACTTTGCCTTCGAGAATGTCGATGCTGAGCGGGTCAAGAATTTCTTTTTGAATCGTACGCTTGAGAGGACGCGCACCGTAAACAGGGTCGTAACCTTTGCGCGCAATCAGTTCTTTGGCCGAATCGGAAAGATCGAGCGTGATCTTTTGTTGCTCGAGCCGCTTCGTCAGGCGGCGAAGCTGAATTTCAACGATCTTCTTGAGATCGTCTTCGGTGAGGCGATCGAAGATGATGATCTCATCGACGCGATTGAGAAACTCGGGGGGGAAATGTGCGCGCAATGCATCCATCACGAGACGGCTTCGGGCTTCGCGCGATTCTTCTTCGGTGATGTATTGCGAACCGATGTTTGACGTCATGATAATGACCGTGTTCTTGAAATCGACCGTTCTCCCCTGCCCGTCCGTGATGCGGCCGTCGTCGAGCACTTGTAGCAACACGTTGAAGACATCGTGATGTGCTTTTTCGATTTCGTCGAAAAGAACCACTGAATACGGCTTGCGTCGGACGGCTTCGCTCAATTGCCCGCCTTCTTCGTAACCGACGTAACCCGGTGGCGCGCCGATCAATCGTGCGACGGTGTGTTTCTCCATGTACTCGCTCATGTCGATCCTGATCATGGCGTTTTCGTCGTCGAACAGAAATTCCGCGAGCGCCCGGCTCAGTTCGGTTTTGCCGACACCGGTCGGTCCGAGAAAAATGAAGGAGCCGATTGGACGATTTGGATCCTGCAAACCAGCTCGGGCGCGACGCACGGCGTTTGAAACGGCCTTGATCGCTTCGTCCTGCCCAACCACGCGCTGGTGCAAATGCTCTTCGAGTTTGATCAGCTTTTCTCGCTCGCCTTCCTGCAAGCGCGAGACCGGAATGTGCGTCCAACTCGAGACGACTTCGGCGATATCTTCTTCGGTGACTTCTTCGCGCAACAAAGTTGATCGTCGATCTTTCGATGCCTTCGCCGTTTGCTCGGCGAGTTTTCTTTCCAATTCCGGAATGCGACCGTACTGAATCTCGCTCGCCTTGGCCAACTCGCCACGGCGCTGCACGCGCTCCAGCTCAGTGCGTAATGCATCAAGTTGTTCTTTCCATTTCCGCTGTTCTTCGATTACGGCTTTCTCTTTTTGCCACTCAGCTTTGAGCGCGGATGATTTTTCCTTTAACTCTGCCAATTCTTTCTCGAGTTTCTTCAAGCGCTCTTTGCTCGCCGGATCCTTTTCTTTCTTGAGCGCCTGGCGTTCCATCTCGTGCTGCATGATCTCGCGCTCGATCACGTCGATCTCGGTGGGCATGGAATCGAGCTCGATCTTCAAACGCGACGCGGCTTCATCGACGAGATCGATCGCTTTATCTGGAAGGAAGCGATCGCTGATGTAGCGATGGGAAAGCACCGCGGCCGCGACCAGCGCGGCGTCGGTGATCCGCACACCGTGATGCACTTCGTAGCGTTCCTTCAACCCACGCAAGATCGCGATCGTGTCCTCCACGCTCGGCTCATCGACCATGACTGGTTGGAACCGCCGTTCGAGCGCCGCGTCCTTCTCGATGTATTTGCGGTATTCATCGAGCGTTGTCGCGCCGATCGTGCGCAGCTCGCCGCGCGCCAGCATCGGCCTTCGGCGGCACCGGCGCCAACGATGGTATGCAATTCGTCGATGAACAAAATGATGTGGCCCTGCGAATCGGTCACTTCCTTTAAAAATGCTTTCAGGCGATCTTCGAATTCGCCGCGGAATTTCGCGCCTGCCACCATCGCCCCAATGTCCATCGCAATGATGCGTTTTTGCTTCAGCGAATCGGGGACGTCGCCGCTGATAATCCGCCGCGCCAGCCCTTCCACGATTGCCGTTTTACCGACACCCGGATCGCCGATCAGCACCGGGTTGTTTTTGGTGCGGCGCGAAAGGACTTGCATAATGCGGCGGATCTCATTGTCGCGTCCGATCACCGGATCGATCTTTCCGCGCCGCGCCAGCTCGGTTAGATCGCGGCCGTATTTCTCGAGCGTTTGATATTTACCTTCGGGATTTTGATCGGTCACGCGCTGCGAACCGCGCACCTGTTGCAACGCTTGCATTAGTTTGTCGCGCGTAACCCCGAGATCCTTTAGCAGTCTTGCCGCGGGAATCCCGCTTTGCGGGACGCCGGCCAGAGCCAGAAGGTAATGCTCGGCGCTCGTGAACTCGTCTTTCAACTTCGCCATCTCCTTCTCCGCGCCGTCGAGCACGCTGCGGAGTTCATTAGCGAGGCGAAGATCGACACTCGCACCGTGAACTTTCGGGCGACGCTCGAGCTCGCTCGCCAATCGTTCGCGCAGACGGTCAACCGGGACGCCGATTTTCTCGAGCAACGGCTGCGTTATACCCTCGCTCTGATCGAGAAGCGCGGAGAGAAAGTGTTCATTCGCAATCTCCTGATGATTGAATTGCGAAGCGATATCCTGCGCCGCTTGCAGCGCCTCCTGCATCTTCTGCGTGAACTTGTCGACGCGCATAGCTCACCATGAACCACCGCCTCCAGCGCAGCAAACGCGCTTTTAATCACCACTTCGCGCGCACAGCGTTTTCTCTCCATTGCAGCCGCGCTTCTCCCCGCGTATGAGTCTGAGCGATGAGCGCAGAAGTAAAACCGTTTGGAGGCAGAACTCTCGAGTTGCTGCGGGCGGGCCCGTTTCGCCGTTACATCATCGGCTCGCTCATTTCCGATACTGGCACGTGGATGCAGGTCATGGCGCAAGGCTGGGTCATGAGCACATTGACGAACAAGGCGATCATGCTCGGTTTGGTGAATCTGGCCGCCGGTTTGCCGACTTTGGCCCTTACTATGATTGGCGGTTCAGCGGCCGATCGATTCGACAAACGAAAGATTCTAATCGCCACCCAAATCGCGCAGATCGCATTTGCGCTTGGGCTGGGCTGGCTCGTTTTCATCGGTCAAATCCAAATTTGGCACGTAATGTTTTTTGCAGCGTTGCTTGGCGTCTCAATCGCGTTTGAAATGCCGGCTATCTCGGCGCTCGTGCCGGAGCTCGTGAAGCGCGAACAAATTGCGTCGGCCGTTGCTTTGGATCGTTCGGTTTTTCATGGCTCGCGGCTCATCGGACCATCGCTGGCCGGTTTGTTTGTAGGTTGGTGGGGGGCGGCCTCAGCCTTTTTTGCAAACGCGTTTTCGTTTCTTGCGCTTATCATTGCGTTGATTTCGCTTCCGCGACGGTCAGTTGGCACAAAGGAAGAAGAAGAAAAACGGCGCAGCGGGATCCTGGAGGGATTTCGCTATGTCCGATCGGATCGTACCATTCTTTCAATGATCATGCTCATTGCGCTCACCACCATCTTCATTTTCCCGACAATTTCCGTGATGCTGCCGCTTTATGTTCGCAATGTCCTGCGACTCGGTCCTGATAGCATGGGCTGGCTCATGGCAACGTCGGGAACGGGCGCGTTTCTCGGGTCGCTCGGTTTGCTTAGCATCGCGCGCGAAAAACGATTGAAATTTATGAGCGGCAACGTGCTCGCCATCGCCGCGGGCGTGTTTTTCATGTCGCGGTCGCACAGCTTTTTACTTACCGCCTGTTCCATGGGAGTTCTCGCGATCGCACTCTCCATGAACTTCGGCCTGGCCAATACGATTGTGCAGGAGCACGCGCCTTCGCATCTCCGTGGTCGCGTCTCCGCCGTTTTCGGTTTGAGCTTTTTTGGCTTGATGCCGATCGCCGGTCTGATCGTCACTGGATTCTCCGATTTGGTCGGCATGCGCACTGCGTTAGCCTTCGCCTCGGTAATTTATGGAATTGCCGCCTTCGTCGTCCTGAGCATGGCTGGGCGGCACGTGTGCGATCGACCGGTTTCACCGGTACCGGAATCAGAGATGGCGCCAGTGGCGTGAGCATTCGCTAGGCGGAAAATCATGATTTCGTTTTCGACCTGCTGGAATTCCGGACGCCACACTTCGGGCGACGAAATGCTGCGCGAGATCAAGGGCGAGCTTGGATTTGACTCGATGGAGCTGGGTCACGGCATCCGCATCTCGCTCATGCCCGGAATTCAAAAAATGTTCGATGCGGGCGAAGTCCGCTTCAGCAGCCTGCACAACTTTTGCCCGCTGCCGGTGGAAGTAATGGGCGCGTCTCCGGATTGCTACCAATTCTCCGCGAGTCATCCGAAGGAACGGGAGCGCGCAGTGAAACAGACATTTCAAACAATTGATTTCGCTGAGCGGCTTGGCGCGCCATTTGTTGTCATGCATCTCGGGAAAGTGCCGATGCAGCCGATCACCGATTCACTGATCGCGCTCGCAAAAAAGGGAGAACTGCTTTCGCGAAAATATGTGCGCCGAAAAATTAGAGCCGTTAAAACGCGCGAGGCCGCCGCGCCCTGCTATCTCGAGCGCGTGAAAGATTGTCTGGGTCGCGTCATCGATTACGCTGCTTCAAAAAACATCCGGCTTGGCATCGAAGGGCGGCGCGGATACGAAGAGATCCCAAGCGAGCGCGAACTTCCTGTGCTGCTCGAGGAGATGAATGCGCCCCGGCTCGGGTACTGGCACGACTTTGGGCATATTCAGATCAAAGAAAATCTCGCTTTTCTCGATCACGCCGAATGGCTGCGCACGATCGCCCCGCACGCGTTCGGTTGTCACGTGCAGGACTGCATTTGGCCGGCCCAGGATCATCAGCCGCCGTTTGCCGGGGATATCGATTTTAAGAAACTTGTTCCGATCCTGCCGCGCGATTGTTTGTTTGTCTGGGAAATGAGCCCGCGCAAAACCGTCGAGGAAATCCGGCGTTCGGTCGAGATTTGGCAAAAACATTTCGGACCATGAGAAAGATCCTTATCACCATACTTCAGCTCGCTGTGACGATCACACTGCTCTGGTGGGTCTTTCACGATCACGAGCAGCGTGACAAAATGAATAAGGCCCTGCATGCCGCGGATTACCGATGGCTCGGCGCCGCCATCCTTGCTTACATTCTTGTCGAGATTTCAGCCGCGATGCGCTGGCAGATTTTGCTCCGCGTCCAGGGCATTCGACTCAATTTTTTCCGTCTGGCCGGTCTTTTCTTAATCGGCATGTTTTACAACCAGTTCCTGCCTGGCGGCACCGGCGGCGATATTATTAAGAGCTACCTGCTGCTGAAAGAGACCGCCCATCACAAAGCGGGCGCGTTGCTCGCGGTCGTGTTCGATCGATTAATCGGGCTGGTCGCGCTTGTAGCGATTACCGTCACGCTGGTTACTCTCCGATTCGATTTGTTATGGCGAACTCCCGTCACCATTGAATCCGGTTTTACCCCGCACCAACTCCTAGTCGTGCTCGGTATCCTTCTTGGCGTTTCTATCGCGGGCCTGCTTATCAGCTTTATCATTAGCGGTTTTAATCTTTTTCATCTCTTGCCGCACAAATTCCCGGGCCGCGATAAATTGATTGAGATCGCGGCTGCGTATCATCTTTACGCGCGACATTGGTTTGCAACGCTCCTCGCGTTCGGCGCCTCGCTTGTCGCCCATATGGCAACATTCACGACTTTTCTCTTTGTCGCCTATGCCCTTCACGCGGAAGACGTGCGAAAAACACCGCCTGTGCCGGTACCCGCCGTCGATTTTTTCGCCGTCATGCCGATCGAGCGTACAATCACCGCGGTTCCGATAAGCCTTGCTGGAATTGGCCTACGCGAAAAACTCCTTCAGGTCATGCTCAATAACCTCTGTGGTGTCACGGTTGAGAAAGCCAAGCTCATCGGATCACTTGGATTTCTCGTCATTCTCTTTTGCTGTGCCCCCGGCGGGATCGTTTACTTCTTCTACCGACCGAGCGGCGTGCCGCGGCGCGTGCGCTTGCGTGAAATGGAACGCGAAGTCGCGACGCTGGAGCATGAGATCGGCGAGACAAAATAAATCGCAGCGAACATCGGCATCGTCGCGGAAATCGCCTCGCCCATTTGTCAGCGCCACTTTTGCCATGACAGTCGATGGCAAAATTACCACGCGAAATTTTTCGCCGGTCGATTTCACTTCGCGCGCAGATAAGCTCCATTTGTTTCGCCAGCGAGCCGTCGCGGATGCAGTGCTCGTCGGCCACACCACGCTTCAACGCGACAATGTTCGGCTCGGCCTTCCCAGCGAACTTCAGAAATTGCGAACCAAGCGCGGAGAAACGCGATCGCCTCTGCGCGTGATCGTTTCCAATGAAGGCAAGATCGCCAATCAGCTGAAGATTTTTCGGTCCGACATTTCGCGAGTGATCATTTTTTCCACGAGGCGAATGCCGAAGAAATTTCAAACGGCGCTTCGCAAGGAAGCGATTTTGCATCTGAGCAAATCAGAACATGTCGATCTTGCTGGAATGTTGCGAACTCTTCGCGATGAATACAAAGTGCGTACGGTTGCCTGTGAAGGTGGCGCGACGTTTTTCCGCTCGTTGCTCGAGCGCGGCTTGATTGATCAACTCAATCTTACGATTGCCCCTTATCTTTTTGGCGGAGCTGGTGTGCCAACATTGACTGGCTTAAGCAAGAGATTCCTGCCCGCAAGTGTCCATTGCACCTTAACCGGCATGCGCGTCGTCGGCGACGAATGTTTCCTGACTTATCGCATTAAGCCAAAGGCGAAATTGTAGGCCGGCGATTTTTTCTGCTGCGAGGGTCTCGATCAGTCCGCGGAAAGCTTTCCGTCCAAGACAACGACTGCTAAACTAGCAAGCAATGGATTTGCGCGGGATCGTTTCGTTCAACGCGATCTTTGCTCTGCTCCCGATTTTGGCTTTCGCGGAAGCGAGCGTTGAAGGGCGGGTAGAACTGCCGAAATCGCATTCGGCGCCGGTCATGGCGAAACGCTACGAAATCGTCACGATCGGCGGCGCCCTCGCGACCCAGCCACCGCTGGCGGTCGTGTACCTGGATGGTTCTTTTCCGAAACCAAAGTCGCCTTCAATGAAACAGATTGTGCAAAAGGATTTGGCGTTCCTTCCATCACTGCTGCCGGTCCGGGTCGGTACCAGAGTGGAATTCCCGAGCCTCGATGATACCTACCACAATATTTTTTCGTACTCCCCCGCGAAACGGTTCGATCTCGGGCGCTATCGTCCGGATGAACGGCCGATCCCATCGGAGGTTTTTGACGCGCCCGGGCTGGTGGTACTTCGCTGCGACATTCACGAGCACATGCGCGGATTGATTCTTGTATTGAGCACTCCGTTTTTTGCAGTGACCGACGCCGACGGACGCTTCCGATTGAGAGGACTCCCTGAGGGCCGCTACATGCTTAGAGCGTGGATCGACAGTAGGACCACGCGGGAGAAGCCTGTGCTTTTGAAGCGCGGCGAAACATTGCACATCGATTTCTCATGAGCGTCGCGATCCAGGCCAGCAAACAGGGCGTAGCGCGCTTCCGCGCTAAATTGCTGGCGGCCATGATGCTAATCGTGGCGACGTTGGCCGCTCTCGGGCTTTACCTGGCACAACGTAGAATAATGGCCGATGCGCAGCAAGATTTGCAGCAGAATTTCCAAGCCGAACTTAGCTCCCTCCACAAACTGGAGGAATTGCGCCACGCCGCGCTAGCAGAGCGCTGCGCCAAACTTGCGTCGAAACCGCGAATCCACGCCGCCCTCGAGGATAACGCCCTCGATTTATTGTATCCAAGCGCGAAAGACGAATTGCGCGATTTAATGGAAGGGGAGGAGCCACCCCCTGAGCAAGCAGCGCAATCGCTTCACGCAAAATTCTATCGCTTTCTTGATGGCGCGGGCGCGGTTATGACGCCGCCGAATCCGAAGAATATTGGCGAGTTGGATCCGAAGGCAGAAGCGCAACTTGCCTTAGAGAAATTACCGGAGACGCAGCAAATCGGTTACATCCAGGAAAATGCGGCTGTTGCCGATGGAATTGTCGATGAAGTCATAGCCGTGCCGATCTTTTCGACTGATACCGGCGACATCATTTCTGCGCTCGTTATTGGGTTCAAACCGTTCGAACTCGAGGGCAAGGGTGCTAGCACGGGAATGAAAAGCGGCATCTGGGTGAATGGTCGACTGCATTTGTCCTCACTTCCGAAATCCGCGCAGCCGCCTCTTAATGATAAAATAGCCGATGCGCTCACGAAGTCCGATCGCATGCAAGACAACTTTCTTGTTAACATTGAAGGCGCGCCGCAGCTTTTGTTCTATACGCGGCTCAATCCGGCTTCGCTCTTTCCACCGGCCTACGAAATTTGCGTTTATCCCATCGCCCACTCGATGGCGCAGCTGCATCGCCTCCGCTGGCAAATCGGCGGCGCGGGCGCGCTGCTTCTGCTTGGCGGTCTTGTCGCCAGCAATTTCGTCGCGGCCCGCCTCTCGGCGCCGGTTGAGAAACTGGCGGTGGAGTCCGAAAGGGATCGCGCGCAACGAAAACGCGCCGAAGCAGCACTCGCCTCAACCAGTGAGGAGTTAGAAAGATCGGCACGCTATTCCGCTGACGCGTCGCACCAGTTAAAGACTCCGGTCACCATTCTTCGCGCCGGTCTCGAAGCATTGCTTACGCGCGAAGATTTCAACCCCGAGGTTTATCACGAACTTTCTGTCCTGCTCCACCAGACTCACCGCTTGACCGGCGTGATCGATGACCTGCTGCTCCTGTCGCGCATCGACGCCGGCCACCTCCAGATCGAATCTGAGCCCATAAATCTCAGCCAGCTCGTCGAGGAATGGCTCGACGATCTTGGCGCGCTTCCCGATTCGCTCGATGTGAAAATCGAGAAGAAATTTCCGGCCGAATTATATGTTGCCGGCGAGAAACGATACATCTCGCTCATTGTGCAAAATCTTTTGGAGAATTCGCGCAAGTACAATCGATCCGGAGGTCGCATTCGCGTCGCCGGACGCAAGAACACTGACAAGATTGTGTTAAAGATCGGCAACACGGGTTGCCCAATCACACGCGATGCGCAGGAACACATTTTCGAGCGCTTTCATCGTAGCTCCGGCGGCACGGCTGTTTCCGGTCACGGGCTTGGTTTAAATTTGGCGCGCGAGCTCGCCAAATTTAAAGGTGGCGATCTGAGACTGGTCGGTTCCGACAACGATTGGACGGAATTCGAGGTGTGCTTTCGGGTTGCGCAGCAAGCGCCAAGTCGGACTGCGGAAATTGTATGAAACTGCTGCCGACTTTCAGCTTTTGTCTTCTCGCTTGTACAGTGCGCGCGGTCGAAGTGGATGATTTACTCGACCGGCTCGATACTGCGCTTACCGTCGCTGCCTTTCAAGACAATCTTCGTGCGCGATTGAGCGGCACGATTGACCTTGAAGCTTATCACTTCCAACAGCCGGCGCCTGGTCTCATAGACTCAAAGATCGACAATCTCTTCAATCCGCGTCTCAGGCTGTTTCTCGACGCGCAACTCGGGTCGCAAGTTTATTTCTTCGCGCAGGCGCGAGTCGATCGCGGCTTCGATCCCAGCGATCACGGCGCCCAGATTCGTCTGGACGAGTATGCGCTTCGAATTACGCCTTGGGAGGACGGCCGTTTGACTTTGCAAGCCGGCAAGTTCGCTACTGTGGTCGGCAATTGGGTTCCACGGAATTTGTCGTGGGAAAATCCCTTCATTAACGCACCCTTGGTTTATGAAAACGTGACCCCTATCAGCGACATGTTCCCGTCTGCCTCGCCGTATGGCTTCGTCCACGGGTTTGTCTACAGCCCGGTGATTTGGAATCCGGTGATTTGGGGGCCGAGTTACGCGAGTGGCGTTTCTGTTTCAGGCCTGCTCGGGCAATTTGACTACGCCGCGGAGCTGAAAAATTCTTCGCTCTCTTCCCGTCCAGAGTTATGGAGCGTTACCAAAATCGGCTTTGGCAATCCGGACTTCAGCGCACGCGTCGGATTTCGGCCTAGTCAAATGTGGAACTTCGGCTTGTCCGCGAGCGACGGCGCGTATTTTCGATCCGAAGCTCAAGCGACGCTGCCACGCAGCCGCGATATCGACGATTACCGGGAGCTCCTGCTTGGTCAGGACGCGAGTTTCGCGTGGCACCATCTGCAATTGTGGGCAGAATTTTATGAGGCGCGTTTTCAGGTGCCACGTGTCGGCGATGCGGACACATTCGCCTACTACTTCGAAGCGAAATATAAGTTTACGCCCCAGTTTTTCGGCGCGTTCCGCTGGAATCAGCAACTCTTCGGGACCGTCAGCGATGGCACAGGAGACAATATTCGCTGGAGCCAAAATCTGGGCCGCATCGACGTCGCCGCTGGCTACCGTTTCACGTCACATACTCAGTTAAAATTGCAATATAGCTTTCAGAAGGAAACGTCCGGCCCAGGCAACGACAATCATCTGATTGCGGCGCAATTCACGGTGCGTTTCTAAACAGCCCATTTAATCGTGCACATTCTCGTGGTGGAAGATGAAGTCCGGTTGGCGCGACAGATCGCCTCCGCTCTGACTGAGGCTGGTCATGATCCAATCGCGGTTCATGATGGCGAAGCGACTTTGCGCAAAGCGCTGGAGACCCCTTTCGATTTGATCGTGCTCGATCTCGGCCTTCCCCGGATAGACGGGTTTGAAGTGTTACGCCGGCTGCGCGCGCAACATGTGACCAGCCGTGTTCTCATCCTCACCGCGCGTGGGCAAGTCGCAGATCGTGTGACTGGATTGCAACTCGGCGCGGACGATTATCTGGCAAAGCCATTTGCCATGCAGGAACTGGTCGCGCGCGTGCGTGCCCTCGGACGCCGTTATCCGGAGGAACCCGCGGTCCTCTTGCGCGTAGGCGATCTCACGCTCGAGCTGGTAGACCACAGGGTCTGCCGCGGCGCGCGCCAAATCGAGTTGTCCGTGCGCGAGCTAATGCTGCTGAAGGTGCTGATGCGGGAACCGGGTCGCGCCTTTACGCGCACTGAATTGTGCGAACGCGTTTGGGAGCATGCCCACGAATACGACACGAAACTGGTGGAAGTCTTCATCGGACGTTTGCGAAAGAAAATTGGCGATCCTCCGCTGATCCACACCGTGCGCCACGTTGGCTACACGATTCGCGAACCATTATAAACTCCGCTCGTCGCTTCGAAGACTGGCAGAGGGGAGACAGAAGGTTTAGCCGCGCAGCAGACTGCGCATTGATCACGCGCTCCGACGCTCCGGAAAAGTAACAATCGCGTTACTTTTCCGGTATTGCCTGCGGCAACAGATTGTTGCAATTCCACGGTATGAGATGGATGAACCTGGCACACGCAGAGGAAACAGCTCAGCGCTCTCTGCATAACTAAATAATTAATATGATGAAAACCTCTTTACTTCGCATGGCCGCAGTGGTGGTGACTATCGCTCCGCTTCTGGCTTTCTTTCCGGCCGTGGCAAGTGGCGCCACGGTTACGGTGACGGTCGGGGCCGTCGGCTTCACATTCTCGCCTTCATCAGTCACGATCCGACCGGGCGATACCGTACAGTGGACCTGGAGCTCCAGCGGCCACAGCAGCACCTCGGGTTCTCCGGGCTCACCCAGCGGGCTTTGGGACTCTGGACTTCAGAACCCGCCATTTACCTTCTCACACACGTTCAACACCGCGGGGTCGTTTCCGTATTATTGCACCGCGCATGGGCAATGCTGCGGCATGGTAGGCACGGTCACGGTGTCGAATCCAACGCCGACACCCACGCCCACACCGACGCCAACACCTACTCCCGCGCCGGCGATGCTTGGAAACATTTCGACTCGTGCCTTCGTCCAGACCGGCAACAATGTGATGATCGGGGGATTTATTATTACGGGCAGTGGGCAGAAGAGGGTGATCGTGCGCGCGATTGGACCCAGCCTGGTGAATCACGGCATTACCAATCCGTTGCAAAATCCGACGCTGGAGCTGCACGATCACACCGGAGCGGTGATCGCATTCAACGACAACTGGATGGATGCACCGAACAAACAAGAGATCATCGACAGCGGCCTCGCGCCCAGTAACAACTTTGAGTCAGCGATCCTGACGAGCTTAAATCCGGCTGCGTACACGGCCATCGTGCGCGGCGTAAGCAACGGGACCGGCATCGGGCTGGTGGAAGGCTACGATCTGGATCCGACCGCTGGTTCCAAGCTGGGCAACATCTCGACGCGGGCGCTGGTGCAGACCGGCGACAACGTCATGATCGGCGGCTTTATCATCACCGGCAGCGGACAGAAGAATGTAATCGTGCGCGCCATTGGGCCCAGTCTGGCGCAGCATGGGATTACCAATCCGCTGCAAGATCCGACCCTGGAGTTGCATAATGGAAATGGCGCGGTCATCGCCTTTGACGACAACTGGAAGGACAGCCAACAGGCCGAGATTCAAGCCACCGGTTTGGCACCTACGAATGATCTTGAGAGCGCCATCGTCGCGGCGCTCGCGCCGGGAAATTACACCGCGATCGTGCGCGGCAAGAACGACACAATCGGTGTCGCGCTGGCCGAAGTTTACGACTTGCCGTGAGCATAACCGTTCGGTAGCCCCTTTTGGGCGGCGCAATCAAAACAAAGTCATGCACCAACGCGTTGAAGCGCTCCGCCAACCCGCGCAGAAATTTCGAGAAACTGACTTCGGTCCCGATCACGCACGAAATTCTTTGCCGAGCTTGGTATGAATACCCAATTATGTCCTCGCCTGAAGCTGCTGGGATTTCTCACAGCCTTGCTCGGCTGGGCACTCGTCGCCGTGGCCGAAGAACAATCCGGCTCAAAAGAGAAGTGGACCGCTCCTGCAGCAGAGGCGCGAAAGAAAAATCCCGTTGCTGTCAATGAATCTTCACTAGCGGCCGGACAAAAAATCTATCTGAAACGTTGCCTGGCATGTCACGGAAAGACAGGAAACGGCGATGGACCGGACGCCGTTGATCTGGGCATTCATCCGGCCAAACTCTCCGATGCAGGGGTGCGGGAAGAAACAGACGGCGAGCTCTTCTGGAAAATCACCGTTGGCAAAAAACCGATGCCGAATTATGGCACGCGGCTTTTGCCCACAGACCGATGGAACGTGATCAACTATCTTCGAACGCTCGCCAGGAGGTAATCAAAAATGAAGAAGATCCGGCATTATTATTTAGCAGCGGTTATTCAAAGCGCCCTCCTCACAATGGCATCTCCCGCCACTCGCGCCCAGGACGCGACAACAGACGGATACGTCACCAGAAAAGAATACGAGGAGCTTAAAGCCCAGATGCTGGCGATGAAGAAAGAACTGGACGGTCTTAAGAAAGAAAAAGGAGTTGCTCGAAAGCAAGAGAGCGCCGAAGGCCAAGCCGTCGCGGACACGCACAAGGAGGTTGCTCCGGAGGTCGCCCCGCCAGTCGTCGAACCGGAAGGTCCAATGCTCGGGACGACCAAATTCTACATTGCCGGCTGGGCTGAAGGCATGTTCGAGGCCCGTAATGGGAACGTGTCCACGTTTTCGGCCTCGTTCAACCCGATCTTCCTCTGGGAATTGACCCCGAAACTTTTATTCGAGAGCCGGCTCGAGATCGAACCCAGTGGCAGCGGCACCAATGTGAATCTCGTGTACGCGCAGCTCACGTATCTGCTCAACGATTACATAACCCTGGGCGTCGGAGAATTCTTCAGTCCGAGTAATGTTTTCGTCGAACGCTTCGAGCCGCAATGGATCAACAAACTGCCCGACCGCCCGCTTGCTGTTTACCATGGGATCCTGCCAAATATATCGGTCGGCGCCGAAGTGCGGGGGGGATTTCCGATCGGTCCGACCCGCGCGAACTACGCCCTTTATGTTTCCAACGGTCCTACCCTCAATACCTTCGATCCTCGCACCGCGGGCACGCTCGATTTCAACAGCTACACCGATAACAACGACGACAAGGCGGTTGGCGGCAGAGTTGGTTTTCTCCCCATCCCGGGAGTCGAAGTCGGTTATGCCTTTGAAACAGAGAAGCCGGGCTTCCAAGGAACCACCTTCGCTCACGTTCGTTCCTTACTTCAATCCGTTGATCTGGAGGTTACTCGCGATTCCGACCTGCTGAAAGGCCGCATCGATCTGTACGCGCAGTACGCGTGGAGCAAAGTCGATCACGCAGTCTATGACCCCGATGGCTCACTGGGGTTTGGCCCGCTTTCGTTCACGAGCAAACGCGATGGTGGTTACGCGCTGGTCGCGTATCGCCCCACCAAAATTGATATCGATTTTATAAGGAATCTCGAAATGATCTTCCGCTGGGATCATCTGAGTCGTGATCCGAGCGGGCTCGGCGATCCGGAGGAAGACCGCTGGACTCTTGGGCTGGATTATTGGCTTAGCCCCAGCACTGTAGTGAAAGCCGCGTATGAGTGGGACAATCCGCGGGGCGAGCGCAATAGAAACGCCCTCCTTCTTCAAGCAGCTATGGGTTTCTGAGCGAAGGAATTGCATGATCGCGACCTTGAATTTCATCCGAGTTGCTTTGATCGGGCTGGTGCCGTTCGCGCTAGCGGGTCTAGCCTGGAACGCCTCTGCGGATTCGAGGGAAAAGCGCCAAAAACAAGACGCCTCCTCCGCCTCGGATTCTTATATGGGACTAAGCGGCGAAGAGCTTTGGTCTAATAATTGCCTGCGCTGCCACAACATTCGACCGCCGACAATGTATAGTAACGCACAATGGGATGTGATCGTTCACCACATGCGTGTCCGTGCCAATATCACCGGCCAGGAACAGCGCGCCATCGTCGAGTTTCTAAAGTCTTCGAAGTGAAAGCTCCTAATTCACGGCGAGGAAGATTACTGTAGAAGGCATCTACATCATCACGTTATCGCGTCTCGAGCATGATCGGGCATCTAAGCAAACCTGAATATGTTCATGTCTTGCTGAATCCACTGCCGGTCTACGGACTGGCAGTGGGTGTGCTCGGCCTGATCATTGCGCTCTTGTCGAAAACCAGGGCAGCTCGCGTAACCGCCCTCGCGCTGGTGACGGTGAGTGCTGTGTCAGCCTGGCCGGTTTATCACTTCGGGGAAGCCGGATACAATCGCGTGAAATCAATGGTTGATGAAGCCGGTGATAAATGGCTCGACGAGCACATGCGTCGTGGCGAGCAATTGATTTATGTCTTTTACGTTGTCGCTGCGCTGTCTGCTGTCGGGATTGTAGGAGAGTTTGCTGCGCCGAAGGCAGCCGTTCCGCTGGCCATCGCGACGCTGATTCTCGCGGGGGCAAATCTCGGTGTTGGCGGTTACATCGCTTACGCGGGCGGTCGTGTTCGGCACAAAGGGTTCCGGTTCGAAGCACCGCCCGAACCACAACCGGAACAGCATCATGATGACTAGGATTCTGTTTCTGTCGGCAGCGTTTTTGTTAGATGGGTGTGACATCGTCGCGACAATCTGAGCGTCAGGGAAAACCTCGGCGAACCATACCCATGCTGTGCATCGCGGCCGGCGAAAAATCGAGTTGTCTGCGCGCGCTGCTGGAGGTGCTCATGCGCGAGCCCGATCGCGTCTTTTACCCGCACGGAATTATGCGAACGCGTTTGGGAACACGCCCCATGAATACGACAGCAAGCTGGTCGAGGTTTTCATCGGGCGCTTGCGGCAAAAAATTGTGGACATTCCGCTGATCTGTACCGTGCGTCACGTTGGCTACACGATTCGCGAACCATTATTAACTTCGCTCGTCGCTTCGAAAACTGGCAGATCGGAGACAGAAGGTTTAGCCGGGCAGAGGACTGCGTGCGCATTGATCACGCGCTGCGACGGTACGTAAAAGTAACAATCGCGTTACTTTTCGGATGCAGCGCTGAGCGCAAATCGCTGCGATTGTAGGGGTGTGAAATGGATTACCAGATCCACAGCGTTGTTATCTAAGAATTCAACACCGCGCACTCGGGAACTCAAAGACATTGAAAGGACACTGCCATGAAGAATATAGATCGGAGAATCCATATTAAACCTCTAATTCTGCTGACCTTGCTCCTTTTTGGAGCTAATCCGCTGCTCGGAGTTCCGCCAGGGCCGACCTTGGCGTTGCAACGAACCTGGGGCGGCCCCGACTTCGACTTGGGTGCCGGAGTCGCCCTGGCCTCAGACGGCAGCATCTATCTGGCGGGCAGCACTCACAGTTTTGGCGCGGGCGATGAGGACATCTTCCTCGTGAAATTTGCCGCGGATGGCAGCCTCGTCTGGCAGAGAACGTTTGGAACCGGCGGGGCCGAGTTCGCCAGCGCTGTGGCAGTTGGGCCGGATGGTTCGGTCTATGTCGCGGGCACCTCGGCCAATACTCACGCGTTGCTCGTCAAATTTTCGCCGGATGGCAATTTGATCTGGCAAACAACCTGGGGAGGGACCAATACGGAGTTCGCGAATGGCGTGGCTGTCGCCTCGGATGGGAGCATTTATTTAACTGGCTTCACCACCAGTTTCGGCATGGGGTTTGACAACGCGTTCCTGGTGAAGTTCGCGCCGGACGGGTTCGCTCATCTGGCAGACGACCTGGGGTGGGTCGAACAGCGAGTTCGGTAACGCGGTAGCGGTCGCGTCTGACGGCAGCATTTATGTGGCGGGAGACGGCAACAGCTTCCTGAGCAATGACGCTTTCCTGCTCAAATTCACTCCGAATGGAACTCTGGTTTGGCAGAGGGATTGGAACGGCGACGGCGGACGGAACGAAAGCGCGGGCGAAGGTGTGGCGGTAGCCGCCGACGGCAGCGTCTATCTGACCGGGCGAAGTCTGGTGTTTGGAGTTGGCCAGAACGTTTTCTTGGCGAAGTTCACCCCGGATGGCGGCCTCGTGTGGAACAGCACATGGGGCGACAACGTCGATGCGGCGTTGGGGCTGCTGTAGGACCGGACGGCAGCATCTTCGTAACCGGCAACACTGGCTTTGGCAGCGGCGGCGGCGACCTTTTCGTTGTGCAGTTCCTGCCGACGGGCAAAGCAAAACAGGCGATGACTTGGGGGGGAATGAACAATGACACGGGGGCATCCATCGTAGCGGGCGCTGACGGCAGCGTCTATGTCGCGGGGACTACAGGCGGCCCGCCCTACACTTTTGCCCGAGCGCCTAAGATGACCAAGGCCCCCCGCTCGGTCCTCAGCATCCCGGCAGGCACAGTCACGGTACCGGGGGGAACTGTTGCAAACCCGAACGGAATCGTGCTGACGCCAAACGGCAGCCTGACTTTCGCCGACGCGAGCGACGCAGCTTTGCTCAAGATCATTCCTTAAAGTTTAACCGACGGAGATTTCTATGAACACCAGCGGTCCTCCACTGATTCACACTGTGTGCCACGTCGGCTACACGATTTGCGAATCAAGCGCCCCTTCCGGCGAGCCGCAAAAGTAACAATCGCGTTACCTTTCATATAAGGCGCGTCGCGCAGAACGCTGCGATTCTACGGATATGAAGCCGATGAGTACCTTACACTGTCATCGTTGCTTCGATATAAAACCCAACATCAAACTAAATAAATGAAGGAGACCGCTATGAATAAAGTCGACACGCAGATAAATGATCTCAGCAATGGACAACAGCTTAGTGTGGAGGAGAACGTGGAAGAGAGAATGAAACCGTTAAAACGCTCTCTCAGCCGGCGCTCGTTTTTGGGCAAATCCGCCGCGCTCGGCGCTGGCGCAATTGGTGGCGCATGGATCTTAGGTGATCGGACACCGGCGTATGCCACAGGCACACTCATACAAGGTGACGCGGATATTTTAAGATTTTTGTCCGCGGCCGAAATTCTGGAAACGGATTTATGGCAACAATACAACGAGCTGGGTGGCATCCAGGACAGCGAAGTTCCAGGCGGGAGTGGGAGTAAGCTCTACACTAAAGCCCTTTCCAGGCTCGATTCGGACATGGATCAATACATCCACGACAATACGGAGGATGAGTTCACCCACTTCACCTTCATCAACGCTTACCTTGTCTCGAGAGGCGCACAGCCGGTCAACCTGGATCAGTTTCGCACCTTACCGAGCAGTCAAGCGACCGGCGCCCAGCAAATTGGACGGTTGACCAATCTCATGCAGCTCACCGTCGACACCAGTTGGTGGACCAAGTACCGCAGTCGCGACGGGAATCCAGACCTCGGTGACACGTTTCCGCCCGCAGTTCCCGGCTTGTTGCAAGGGCAATTTCCAGCGATTCCTCGAAACGATGGTGATCTTCGCCCTAACAAACATATCCAAGCGATCGCCAACACCGCCGGATTTCATTTTGCTTTTATTGAGCAAGGTGGCACGAGTCTTTATCCGTCGCTGGCCCAGCGAGTCACTGACGTTGAAGTGTTGCGGGTCTTGCTCAGCATTGGCCCAACCGAAACCGCGCACTTCCAGACCTGGCATGACAAGGCCGGCAACGTGATTCCACTTACCGATCCCACCAATGGGTTGGTCTTTCCGGATCTTAATTCTCCCCCATTTGGTGGCGAGGATTTCCAGACCAATCTGATCATGCCTGAGCCGTGCCCCTTTCTGAACCGAACGTTTCCGGTCTGCTCGATCATTCGGCCGACCGAGACGAATGGCGCAGCAATGGGCGCACTCAATGCTTTGACTGCTGACGGCCTGTTCAGAGGACAATCGCAGGCGTTCTTTACCTTCCTAACCCAGCTGGCGCACGCTGCGGATGCGGCCCAGCGCGGATGCTAAAAAAGGCTCGGCAGGTCAAATGAGTTGTGGGCGGCCAAATTGGCCGACGCACAATTTATCTTTTCGACGCGGGCCTCCCAGCAACTCGCCATTGTAAATTGACGAATCGCATTCCATTGCTAAGACCAGCTTCTTTATTCGAAGAACCTTTCAATGGACTGTGACAATTGCGTGCAAGAGTCTTCGCGACGTTGATGACTCGCGTGGGTTAGGCTTCTAAAAGGCTGTTTTATATTCGAATGCACAAAATCAACTCAATCGTGATGCACGCGCCGAAGATGTTGATCTTTGAAACGGCGGCGAACTTGGAATTGTGGCCGAAAATTTTACCGCACTACCGTTCCATCCACTATCTCGAGCGCAGTCCGAATCGTAACGTCGTCGTGATGGCGGCGACGCGCTCGGGAATTCCGATCTCGTGGACGTCGGAACAAATCATCGACCGCGAAAAATGCGAAGTCCGTTTTCATCATTTGAAAGCGTGGACCAAAGGCATGCGCGTCGTCTGGACATTTGAGGAGACTCCAACCGGGGTGCTCGTGAAAATTTCACACGAGCTTCGCTTTCGCATTGCAGTGGTTGCGCCGATTGTCGATCTATTAATTGGCGATTTTTTTATTCACAACATTGCCAATAAGACTTTGCGCTGTATGAAGGCATACGTGGAAGCAAGTGCGAACAAGGTCGCTGCATGAGCCGAAGGCGCGCGGTCATCACCGGACTCGGTCCGATCACTTGCATTGGCAAAGGGGTCGATGGTTTTTGGAATGGCATTCTCGCGGAGAAAAGCGGGATCAGCCGGATTTCGGGCTTCGATCCCAGACCTTTCCAGGTTAGGTGCGCCGGCGAGATTAGCGATTGGAATCCGGAGGAATATTTTTCGCCACGAAGGTTGAAGCGCCTCGATCGTTATGCGCAGTTTGCCGTAGCCTCTGCGCGACTCGCCCTCGATGACGCCGGCATCACCTATTCTCGCGAACAGCCGCAGCGTCGGTTCGGCGTAAGTTTCGGCACCGCACTCGGGGGCATCTGCAAAGCGGAAGATCAACATGTTCGTTATCTAAAGAAGGGCGTGCGCGGAGTGAATCCGATGCTGGCGATCCAGGTTTTCGGCGGCTCCGCCCATTCGAACATCGCGATTGAATTCGGCTTTCGCGGCGTCGGGACGACGAACTCGAACAGTTGCGCCAGCGGGACCGTTTCCTTGGGTGAAGCGCTTCGTTACATCCGCGACGATTTTACCGATGTAATTGTTGCCGGCGGCGCGGAAGCCCCGCTGAGCGCGTTAACCATCGGAGCGTTCGACATTATTAAAACAATGAGCCGATGCGATGATCCGGCCTTTGCTTCTCGCCCATTTGACCGATTGCGCGATGGCTTTGTCATGGGCGAGGGCGCGGCATCGCTTATCATGGAAGAATTCGAACACGCGCGGGCCCGCGGAGCAAAAATTTACGCGGAAGTGCTCGGTTATAGTCTGAATAATGACGCTTTTCACATGACGGCGCCATTGCCAGATGGTGAATCGTGTATTCGCGCGATGCAACATGCGCTGTCCGACGCGCAACTTGCACCCGAGCAAATCGACTACATCAACGCGCATGCCAGCTCGACTCAGCTCAACGACAGCAGCGAGACGATGTCGATCAAGCAGGTTTTTGGCGAACACGCGCGAAAAATTCCGGTGAGCGGAACAAAAGGTTATACCGCCCATCCGCTCGGTGCGAGCGGCGCCATTGAAGCGACGATCTGCGCGCTCGCATTGGATCGACAATGGATTCCGCCAACGATCAATTACAAAAATCCCGATCCGGCGTGCGACCTCGACGTTGTTCCCAACCATGGTCGCGCCGCCGAATTGAATTATGTAATGAGCAACTCATTTGGCTTCGGCGGAATCAATGCATGTGTAGTGTTGGGTAAAGTGCAGGGGTAGCGCGCGCGTCTCGCGCCTTGGTTTCGGCGTCGCCCCGAAACGTGCTTTCAAAGTTCAGAACGCGTGCACTACCCAGATTTTTTCAGTAAATCAGGGCGATTCTCGCGCGTGCGTCGCAGAGCTTCCCCTTTCCGCCACACCGCGATCTCGGCGTGATTTCCGGAAAGCAAAACGTCTGGGACTTGCCAACCGCGAAATTCCGCCGGGCGCGTGTACACCGGGGCTTCGAGCAAACCGGCGCTGAAACTATCGTCCGCCGCGGATTGTTCATGACCAAGCACGCCGGGCAACAAGCGTACCACTGCATCCACGAGTACGACCGCGGCGATCGCGCCATTCGTGAGTACGTAGTCACCGATGGAGATCTCTGCGTCAACGAGGTGCTCAATTACACGATGATCGATCCCTTCGTAATGACCGCAGATGACGATCAAATGCGATTCACCCGAAAGTTCTGTCGCCATCCGTTGATCGAGACGCCGTCCCGCCGGGGACATCAGAATTACCTCCGATGCCGGATGTTGGATGTCCGATGTCCGATGTCCGATGTTCGATGTTCCCCTGCTGCGCCCTCGCAACTCTTCTACCGCCGCGAAGATCGGTTCCGGTTTCATCACCATCCCCTGCCCTCCGCCGAATGGCGCATCATCGACGATGTGATGTTTGTCGGTTGTCCAATCGCGCAAATTGTGAATGTGGAGATCGACAATTTCATTTTCCTGCGCTCGCTTCATCATGCTCTCGTTGAGCGGCGCGCGGCAGATTTCTGGAAACAAAGTCAGGATGTCGATTTTCACGAGAGGAGAACGTTCAACGTCCAACGCTCAACGTCCAACGTCGAATTGTAGAGCGTTTCTGTGAAACGCTGTTCGACCGTTACTCGACGATCTCGAGGGTGGCGCGCTGTCCGTGGCGCGCAGCCGAGCTGGCAAGAAGCGCGCGGATTGCGTGAATGGTCTGGCCGTTGCGGCCGATGACTCGGCCAACGTCGCTCTGGCGCAGTTGCACTTTAAAGATCGTCATTTTACCGCTCGGAATTTCCGAGAGCATCATCTCGTCCGGGTACTCGACGAGCTGGCGGATGACAAACTCGAGAAATTCCCTCATGCCGATCTTAGAGCATGCGCAAAAAACCGATGGAGCGCAATCGAGAGTGCCGTCAGGCGCGACCTGTTTATAAACCGGGTCATAAAATCAAGCTCAGCTCTGGAATTTTGTCTGCGGCAAAATCTGATCCATTAATTTTGCAACGGGCATAGACCGCCGCCGCTATAGAGCTGGTGCTTCCGGTGCTGTTGTCGATGTTTCCGCCGTCGCTGGCGCGTTTGCTGCCGCCTTTTTGTTTTTCTTGATCAAGCTGCGAACCGTGTCTGACGGTTGGGCGCCGCGCGCGATCCAATATTCCGCGCGATCGATTTTCAGCATGCTATTGTGGCCGGGTTTCTTCGGATCGTAAGTGCCGATGATCTCGATGAATTTTCCATCGCGTGGGCTGCGACTGTCCGCCACCACCACTTTGTAATATGGGCGATTCAACGCGCCCTCCCTGCGTAATCTGATTGAAACTGCCATGTCGAAAACGTTACAAGGTTAAAAAGTTACAAAGTTAAAACGTCAGTGAGCAATCTTTTTAAGGATGTAACTTTGTAACATTTTTAACTTTAAGTTGCGCCATCATTTTTTTCATCTTGCCCGCGCTCTTCATCATCTTGCGCATTTGATCAAAGCGCCGGAGCAAATTGTTTACCTCTGTCACGGTGTTGCCGCTGCCACGCGCAATGCGCTGACGCCGCCGGGCATTTAAGATGTCAGGCCGCGCGCGCTCATCGCTCGTCATCGAAAGCACGATGGCTTCGGTGCGCTTAAGCTGCTTCTCGTCAACAGAGAGACCTTGCACATTACTCATGCCAGGCAACATGCCAAGAATATTCTCGAGCGGCCCCATTTTGCGCATCATTTTGAATTGGGCGAGGAAATCATTGAAATCGAATGATGCACTGCGGAGCTTGCGCTCGAGGCGCGCGGCTTCTTGTTCATCGACTGCCTCGGCTGCTTTTTCGACCAGGCCAACGACGTCGCCCATTCCTAGAATCCGGCCGGCGAGTCGATCGGGAACGAACAGCTCGAATTGATCGAGCCTTTCTCCGACGCCCGCGAACTTAATCGGACATTGCGTTACTTCGCGCATGGACAAGGCGGCGCCGCCGCGCGCATCGCCGTCGACTTTTGTCAGAATGATTCCGGTAATTTGCAGCGCGTCCTTGAAATGCGTCGCGACGCTGACCGCTTGCTGACCAGTTGCGGCATCGACCACGAGCAAGATTTCCTGCGGTTGCAAAAAATCTTTCAGCGATTTGAGTTCCGCGATCAACCGCTCGTCAATTTCTTGACGACCAGCCGTGTCGAAGATGTCGATGTTGGCTCCTTGTCGGTCTTGCCATGCGAGGGCCGCAGCCGCAGCGCGCTCGACATTTCTCTCGTTCAGGTCCGGTGCGTAAACCGGAACATCGATTTGTTTTCCGAGTGTCGCGAGTTGCTCAATCGCGGCCGGTCTTTGCAAATCGCAGGCGATGAGCGCCGGTGCGTGACCTTGTTTCTTTAGTAACCGCGCGAGTTTTGCCGACGAAGTGGTTTTGCCTGAGCCATTCAGTCCGACGATTAAAATTCTTCCCGGAGTACTGAGATTGAGTGGCGCGGCGTCTCCGCCGAGGAGCGCGGTCAATTCGTCGTAAAAAATTTTTACGATCTGCTGACCGGGAGTGACACTGCGCAGCACTGCTTCGCCGAGCGCCTTCTCTTTGATGCGGACAATGAGTCTTTTCGCGACTTGAAAATCGACATCGGCCTCGAGCAACGCTAATCGGACGTGCCGCAGAGCATTGTCGATGTTCGATTCGCTAATCGTGCCGTGACCGCGCAGGTCCTTGAAAGTGTCCTGGAGTTTATCGCTGAGCTGCGAAAACATTATCGTCGAGCGCGCATTAACGGTTGACGCGTGATAGTTCTGGGGAGCGCACCTGTCCTCGCGATCGCGAACCCCTTGGCCTTATCTCCAATCCTTCTCGCGCTCATTCTAAGATTGTTTTGGCGAGACATCGGAAGTAGCACGCGAGACGCGTGCGCTCCCCAAATCCGGGACGTCAAGGTTTCTTGGGCGACGCAGTCTGCGATGGAGCAGGCGCGGTGCCCCCAGCGTTTTCCTCGATCCCGAAGGTCCAGTGCGCCTCAATTTTCTTGCCGCCGGATTTCGCGCTCAGAATTACCGTGCACGTTTTCTCGCGCAATTTTTGGGTCACTTGATATGAGACGATTTGCGTTTTTCCATCGAAGCTCGCAGGAACCAGTCCCAATCCACTAACGCGCAATTGCACACTGCCCGGATCCACCGGTCCCATCGCACTGAGATTGGCCCGGATGAGCGGCAGCGCGGTCCGAACGGTTTCGCCGTCCGCCGGTTGAGTCGCCAGATTCGTGGTCGCGACTTCGGCGACCGCGGCCGCGCCGCCAGCGGACGTGCCGATCATTTTCACCGCATCGGCAAAAACTTTTGGTTTGTTTGCCTCGATCATGTAGCGGCCCAACGAATTGAGCGGCGCGTTGTAAGTAATAGGTTGACCGTAAACAGTGAAGACAGCCTCGTATCCCGCATTTCTGGCGACTTCCTTGATGTGCTCGTTGTAAAATCCGTAGGGCACGGCGAAGCAATTCACCTTGATGCCGAGTCTCTGTTCGAGCAGTTGTTTGCAACCGACGATCTCGTTTTGGAGCCATTGCTCATATTCCGGCGGACTCAGTCTCTTACGGGCAACCTTATCGTATGGTTTGCGCAAGTCCTGATGCGTGGCCGAGTGCGCCTCGATGTCGATGCCGGCATCTCGCATCTCGGCAAGCTGTTCCCAGGTGATCGCCTCGCCTCCGCCGAAATGACCACCGCGGACGCCTTCGGTGTAAATAAACATGGTGAATGGATAGCCGTATTTTTTCAGAATGGGCCAGGCGACCTCATATTGCGATTTCCATCCATCATCGATCGTGATAATGGCGCAGCGCGGCGGAATATTTTTCTCGCCGCGTCTCCAGGCAAGAAAATCTTGCATGCCGATGACGGTAATGCCGCGATTTTTCAACTCTGCCATCTGCTCTTCGAAAGCCGCCGGCGTGATCTCGGTGTCCGGACGTCTGACGCTGTTAACGAAGCGGTGATAACCAAAAACGATGACCTGCGCGGTTTGATCGACAACCGGCTTGGTCGTCCTGGGCGCGGGCGAGTTGGCGGCGGCGTTTGTGCTTGGGCTGGCTGTGGCAACGGTCCTCGGCGTCGGGTTCTGCGCCTGCGGGCCGGCCGCGAGATTTTCGTGCTTCTTGCAGGTCGACATGCTAAACGCGAGAAGCAAGGGGAGAAGACCAGATCGAGTGAGCATAATTGGAGTAAAGGGCTTTAATTCCGGGCGAATAAAAAACAAGCGCTTTTTGCGGAACCGCGCGGCAAAACACCGAGGCTCCGGCGAGAACGTTTTGACATTTCCGGGCAAAAATTTTTGGAAGAAGAGCCCTTTTAGAGTAATTAATCGAATGCCGCGACTGATCTGCCGTGCTCTTGCTCTCAGTCTCCTCGCTTCGTTGGCTGCCTGCACGACGGTGCCGACCACGCCGAAGCTAGATACCAGTAAAACCTTCAATACCGTCGTAGTGGACGCCGGGCACGGCGGGAAAGATAACGGGGCCTACCGTCGCTACGGAGGCGCGGAGAAAGTCGCCACGCTCGATGTGGCAAAGCGTCTGGATCGCAAACTGCGCGAATCGCAATTAAAGACGGTCCTGACGCGATCCTCGGATGTTTTTATTCCGCTGGACGAACGCGTCGCCATCGAAAATTCGCAGAAGAATTGCATCTTTGTCAGCATTCACTTCAACGATGCACGCCGGCGCGGCGTCCACGGCTTCGAGACCTATTATCATTCTCCTTACGCCAGCGAACTTGCCAATCGGATTCAAGCCAAATTGATGACGATTCCGAATTCGGCAAATCGCGGCGTGCACACGGCGAATTTTCGCGTCCTGCGCCTGGCGACTTATCCCGCCATTTTAGTCGAGTGCGGTTTCTTAAGCAATCGCCATGAAGGTGGCGAAGCGCGCGATTTCGAATATCGCGAGCTCCTCGCTGACAGAATCGCGGAGGCGATTGTCGAACAACGTTATGGGCCCGGTGTTTATCACGCCTCAGCCGAAGCCACCGTAGAACCGCGGCCGCCGAGCGAAGGTCCTGGCGGTCCGGGCCTGGCGCCGGCCACTCTTCGTCACGATTAGAATTGTTCTGTGGTGACAGCCCCGAACGCTTTCGGGGCTGCGAATTTAAACGTCCGCAGGCGGCACGCCCGCCTCTACAGTGGATTTAGCTTAGAATTCTTTTCCGCGCTCTTCACGCCCGATCGCACTTAATCCGATCAGGGCCACAAAAATGATGAGCGCGAAAAGCGCGAGGGCTTTGGCGTAGTCCGGACGCCCGCCAGCGTCGTGGAAACGCTCGGCCAGCTTTGCCTCGACCATGGCCGTGTTCGCCGCGAGCAGATTCCCAAGTTGATAGGCGAACCCAGGAAAAGTGCCGCGTACCTCAGCGGGCGCAAGCTCATTTAAGTGCACCGGCACGACCCCCCATGCACCTTGTACCATGAATTGCATCGCGAATCCGCCGGTTACGAGAAGAGAGAGACTCGGCGAAAAAACCCAGGCCGGAATGAGGAGAATCCCGAGGGCCGCAGCAACAATGATGGAGCGACGCCGACCGAACTTCTGCGAGAAATGACCGATGATCGTGCCGCCACAGATTGCGCCGAAGCTATATATGATTCCCATGGTCGCCTTTTGCGTTACGCCGAGGCCGCGCTGTTCGCCCAGAAAAGTTTGATACATGTCTTGTGTCCCATGAGACATCGCGTTGAACGCGGTCATCAACAAAATCACATAGAGAAAGAGCACCCAGCGGCTTTTCAGGATGGTCCAGAGATTGTTCCAAAGATCGGCGGGGGCGCGACGGTGCAGCCATGCAGGCGATTCCGGTACGCGTGCGCGGATGAAAATCACCAAAAACGCCGGCAGCACTCCAACCACGAACAATCCGCGCCAGCCGAAGAACGGAAACACCAGCCAGTAAACAACCGCAGCCAGGAGGTAACCGAACGCGTAACCCTGCTGGAGAATTCCCGAAAACAATCCGCGCGCTTCGGTGGGTAAACTTTCCATCGCTAGCGATGCACCAAGTCCCCACTCTCCGCCCATGCCGATTCCATAAAGGGCGCGAAAAATCAGGAACATTGTGAAATTCGGCGCGAAGGCGGTGAGCAATTCCATTATCGAATAAAAAACGATGTCGATCATGAGCGGGATGCGCCGCCCGAATCGGTCGCCTAGCAGCCCGAAGATAAACGCACCGATCGGGCGCATCGCCAGTGTGATCGTGATCGCCCAGCCCACATCGATAACACTCCGGCCAAAATCGTGGCCAATCGTCGGAACGACAAACGTGAGCAAAAAGAAATCGAGCGCATCCAGCGCCCAGCCGAGAAAACAAGCAACGAAGGTGTTGCGTTGATCGCGGTTAAGTAATTTAAAGAGCCGGATCGCTTCCACGGCTCAGTCACCTAATTGCCCCTCCAACTGAAGTCGAGAATTCTCTCCGCCCATGTGGGAAAAGGTCGAAATCCGACCGCTGGGTTTCGTCATTCCCCGATGGGAAAATTCAGAGAAAGGGTACGACCAATGAGTATACAACACATCTACGCATCATGATGCGTCAATTTGTTTCTTGATGATTGTGGAAAAGGCGGTTTAGTTATCGGCCATCATGCCGCCTGACTTGCATCCACTGGAAAAGTTCCTGCGCGAACGCATCGTCGTCCTCGACGGCGCCATGGGCACAATGATCCAGCGCTACAAATTGTCGGAAGCGGATTATCGCGGCGCACGTTTTCGCGATTGGAAGGGCAAAGATGTGAAAGGCAGTCTCGAGCTGCTACTCCTTACCCGACCGGAAATCATCGAAGAGATTCATGCCCAGTATCTCGAAGCCGGCGCCGACATCATCGAAACAAATACCTTCAGCGCGACCACAATCGGCTTGCACGATTTTCTCTTTCGCGAAGAGCCGGCGAAGGGACGCAAGGACCGACATTTCTTTCAACGCGTGGTGGATGATGTCGATCTTCGCGCGCTGGTGCACGAGATGAATGTGGCCGCCGCGACGATCGCGCGATGCACGGCCGATCGCGTCGCGAACGAGACGGGCCAACGTCGTTTCGTCGCCGGTTCACTGGGACCTTTGCCGGTCACGGCATCGATTTCTCCCGATGTGAACGATCCCGCGTTTCGTGCGGTCACGTTCGATCAACTTCGACAAACTTATTTCGATCAGGTAAGCGCGCTGGTCGAAGGAGGCGTCGATCTTCTGATTGTTGAAACAATCTTCGACACGCTCAACGCCAAGGCGGCGCTCTTCGCGATCGCGGAAGTTTTCCAACAAACCGGAAAGAAACTTCCGCTCATGATTTCGGGCACGGTCACAGATCGGTCCGGACGGACCTTGAGCGGTCAAACCGTGGAAGCGTTTCTTATCTCCATTGCGCACGCGCAGCCGCTCATCGTTGGTCTGAATTGTTCGCTCGGTCCGGATGAAATGGAGCCGTTCATCGAGGAGCTTGCGCGAGTCACTCCTTTTTACGTGAGCGCGTATCCCAATGCGGGATTACCCGATCCGCTTTCTGAAACCGGATTTCCTGAGACGCCCGAAACGCTCGCGCCGAAACTAAAAACGTGGGCGGCGAATGGCTGGCTCAATATCGTGGGTGGTTGTTGCGGAACGACTCCGGCGCACATTCGCGTAATCGCAGACGCCGTGCGCGATTGCAAACCGCGCGCGGTTGAAACCGAAAACGGGCGCGGGGCGACTCTGGGGAGCGCACGCGCCTCGCGTGCTGGTTTCGGCGCCCTCGCCGAAACCTCCGCCGACGCACTTTATGCTAAACGCCGCCTTCCTCACTTCGAGCGGCCGTGGGGAAAATACGCTGTTTCCTTCTCCACTCACAAACGCCGTCAAATGATACCACGAGAGCGCGATGTGGTTTTGCAAAGCATCCTGCACGCTCATGAACATGGACAGTACGAACTGTTCGCGGCGTGCGTAATGCTGGATGACGTTCACCTACTTTTTGAGCCGCAAGTCAAAGATCAAGATGCCGAAGGACAAGCCGTTTTTTGGTCGTTAACTGAAATCCTTCACGGCATTAAATCGGTTACAGCGCATCGAATAAACAAAGCAGCCGGAACACGGGGACCAGTTTGGGAAAAGGAATCGTTTGATCGACTGATTCGATCTGAATCGGATTTACAGGAGAAGTTTTCCTATATCTGTCGAAATCCTTGGGATTCGCACGTCGCGGAGCAAAATGAAGACTATCCATGGTTATGGACGCCCGGGGAGCCTTCGGCGGGGGCGCCGAAGACTGCACGCGAGGCGCGTGCGCTCCCCAAACAAGACGAGCGCGACGATCGTGCGCGCGATGGCGCGTTGCAGCTCTCCGGTTTCGAGCCGCTCAATGTCACTGCGGAGATGGGCTTCGTTGTCATCGGTGAGCGAACGAACATCACCGGTTCGCCAAAGTTCTCGAAACTGATTCTCAGCAATGATTTCGATGGCGCGCTCGCCGTGGCGCGTCAGCAAGTGCAAGGCGGCGCGAACATTCTCGACGTGAACATGGATGAAGGGATGATCGATTCGGAGGCGGCCATGACGCGCTTTCTGAATTTGATTGGAAGCGAACCGGAAATCGCGCGCATCCCGATTATGATCGATAGCTCGAAGTGGAGCGTCATCGAAGCGGGTTTGAAATGCGTTCAAGGCAAAGCGGTCGTCAATTCCATTAGCTTGAAAAATGGCGAGGAAGAATTTCTCCGGCAAGCGCGACTCGTTAGGCGATATGGCGCGGCTGTCATCGTGATGGCTTTCGATGAGCAAGGCCAGGCCGATACATTCGAGCGCAAGATCGACATCTGCACGCGGGTTTACAAATTCCTGACTGAGCGCGCCGATTTCCCGCCTAACGATATCATTTTCGACCCAAACATCCTGACCGTCGCAACTGGTCTGGAGGAGCATCGTAATTATGCGGTCGATTTCATCGAGGCGACGCGCTGGATTAAAAAAAATCTTCCAGGCACGCGCGTAAGCGGCGGTGTAAGCAACATTTCGTTTTCGTTTCGGGGAAACAACACCGTGCGCGAGGCGATGCACGCGGCATTTCTTTTTCACGCGATCCGCGCTGGTCTGGACATGGGCATTGTCAATGCTGGTCAGCTCGCCGTTTATGAAGAGATCGAGCCGGAGCTGCGCGAGCGCGTGGAAGATGTGCTGCTGAACCGCGGAGCCGACGCGACGGAACGGCTCGTCGAGTTTGCCGAGAACGTAAAAACGAAAGGCAAGGCGCCGATTAAAGATGAAGCGTGGCGGGCGGAGCCTGTGGAAGACCGCCTGAAGCACGCGCTGGTCAAAGGAATCGTCGATTACATCGACGTCGACACGGAGGAGGCGCGGCAAAAATGCAAACGCCCGCTCGATGTCATCGAAGGTCCGCTTATGGCCGGGATGGGCGTGGTTGGCGATTTGTTTGGCGCCGGAAAGATGTTTTTGCCGCAAGTGGTGAAGAGCGCGCGGGTGATGAAAAAAGCCGTCGCCTACCTGATGCCATTCATGGAGGCGGAGAAATCGGCTGGCGCAAAACCGCAGGGCCGCGTCGTGATGGCGACGGTAAAAGGCGACGTGCACGATATCGGCAAGAACATCGTGGGCGTCGTGCTGCAATGTAATAACTACGACGTTGTCGATCTTGGCGTGATGGTTCCAGCCGCGAAAATTTTGGAGACGGCGCGTGAGCGAAAAGCAGATGTAATTGGTTTGAGCGGATTAATCACTCCGTCGCTCGATGAGATGGTGCATGTGGCGCAGGAAATGGAGCGCGAAGGATTTCATTTGCCATTGTTAATTGGCGGCGCCACCACCAGCCGGGCGCATACGGCCGTGAAAATCGCTCGAGCACGGTGCACGTGCTCGACGCGTCCCGCGCGGTAGGCGTGGTGAATTCCTTGTTGAGCGAAAAACAAAAGGCAGCGTTCGATGCGAAGACGCGCGCCGAATATGCGTCGTTGCGCGAGCAGCACGCGGCCAGGACTCGCGAGAAAAAATTCGTTATGTTGGAGCAGGCGCGCACCAATCGAACGCCAGTCGATTGGAGCGAATATCGGCCCCCGAAACCGGAGTTTCTGGGTTTGCGAGTTTACGCGAGTGGTTTGGGGAGCGTGCCCGCCCCGAGTGTTAGCGACTCCGAGAACATTCGCGCGTTGCCGAGTTCCGCTCTGGGGAGAGCACGCGGCTCACGTGCCGTTTCCGGCGGCCCGCCGGAAACTTCTGCTGACGTGCACTATTCCAAACGTCATCATCCTGAGAAGGAGGCGTCTCGGCCAGCGAACGAGACGAGCACGCCAGCGGCGCGCGCTCCCCAGCGGATGTCGCTTCGAACGCTTATCGATTACGTCGATTGGTCACCGTTTTTCCATGTTTGGGAACTGCGCGGGCGCTATCCGGCGATCTTTGATGATTCGGAAATCGGCAAACAAGCGCGTGAGCTTTTTGATGACGCACAAGAACTCCTCGATCAGATCGTCGCGAAAAATCTACTGACGGCGCGAGGCCTGTTTGCGTTCTGGCCAGCCAATTCCGTCGGTGACGACGTCGATCTTTATGTCGATGAAAGGCGAAGCGAGAAACTCGCGACCTTCCATTTCTTGCGTCAGCAAATGCAAAAGCCAGCCGGACAATTCAATCATTGCCTGGCGGATTACATTGCTCCGCAACCAAATCCGCAATCCGCAATCCGCAATCCGCAATCGGAGGATTATCTTGGCGGATTCGCGGTAACGATTCACGGTGCAGATGAACTGGCGAAACAGTTCTCAGCCGACCAAGATGATTATAACGCGATTCTGGCCAAGGCGTTGGCGGACCGGTTGGCGGAAGCGTTTGCTGAGTACTTGCACAAACAGGCGCGGATCGCGTGGGGTTTTGGGCGCGAGGAAAACTTGTCGAATGCCGATCTTTTGCGCGAAAAATATCGCGGCATCCGGCCAGCGGCGGGTTATCCCGCGTGCCCGGATCACGCGGAGAAGCGAACGTTGTTCGATTTGCTTAATGCGGAAAAGAACGCGGGCATCAAGCTGACGGAATCGTTTGCCATGCATCCGGGCGCGAGCGTGAGCGGTCTCTATTTCTCACATCCCGACGCGAAATACTTCGGCGTCGGGCAAATCGCGCGCGATCAGGTGATTGATTACGCGGCGCGAACCGGCGAGACGATTGCGGCCGTGGAAAAACGGCTTGCGCCTAATCTGGGCTATGATCCGCCGGCGGCGGGGTAAAGCGACGTCGCCGCTTTGGTCATTGCCGGCAGGAGTTTCACGGCTTCGCTCGAAGTAACGACTCGGTCTTCTTCTTTGGTTTGCGTTGCAGCTGGCCAGACCACATCCCAAGCGAGTCCGCACTTCTCCAGCAGCCAGATGAGGTAACGAGTCATGTCGAATTCCCACCAACGCAATCCGTGGGCGGCGCAACGCGGCTGGGCGTGATGGTTGTTGTGGTAACCCTCGCCAAACCCAACGACACCGATCAAATAGTTGTTTCGGCTGTGATCGGAGGTGTCAAAGCTGCGATATCCAAATTGTGGCATGTGACAGATGGAATTGACAGCCCAAGTGACATTGTAAATCAAGAGCATCGGAAAGTAGATGCACCACAACATTCCGGCGAAACCGAGAGTGAAGAACAGAGCGGTCGCCACCGCCAGATGAGGTAGCACGTAAAGCGCCGAATTTTCCCATAAGCGGCAATACCAGATTTTTCGCACATCGGCGGCGTAACGTTTTGAGCGCTGCCGGAATCCGGGCGGCTTGCGCACCAGCCACATCATGTGGGCGTAGGGAAATCCGTGCACCGGACTGTGGATGTCCTCGTCGGTATCGGATTTCAAATGATGATAACGATGGTCGCCAACCCACATGACCGGATCGCCAGCGAGGGTGACAGCCGAGCCAGTTGCAAAAAGAAACTTGAGCCACTCTGGCATTTCGAAGCCGCGATGTGTCAGATACCGATGGAGATAAAGTGTCGTGCCGATTCCGCCCCAGAAAAAGACTACCAGCATGACGGGCAGATAAGAAAGGTGGAAACGATGGAGAAGGCCGAGCACGCCCAAAACCTGCAATCCAATCAGTACAACAAAAATCAGCAGATGGAGTTTTTCGTGTTTAAACATGCGGCGGAGAAGAAGAAGAAAAGGAAGCAGCCTACCGGGCCGCAGCTAATTCGAGAGAGCCAACACTACGATGAGAATGAGCAGAGCGCAAGTCGTTATTTCCTGGAAGCCATCTCACAATTCGGAGGCGCGTTCTGTTCACGATGAGTTGGATCCCTCACCCTACCCTCCTCTTCGAGGGGAGAGGATGAAGTGTCAGAGATCGGTCCACTTAGAACAAGCAAATCGCGTACGCGACGCACTATTTTTTGAAGTTCGCGCGCTTGTTGCCTGCGAGCGATTGCGAAAATTTGGATGGGCAGAAAAAGAGCGCATGTTAAGACTTCGCACAGACGCGGGGTAGCTTAGTCCGCCACGGGACGGACTCGCTGCGGCGACAGCTCGCGTCGAAATTTTCGGATGCGAGACGCGGGCATGCGTGATATGCATCCGCCAACGCGGGGTGTAGCTTAGCTTGGTAGAGCGCGTGGTTTGGGACCACGAGGTCGCAGGTTCAAATCCTGTCACCCCGACCACTTTCAATCTCAAGAGCGGCCGGCAATTACCAGTATGTTTTATGCCTATGTTTTGAGGAACTCGAACTGGAGCGGTCGCCGCGGCGACTCAACCCGACGAATTCAGAGGGCAGAGGTCAGAAGCCAGAGGGCAGAAAACGGAGAATGAAATTGATAAGGCTATTCGTTTGTGCAATCGCAGGTGCAGCTTTAATGACGCGTGGGCAAGACGCGGCGCAATCGACCGTCGATCTTCACGCGAAAGCGACTCCAGAGAATCCTCCGGCCCCACTCCCAGCAAACTCGCCGGAGCTTCCGGAATTATCGCAGCTTGATGAGATTTTCAAGCAAACGTCGCTGGGTAAAACAGCCGACGATTACCGGATGCATGTCGAGTGGCGAAAGCTTCAGAATCAGGTTACAAATGATCCTGCGGTGGTGGCGGCGAAGAAGACAGCGGCGTCTGCACGTACGGACTTGGAGAAACGGAAACGGCTTGGCGATTACTACAAAATTTACTACGAGCGGATGCAGGCGCTGGCCGCAACCCCGGAAATGAAAGCGGCTCTCGATGGTTTCAAGGCCGGGCATCTTGGAATGCTCCTTCAACCGCGCGTGCGTCCGACGCCCTCGCCTTCGCTTGCGCCAAGCGCCACTCCCGCGCCTGTCGCCACGCCCGCAGGAAGCCCTATCGAAGCGGTCGAGCCGCCGCTTCCATCCGGTCGCTAAGGATGGAAAGAGCGGCTTGCTGAATGACGTTGGGCCGATAAGATCAGTGACGCGACAACGGCGCGTTCGTCTAGTGGTTAGGACACAGCCCTCTCAAGGCTGGTGCACGGGTTCGACTCCCGTACGCGCTGCATAGTGTAAACGCGCCATGTCTGTCCTCGGCCTAATTGTCTGAGTCAGCCGCGAGGCTGAATCAGCCGGAATTAGGCTGAAAGAGGCTGAAGTTGCGGGCTTTACGAATCCGGCGCGTCGCCCAAGCCGGGGTGTCAAGTTGTCCAGCCGAATCAGACCTGTCCGGTCTGAGTTGACACCCTGCCACGGGGGAAAGCACTCTAAAATCGGACAACTAGCCGGCCGCCGAAAGGTGTAAAGTGCCAAGTACAGGGCATGAATAAAATGAAGGAGCGAATCGAAAAACTTGAGGCGCATGTGGAGACGCTATTCAAGCTAACGATCGTCGCGCACGAACGTTTTCTCTTTCTACGCTCTATGATGATCAATCAACAACTCATTGATCGTCCGAAACCAAGCGAGAGGGATTTGTTTCCGCCAGCTAGGGGACTGGTTGTATTGGGGTCTTGTCTTGGAAGTGAGGAAATCTGTTCCGATAGCAGCGAACAGTCACCCTGTATCCGCAAGCTCAATATCGCACTGGAGGACGCCGAAACGATCAAAGCGCTAGAAGATAAGTGCATCAAAAACAATAGGGAAATGTTTCCTGACGCGCAACTCCGGGCGGAATTTGGTAGTGGGTCAGTTTGAAATTTAAGGAGTCTTGCGGATTCATGATCGCTCAAGCATACTTGCTCCATGACAAGGCAAGATTTGAACCAGATGGCGGCGAGCATTGTGGCGAAATCCACCGGTCAAAAGAACCCCGCAGCCGTTGCTTTAGGGCGGCTTGGTGGATTGAAGGGGGGCAAAGCACGGGCAAAGGCGCTTTCTGCCCGTAAGCGGCGCGAGATTGCGAAAAAAGCGGCTGCATTTAGGTGGTCGGCTCGGAAGGATTAGGCAGATTTGGCGGGGGTTCTTCACTTGGCGGCGATTTTTGCTCTTCCTGAGCTTTTCGCAGCTTCTCGAAGTGTTCGCTAAGTCTCTGCTTAGCTTTCTCGAAGGCATTGTATTGTTCATCTTTAAGGCTGTTGTAAATCTCCTGGAAAACAGGGATATCATATTTCAAGTCCAACCATCGGAACGCCCCTGATGCCTCAATTACAAACATATCCGTGGCTTCTCCGACTCCTGGAGCGATCTCCGAACGTTTCTTAGCTACGTATGTGAGCAAGAGAGTATCTGAGATGGACGCGTTCCGGTGGTGATTGCCAAGCATCAGTTGCGATTCTGCATGTCTCCGTCCGTAGCCTATGGCAGTAAAGGCGATAGCATCTTCAGATGACAAACCGTCCTCCGTCACTCTGTAGATGTGCGCTCCGGTAGCGTCAATTCCAGCAAATATCGCAGACGCTCCTAGTTCGAGCCTCCAAATTGCCGACATAACTTGATCCACGAACGAATCATTCATTTCTCTCTGCCGCGAGATGAAGCTATCGACATTTAGTCCGAACGGAGAGAGCACGCTATTTGTGGCGGCGGATGCTTTCCCGCGGTTGACAAAATCCAAATACATCGATGCAACGTCTCTAACTAGCGGTCGTTGGCTTTGACCCAGAGATTGCGCTAAGTGGTGAATCGCATCTCCCTGAAATCCTGCATCCCCAGCGGTCATCATAGCGATCTGCTGGGTAATTTTAAGGGTTTTTAGCACTGGTCGCGCCGCATCGGGCGGACCGACTGCTTCGAATTCAATGTCGCCAGACGTAATCATCCGGTCAGATGCTCCTACGATTGTAGGGAAGGCACCGTTACAAATTGCGGCTATACAAACGGTCACAGGTTCTCTCCTTTTTTGGAGAGACTTTGAACGGTTTCTGTCTCGAAAAAAAGGATAAAAATCTTGCTTGACAATGCTTGACCGATCAAGCATACTCCAAGCATGAATAGATTGACCACCGAAAAACGGGCGGCTGTTGTTGCGTGTTTGATCGAAGGGAACAGCATTCGCGCTGCCGTCCGCATGACTGGCGTTGCTAAAAACACCGTGGTTAAACTTCTTTGCGATCTTGGTCGTGCATGCTCCGAATATCAGGATAAAGCATTCCGGAATCTCAAATCGCGTCGGATTCAATGTGACGAGATTTGGAATTTTGTTTACGCAAAGGAAAAGAATTGTCCCGCAGAACAAAAGATAAAAGGCGGCGGCGATTGCTGGACATGGGTTGCGCTTGACCCGCAAACCAAGCTGGTTCCCTGCTGGTTCATAGGCCAACGCGATGCGGGTTGCGCGTACCACTTCATGCACGACTTGAAAGATCGTCTGGCAAATCGCGTGCAACTTACGACGGACGGGCACCGAGCATATATGACAGCGGTTGAGGATGCCTTCGGCGCGGAGATTGATTATGCGATGCTGCAAAAGATTTACGGAGCGCCGCAAGACACGCCCGAAACTCGATACAGCCCCGCAATCTGTATGGGCGCACGCAAGGCGATCATTAGCGGATCGCCCGATCACAACCATGTTTCTACGAGCTAGTTGAGCGCCAGAATTTGACCATGCGGATGTCGATGCGCCGCTTTACGCGATTGACGAACGGATTCAGCAAAAAGTTGGAGAATTTGGAGCACGCGGTCGCGCTTCACTACATGCACTACAACTTCTGCCGAATTCACCAAAGTTTGCGCGTCACGCCAGCAATGGAAGCAGGAATCAGCGATCATGTTTGGAGCTTGGAAGAAGTGATTAATTTGCTATCCATTGAGCTTGCGAAGAATTAGCCAAATCGCAGCCAGACTAGGAATAACCAAGTCAAGAAAACCACGTCGTATGAGCAAAGAAGAACTTATTACGTCCCTTTCCAGAATTGAATCATGGCGGGAATTTTTCGCTGTCTTAGTCGCCATAGGAATAGTTGGCGAAGTCTGGCTAGGGTTCCGATTATCCTCTAGGAGCAACGCACTGCAAACGGTCGAAGAAAGGGAGAAGGGAGAATTGAATTTGAAGATCGAAAGGCTTCGCAAAGAAAATCTGACACTTGAAGCGGCCGTATCGGATCGACTCTTTAAAGACCAAGGTGGCTCGGCAGAAAGGCTACGCAAATATGCTGGAACCAAGGTCGTTATAACGTACGCCGATACCAAAGAGGCCAAGTCGACAGCCGAACAAATTGCGTATGTACTGGTAGGCGCAAAATGGGAATTACTTCCCCGATCAACCCTGCAGAAGAAGATCGTTCTTGACGGCGGGGTAAACGTTTTTGGGCAAAACGATAAAGCTGTTTCCGCGTTAATCGAGGAGTTGAACAGAACCGATATTAGACAGATGGCCGATCCGTATCCCCACCCGCTTGAAGTTGAGGGTGCGCTAGGTGAGGACCTTCTGCGCAAAGCAGTGGTCGTTGTAGTTGGCCCAAAGCCTGACGTATTAATGGAAAAACGAATCCGCGATACGACTGACCGCGCAATCCAAGATTCTCGGAGAATCCACATGGGAATTAGAATCCATATGGGAAATACGTTGAAAATCCCCGAATAAGGGCAAACTGACCCACTACCCGGAATTTCGGGGCATTTACTCTCGTTTTAGGCAAAAGTCGCGGGAGATGCTGGCCTCACATTCTGTAGGAGGTTACAAAACCATTCGGGATAAGCTCATCGCGCACAATGAGCTGCGGAAATCGACTGCTGGTTACGATTTCTTTGGCGACTTTAAGGAGTTGAAGCTCAAATATGGAGACGAGCGCAGGTTGCTGGAAACGCTGCGAGAACTCGTCGACGACCTCTTATATTTAGTTCGCAATATCGATTTCAACTGGGACACGTTCTTTCGCCAGGAGGAAAAAAACGTATGTGATTTCTGGGAAATTGAATCTGTCGATGGAATTCCTCCGCAGGAGAGTTCGGGCGCCTCGCCAGGTTCTAAAAGCGCCGGCAACTAACCTAATCAGACAAATCCGGCAGCTCTTACCTGACAAGGGCCTTGCAGCTCCGGCGCCGCCAACTCACCCGACGCTCTTTTTGCAGGTCTGATGCAACCCACCTGCAAGAGCCTTTCTAAGGCTTCGCTTCATCGCGCTCCGTCCAGCGCTTTATCCCTGGATCATCCCGGCGGTTGGAACCACGAACCGGATTTTCAGGGCTTTTTGCAACCCCGATGCACAAGCCTTGCAGCCGTTGCGCAATTCCCAAATCGCGCCGTGCCCTTTGTGTGGCGTTGTGCGGATTTGGGATTAGAGGCTGTCGAGGAATTGCGCGCCCCTCTCTGGTGGGGAGCCGGGAACTATGCGCCAAAGTCCATGCTCATCCTGGATGACGTTTCGCTCCTCCGAATCGCCAGGCGGAGAGTCGATGCTGCGTCGCGCGTTGAGGGCGCGCTCCGCTTCGGCTTTGTTGGCGTAGATTTTCTGCAAGATGATCCTATGCGCTTTCGGATCAATCGGCTTTTCGAGCAGGCTCTTTTGCTCCTCGCTCAAAGAAATCGTGGCAGGCGCCGCAGGAACGGGGGTTTCGTCAGCCTGCTTGGGCGGATTTTCGCGGCTTCGAAATAGCTTCATGGCCAGGGGGAGACAGAATGAAATATCAGCTTGGCTCGTGCCATCGCCTTCGCGTTGCTCTCGCAAAACCGATCGCCTCCAGGGGGTTACCCGCCGCGGTGCGTTGAGGACATCGTGTGTCCATGATACGGTAACTGACATGGACTATTCACACACCTGAACGGGAAAACACTTTTCTACGCCGCTCCCGCGAACACTCACGAAGATGGACGCCCGACATTTCATCGAGCAGAAAAATACGGGAGATTAATTGTGAGTGGGAACGTTGTGGGATTAGAGCCGGTCGACGACGATTCGGGTTGGTGGATTGAGATCTCACCCCAGAGTGATTACGAAACTCAGGCAAAATAAAGAGGCCCGACCATTGACTTATCTCGGGCGAACAGTCACGCCGGATTTCGATTTCGGGATAGGGCGGTAGTCTTTGCAGTCGTTTCGTCAGGTGGCGAACGAACAAGCGTACAAGATCAGCTTCGGTTGTAACGCCCTTTTGGATTTTCGAAATGTTCTCGGTCGCAACCGGCGTGTCGACTGACGCGCAGCCGACAAGCAGCAGCGCGCTCAGTATAGATACTATAGAGTGATCGTTTTCATGGTTTCCTGCTTTCCTGATTCAAAATCCTTTTAGCCGATCTTCTTTGTTTTGGTTGATGCGCGCTGTACGCTTCTCGATGTAATCGACCGTCCCGATCTGAAGCTGATTAAACATATTGATCGCTTTCAGGCGGCCTTCCTCGCTTGTCCACCAGGGCGGTCTTTTCATTCCTTCTCCGGCTTCCATTTTACTCCCGTCGATTCGTAGGCCCCAAGATCGCCGCGACTTCGGCTCGGTCATTACCGCCCATTCCTTGTCGCAGGGAATCCCGTCCTTGCATTTTACGAAGAATTCGACCTCGCTGCGCCCGCTCACGAAGGCGATCAAGATGGACGAATGCGCGTAAGGTGTTTAGGGGTATCGCGTCGTTCGCGAGCATCGATCCTGCTGCTTCGCTTCGCATGACCTCTTCGCCACTCGATTCATTTACCCAGCAGCTCGTCTATGTCGCCGTGCCACTGCTTTGTGTGTTTGGCGCCGGCGCCATCGCCGGTGTTCTGATTCACACCTTCGGGAAACAGTTCGTGCGATTTTTACGAGGGCTACTCCGCGCCTGGAGTTCGCCGCGGACAACGCAAGTTTTAATTGTCGAAGACAATCCGGATAGCCGTGAGATGCTTGAAGAATATTTAACCAGCCGCGATTATGACGTTGTCGTAGCGAGAGATTTACGAACCGGTATCCATTCTTTGAAGAAGAATCGATTCGATGCCATTATCAGTGACATTTGCCTTCCCGATGGCACCGGCTACACGCTCATCAATGAAGCTCGGCGTCGAGGGATTCGCGCCTTGAGCATCGCCATGTCAGGCTACCCGTATCCGTCCAATGTCAACCAGCCGGGAGTGACCGGATTCGATTATCACCTGACGAAGCCACTCGACTGCGACGAGCTCTGTTCTCTCCTCAAACAAAGCCTCGCCAGCGCGGGCGACGCCTCAACCAACGTCTTAAAATCAGCGAAGCCCGTGCTTTGAAGTTTTATCGACGGAAAGAAATGACGCCAGAACCGTTTTGATCCGTGCGCCGCTACTTTCGCTCGCGCCACTCGTTAGGGCGATTCCAGCGTAAACCTGGCCGCTGAATCAAGATCGGCACACGTCCGCCGGTCGCGACAAATCCGAATTCCGAGGTGGGGCTGGTCAGGAACGATGCAAGTTTTAATTGTCGAACCATCAGGATAGCCGTGAGCAGCTTGAACGGTGCTTAACCCGCCGCGGTTACGACGTTGCCACAGCGGGAGATTTACGAACCGGTATCGATTCTTTGGACAAGCAACGATTCGACGCCATCATTAGTGACTTTGCCCTTCCCGACGGCACGGGCTACGCGCTCATCAGTCGGCGCTGCGTGCGATGGAGACAAAGATGGGCCGCCAAATCAAGAACGGGATTTCCGTTTCCTTTTCCCAATATTTCCTCCCGCTCTGCGGACCCGGCGCAAAGAGGACGGCATCATCAGTAAAGAGTTGAAGGGAAGCGGCGCGAAAATCTTTCTCCAGGGCGAGCCCGGCATAGCTCCTTTCCGCTTCGACCAGGGAGTTAATCGCTTTTTCAAGATCGACATCCTCACCATAGGTGGGTGCCAGAGCCAGCAATGCCGAAACCGAAAAGAGTTTGAATGACCGAGGCAAAATCATGGATCGGCGGCCTCTTGATTATGAAAGACCATGAATAAGATGTCGCCAGCCATGAAGATGGGAAAGCTTGTTTTCCCAATTCTGCCCTCGTCTGCTGCTCTTCGTCCGGCAAGGGGTGCGATCAGCCGCCGACGACGAAGACATGTCGTCCCGGAAGTGCACTAACAACCAGTATTTGTCTCTCATCGCTGTAGTGCGCGTGCGTTTTCGGTTGAAATGAACGCGGCCAACTTGTCGATTGCGCAAGCAGAATACTGCGTTGAGTCAAGCAAGGCGAGCTCAACGAACTAAGACCGTGGACATTTAGCCGGAACGATTGCCGGCGCATGCAAAGTTCGAGCACCTTGGTGCACTGAACCCATCCGCAAGACGTTCGCAGGCTTTAAGATGTTCCCCATTCCGATGGACGCATCGCACGTTAGTTGCTAAACAGAGACGCATGCGAGGGATATTTGCAGTGAGGTGGTCGATCTGGCCGCCGCTCTGCGCCATTTCCCTTGTTTTCGCACTTTCCGCCACCGCGCAAACGTTGCAAAGATCGACATTGTCCGCGCAAGGCCTTGACGCTGTCGGTCAATCGCTCCAGGCACAGCGTGATGCGCAAGCGCTAGTCGGTGGGCCCGTTTCAGAAAGCGTTCGTCGCTTCCACTACACGCTCTCCATTGACGTGGCCGAAATTTACGATGACAACCTCACGCTCGCGCCTAACAATCGCATCCACGACTTCTACACGCGCATCGGGCCGGCCTTAACGCTCGGCTTCGGCGACACCATCGTGCGTGAGGAAAATTTCCTGGAGCTCTATTACGAACCTGATTTTTTAATCTTCGCCGATCATTCAAATTTCGATGCCGTCGAACATGTCGCACATCTGGCGGGCCAATATCGCTTCGCTCGATTGACAGTCGGAGTGGTGGAAAACATTCAGTTGGCGGAGACGGGCGATTCACAATTGCCCGGTTATACCGGGACGATTGTCAATGGCGTGAACATCGATACCGGCGGCCGCCGTCGCATCACCACCTACGCGACCCACCTGGTCGCCGCATACGATCTGACCGGGAAGACATCTTTGAGTGCAGCCGGCGATTACACATTGATCAATTATCCCGGCGGCCTAACTAATTCGCAGAGAATATCGGGCAATCTCTTTCTAAATTATCAATACAGTCCGAAACTGGTCGTCGGGGTGGGAAGCACGGTTGGACGTGATGTCCTCGATCAAGCGAACTCCAACCAAACTTTCGAGCAAGCCAACCTACGTGCTTCTTATAATCCGACAGGCAAGCTCAGCACCAGCGGCTTGGTCGGCCTCGAGTTTCGTCAGTTCGACACCGGATCGCGTGACTCCGTCACTCCGGTCTTTGATTTGAGCGCCACTTACAAGCCATTTGACGGCACGAGTATCAGCATCGACGCGAGCCGCGCAACACAGACATCAGCGGTTCTACTAGGCCAGGACTACACCTCGACGCAAGTTCAGGTGACCGCCAAACAGCGTTTGCTTCAGCGCTTCGCAGTCTCATTCACAGCTGGATATCAAAACCTGGGTTACATCGATGCGCTCACGCACACAGTCGCTTCACGCGAGGATAACTATTACTTTATTCAACCAGCCATAGATGCTAGAATTACTAACTTCTGGTTTGCTGGAGCTTTTCTCGTCTATCGCCAGAACACCAGCACCTTTTCCAACTTTGGTTTCAATGACACGCAGGTGGGCATTCGAACTGCTCTAAGATTTTGATATGAAGAACCTTCTGGCGGTGGCTCCCCGACTGGTTCTGTACGCATGCGCGTACCTGGCGATCTTCATCGCACCACTTCGGGCACAGACAAACGGCAGCAGCGATGCCAACCGCCCGAATGCCGCCGGGTCGCTGGTTTCCGCGCTGCCCGGTTCGACTAAGTCAGCCGGTTCTTCTGGCAGCAGCACTAATTCGGCGGTACTGCTCGCCGCCTCGGCCATCAGCGCCCCGAGCGGTTATCAACTTACGACCGACGATCAGATCGCCACCGAAGTTTATGGCGAAGAGGAATTGCGCAGCGTAGTTCGTCTGAATGCGGACGGCGCCGTGAGCCTGCCGTTGCTCGGCTCGGTGCATCTCGCTGGACTGACGCTGAATCAGGCGGCGGCGCGACTGACCGAGTTGTACGGCAAAGATTATCTCCTGAATCCGAAGGTCAACATCATGTTGATCGGTTACGCCAAGCGGCGGTTCGCCGTGCTGGGCCAGGTTAATCGTCCTGGCAGTTACGAAATGCCGGAAGGAAGTCCGGGCGGCATCGATGTGCTGGAAGCCATCGCTATCGCCGGCGGTTACACCCGCATCGCCGCGCCGGAGCGGATCAACGTAAAGCGGCGCGACCAAGTTCTGCGGGTAGATGCGAAGCGGATCGCGCGCGACAGCGGCAAAAGCTTTCGGATTCAACCCGGCGACACAATCACTGTTGGTGAAAGCATTTTTTAACTGAAAACTTTCTCATCCCCCAATTTCCGAATCAGTCCGTCGTGTGTAATACCGCTCAGGCAAATACCTTTTTGTGATCAATCAACCACTCGCTGAACCAGTTGCCGGGAGTCCCCCGAAGGCCACCGGCGCGACGCTGCCGCCTGTAAACGAACAGTTCGTCGAGCCAAAGCACGGATTCGATTTTCGCCACTTTTGGCATTTGGTGATCGAGCGGATTTGGATTGTCGCGCTTTGTGTGTTTGCCGGACTCTTTCTTGGGCTCGGTTATCTTGCGCAAACGCCGAAACTCTACCAAGGGCACACCGTTCTGGAGGTTGATTTCCAGGAACCGACTGTTGTCGCCAGCGAACAATCTGCGCTTCGCATGCGCTCGATGTTTCTCGCCAGTCAAGAGGCGCTGCGCACGATCGAGCAGAATTTCACGAATCGCAGTATGCTGGCGCGGGTTGTGCGCGCGGAAGGACTGGCTGAGGATGGTGGTCGCGCATTGCTTGGGCGGTCCGTCTCCAGCCCGAAAGGTAGCTCGAGCTCTCCACGTTCGACGCCGGCCGGCGCAGCAAGTGCAACCGACAATCTCAGTGCCGCTCCAGCCTTTACACCGCTGGAGGAAGCGCTAGGTGGAGCGCTCGCCGGAATGGTGAAGCCCGTGATCCGGCGCGGCACACGTCTCATCGATCTTTACGTTACGAATCGCGATCCAGCGATGGCGCAGCGGCTCGCGGAAGCGGTTGGCCGCGAGTATATCCGGAACTCGATCGAGCTTCACGCCTCTTTTAGCCAAGATACGCTGCGATATCTTCTGGAAGAAGAAGAGCGGCTCAAGGCCAATCTCCAGCGCAGCGAAGCGGCGGTCGCTGACTACAAAGCGAAAACGCCCGACGCGCTCCAACTCGGTGGCGGGGCAGCGGCGACCGGGAGCCAAACCGGCGCTGGCAGCTCGGGCGGCCGTAGCAGTTTGGTTGAAGACAAGCTTCAAGAGCTAAACAGCAAACTAACCGCCGCGAAAGCCGATCGCATCCGTCTCGAAGGCGAGCTCAAGCAAATCGAAGACGTGGGTGACAATGTCGATACGCTGCTCGCTGTGCCGAGCATCGCCGCGGCGGCCACAGTGAGCGACCGCCGGCGCGATCTCGCGCAGTTAGAAGCAAGCGTTGCCATGCTCGCGCAACGTTACAAGGACAAACATCCGAAAATGACAGCCGGCCGGGCCGCGCTGGCGGACGCAAGGGACGGGTTGCGGCGCGCCGTCCTGGGGCAACCAGCCGTCTTGCGCAATACACTCGAGCAAGCGCGCGCGGCCGAGAACAATCTCGAGACTGCAACGCGCGAACAGGAAAAAGCCGCGCTCGCTCTGAACAAAGCCGCGATCGGTTACCAGGAACTTGCGCGACAAGCAGAAACAGACCGAGCGCTCTACGAAAGTGTGCTCCGCCAGATTAAAGAGACCGATTTGACAAAAGACGCGAAGGCCAATGCCGTAAGCCTAATCGAGCATTCGCCCCTCCCGCATGTCCCAGTGAGTCCGAGTCCGATGAAGGCGATTGCCTTGGGTCTACTGGGCGGCCTGGCTGCAGGGCTCGGATTTGTCTTCGGCGCTGATGCGCTCGATCGCTCGATTAAGACCGTTGATCAAGCGGAGACTACCCTCGGGCTGCCCGTTTTGGCCGCGATCCCCGAAGCCAAGGAGGAAAAGGCGGAAGCAAACTTGACTGCTGCCAAGCGAACAAGTTGGCGTCTTAGACCATACAGACTCGTCGCCGAAATTCCCGAGGCGCCAGCAGCGGAAGCCTTTCGCAACCTGCGCGCGGCGCTTTCATTGTTGGGGCCCGAAGCGGAGCGCAAGGTTTCACTTTTTACCAGCGCCGTGCCCGATGAAGGAAAAAGTTTTACCTGCACGAATTACGCGCTCGCGCTCGCCCAACAAGGTTATCGTGTCCTCCTGGTGGATGGCGATCTGCGCCGGCCGAGCCTGCATAAAATCTTTCAGTTGTCGGCGACGAAAAAGATTAATTCTGATTTGAGTGCCGGGGTCCCTGGAATTGTCGATTGTCTGGTGGATGAAACAAATCTTGAGTCGGCCGCGCGACCGATTCCGCCTGACCAAATTGAGATCGCCAGTGGTAACGTTGCACTCACGGGGATGACTCTCACCGCCTCGGGCGGCGAACTTTTTCTCCTCGGTTCCGGACGGCGTGCTCCCAATCCGGCGGAACTTTTGAGCGGACCTTCTTTTGGCCGATTGATGGCGGAAGCAGCGAAGTCGTTTGATCGCGTAGTGATCGACAGCGCGCCCGTGCTCGCCGTCAGCGACACCCTGCTGATGACGCGGCACGTCCAGACAGTTTGCATTGTTTTGCGAGCGGGAAAAACGCCGCGCCTAGCCGTTCAACGCGCGGTTTCTTTGCTTGCCAGTTCGGGCATCCGGCCAGCCGGCGTGGTGCTCAATCGTCTGCCGTACAGCCGCGGTGTTGGTTATTATTATTACTACGCTTCGTCAGGTTATGGCGCCGGCGAAGGATCGTATTCCGGCGATTACGTCGCGGCGGGTCGCCGCGGGTAACCAGACGGCAGCGGTCAGAAGTCAGAAACCACAAGTGTCCGAATCGAGTCGGCGAAAGACCTGACCGTCTATAAACTCGCATATGATCTGGCGCTGAAAATTTTCGCGACCACAAAAACGTTTCCGTCAGAAGAAAAATACGCGCTAACAAGTCAGATTCGGCGCTCGTCCAGATCAATCTGTTTGAACCTCCGTGAAGCACGGGCCAAGCGCCGGTATGAAGCTCATTTTGTGAGCAAAACTCACAGATTGCGGCGGTGAAACGCCGAGAGAGAGTCAGCTTTAGATTTCGCAAAAGACGCGGCTACATCACGCTAGAACGACATGAAACCATGACGACCGCGTGCGCGTAAATTGGTTGTCTGCTCGACGGCATGATGAAGAAGTCAGGCTTGTTTCTGGCTGACAGCTGATCTCTGACTGCTGACGTCTGTGCGTCAGCGGCCTTTCCCAAACAACATCGTATGCACGGTCTTGAGGATGATCATCGCGTCCAGCTTTAACGAATAATGGCGGATATAATAGAGATCGTATTTTAGTTTCTCAATCGCGTCCTCGTCGCTCTCGTACGGATAATTCACCTGCGCCCAACCGGTGATTCCCGGTTTCACTAAGTGCCGGAAATGATAAAACGGGATCGCTTTCTTGTATCGCTCCACGCATTTGATCCACTCCGCCCGCGGCCCGATCAGGCTCATCTGCCCGCGAAACACATTCCAGAGCTGCGGGAGCTCATCGAGCCGTAGCTTGCGCAGCCAGCGTCCCATGCGCGTGATCCGAGGGTCATTCTCACGGGTATAGATGTCGTCCGTTTCAGCGGCCCCGGACCGGGTGAACATAGTGCGAAATTTGTAAGCGATGAATATTTGCCCTTCGCCGCCGACGCGCTGCTGACGAAAGATCGCGGGCTTGCCGTTCTCCATCCAGACCAAGAACGCGATGAGCGGAAACAAGGGGGCACAAATCAGAAGCAAAAGGCCGGACACCACGACATCGAAGAGCCGTTTCAGATAATGATACGGCGAAATGCGCGCCAGTTGGAAACCGGTCTGCAGCGGCCAGACTGGATCGATCACGTCCAACGGCACGTAACGCCAATGTGTTTCGTAAAATGATTCCAGAGTGTAAACACGTGTGCGCTGGAACTGTGTCCGCACGAGCCGCTCCAAGAGCTCACTTGGAAGGCGCTTAATTTTTTCTGCGAGAATGATCCCGCTGTAAGCGTTTTGGAGATTGCCGAGTTTGATATCGAGTCCACCCTCGACAATCGGTGATCCTTCGCCGGCGATTGTCGATCCAACGCGCGATCCGTCGTTATCGACAAACACCAGGCGCTGCTGATTTGGCGATTTCTTATATGCTTCGTAGAAACACGAGGCGAGCTCGCCGCTGCCTACTACGAGGAACGCTTCTTGGGCCGTGGATGCTGCGATTTTCCGGCGAAACTCGCGCCGATATATTAACGACAGTGGAAGAAACACGATGAAGCTGATCAAGAGAACTCCGCGGCTCGGCTTCATTCCGGCATCGAACGTTGCTGCCGAATAAATCAAGAGCGAGCTCACCGCCGCCGCGCCGGCAATGGCGAGAATATGTTCCGCCGTGTAGGTGAGAGCGAGAGTTTCAGTGTTTCGGTTGTAACCACCGACAATGTAAAGCGCCTGAAGCAGCACACCGAGCGCGACAAAATCCACCATCATGAACTCGAAAGGGCTGACAAAGAACGCATCGCGTCGCGCGTAACCTACGAACCCATAGAGCACGACCCAGCAAACGATGTCGCACGTGATGAAGAGCAACGCGGCGCTCCAATCGTGACTGCGGATTTTCGGGAAGACCCGGCGTTTTTCCACCCCTGCCGCCGGCTCTGGCCACATCGGCGGTTCGATCAAACCGTCAGCCAGCAACTTTGGTCGAGCTTCCTTTGGCGATTGCTGAACAGGCATGAAATGACCGGCTCGTAACTTATCGTGAGGCTGCGGCGTTAGAGTCATTCCTTTCATTTGTGTGCAGCCGATTGAGCGGTCTCGATCTCTGACCTCAGACTTTTGGTTTCTAATTTTTACTTTCTAGTTTCTCTCGCTCAATCAGCAGACGGACCGACAATAACAATTCGGCGATGGTGCGTTGGCACACATAAAACCATCCCGGCCAGCCATCTAGGAGCAGTCCCCGTGCAAAAAGCAGATAAAAAAACATCAGCGACGCAGCCAGGAAAATCCTTCGCCGCAATCGATCTTGAAAATTCAATTGATTAAATGGCGTGGCCAGAAGATGGCGTGCCTCGATGGTTGCATATCGGTCCTGCGCCCGGAGCCAGCTACTCAACGGCTTGCGATCGTCGTGATAAACAGCGCCTGACAGTTGCCGCGTTGAACCGTTTATCGCTAATTTTTGAGTATGGCCGTCATCGTAGTAGGTGCAGCGTTCCGTTCGAAACAAGATTGGCCGGGGCGGATATACGGAAGCGCGCAAATTGCGGCCAAAGATTCGGAATTGGAATCGCGCCTCGTAGGCCGACACTTCGTCAGATGGTTTGAGCTCCGCGATTTCACTGCTTAACTCGCGGGAGAGTTCGTAGTCCGCATCGAGCGCGAGCACCCACAGCGTTGCGATTTGTGCCAGACCGAAGTTCCACTGCGTCGCATGCGTATCAAATCGGCGTTGCGCGATAGTTATGTTCGGATGCATTGCTTTGGCGATTTCGATTGTCTCGTCTGTGCTAAAGCTATCGACGATTACGATCTGATTGATCCATGATAACGCAGCTAGCGTTCGTCCGATATTCTCGCGCTCGTTGAACGTGAGAATCAGCCCTGTGAGCTCGATCATACTGCGCGCCGTTCCAATTCCTGCGTCTGAGTCATCGGCATGTCGAACTGATATGGCATCGGTTCGTGATTCAACATCGCTGTGTACACTTCATGTGTCTTTCTGGCTGCCTGGTCCCAAGTGTAATTTTGAAAGATAAACTCGCGAGCGCGCTGGCCCATCTCACGGGCAGCCGGCAAATTCTCAATCAGGCTGGCCAGGGCTTCGGCAAAAGCTGTCGCGTTGATCGTAACTTCCAGCGCCACTTTCGCCGCAGCAGCTTCCGGGAAATTGCAACCAGTCGTGATAACCGAAGGCAAGCCAGCCGCCATCGCTTCAAGCACTGACATGCTAAATCCCTCGGAATAAGAGGGCGCGACAAAGATGTCGGCAGCGGCGAGAGCATCAGCTTTGTCTTGCCCGGTTAACATCCCCGTGTAAGTCACAGCCACGGCGCATCCGTTCGATTCAAAAAAGCGCGCGGCGGTTGACCAATACCCAACGGGATCCGGTCCGGCAATTATCAGATGAATATTGGGAAATCGATTATGCAGCCGCGCAAAGCTCGTGGCCAGTATATCCAAGCCCTTCTTCGGATCTACGCGATGGAGGAAGAGGAGGCGGGTCTTGTTGGCCAGCTGTGGATAGCGCAGTAAGAACGCGTTGGCATTGCCCTTGATCGCGGATTCCGGATTGATGCCGTTCGGCACAATCACTTTAGGCGTCGTCACGCCCAATGCAGAGATCGATTCCGCCTCATGCCTTGTTAGGCAGTGAATCACGTTTGCGCGTTGCAGTTGTGGCTTTTTGAACCAGCGAAAGTAAACCCTCTTCTTCCAGCCTTTATTCGCCATGGCCCAGGGCTCGAACATTCCTTGCGGATGAATAATGTGCGGGACATCGCGCCAGCGGCAGGCCTCGCAATAGATGTACGCCGGGAAGTTAAACACCGACATTCCGTGAACGATGTCATAGTCGGTGACGTGCTGGAACAGCCACATCATCAGCGCAGGAGTGAATTTTACTTCGAAATGGCCCCAGCGGCGAAAATATCGTATGCGATAAGTCGGTTCCTCGAGCCACTGATGAAATTTGACGCGCAAATTATGTGGGCCGGCCGCATTTGTGGTGACGAGATCGACTTTTACGCCCCTTCGGCCAAGCGCGTCGGCCAAGTCTATCGCACAGGTTGACGGCCCCCCGTAAATCGGGCTCAATGCCGGAATAATGACAAGCACCTTCAACTGGTCCCCATGTCGCGTCATACGTTGCGCGATGAAGCCGACTCGAACCAGTTCGGCATAGTTGTGCGAGCGAGAATCAGCCAGGATAGGAGAAACTTCGCCGTAGCCAGTTTACTTTTCCTCGGAGCGCATTCCGCGGCACTGACCGCATCGCGCAACCCATTGGCAAAGCGCGCGATTGACCAGGAGCCAATGATTTTCCTGGACGTTCGCGCCATTAGCTCACGTTCCGCATCCGAGAAAGCAGTCATTCGCAAAAGTAAGGCCGCTAATTCATCGACGTCCTCTGGTGAAAACGAGAATCCATTTCTGCCTTCTTCGAGAAGTTCCGGAACACAGCCGCATTTTTTTGAGACGATGAGCGGCAAACCCGACGCCATTGCTTCGTTCACAACCAATCCCCAGGGCTCGCTGAAGCTTGCATGCACAAACGCGCCCGCGAGCGCATAGTACATGGGTAGTTCGTCATACTGCACGAATCCCGGAAAATGGACCTTTCCGGTAATGCGCAGTCTCTCACATTCAGCTAAGAGCTGCGATCGCAGCGGCCCGTCCCCGAGCAAGACCAAATCCCAACCGGGCACGGGCGATCGTCGAACATAATCTGCGTAGGCGCGCAAAAGAGTGACCAGATTTTTCTTTGGCAAAAAACGAGCGGAGGCCAAAAAGTAATTCCCCGGCAATCCGTACTCCTTTCTGACCTCTGACCTCTGACCTCTGACCTCTTCCGCCTTCTGGCGGAAATAATCGTTGTCCACCGCATCGTAGCCCAGAAAAATGCGATTTCGGTCAAGGCCCAGTTCCAGCAGGTAATCACGATGACGTGAACCTCCCGCCAGTGCAGCCGAGCAAAGCGTCAGGATCTTGGTTTTTATCCACTCGCTCGAGCGAGAACGGCTTTTATCGCTCGCGCCTGACTCAGTCATGACGACGCACGGCAGGTTCTGCTCAACGCACCAACGCAGCGCTACCAGCGCCGTCAGATTGCTCCAGCCCGGAATCGCAACGGCGCAGAGTGGATTGATTGAATCGAGTGCCTTGGTTATCCGGTCGATGGATTCCGCATCAGGTCGATGCCCGCAATCGTTTGCTGAAAGCGTGATGCGGGTGACGCTTTCTGGCGTTGCGACTTTCTGCCACCCATACTCGGCGGTCTCGGCGGATTGTTCGATCGCGATAACTTCGAACAGACGCGCCGCAGCGCGCAGGCGGGAAACATGGTACGGCCCTAGCCGGTGAAAAATCACAGCAACGCGCGGCTTGCCCGGATTCACGGCGGCGTGATCATCCGGGTGTTCCAATCGGCACTTTTAGAATGACTGGTTTGCCAATCGTAACCGGTCGTTCGCGGGCATAGAGTGCTACCAGCGCGATGAACAGGGCGCTGTAAATAAGTCCCGGTAGAAAATCTATTGTCTGGTGCGTCAACGCACGCATCGCAGAGGTTGTGATCTGGATATAGAGTATCTGCGCAACGGTGCCGTTGGGTTGTTTAGCCGCTGTCCATAAATTCTTGAACAGGTACGCCATTGCCGTAAAGAAGAGGCAGCCGAAATAATCGAATTGATTGAACGAATCACCGAGGCCAGTCACAGTCGAACCCGGCGGCATCCGATACCCCAGCTCATCTTCGACGAAACCACTGAGGTCCCGCTGCTCACCTCCAATCATGAGCGAGTTCTTAAAGCTCTCTCCGAGAAATTGCGCGGGAACGAAGCGAAACACTAGGCGATTCCAATAACCACCACCCCATTCGTAAGCGCCTGACTCACGGGTAGCTGCGATTAAGAGCGTCGCATTTTTCACTTCGCTCACCGCATCGGCGTCGAAGTAATCATTGAACTCTTGCACCAGATTCAATTGCTTCCACGCCTCGATCGGATCTTGGGCCGCTGTTTTCCGGTATTCACCCACCGCCGGGATGATGAACATTGCTCCGAGCACCGCACCGATTACGACCAAGCGCGGCGCCTGTTTTCCTCTCAAGAAGAAGAGACTCATTCCGAGCGAAATGAGAAAAAGCGCGGTCGGTTCACGTCGGCCGTAAAAGATCGCAGCTTGGAAAGGAATCCATGCCGCGACGGCCGACATTACCCAGGCAAAAAAGTTTCGAGTTTTTAGCGCACAGTAAAAACAGATCGCAAAACCGGGATACGCCAAACCACCAAAGAAGAGATAAATCGTTCCAATGCCGGTGAGCGAGCTGGTGATATCGTCTTCGGGAAGTGTTCCGAATTTGTAAGTAAAATAGTAGCCAACGAGCACCAGCACGATTCCGCCGTGGAAGAAGCGAGGCGTGCTCACAGCAACATTCAGTTTTTGCAAAAAGCCTGCATGTGCGCGCGGCAGATAGCCGAGCCAGCAAGCGGCCAGGCAAAGGCAGCACATGAGGAGCGTGCTCTCCAGGTATGGGCCGCCCCAGTCGTTTCTGTAGAGTGCGTATGCCTGAGGAAGAACGAACGCGATAAATGTTCCCGCCATGAAATACGGGAATTCGTAAATGAGTCGTGGTCGTACCACGCTAGCGCCAAATAAGAGCGCACAGGCAACAACGAAAGGGATGAAGTAAAAAAACATCCTTCCTCCAAGCGGCCTAGCTCAAAACGTGGATCTGACTGAATATCGTGTCATTTC
>Ga0193729_1000018_pt1 | contig 79607 bp, 83 predicted proteins | sample U1c2metaG_FD_143036 | JGI IMG/M metagenome (GOLD analysis project Ga0193729, IMG submission 143036) | Soil microbial communities from a riparian zone of the East river system, Colorado, United States - U1c2 | ecosystem: Environmental > Terrestrial > Soil > Riparian zone | place: USA: East River...
TGGCACGCCAGTGGGAAACGAGGTGCTGCCGCATGCCCGACAGCATCCGTTTCGCCAATCGTTTCGTCAAGCCCTCCTACTAGATTCACACACGGCCGCCCCGACGTAGGGCCATTCACATGCGCCAGTGTTCGGGAATGTCCCTAGAGGCGTGCGCCGAGGAAGTCAGCAACTGCCTGACGGGGAGCAGCGTCCAGCACCAGGTCGAAGTGTCGGAGTTCAGGGAACTCGACGAACTCGGAGCCGTAAAGGTCGGCTACGGAGCGGCCGCGCTCGTCGGGAAAGTCTGCACTGGCGATCACGAAGGAAGGGCACGGAAGAGATGGCACGGAGATGCCGCGCTTGCGCTCAGCCCGTGCAAGGAGTGACTCTAGCCGCGCGGCGATGCCAGCTGGGAACTTGCCGTATTCTGCCTCGGGGTCGAACACGCCACCGGCGAGCTGGACGTCAGGGTCGCGACCTTGAACCTCCGCAGGAGCACTCGCTTCCAAAAGGACGACGGAATGCGGCTGCACCTCTTGGGCGGCCTGAAGAACCACGAGGCCGCCCATGCTCCATCCGCACAGCGCAACGGGCCTGACCATGGTGCAAGCCGCGGCGGCGACGCGATCTGCGTAGTCACTCATCGACGCTTGCTCTACAGGCGATCCTTCCTGAAGGTCAACCGCCTTGACCGTCAGCGTCGGAAATGCAGAGAGCCAATGGTCGTACACCCACGGACCGCTTCCCGCGCCGTGCACGAGCAAAAGTGATGCGGGCGTGCGCACCGTCAGCCGACCCTACTGGCGTCCCGGGCCTTTAGGCCGAATCAGGCGAGAGGCGTGCTACTTGGGCGAGTGTCTTCTCCCCTGGGCGCCTCGCGCCGTTCATCAGACGCGGTGAAGCGAGTGCGAGCGAGCTACCGTCAACGAGGAAGGCTGGTCCGAAGTATTGGCGCACGTCTGCCTGTTGATGGTGCTGGTCGTGTGGCCGGCGCCGAACGGCTTGCGCTGTCAGGGATGCTCTGTTGATAGACGCGCGCGCGAATAGCAGATCGTGCATGATTGTGGAGTAGTGAGTGGCCTGAGTTAGCGCCCGCCTGAATCCAGCGCTCAACGGGGCCGCGGGTCGACCCCCTCCTTCTCAGGGAGGGGACCTCCCGCAACGGGTGGCAGCCCACGGCAGACGCCCTGCTTACCATGCGATCCAAGCGGCAACCGTTGGCAACCAGTGGCAACGGTTTGGCGCCAGTTGAAGCCGTTTTCGCGGGCTCTGGGCACGAAACCTTTGCCACCCGTTGCGCCCCCTCTGTTCCATACCTGTTCCATCCCAATGGGCCCAAAACGAGCGCTTTGGTTTCGGGCAACGACCGCAGATGGAGGTCGACCCCTTCCGTGTAGAGAGGGTCAGCCGCGCGGCGGCTGGATGTATCAGGTGGAGAGGGAGATCGCCGCGGCGACGTAGCCGCCGTAGAGAGCAAGCAGGAGCGCGCCGTCGAGTCGCCTGAGCCCGCGGCGCCAGGTGGTGAGCGCAGCGAGGATGAGCACGCTGGCTGCTGCGGTGGGCAGATGGAGATGGAGGGAGACCGAGTCGAGGTGGATCGGTCGCACAAGCGCGATGAGGCCTGCGTTGAAGGCGGCGAAGTGGGCGATCGTTCCGAAGATGTTGCCGAGTGCGACGTCGCCGCGGCCGTGTCTTGTCGGTACGGCGACCCTGCTCACCTCCTCGACCTCGACGGCAGCGGCTACGGCTGTGTTGCCGAGCAGGCTTTGTGAGATGCCGAAGTGCGTGACGACTCGGTGGAGACCGTCGCCGAGCGCGACACCGGCGCCCGAGAGCACGGTCAGTCCGCCGAGCATGCGCCAGAGCGGGTGCCGCGTTCGCTCGGCGGTCTCGGAGCCGGGGAGTGCGCGGCCGGCGTAGGCGATCCCGCCGATCGCCAGGGCGGCCCAGGCCAGCAGGATGAGCCCGTCCAGGCGCGACAGGTCGCCGTCGCTGCCGAGCGCGAGCAGCGGTAACGGTGCCGACGCCGACCAGAGTAGGACGGCGGCGGGCAGCGCGGCACGGATCGGCGCCACGGCCGCGCCCAGCCCCGCGACACCGAGGGCGAGGAAGGTCGTTCCGCCGAAGAAGGTGCCTGCGGCGGCGTTGCCGAGTCCCTTGAGGTTGGCGGCGATCCCGGCGGCCAGGTTCTCGAGCTCGAAGCCGGAGACGACGACGGTCAGCACGAAGGGTGAGAGGCGCCAGCGGGCCGCGGTCGCGAGCAGGCCGTCGAAGAACAGCTCCGCGCCGGCGATGACCAGCGCCAGACCGACGACCAAAAGGATTACGCCGACCAACGACGACACCAGCGAAGGCTAAGCGCGGCACACGCTCTTCTGGGCTTTGGTGGCTCGACCCGGCGGTCGCGCTCATTGTCGCGGCTGCCCAGGTGCAGGGCGGCTGGACGGCCTGGCGGGGCGAGACTTGCTCCTGTGGCGCCTGCTAGACGCAATCCACGACCTTAGCCGTCGAGCATCTCCCCAGGTTGGTCCGCGAGACGGTGTGTCAGTTCTCCCAGGTGATCTTGCGGATGACGACGAAAGAGGATCTAGAGGCCGAGGGTCGTAGACGCCTTTGAGCGCGTCCGGCGATGACGAAGGGGCCCGCCGAGAGCGCCGTGCGGTGTGCCGCCGGCGAGCAGCGGAGCGTTGTGGAGCTTGCGTTCGCTTGTGCCGGCTTCACGCTCACACCCTGCGAACCCTTGCGTGCAGAGGCCAAGCTATGCTTTGAGCGCAGCGCGATGAGGCTCGCGCATAACCGCCCTTTCGGGGGCTGATGGCCTCTACCGAACGTCAAACGACGATCAGTAGGAGGCCCCCTAGTGGATTCATTCCAACTCGCGGCAGTCCTCGCGGCAGTCGTTCTTGTCGCGAGCGTGCTGTCGATCGAACTCGGCGTCACTGTCGCTCTGCTTGAACTGACGCTCGGCGTCGTAGCAGGCAACCTCTTCCACCTGCAGTCGCAAGAGTGGCTGGACTTCATCGCCAAATTCGCGTCAATCGTTCTCACGTTCCTTGCGGGGATGGAGGTAGACCCGTCCTACATGCGACGCCGACTTGGCGCTTCCGTCGGTATCGGGTTCATCTCCTTCTTCGGTCCCTTTGTTGTTGCCTCGGCGGTCGCTCACGTCCTGCTCGATTGGAGCACGCGGGCGTCCCTGATCGCCGGGACGGCGCTCTCCACTACGTCGCTGGCTGTCGTGTACGCCGTGCTCGTAGAGCGCGGGTTGACTGACACTGGCGTGGGCAAGCTTCTGATGAGCGCAACGTTCGTGACCGATCTGTGCACGGCACTCGCGTTGTCTGCGATCTTCATCAAGCCGAACGTTTGGTTCCCAGTTTTTCTGGTCGTGTCAGTCGGCCTGATCGTCGTCCTGCCGCGCCTCGCACCCTGGTTCTTTGGACGCTACGGCGACCGGGTGATCGAGCCTGAAATCAAGCTCGTCTTCCTCTGCATCTTCCTGCTGATGGTGCTCGCGGATGCCTCCAACGGGCACGCGGTGCTGCCCGCTTTCGTGCTCGGCCTCGTCATGAGCCGCCACTACCAGGAGCACCGTGAAGAGCAGAAACGCTTGCGCGTCGTCGCGTTCGCGTTCCTCACCCCGTTCTTCTTCATCAAGGGTGGGATGAACGTCTCGCTCGGAGCCGTCGCAGCAAACCTGGGGCTGCTTGCGGCGCTACTTGCCGCGAAGATGGTGCCGAAGATCGGGTTCATTTATCCGCTCGCGCGGCGCGCCGACCGGCGGCACGGGACATTCACCACGCTCTTGATGAGCACCGGACTCACCTTCGGGACGATCTCGTCGCTCTACGGGCTGAACGCCGGGATCATCGACAAGACCCAGTTCTCGCTGCTTGTGACGGTTGTGGTTCTCTCGGCAGTCGTGCCCACTGCAATTGCGGAGCGGTGGTTCCTACCCGACGCCGACCGGGAGCGCCGAATCGACCGTCGCCTTGCCGCTCGGCAGAGCGAGGAGTACGTCTAATGCGCCCTTCACGTGACACACCAGCGCATCGAGCGATCGCGCTTGCAGGGTGGGTCTTTGCCGTTGCGGGCTTGGTGGGCATCATCGTCTACCCAAGAGCCTTGCTGGTCTGGGTGTTTCTGATTTTCTTCGGCCTTGCTGCGATCCCGCGCGCCGCAGGAGAATGGTGGCGCAGGCGGCGCCGGCTCTAGCGATGATGCGTCTGGGGTCTCCGAGGTCTTGACCACTGCTCGCTCGCACCTTCTCGTATCTGCGCTTCGGCTCTCGTTCTTCACGATCGCGTGGAACGGCGCCGTGGGTGTCGCTGCCCTGGTCGTTTCCGCAATCGATGGCAGCCTTGCGCTCGGGGGCTTTGCCCTCAGCGCGCTACTGGACTCGTCTGCATCCGCCATGCTCGTCTGGCGGTTTACGAAGGAGCAACGCGATCCAACAGCCGCAGAAACCTTCGAACGGCGCGCTCAGGCAGGAATCGCGCTCGCAATGCTTTTAGTCGGCCTGTACATCGGCCAGCAGGCCGTTCGTGCCCTGGTCGGCGGCTCGCGTCCCGAAGCATCGGCCTTCGGCGTAGGCCTTGCTGCCATGTCTCTCGTCGTCTTACCGCTGCTGGCGCGCATGAAGCTAAGGCTCGCTTCCCGGCTGGGAAGCGCAGCCCTTCGAGGCGACGGCGTCCTCACGCTCGCAGCAACCGTTCTCGCGGCAATCACGCTCACCGCCCTCTTGCTGGACTCTGCGTTCGCGTGGTGGTGGTCTGACCCGATTGCGGCCTTGCTCATCGCAACCGCTCTGGTGGTCGAGGCAACGCGGCTAGCCCTGCGTCACCGCTTCGGGTGAGGCACGAAACCATTAGCTCGCAGATGCGCGTTGATTTCGTCTCGCGCGCTACAGCGTCACGCCTTTTCCTTGACGGACAGAATCTTTTCACGTGAGCGACGCCATTCATCAGGCCGCTCAGCAGGCGTGGCCGCCGTTTGTCCTGGTCGCCGGTTTGCTCCTCATCGGTGCCGTTGTCGAGGACGACGGGTTGTTTGCCGCGCTCGGCACTCGCATCGAACGAATTGGCGGGGGGCCAGTCGCGCTCTTGGCCACGCTCTTGGGTCTTGAGGCCATCGTTACGGCGGTGCTGAACCTCGACACGGCTGTGGTCTTCTTGACGCCGATCATCATTCACGCTGCGAGGCAGCGCGATTGCGACGAGCGCCCGTTTCTGTATGGGGCGCTGTTCATGGCAAACGGAGCCTCGTTGCTCTTGCCGGGTTCCAACTTGACGAATCTGATCGTGCTCGCCCACGAACCGCTCGCGGGTGCGGACTTCGCGCAGGCGATGGTGTTGCCGTGGCTCGTTGTGATCGTGTTGACGATCGGATTCATGGCTTTGTGGTATCGGCTGCGTCACGAGGACGGAACGCCAGAACCGCTGCCGCCGCTGAAGGTCGGGCTCGGCGCGGCCGCAACGGCGACTGCGACCGGGCTGATCCTTGCCCTGCATAGCCCCGCCCTACCTGTCCTGGGTGTTGGTCTTGCCGCGATCGCGGTGCGGCGGCTTCGGCCCAACTTTGGCGCTCACGTGCTTGCAGGGCTGTTCGTCCTCGCGGTGATTCTCGGCACGCTCGCCAGGCGCTGGGATGGCCCCGCCTCGCTGGTAAGACATCTCGGAGGGATCGGGGTCGCAGCACTCGGCGCAGCGTCGAGCGTGGCGGTCAATAACCTACCGGCAGCAACACTCTTGGCCGCAAAAAGGCCACCACACCCGCTACCGCTGCTGATCGGTCTGAACCTTGGGCCAAACCTCCTGTTCACCGGTTCGCTGTCGGCCTATCTCTGGTACAAGGCCGCGCGTGACGCCGGCGCTCGGCCCTCGTTCAAGCAGTCATGCGTGCTTGGCGTTTTCCTTGTGCCGCTGACAACGATCGGCGCACTCGCCGCCCTCGCGCTCGTCGATCCGAACGGATTCTAGGCGGCTCGGCGACACCACTGCTTGGCCGCGCGGTCGGCGTGCGCAAGCAGCTCAATCACGCGGGCTTCGCACGTCTCAGGCGGAGAACAGATCGCCGCGTGGTTTTGTGGCGGCGATGCGGTCGTTGTACGAATGCAGCTCGTCGGCCTCGGCCCGAAGTAGCTCGAGACGCTCGTCTAGCTCCTCTAGCTCGGCGCGAGCACGTAGTGCTTCTCGTTCGGCGTGCGCTTGCTTGCCCAGTGCGGCGGCGAGCGTCTTCCTACGTTGTCGGCACCGGCCGCACCGCCGAGCCGGGAGATCGGGGCAGCAGATCTTAACTCGTATCGACGTGAGGAAAATGGCCGTGACAGATCACGCCAGCAATGCAGCGGCAGTGGCCCTGGGCTGAGCGCGTACAAAGTAGAAAGCACGCGGGAGATCTGTTCTCGGCGTAATGAGTGCGAAGCCCGCCGTAGCGGGGACGCGTTAGTCTGCGGCTCGGTCTGATCCTCGTCCAGCGGCTACCGGGTCCCTCATGTCGTTGGGTTATTCCATCTGTGGGAAGCCGTCGAAGCGGACAAGTGTGGTCGTGGATTCGCCGGCTCGGACGTGAACGATGACACGTGTGCCGCCATGGGTGTGTCGCTGAGGCAGGGGAGTGATGAGGTAGCTACCAACGCGCAGACGAAGCACGAAGCGACCATGCGCATCGGACGTGACGACGCGGCGTGTGCCCGGGATGGGTCGCCGCGGGATGCACGCTGCGCGAGGGAGAAACGGGCGTGAGCGAATGGGCGCCAGGCGTTGCAGGGCGGTTCGGTCGCGGGCCCTGGGCAGCCGAATGAGATCTGCGTCTTTCCTGCGAGGCGGTCGCTGGCCGTAGCCGCCGGATTGGCGACGCTGGCTGCTGGGCCAATGGACACCACCGCGGAGATTGCGATCGTGGCGAGTCTGCGCAAACGTGGCCTCCTTCCAGTTACGCCGTCGGAAGCGGCGGCCTCATTCAGGTGAGACGTCAGCGCACTCCCAAAGATTGCGGCGGGACTGAGTGGCGAGGGGTAGTTAGGACAGGACGTAGCCTTGCCCGAGAACAATCAAAGAGAGGATCGACCCCCTCCGTAATAGGCGATCCAAACGGCAAGCGGTGGCAGACGGTTGCAACGGTTTGGGCTAGTTCAAGCCGTTTTCCGGGGCCTCGGCGAGCCGAACGTTTGCCACCGGTTGCGCCCTCTCCTGTTCCATAACTGTTCCATCCCAATAGGCCCAAAAACGTACGTAGCTGTTTCAGATGAGGAGCAGGATGCGCGCGTTCAAACTCGACGGTTTCGACACGCATCCGGCGTTGCGCGACGACCTCACCGAGGTGCGCGCTATTGCTTTATGGCAGGGCGAGGTGAGACCCTTGCAGCAATGGAGGACCGGGCGACCTTCAGCGAGCTGGCGTCGCTTGCGTTGGCCAAGCAGACGAGCGCGTCACCGTCGCCTTCCTCGTCGCCGGCGCCGCCCTCGACCAGGGAAAGCAGGTCGCGATCTTCCTCACGAAAGAGCTGTCCGCCTCGCGACGCCCGGAGTCGCGGTCGGGGTAGCGTGCGAAGGCTGCCCACCACTGGCACGGATCTTCGAGCAGTTCGCCGAGAAGGGCGGCGAGCTTCTCGCCTGCCCGTTCTGCGTGAGCTCCCGGGGCGTCGACGACAGCAACCTCGTCGCCAACGCGCGCATCGCCGGCGCGACGCCACTCTGGGAATGGATCGGCGACGAGCCCGCGACAGTGTTCAGCTACTAAAGGCACCCGCCCCGGCTGAGCACACCGAGATCGACTTCATAAACCGCCGCTGCGGCTCAGCCAGCGGCGATCGCCACTGCCGTCGCCGCGCCCACCGCCAGCACGGCGAAAAACGCGAGCCGAAGCGTTTCAGCTGGTAAGGCCGGTCCGGGATCGCCGAAACCACTCCGATAAGTCGCTCGTGCCGCATCATGTGGGAGTGCGGCCAGATCTCCCTTCGGGAACGGTCACGTTTCTTTTCACCGACGTGGATGGGTCTACGAAGCTCCTCCATGAGCTAGGCCCCGAGGCCTACGCGCAGGTCCTTGCGGAACATCGACGGATCGTTCGGGAGGCGTTGCAAGCGCACGGTGGCGTTGAGGTGGATACTCAAGGTGACGCGTTCTTCATCGCTTTTCCGACCGCGCCGGCCGGGCTGCAGGCGGCGAGCGAGGCGCGGGAGAGGATGCGCGGTGAGGCGGTCAAGGCGCGGATGGGAATCCACACCGGCTCGCCACTGCTGGGAGACGAAGGGTATGTGGGCGTGGACGTACACCGCGCAGCGCGTATTGCGGCGTGCGGTCACGGTGGTCAGGTTTTGGTCTCGGCGTCAACGGCCGCTTTGGTTGGCGTGGAAGGCTTGCGCGATCTGGGTGAGCATCGACTCAAGGACCTGTCGGCACCCGAACGCGTTTTTCAGCTCGGCGACGATGACTTTCCGCCGCTGAAGAGCCTTCACCAGACGAACTTGCCGATCCCGGCGACACCTTTCATCGGCCGAGCCAAAGAGCTTCAGGACGTGTCCGAGATCTTGCGAGCCGGCGATGTGCGTCTGCTGACGCTGACCGGCCCTGGTGGGACGGGCAAGACGCGGCTGGCGTTACAGGCTGCCGGTGAGCGCGCCTCGGCTCACCCGCAGGGTGTTTGGTGGGTGCCGTTGGCCTCGCTGCGGGACGCCGGGCTCGTGCTCGAAACGGCGGCCCAGGCGGTCGGTGCTCGAAATACGCTTGCGGAGCACATCGGCGACAAGTCGATGCTGATCCTGTTTGACAACTTCGAGCATGTCATAGGCGCGGCAGCCGAACTCGCGACTCTGTTAGCGGCCTGTCCGAATCTGAACCTGATGGTGACGAGCCGCGAGTTACTCCGCCTTCCGGGTGAGCACGCCTATCCGGTCCCTCCGCTCGAGGTGCAGGAGGGAATCACTTTGTTCGTCGAGCGGGCGCGGGCACGGGTTCCGGGGTTCGCGTCGACTGCGGCTGTGTCCGAGCTCTGCTCTCGACTTGAGAATCTTCCACTGGCGCTCGAGCTCGCCGCTGCCCGGGTCGGTGTTCTGTCGCCGCAAGCGTTGGTTGAGCGTCTATCCCAAAGGCTGGATCTGTTGAAGGCCGGCCGTGGGGTCGACCCCCGCCAGCAGACGCTCCGCGCGACGATCGAATGGAGCCACGAGCTTCTCGACCAGGATGAGCAGCCATTGTTCGCTCGCCTCGCCGTCTTCGCAGGCGGCTGCGTACTTGAGTCTGCCGAAAACGTGTGCGACGCGGACATCGACACGCTGCAGTCCCTCGTCGACAAGAGTCTTGTGCGAGTCCGGGAAGGTCATCGGTTCTGGATGTTGGAGACGATCCGCGAGTTCGCCAACGAACGGCTCGAGGATTCGGGAGAAGCGGTGGAACTACGCCGCCGCCACGCTGCGTTCTTCTTGAGCCTTGCTGAGGAAGCCGAGCCCCAGCTACGAGGCAACCCGAAGGGCTGGCTCGAGCGTCTGGACGACGAACACGACACCATTCGCGCCGCGCTCGACTGGTTCGAGGAAACGGGCGAAACCCAACTCAGTCTTCGTTTAGCCGCAGCAGCGACGCGGTTCTGGGTGATGCGCGGCTACCCCGCACAGGGACGACGACGACTTGAGTGCGCCCTGACCAGCGATGATCAGCAGACGCCCGCACGCGCCAGAGCTCTTAATGCTGCGGCCTTGCTCGCGTTCGAGGTCGGCGATGTCACGGCGGCCACCCAGCGCGCCGAGCAGGCGTTGGCGGCGACCATGTCCACCGGCGACGCGTGGGGCACTGCGTACGCGCGTTTCCTGCTTGGGCAAGGGGCCATCACGGAACGGCAGTACGCCACAGCACACGATCTGTTTGAGGAAAGCTTGCGGACATTCCAAGACCTTAGTGATGAGCATTACTCAATGGTCGCGAGGTTCAACCTCGCCTGGATGAGCGCAGAGCTAGGAGACGTTGAGCGTGGCAAGAAACTGCACGAGGAGAATCTGCGCCTAGCCAGGGAAGCGGGCAATCAGCGCATTGAGGCCCTATCCCTGACCGCCCTGGCGGACTCCGAGGCTCCTGAAGGCAACGCCGAGCACGCGCTGTCAATGCTGCATCAGGCCTACCGCATCGTCTGCGACGTCGGCGATCGCGTTGAGAGTGCAGACATCCTGAGCCGCTTCGCCGGCGTCTTGGCAGCGGCGGGGAAAGCGGCGACTGCTACCCGTCTTCTTTCCTGCAATGAAACTCAACGCCAGTTGTTCGGCGGCACCCGGTTTTGGGTGACGTCGAGGAACGACGAAACACTGACGCACATCCATACACAACTCGATGAAGACGCTTTCGCCAAAGCATGGGAAGAAGGCCGCAACCTGACCACAGACGAGGCCGTAGCTCTCGCTCTGGATCCAAGCGTCGACTGATCACTGTCGGCGAGTAGTAACGCCGACGCACGGCCGCGACGGCTGCGAGCGCGGGCAATGTCACCGTCTCGACCGCAGAGGAGCTAGGTGCGCCAGATCAAAGCGCCCGCAGAGCGCGGAGCCGCACGCTTTCTTGGATCGTCAACGGCGGTATAGCCCGTTCAACTCCCACGGCAAGAGTCTGCGAGATCTTCGTACCAGTCCATTCGCGCACCGTCTCGACGAGCTCTTGGCCGTCGTCGAATGTCTCGAGCAGGTCATACCGGCGTTCGGCCTCCTCCGCAAAGAGTCCCTTCGCAATCGTCTCGTCGACGAGCGCCGCGACATGGTCGATCGTGACTCGCCATTCGCGCATGTCAAGCGAGCCGAGCCGTTGCCCGTTCGACGCGACGGGCGGCCTCGGGCCGACCGGCTGCATGTCGAGCACGAGTCCGCCGGGAATGAGCGCCGAATGGATCCGGTGCAGAGCGTTCACGACGCTCTCAAGTGGTACGCATCACAACGACCAGCCGCAGAGGGCGAGGTCGAACCGCTGACGTGGCGCAGCGAACTCCTCGGCGCCGGCCACTGCGAACGTCACGCGTGAAGACACAGCAGCCGGAAGACGCGCTTGCGCATCTTTGACTGCCTCCTCGTCCGGGTCGAAGGCGAACACGTCAGCCGCCCTAGACGCGGCGAACTCGGTTAGCCGACCTCGCCCGCAGCCGACGTCGAGCACATGCTTACCGTTGAGGTCGATGAGCTCGGCGATCGCCCGTGTCTCGACCCCCTCGGCGTCCCGAACCCACACAGCCTTACCTCTCCGGCCTGTACGCCTTGACGGTCGAGCCGTTGGCGCCGAACTTGATCGCCTTTTGCCGAGTGTCCTCGAACTTCGAGCGCATGTAAGTCGCAACGAGGTTGCCCGTAACGATCCGCTCGAACCCGTGCCGCTTCAACAGTTCCGCGTACTCTGCATCCAGCAGAGCCCCGGCGATTCAGCCGGTCCAGAGGTCGATGTCGCGGCGGCCCGCCTCGCTCACCGGGTTCTGGATCGTCACATCCGCGATCTGGATCCGCCCACCGGGCCTGAGCACGCGGAAGATTTCAGAAAAGACAGCGTCCTTGTCGGGAACGAGGTCGATGACGCCGTTCGAGATGACGACGTCGACGACTCCGTCCTCGAACGGCAAACGCTCGATCTCACCCTCGACGAACTCCACGTTCGTGACGCCGAGCTCGCGCTTCGCCGCCCGCGCCTTCGTGAGCATCTCGGGCGTCATGTCTATGCCCATAACCGAGCCCGTGGCTCCGACCATCTGCGCCGCAACGAGCGTGTCCGTGCCAGCTCCGCACCCGAGGTCAGCAACGTGCTCGCCTGGCTCGAGACGTCCGAGAGAAAACGGATTCGCCACGCCAGCAAACGATTCCGTCGCCGCTTCGGGCACCCTCGCGAGCTCCGGGGGATAGTCCAGATCCTCTGCCCATGCGCGGCCGGTCGGGAAGACAAAGTCCTTCTCGGGCTCCTGCGACACCGAGGCGTACGTCTTCTTGATCTCCCGCTTGAGAAGATCTACGTCGATACCGACCTCGTCCGCCATCAGCAGCGAACGACGTTACTAGATGCCATAAGCGTCTGCGTTCCTCAGAACGAGCGGATGCCCTGGCGGAGAACAACAGCCAGCCGCGTGCGAGCGTGCTCTCGCCAGATCCTCGCGCGCGGTGTGGCTCTGCGCTCGGCTTGACGTACTAAGCAACGTACACGTGCGCGCGAATAGCAGACATCGCATCATGGTGTAGCAGTGACTCGCGCGGCCCACCAGCTCGCCTGACCAAGCGCCCGAGCGTCCGGGACTCGACCCCCTCCTTCTCAGAGAGGGGATCTGACGCAACGGGCGGCAGGACACGGCAGACGCCTTGTTTACCATGAACGCCTCGGGCAACCGGTGGCAACGGTTTGTCGTTCCATCCCAATCGGCTCAACACGGGAGTTTGACGCTGGACTGGCCGCGCTCAAGATCGCGCCGCAAAAGGGCGCGATCTCAGGCGGTTTGCCGGTCAAACGATCGTAAGGCTGAACTGTCCGGTCGCTGTGTCTCCGGCGCCGTCGGTGACTTGGATTGTGAAGGAATAGGTCCCTCGCTTGGTTGGGGTGCCCCCGATGATCGTTCCGTGTTCGCCGATCGCGTAGTCGGGGGGCACTTGCATTCCCGGTGGGATGCTGCCGGCAACAACCTTGAAAAGGAACGGCGTCGGTCCGCTGCCGCCCGATGACGCAATGAGCGCCTCGTACTGCTGGTTGAGTTGGCCATCGCCGAGAACGCAGACATTGCTGATCAGGGTGCCGCCGTCCGAAGCGCAGTTCGCCGACCCCGAATCGCTCAGCGGTGTGCTGCTGGTGGTCGTCGTCCCAGTGGTCGTGCCGGTCGTCCCGGGGGTCGTGGTGCTGGTTGTCGGTCTTTTCGCATCCGCTCGCGAAACGCCGAACGCGAGCGCAAAGCCGGAAGCGACCAGCACCAAGAGTGAGCCGACTATCGCAGCCGCCGCGAGCGCCTTGTTCATAGGCCTGAACCTTCGCATTGGTCTCCTCCCGGTTGGGCTTGCAACTCTCCGAGCACCTGTAATGCGCCCCGCGCGCCGCAACGGATTGAGGGCCCATGCTGGTTGGGTGGCGGTGAGGAAAAATCCCGCGTCTGCTGGGCTTTCATGAGCTTCAGCCGCTGGGAAGCCCCGCCAGATCTTGACCGGAGCGGAGGAACACCCGCGCTAAAACTCTCGGTCTCGGCCGCGAGCTTGCCAACTGCCAGGCCCGACCACGGTCCGGTCCACGGCCGGCACGGGCCGCGCTCGAGCTCCTGCGCCAGCTTGCCCTGGCCGCGTGCCAGCTTCATTTGCGCGCAAGCTACCGAGCGCGCAGGTAAAGATGCGGCCTTGGCCGGAGAGACTCAACGTGCGGTTCATGCACAGCCCGACTGGCTGCGGCGCGTGCCAACGAAGCGCAGGCTGCCCTCCGGCTCGTCCGTCGTCCTGACCGGATGTGGGACGTCGTTTCACGCGGCGCAGACGGGCGGCCGCGCGGTGCAGGCACTCGAGGCTGTGTTGGCAGCGCCGGAGGCCGACGTGCTCGTGTGCGTGTCGCACGAGGGCGACACGGCGCTGACGATCGAAGCGGCGCGCGCGTTCGACGGCGCCGTTTGGCTCGTCACCGGAACGGAGCGGTCGAAGCTCGCCGATCTCGCGGACGAGGTGATGGTCTGTACGCCGGAGGTCGAGCGCTCCTGGTGCCACACCGCCAGTTACACGTGTGCGGTGGCGGCAATCGACGCGCTGCGCGGAAACGACATCAGTTGGTTACCGAACGCTGTGGCGCAAGCGCTAGATGCGTCGCCGGAGCCGATCGAGTCTGACCGTGTGCTCGTCGTCGGTGCGGGGAGCGCGTGGCCGACGGCGCAAGAGGCCGTCCTCAAGTTGCGCGAAGGCGCGTGGATCGCGGCGGAAGCGTACGAGACCGAGCAGCTGCTGCACGGTTATCTCGCCGCGGTCGAGCCCGGTGTACGTGCCTATGTACTCGAGGGCGAAGGCCGCGCGGCCAAACGTGCGCACGATGCGGTGCATGCACTCGAAACACTCGGGGCGGAGGTGAGGCTGTTGCCGACCGTGCATCCCGTCGTCGACATCGTCTTCTTTCAGCTGCTCACGCTCGCGACGGCGGAGGCGCGTGGCATCGACCCAGATCCGATCCGACGGACGCGGGGCTCGCCGTGGGCAATGGCGGCAGGCTCGGCGTATCCCGGTTGATGGAACGCGTGCGCGTCAACAAGTGGCTCTGGGCTGCGCGCTTCTACAGGGCGCGATCAGCGGCAAGCGAGGCCGTAGTCGGGGACGCGTACATGTCGACGGCGCGCGCTGCCGCCCTCCGAACGACTGGGAAATTGTCAGCCCATCACGCCTTGTCGCCATGAGCTTGCCGCGATGGCAGGCTGCTGGCCGATCATCGACTTCAACCGGACGCGAACGCCGCCAGCTGGTTTGCTGGCGGCGTTCGCGGGCCTCCACGACCCCGTCCGAGTCGGGTTAACGGTCGCGCTTAGCCGAGGCGCACGGCGACGAGCCGCCGGGCGGACACGCCGCCGAGTGGGTTCTCGCCCGCTTTGCGCGCGCGCAGGAAGAAGGCGAATCTGTTGCTGCCCCCGAACTGCAGCCGAGAGGAGGCGCGTAGCCGGAAGGTGGCGTAGCCGTCAGGCCCGGTCGGCTGCTCGGCGTGGCTTGGCAGGACCTGCCCGAGCGGAACTCCTTCGACGAAGACGAGCGCGCCCTGAACGGAGTGGTTGCGGCTATCGGAGACGTGGAAGCGTGCGATCAGTCGTCCGTGCTTGCGGAGGCGGTTTGGCTGGAATGAGTACTGGTCGATGATCAGCCGGTTGGGTAGCGAGACGTCGTTGATCGAGATGACGGCCCCACTGGGCGGGCTTGCCTTGGAGATCACAGCCGTCGGCGCCGAGGTGGCGCTCGCCGAGCCCTGACTGTTTTTGGCCGTGACGCGGACACGGAGGGTGGTGCCGACGTCGACGGACTTGAGCAGGTACGTGCTTGCGGTCGCGCCGCTGATCGAGGAGCAGCTGCCGCCGCTTTGGTCGCAGCGGCGCCACTGATAGACGTAGCTGATCGTCGGGGCGCCGGTCCAGCTGCCCTTGCTGGCGGTCAAGGTGTTGTTCTCCGCCGGAGTACCTGAGATCGTGGGTGGTTGCGCGTTCTTGGGAGAACCGGCATTGGCCTTAACGATGCTGGTCGCGTTCGAGTTGAAGCTTGCCGTTCCATCCTGGTTCGTTGCGACCACGCGCGAGCGGATCCGGTGTCCGACGTCTGCACCCGCGAGTACGTACGTCTTCCTCGTCTCGGCCGGGATGGTTGCGCAGTTGACGCCGTCGACGCCGCCGCCGCTCGTGTCACAGCGAAGCCAGCGATATTGGAACGTAATCGGCGCGCTGCCTGACCAGGAGCCGTTCGAGGTGGTGAGCGTGCTCCCCTGGACGGCCGAGCCGGCGATCGTTGGCTGGCCGGTGTTCTTCGGCGCGGTCTCTGAGCGCGCGGACCCGCCCGCGGGGACGAGCAGCGCTGCGGCGACCACTAGGAGCAGCATGCCTCCCCAAAGTGAGCGAATGGGTTTCGGGCCCTGCGTAGTGCCTGCCTGATGCCTCATGTTCTACTCTCCTCTCAAGACGTGGTATTCTCGTAATAAGACTGTAGTCGTAGTACGAAGTTAGTCGTTAGCCTGTGACCAAGATCTCGAAACATCCCGGCGGGTCGCGGCGGAAGAGGCGCGCAGATGCTCCCCCGACGGAGGCGGAGTACGCGGAGGCCGCCGCACTGCGCGAGGCGCTACGCGCCTTTCAGCGCCGCAGCGAAGTCATGACTCGTGCGAACGGCCTGACGGAGCGCACCCATCAGCTGCTGCTGATGATCAAGACGGCGCGGGCCGGGGACGGCACGGCTGGGCTACCCGAGCTCGAAGAGCGGCTTCAACTCGGCAAGAGCACCGTCACCGAACTGGTGCTCAGAACCGAAGAACGCGGACTCGTACGCCGAGACCTCGACCGCACGCGCCCCCGAGGAATCGCGGTCCGCCTCACACCCGTCGGCGAGCGTCGACTCGCCAAAGCCGTTCGGGTGCTCGGCGACGAACGGATCCACCTCTTCGAACTCTTGTCGAAGATCCAGGAGCCGCCGCAGCCGTCGAAGCCCGGACCTGGGCATAGGTCCGCGGCGCGGGCGACGGACGAAACAGCTCTCGAGAGCGAGGAGAAGAACGATGGCTGAGCGGGTGAGCGACTTCCTGTTGAAGCGGCTGCGCGAATGGGGGATTCACCGGATCTACGGCTACCCGGGGGACGGCATCAACGCGATCCTGGGCGCCCTCAATCGCGCCGACAGCGATCCGGAGATGATCCAGGTCCGCCACGAAGAGATGGCCGCATTCATGGCATGTGGGCACGCCAAGTTCACGGGCGAGATCGGCGTCTGCCTGGCCACCTCCGGCCCGGGCGCCGTGCACCTGCTGAACGGCCTCTACGACGCGAAACTCGATCATCAGCCCGTCCTCGCGATCGTCGGACAGCAGGCGATGCCCGCGCTTGGCGGGTCCTACCAGCAAGAGATCGATCTGACGACGCTGTTCAAAGACGTTGCGCACGAGTACGTGCAGATGGCGATTGATCCTGCCCAAGTGCGACACCTCGTCGACCGCGCGGTGCGGATCGCCAAGGATCAGCGCACGGTCACGTGCCTGATCATTCCCAACGACCTCGCGTCGATGGAAGCGGTCGAGGCACCGCCGCGCAAGCACGGGACGATCCATTCCTCGCTCGGCTACTCGCCGCCGTTGATCACGCCCGCCAAGGACGACCTGAGGCGCGCCGCGGAGCTCCTCAACGCGGGCGAGAAAGTGGCGATGCTCATCGGCGCGGGCGCGCTCGACGCCGCCGACGAGGTCGTCGAGGTCGCCGAGCTGCTCGGCGCCGGCGTCGCCAAGGCGCTCCTCGGCAAGGCGGCGCTCCCGGACGACCTGCCCTACGTCACCGGCGCGATCGGCCTGCTAGGGACGAAGCCGAGCTGGGACCTGATGCTGGGCTGCGACACGCTGCTGATGGTCGGCTCGAGCTTCCCCTACTCGGAGTTCCTGCCGGAGGAAGGCCAGGCGCGCGGTGTTCAGATCGACATCGACGGGCGCATGATCGGGATCCGCTACCCGATGGAAGTGCAACTCATCGGCGACTCGAAGACGACCCTGAGAGCGCTGATCCCCCTGCTCGAGCGGAAGAAGGACCGTTCGTGGCGCGACGAGATCGAGGACGGAGTGGCGGACTGGTGGCGGTTGATGGAGGCGCGGGCGCTCGTCGGCGCCGACCCGATCAATCCGCAGCGGCTGTTCTTCGAGCTCTCGAAGCGGCTGCCGGACGGGGCGATCCTCAGCTCCGACTCGGGCTCCTCGGCGAACTGGTTCGCGCGCGACGTGAGGCTGCGCAAAGGGATGATGGCCTCGCTCTCAGGCAACCTCGCGACGATGGGGCCGGGCGTCCCGTACGCGATCGCCGCCAAGTTCGCCCACCCCGAGCGGGTCGCGATCGCGCTGGTCGGCGACGGCGCCTTCCAGATGAACGGGATGAACGAGCTGATCACGATCGGCAAGTACTGGCAGCGCTGGTCCGATCCCCGCCTCGTGATCCTCGTCCTGCACAACGACGACCTGAACCAGGTCACTTGGGAGCAACGAGCGATGGAGGGCGACCCGCGCTACGACGCCTCCCAGGACATCCCTGACTTCCCCTACGCGCGCTATGCGGAGCTCTGCGGGCTGAAGGGGATCCGTGTCGACGACCCGGACGAGGTCGGGGCCGCCTGGGATCAGGCGCTCGCGGCCGACCGGCCGACGCTGATCGAGGCGATCACCGACCCCGAGGTGCCGCCACTGCCGCCGCACATCACGCTCGAGCAGGCGAAGCACTTCGCCGAGGCGGTGCTGCGCGGCGACTCCGGACGGCGGGGGATGATCAAGGAGTCGTTCAAGCAGACGATCCAAGAGTTCATGCCCGGTCGCTAGCGATGGCGCTCGCCCCAGGACGGCTCGATGTCGCCATCGAGCGGCTCGACGTCTCCGTCTACACGGTCCCGACCGACTATCCGGAGTCGGACGGGACGGCCGAGTGGGACTCGACGACGATGGTGCTCGTCGAGGCGCGTGCCGGCGACGAGGTCGGGCTCGGCTGGACCTACGGCGATGCGGCGTGCGCGACCGTCATCCACTCCAAGCTGGCGAAGGTCGTTGAGGGACGCGACTCGCTCTCACCGACCGCGGCCTGGGTCGCGATGGGCGAGTCCTGCCGTAACCTTGGCCGGCCTGGCGTCGCCTCGATGGCGATCGCCGCCGTCGACACCGCACTCTGGGATCTGAAGGCGCGCCTGCTCGGCCTGCCGCTCGCGACCGTGCTCGACGCTGCCCACGAGGCGGTGCCGATCTACGGCTCGGGCGGCTTCACCTCCTACCCGGACGAGCGGCTGGCGGAGCAACTCTCCGGCTGGGCCGCCCAGGGCATCTCGCGCATAAAGATGAAGGTCGGACGCGAGCCTGCGCGCGACCTCGAGCGCGTGCGGGTGGCGCGCGAGGCGATCGGCCCCAACGTCGAGCTCTTCGTCGACGCGAACGGGGCGTTCTCGCGTAAGCAGGCGCTCTGGTTCGCGCAGGCGTTCACGGAGTTCGACGTGCGCTGGTTCGAGGAGCCGGTCTCCTCCGACGATCTCGCCGGCCTCCACCTGATCCGCGATCGGGCGCCCGCGGGCATGGAGATCGCCGCCGGCGAGTACGGCTACATGCTCAACTATTTCGAGCAGATGCTCGCCGCCGGCGCGGTCGACTGCCTGCAGGCCGATGTGACGCGCTGCGAGGGCATCACCGGTTTCCTGCGGGTGGCCGCTCTCTGCGAGGCGCGCTCACTCCAGCTCTCGGCCCACTGCGGACCTTCGATCCACGCGCACCCGTGCTGCGCGGTCGTCCCGCTACGGCACCTCGAGTACTTCCACGATCACGTCCGGATCGAGCGGATGCTGTTCGAGGGCGTACTCGAGCCCGACCATGGAACCCTTCGCCCCGATCCCTCCCGGCCCGGGAACGGGCTCGAATTCAAGCGCGCCGACGCCGCGCCCTACGCCGCCTAGGAGGACACGATGACCCCGAAGACAGCGCTTCAGCTCGCACGCCAGGCGACGCGGCTTCTCCTCGCCGATGGTCGCATCGTCCCGCGCCGCGGCCGGGCGACGCTCGCCGCGCGCGCCCTCGCCAACCTGCGCGCCGGGCGACTTCAGAGGACGCTGTGCGCCGCGACCGCGTTCAGCGCGCCGCCGCTCGCGTTCGAGATCTACCTCGAGCACTACAAGGGTTCCTTCGGCGACAAATGGATGTGGACGCCGATCTTCCTCACACCGCCGCTGACAGCGGCCGCGGTCGCCGGCGTCTTCTCCGAGCGGGCGGCACGAACGGTACTGCCGGTCGTGTCGGCTCTCTACTGCCTCGACGGGCTGATCGGCGTCGTCACGCACATCCAGGGGGTGCGCAAGAAGCCCGGCGGTTTCGGCGAGCCGGTCTACAACCTCGTCATGGGGCCGCCACTGCTGGCGCCCGGCTCACTGCTGATGATCGGTGCGTTCGGCCTCCTGGCGCCGCTGCTGAAGCGAGAGCGCTGAGTTGGCGCGCGATTTCCGTGAGCCGCACCACCTGCCGAAGATCGGCGCGAACGCCTCCTACCCGCCCGGCCTTCCGCGGCAGCGACGCGGCACGACGCCGCAGATGTACGGCCGCTACCCCGACTTCGACTGCCTGGAGCACGTCGACCACTGGGATGAGCTGACCCGCCAGGTGGTTCTCGAGCGCGTCGAGAACGTCCCGCTGCTTAGCTTCTTCACCGAATTCGAAGCGGCAACCCTCGGTGCGTTCTGCGACGTTGTGCTCGCCCAGGACGCCGAGCCTCGGGTCCCGGTGCTCGCGTTCATCGACCGGAAGCTCTTCGAGGGCAGGCTCGACGGCTACCAGTACGCCGACATGCCCGACGACCGCGAAACCTGGCGCCTGGTCGCCCGCGGCCTCGACGAGGCGGCGGCCGCGCGCGGCGCCGACTCGTACGCGGCCGCGCCGGTCGAGCTACAGCGGGAGCTGATGGACGCCTTTGCAGAGGGCAAGCTTTCCGGCGGCGCCTGGGAGCAGCTGCCCGGCGGTCGCGCCTGGGGCGTGGTGATGCGCAGCGTTCTCGCGGCCTTCTATTCCCACCCGTGGGCCTGGAACGAGATCGGCTTCGGCGGTCCCGCCTACCCGCGCGGCTACGCGCGGCTCGGCGTCGGTCTGAGCGAGGCCTGGGAGGGCGAAGAGGAACTCGACATCGACCCGGTCGCCGACGTCAAGAAGCGCGCACTCGAGTGAGGCTCTCCAGCAAACACTTCTTCAAGGGCTCGGTCTTCCCGAGCGACAACGACTCCGCTTTTCTGCTCGACGTTGACCGTCGCGGCGTCCCCGGCCGTGAGCGGATGCGCCGCTTCCGTGACGAGGACGAGGTCGATCTCGTGGTCGTCGGCTGCGGCGCCGGCGGCGCCGTGCTCGCGCAGCGGCTCGCGCGCGCAGGTTGGCGGGTCGTCGTGCTCGAGCGTGGACCGTTCTGGGATCCGGACGAGGACTGGGTCTCCGACGAAGAGGGCTCGCAGCACCTCTACTGGACGGACAAGCGCATCGTCGGCGGCGAGGATCCAGTGGAGTTGGGCAAGAACAACTCCGGGCACGGTGTCGGCGGCTCGATGATCCACTACGCGGGCTACGCGCCGCGCTTTCATCCCTCCGACTTCGAGACGCGCACGCGCGACGGCGTCGGGTTCGACTGGCCGCTCTCCTACTGGGATCTGAAACCGCACTACGAACGGGTCGAGCGCGAGCTGCCGGTCGCCGGCCAGGACTGGCCCTGGGGCGACCCGCATTCCTATCCGCACGGGCCGCACCCGATCTCGGGTGCGGCCGAACGTGCCTGGGCGGGCGCACGGGCGCACGGGGTCGAGATGCGCGTCGGGCCGGTGGCGATCGCGAACGGTGTCTTCGGCAATCGTCCCCATTGCATCTACCGCGGCTTCTGTCTGCAGGGCTGCAAGGTGAACGCGAAAGCGAGCCCACTCGTCACGCACGTGCCCGACGCGCTCGAGCACGGCGTCGAGATCCGCGCCGACGCGATGGTCGTGCGGATCGAGTTGGACGAAGGGAGCGGGCAGGTGGCGGGCGTGACCTACGTCGAGGTCAAGACAGGACGCGAGCGCTTCCGGCGCGCAGCCGCGGTCGCCGTTTGCGGCTACGCGATCGAGTCGCCGCGCCTCTTGCTCAACTCGGCCTCGAAGCGCTTTCCGAACGGGCTGGGAAACAACGCCGATCAGGTTGGCCGCTACGTGATGGTGCAGGGGGCGACGCAGGTCGCCGGACGCTTTCCGGAGCTGCTGCGGATGTACAAGGCGCCCCCGCCCGAGGTGTCCTCGGAGGACTTCTACGAGACGGACGAGTCGCGCGGCTTTGCTCGCGGCTTCTCGATCCAGACGGTCGGTCCGTTGCCGATCGGCTGGGCCGAGCACGTGCTTGCCGACGGTCATCGCGGTGCCGCGCTGCGGGAGTACATGCGCGACTACAACCACTGGTCGGTGCTCGGCTCGCTCTGCGAGCTGCTGCCACTCCCAGGAAACCGGGTCACGCTTGCCGAGGAGAACGATCAGTTCGGGGTGCAGGTGGCGCGCTTCGACTACACGCAGTGCGAGAACGATCGCGCCAACATCGTCTTCGCCAAGAAAACAATGCACGAGATCTGGGAGACGGCGGGCGCTCAAGACGTGCTGACGATCGACCGCTACGCCCACCTCGTCGGCGGCTGCCGAATGGGCTCAGACGCTGAGTCGAGCGTCATCGACTCCGACCACCGCGTCTGGGACATTCCCAACCTCTTCGTCTGCGACGGCAGCGTGATGCCGACCCAGGGGAGCGCGAATCCGGCGCTCACGATCATGGCGCTCGCGTCGCGCCTCGCAGAGCGACTCGCCGCGCAGCGTGTCCAGACGTCCGGAGGCACCCGCGCTCGAACGACGCTCGTAGGCCGCTGATGCACTACGGCTTCCCGCTCTGGCTCGTCCTGACCCACTTCCTCAACATCCTCTTCTTGACGCTGCTCGCCCGGAGTGGGATCGAGATCCTCTCCGCCTTCCCCAAGCTCTACCTAAGCGACCACTGCCCGCCAGGCCGCGAGTTCATCCGCTTTAGCAAGCGGACGTTCTCGGCCGACTCGGCCAAGCTCTGGTCGTCGCTGGACGAGGAGGAGTCCTGGTCGCCGGTGGTCGCGCTCCCCGGGCGCAAGAACCTCGGCCTTGCGCGGCATTGGCATTTCATGACGATCCAGTTCTGGGTCCTGACCGGGCTCGCGTACCTGATCCTGCTCTTCGTCGACGCCCAGTGGCGCCGGCTCGTGCCAACGCACTGGTCGATCGTCCCGAACGCCTTCGGAAACATCTCTACTTACCTGTCGGGGCACCTGCCGCCGCCGCAGCCGGGGCTGCCCTACGGCGCCGCGCAACAGCTCGCCTACTTCACCGTCGTGTTCGTACTTGCGCCGCTGCAGGTCCTGACGGGTGCGGCGATGTCGCCGTCGGTGATCGGCCGCTTCCCCTGGTATTCGCGCCTCTTCGGTGGCAGGCAAGTCGCTCGCTCGATCCACTTCCTCAACCTCTGTGCGCTGATCGCCTTTGTGCTCGTGCACACGACGATGGTGGTGATTCACGGCATCCCGCGCGAATGGGCGGCGATCGTGCTCACCTCCTACCACTCGAGCCACACCTGGGCGATCGTGATCGGAGTGACCGGGATCCTCTTCATCGTTGGCGCCAACGTCGTCGCAACGGTCTTCTCGTTGCGGAACCGGCGGCGAACACAGCGCCTGCTGGGCACGCTGGTCGACCCGTTCGAGCGGGTGTTGTCGCGCAGCTTCAGCTCGCACCAGCGCTTCCGCGCGAGAGACATTTCGCCCTATCACCGCGTCAACGGCTACCCGCCACCGGACGAGAGCTATCGAGAGCTCGCTCGCGGCGAGTTCGCCGACTACCGGCTCGAGGTCGGCGGTCTCGTCGAGCGGCCGCTGCTCTTGACGACCGACGAGCTGCGCGCACTCGGCTGGACGACCCAGATCACCAAGCACAACTGCATTCAAGGCTGGTCGAACATCGCTGAATGGGGCGGCGTGCCGCTCGTCGCGATCCTCGAGCGCTGCAAGCCGCTGTCGGATGCGCGCTACCTGGTCTTCTACGCCCTCGATGACAAGACGGTCACCGAGAACGAGGGCCGCTATGGCTACTTCTATGGGACGATCCCGCTCTATTTGGCGCTGAAGCCGCAGAGCATCCTTGCGCTCGAGATGAATGGGCGGCCGCTGCCGGTCGAACATGGCGCCCCTGCGCGGGTGCGGGTCGAGACGCAGCTCGGTTTCAAGATGGTCAAGTGGGTCAGGTCGATCGAGCTCGTCCGAAGCTACGCCGACATCGGCCAGGGCCAGGGCGGCTGGCGCGAGGACCAGCAGTACTACGCCAACGCGGCCGGCATCTGAGGTGAGAGGGGGAACATGAGCGAGAACGGGAGCCCGGAAGTGGTCGTCGTCACGGGCGCGTCGGCCGGCGTCGGGCGGGCGATCGCACATGCCTTTGCCAAGCGCGGCGCCCACATCGGCTTGCTCGCGCGAGGTGAGCGGGGCCTCACCGGTGCGCAGGAGGAGGTCGAGTCCTTCGGTGGGAAGGCGCTCGTCCTGCCGACCGATGTGGCTGACCATGCGCAGGTCGAGGCTGCTGCTGAGACCGTCGAGCGGGCGTTCGGCGCGATCGATGTCTGGGTGAACGACGCGATGGCAACCGTCTTCGCCCCTTTCCTCGAGGTGGAGCCAGAGGAGTTCAAGCGGGCGACCGAGGTGACCTACCTCGGCGCCGTCTACGGGACGATCTCGGCACTGAAGCGGATGGTGCCCCGCGACTGTGGCACCGTCGTCCAGGTCGGCTCAGCGCTCGCCTACCGGGCGATCCCGCTCCAGTCCGCCTACTGCGGCGCCAAATTCGCGATGCGGGGATTCACCGATTCCGTGCGCACCGAGCTGATGCACGACGGCAGCAACGTCTGGATCACGATGGTGCAACTCCCGGCGGTGAACACACCCCAGTTCAACTGGTGCCGGACGAAGCTGCCCAACCACCCGCAGCCCGTGCCGCCGATCTACCAGCCCGAGGTCCGCGCCGAAGCGGTCTACTGGGCAGCGCACCACCATCGGCGGGAGATCGACGTCGGCTTCAGCGCAGTCAAGGCGATCTTCGGCAACAAGCTCGCGCCCCGCTTCGCCGACTGGTACCTGGCCCGAACCGGCTACAAGTCACAGCAGATCCCAGACATGCCGGTGAACGGCCGACCGGACAACCTGTACGAGCCGGTCCCCGACGAAGCCGCGACGCACGGCATGTTCGACAGCCGCGCCCACGCGCGCAGCTACCAGCTCTGGGCGAACACACACCGGCCGCTTCTCGCCAGCGCTGTGGCCGGCGCAGCCGCGGCCGCGGCCGGCCTAGTCCGCCTAGCCCGCTGATGGCGGACTCCGTGCCCGAGAAGACCGAGACGATGTCTGAACGAGCTCCGCTCAACGTGACCAAGCGCGGAACCTAGGAGCGGCGCCGGTGGAGGTAAGAGTGGGCCCGCCAAGCGTCACGATCCACGCGGATGAGCACTTCCTCGTCTGCGCTCCCGACGCAACGATCTCGCCCGACAGGCAGCAAGGCTACTTCAGCGCGGACACGCGCATCGCGTCCACGTACCGGCTAACGCTCTCGCGGACCGCTCCGACGCTGCTCAACAGTGCTGTCGTCGCGCCGTTCTCCGCGCGCCACGAGTTCACCAACGCCGAAATCACGACGAGCGGCGGCACGATCGAGAACGGCCAGCTGCATCTGCGCGTCGACCGCACGATCCACCACGGCCTGCACGAGGACTACAACCTCGTCAACTACTCGACCAACGTGATCGAGCTCGATCTCGAGCTGCGGATCGAGGGCGACTACGCCGACCTGTTCGACGTGAAAGAGCACCGGCTCGTCCGCCGCGGCTCGCTCGAGTCACGCTGGAACCCGGACGAGCGCGTGCTCACGACCCTCTACCGCAACCGCGACTTCGAGCGCGGCCTCCGCATCGAAGTGCGAAGACACGACTCGAACCCGGGATACGCCAACGGACTTCTCTCCTTCCACATCCGCCTCCAACCCAAAGAACGATGGCATAGCTGCCTGCTCTGGATACCGTTGGGCGCCGCCGGGGCGCAGGGCAAAAGGCCGATCAAGGCCTGCCACGCCTTGCTGGACGGTGATCCGGAACTCGCCGAGCGCCGCCGCGAGTGGAGAAGGCGCGCCACCAAGATTCGTACCTGCGACCTCGGTGTCAACGCCGTTATCGAGCAGGCAATCGACGATCTCGGTGCGCTCCGCATGCACCGCCACGATGAGGACGCCAGCGCCCACATCGGTGCGGGAATCGAAGAGATGGTCCCGGCAGCCGGGATCCCTTGGTTCGTCGCGCTCTTCGGGCGCGACACACTCGTGGTCTCGCTTCAGACTCCGCTCCTCACCCCGGGCTTCGTCATCGGCACGTTGCAGGCCCTCGCAGCCCTGCAAGGCGACCGCTACGACGACCGCCACGATCTCCAGCCGGGAAAGATCGAACACGAGCTCCGGCACGGCGAGCTCGCTCACCTGCGCCTCGTCCCGCAGACGCCCTACTACGGCACCCACGACGCGACCACGCTGTACGTCTGGGCCGCCGCAGAGGCCTGGCGCTGGACGGCGAACCGCGAGCTGCTCGACCGACTGCGGCCGAACGTCGAGCGGGCGCTCGATTGGATCGACCGCGACGGCGACAGCGACGGCGACGGGTTGCAGGAGTACCAAACGCGCGCGGGCGACTGGGGCTACTACAACCAGGGCTGGAAGGACTCCGGCCTCGCGATCGTCAACGCCGATGGCAGCAACGCCGAGCTGCCGATCGCGACCTGCGAGTTGCAGGGCTACGTCGTCGCGGCTAAGCGCGCCTGGGCCGATGTCGTCGAGCAAGCCTTCGACGACGTCGCCGGCGCCTCGCGCCTCCGCGAGCAGGCCGGACGGCTCGCCGAAACGATCGAGCAACGCTTCTGGTGGCAGGACGAGGGCACCTACTACCTGGGTCTCGACGGTCGGAAGCGGCCGATCGAGTCGGTCGCGTCAAACGCCGGGCACCTGCTCTGGGCGGGCGCGGTGACGAGCGACCGCGCCTCCTCGGTCGTTGGCCGCCTGCTCGAGGAAGACATGTGGAGCGGCTGGGGCGTGCGGACACTCTCATCCAAGCATGTCGCCTACAACCCGCTCTCCTACCAGCTCGGCTCAGTCTGGCCGCACGACAACGCGATCATCGTCAACGGCTGCGCCCGCTACGGCAAAGCCGAGGCGGCGGGCCGGATCGCCCGCGCACAGCTCGACGCGGCCGAGCGATTTCGCTACGGCCGCCCACCCGAGGTCTTCGGCGGCATCAGGCGCGATCAGGGATCGTTTCCGGTTCAGTACCTCGGTGCCAACGTCCCCCAGGCATGGGCGTCAGGCGCCGTGATCCATCTCGTGCACGCTCTCCTCGGCCTCGAGCCGGACGCATCGAACAAGCGCCTCTGCCTGCGGCCCCAGTTACCGGACTGGCTCCGCGAAGTCGAGCTTACGAACCTGCGCGTGGGCGACGCCTGGGTCGACCTTCGCGTGAGCGGCGACCGCGTCGCGATAAAGGGCCAGCGGGGGGAGCTGGATGTCGGCCCAAACGGCGCCCGTTTGATCGACGATCGACCACCAAACTAGGGCCGCCGCCACCAAAATGACCGGTTGGTCTCGCTGCTCCGGCCTGACCGGACCGGCAGCCTAACGGCGAACGAGCAACTCGACGTCTTTGGCGAACTCACTGCGCCGGCCCCTGACTAGCAACCGCAGCACAGCCGAGAAGGCGAGATAGACAAAGGAAAGGAGCATGCAGCGATGCTCCCATCGCCCGCTGCGAAGCGCAGCAAGAGCAAGGACGTCGGTCCCGGACCTCAACTAATCAGGTTGCGACGCCCAGGGTGATCTGGTAATCGCGCGCGCGCGTGAAACAAAAAAAGAGGCGCCAGTTAGAAACAAGGCCTACTACTAGCACCCCGCACTAGAGCCCGCCGATTCACCGAACCGGCATTTTGAAACCCCTCAGGCACCCCCGTACGCGTAGCAGCACGTGACCGGCTGTGCTGCCGCTGGTTGTCGGCTAGGAATGGGGGGCGCCCGGCTTGAACACCATCAGCGCGACGATCGCGAGCAGGAGCAGCGCCGAGAGGTAGTTGATGGCGAGCGTCGCGCGGTCGTCGAGCAACGTCCGCAACTCCGCGCTGGCCGGTGCTCCGTCGGCGGCGAGACGGACGGCGAGTTTGCGCGCCTGCTTGGGGCGCTGCCCGCCGAGCGCGCCGAGCACGACCATGGCTGCGAGCAGGCCGAGAGCGGCGTCGACCCAACCGGCGCCGTAGCTCCAGTCGCCGAGCTTGACGAGCCAGAGGCCGAAGCCGAGCACAAACAGCGTGCCAAGCCCGACGAGCAGGACACCGATCCGGCTCAGCCCGAGCAGCAGCGCGATCTCGGTGGGCATCTCGCGCCGACGCGCGGCTTCGAAGGCGACGCCGGCGACGATCGTGCCGGCGACGAACGAGAAGGCGCCGAGCAGGTGGAAGAAGAGCGCGACGCTCTCCATCAGGTAGTTCCGTCATGGCTGAGTCCGACGAGCAGCAGCCCCAGGGCCTCAAGCGCGGGCAGGATCTCGTCGAGGTAGGGATGCTGCCCGTCCGGGATCGGCAGCGCCTCGAGTCGCCGCCGGGCGGCGCTCAGCTCAGGCGACGCATCCGGGTCGAAGGTCAGCTCGAGCTCGCCGCCGACGAGCGCGGCCACGCGCTCGCCCGCCTCCGGGGAGTCGGTGGCGAGCGCGAGCGCCTGCTCGAGGTCGTTGCGGCAGGCAGCGACCAGCCGTACATGGGGGTGCCAGCTCCGCTGCGGAACGGGCAGACGCACAGACAGGCGTCGCAGTTCGGTCAGCAGCTCAGCGGTAGCGACGGTGGCGGGCGCGGCGCTCACCGTCCGACTCCAGCCGGCTGCTGCACCGTCGTCGGCGCTGAGGCTCGCGCGTGCTGCAGACGGGCGAGGACGGCGGAGACAGGGGTGGCGAGCAGGAAGAGCCCGATCGCTGGTTTCGTTGAGCAGGCCGCCCCAGCGGGCGGCGGTGAAGCTGCCGGCGAGGTCGCCGCCGACCCGCAAAGCAAGCCCGGCGTGCAGGAGCGCCAGATGCGCGTAGAAGAAGCGGCGGAAGGGGATGGCGACGCCGAGCACCCCGGGGAAGATCACCGGCGCGCGCCCGACGATCATCGAGAAGACGAAGCCGAGGAAGAGCGCGTGCAGCTCGGCGTCGTGCGAGAAGCCGGCGAGTGCGGCGCCGTCGCGGAGCCAGAGGACACCGCCGACGCCGAGCCAGAGGTCGAGCGGCACGAGGGCGAGCGCGACGAAGCGGGGCAGCCGGCGCCGGCGGACGGTCTGGCGGGCGATGTCGAAGCGGGCGAGCAGGAGCAGCGAAAACAGCTGGCGCGCCGGATGGCATCGAAATGTGGCGCATCCGTGGCTGGGTCAGTTCCTCCCACAAGCGAAACGGCGGATAATGAGGAGGCAGGCACGCGAGACCCGCGAGGTGGCAATGCGTCCTTTCGTGTTGGGTCATGGCCTGGCCACGGGCGCCGTCGCCAGCCGATCGGCAGAGCGGCGGTTCGGCGTTCCGCGGCGTTACTTCTGCAATTTGATGAAGGCGACGAGGGCACGTATGTCGTCTGGCTTCGCGCCGAGACCGAAGCCGGCGATCGCGGGGGCCATGATCCCAGGGTGGTAACCCTTGACGATCTGGGCGTCAGGGTCGGTGATCGAACGCTCGAGGTATGCGTCGTCGGCCGTTACCGCTTGGCCAGTCGTGAGTGTGCTCGTCGCACCGGCGAGGCCCTTGAAGCTCGGCCCCGCGCCGGGCGTGCCCGTAAGCGAGTGGCAGGCTGAGCAGCCGTCGCTCGCATAGAGCACCTTGCCGCGGCTGACAAGAGCCGGGGTAGCTCGCACGGGTCCCAGCCCGGTCGACGTAGGCGTTGTCGTAGTCGCGGCCGTCGAGGTCGGCGCGGGACTGGTGGCGGTGGTGGCGGCTTTCGTTTTTGCTGTGCTGTCCTGACCCCGGTGGTAGCCGATCGCGTAAGCCCCGATCAACAGACCAAGAACAGCGCCGCCGCCGGCCAACCCACCGACCAGCCAGCGCCAGAGTCCATCGGGATGCTCGTGCCCGGATGCCGGTTCGTCATTCACGGCGTCAGCCTCCTTTCATCGCGGCAGCGAACAGGAGAACCATCCCGACCGAGAGGAAGGCCGACATCCGACCGCCGACGCGGCCAAGGCGACTCGCCGCGAGGCCGGCGACGAGGCCGAAGGCCGCCATCGCGAGGTGGTAAAGGGAATGCTCGAACGGGTGGCGCTCCAGCGGCTCGTAGAACCGCGGCACCATCACAAGCATCATCCCCGCCGGCGCGACGATGACGGTCGCAAGACCGAGCGCCGAGCGATCGCCGAGCTGGCGCGAGACGGCGGGGAGTGACCCGATCACTAGACCAAACATCAGCCCGAGGAAGAAGTGCCCGGCGTGGTCGAGGTGGTGGTAACGGATGCTTGTCTCGGAGGCCTTTACTACCTGCGGAAAGAACGAGGCGAGCGCGACGACGCAGGCAGCGGCGCCAATGCACAGCTGACCGGGACTGGCGAGCGGCACGTCCCCGGGCGCCCACGGGGCGGCCTCGACCGCTGTGCGCTCACCGTCGGCCCGCGCGACGCGAGCCTGGTAGTGCGATCCTGTCCAACTATCCATGTGGTCGACCAGCACGTAGTGCCGGCGCCCCCATGCTGTCTGCCCGAGTAAGACGAGTTGGGTGACGCAGGCGAGCACGCCGAGCGCGAAGACCATTGCAAAGATGCTGCCGACAAGGCTGTAGCCGACGGTGCCGGGCGGCTGGATCGCATAGCGGCGGGGAATGCCGAGCGTGCCCTCGACGAACCACGTGCCGGTGAGGCCGAAGCCGCCCACAAGCAGCAGCGCCATCGTCCATATGCGCGCGGTCTTCGATGATGTCTCGCCGGCGTCCCGTTCGAGCACGTGTGCGATGAACGCAAGCAGCCACACGACGACGGTCAGCATGAGGTAGGTGTGGAAATGCGCGACGACCCAGACGGTGTTGTGGAGCCGGAAGTTGAATGGGATGATCGAGTCGATCACCGCGCCGGTGCCGCCGATCGCCCAGCCGACAAGTCCGAGGTAGAGCAAGGTCGAGGCGAGCGTCCAGCGGTAGCGCGATCCCCAGACGAGCATCGTCATCGAGTAGATGGTGATCACGGCGACCGGCAGTGCGGAGGCGTACGAGCTGATCTCGGAGGTGATCTCGGCCCACCGCGGCTGGACGAAGTCCATGTACAGATGGTGCGAGTAGACGGTGAGGATCAGGACGAGCGCGACCCCCCAGCCGGCGACGAACACCTTCGTCACTTCGTACGCGCGACCCGCGTAGCGTGGCAGCAGCACGTACACAGCGCCCGCGGCGAGGTAGATCAGCAGGTTTGCGATCGTGTGCCCGAAGAAATAGACGAGATTCTTCGAGGCAAGCAGGTCGAAGCCGACACGGCTGTCGTAGGTGCGGCCGAGCAGGCCGAGCCCAATCGTCATTCCTGCCGACATAGCGAGCAGGCCGTCGAACGCGATGACGGTTGCGGCGATCACTGGGGCCGGCGGCGCCTCCGGCTCGCGCCCGCGGAGGAAGCGCCAGCCGAGCGCACCTGTCAGTCCGCCGTAGGTGCTCGTTGTCTGCCTGAGCACATCGATGCAATAGACGAAAAAGCCGCTGCCTACCATCAGCATGCCGACGAAGAACACGCTCTCCGACCACGTCGGCCACTGGCCCGCCGGGAAGAACGACAAGGGCGGCAGGAACGTCCAACCCGCGCCGAAGCCGCCGACCAGAGTCGCCACGAGCACGCCCACCGCGCCGCTAACCGTCAGCGTGTAGCTCGCGAGCATGTGCCCGGCGCGCAGCGGCACGCTTTCGTGCAGTACGTACCAGAGCGCGCCCATCGCCGCGATCAGCGCGCCAGTGATCATCCCCATTCCATGCAGGGTCATCAGCCGGTAGAACCAGGCCGGCGAGAGGTCGATGACGGTCGCCTGGGTCAGTCGCATGATCAGGCCGAGCACGCCCATCAGCAGGATCAGCACGACCCCCGTCGCGGCAAAGAGCAGGCCGATGCGGCGCTCGATCTGCCGCGCCTCCTCCGTGAAGGCGGCAGCCCGCGGGTGCAACGCTGAGGGCGCCGATGCGATGATGCTCGCCATCAGCCTCGGGTCACCGTGAACGTGCTCTGCATCACCGAGTGGTTCAACCCGCAAAACTCGAGGCAGCGAATCCGATACACGCCCGCCTGGGAAAGGGTGAGGTCGAGCTTGTTGTGGTAGCCCGGCATCGCCTGCACCGACCCGATTAGGTGACCGTGCGCATCGTAGAGGCCGAAGCCGTGGTTGACATCGACCGCGGTGACGTCGAAACGGACGCGTGTCCCGGCCGGTACCGAACCCGGTTGCAGCGACCAGAAGAACTGTCCGCCGGTCACCTTTACAACGGTTCGGCCGGACGGGCCGCCGCTCGCGTAAGGGAGATCGAACAAGGAGATCCCGACCACGAACACGCCGACCACAAGCAGCAACGCCAGCCAGCGCTTGCGCAGCCAGTAGCCGACAGCATGGACACGCTCGAACCCGACGTCCGAACCAGCCTGCACGGCGATCACGACGAACACGGTCGCGAGTAAGAACGCCAGCACGGCGAACACCAAGCCGATCGCGATCTGCGGATGACCGTAATGAAGGCTCATGGTGACTGCCCCAAAGCTGCCGATGCTTGCCTTCGTGAATCTTCTGACCGAGCCCTCGAACCTTTGCTACGCGGCAGGAAGCGCAAGAGCCTCCAGACTCCCTCGGGGGCACTCATCGCATGAACGCGGACCACCTCGCAGAGTCTAAGTAGCGCCTGCCTGGCGGTTGCGTGTTCTTCAGCATGGCAGCCGAGGATCGCGATCCGTGGCGACCGCAAGGACGGTCAGGTGCTCATAGGCACTGAAGCGATGCTCCGCGCCTGCGGGGACGAACGCCGCATGCCCGTCCCGAAGCTGCAACTGATGTCCATCGACGTCGAGCACCCCGCGTCCCTCGAGGACGATGTAGAGGCGCTCGTCGGCGTTCACGGGTTGATAGTCAGGCTCCGGCGAGACGAGCGCGTAGACGCATATCTGAAGACGTGGCGACTCGTGCACGATCTCGCATCCACCCTCAGCGGCACAGAGACGTGCTTTGACTCCGGCGATGTCGAATGCGTGAGCCGACTCAAGCGCTTCTCGATGCGGACTGCTGGCTAGAACAGTCACTGCGTGGTTCTGCCACTGAATGCTGTAGCGGGCTGCCGCAGTCCGTGATCAGGAGCCGAGTGCGCGCGACCGCGCGCGGGGTGACGGTCTGCTTGGGATCCCTTTGGCGCAGCGCGATTTCGTGAAGCAGCTCGTGATGCCAAGCGGGCCTTCGGGCTCAGCGACTTGGTAGCCGACGACGCACCGCCCCAGTGACGTGCCGTCGCAGCCCCGGCATCTGTTTCCGTGGGCGGCGCGCTGCCCCAGCCGCGGCTCAGCCGCAGCGGTGAGCGAGCGCCCGGACGCCGAGCCCCGGCCGAGTGGGAGAAGCGGGAATCGGTCGCGATCGACATCTCGCGGGGAGTCTCCGCGTCCAGTGCCACACGGGCCATGGGGCCGCAACCCCATTTCTCGTTTCAACGCTTCCAAGTGTGGCCAGAATGAAGAGATGGACTACTTCGATATCGAGGAGGTTCGTGGGCGACTCGAGGCCAGGAACGGTGGCTGGGAGGTGGTGCACGAATCGCCGAACCTCGAGGTAGGGGTGCTTGTCCGCGTTGCCCCTACGCCCGATCCCCCGGTGAGTCACACAGCCGACGAGGTCTACCTCGTCTTGGCCGGCGAGGCGACGCTCGAGGCCGACGGAGCTAGCCGCAGGCTCAGACCAGGCGATGCCGCGTTCGTGGCGGTCGGCAAAGAGCACCACTTCGTCGACTACGAGCTCATCTCGGTCCTGGTTCTCTTCGCTCGAGGTGGCTAAGAGTCGCTCTTCCGCGACCGCGAACCTACGATCTTTGAGGTTCTGCCGAGGTCAGGTCGAATCGTCGATGGGTTGGACGGTGGCGTTCACGGGCAGATGCTGGTCGTGGGGCGCTTCCGACGCCGCATTGTGTCCGGCCGCCGGCCACGGTGCGAGCATGAGCAACAGGCGTGCATCCTCGAGGCCACGCACGGCATGGCGCTCGCCGGGGTCGAATGTGACCAGCGTTCCGGCCTTGCATTCCACGGTCTTGGCGGCAGCTTCGATCGAGACTCTGCCAGAAATCACTTCGACGATCGCTCGCTCGCGGACGTGATGGTCGCCCATCCGCTCTCCGCTGCGAAGGTCGAGCACCACGACCCGGCATTCGGGTGACGTGAACAGGACACGTGGATTCTGATGACCGACGGACGGCACGCGCGGCGCGTCGGCCCTCGGCTGGTGGTCGACGCGCTTCTCGGATGATGGCGCAATGGCCGGTAGGTACCAGCGCTTCATCGCTTGCACCTCTCGCTTGCAGCGTCGCGCGGCATATGCGCCGTAGCGTAACGCTCGACTGACCGGCTCAGGCATGGAAGGCGGAGACACTGGCATCCTTGGGTTGATGATCGTCTGGACGATCGGCCATGGAACTCGGCCGGTAGAGGAGCTCGTCTCGGTTCTTCGCGAGGCGGGCGTCCGCACGCTCGTCGACGTGCGCCGCTTTCCAGGCTCCCGTCACAATCCGCAGTTCAACCAGGCAGCTCTTTCTGCCGTGCTCGAGGAGGGCGAGATCGCCTATCGGCATGCGGTTGAGCTTGGCGGCCGCCTCGCTGGCGAGCCTGGCGAGGATGCCTTCAGCTGCCTTCGCGTCGCCGCGTTCCGCAGCTATGCCGCCCGCATCGGTACTGAGAGGTGGCAGGGGGCGCTCGCAGCGGCGCTGGCGGAGCCGGCTCCATGCTTCATGTGTTCGGAGACGCTTTGGTGGCGTTGCCACAGGCGCCTGATCGCGGAGCTCCTGCACGCCCGCGGGGAGCAGGTCGTGCATCTCCTCGGGCCGGGGAAGCTGCAAAAGCACAAGACCTTGCCCGACGCGGAGACGCGGGACGGCCGGCTGTATCTCTGCGGCGCCCTTGTTGCGTAGATAACCACCCCTATAGCGTTTCCGCGCTTCTTGGCAGCGCGCGCTCGCGGCGCGGTGGTCGCTCCTGCTAGAACCAGCCGCGGCGCTTGAAGAAGAGGAGGAGCGCCGCGAGCACGACCAGCTCGGAGCCGATTCCTAGGCCGATGAGTGTCTCCCAGCTGCTGATGTGTTTGACCATGAAGCCGAAGTTTTGGCCGAAGAACCCCGTCAGCCAGCTCAGCGGCAGGAAGACGGTCGCGATGATCGTGAGTTGTTTCATGACGGAGTTGAGACGATTCGAAACCGTCGAGAGGTAGACATCCATCGCACCCGTGATCAGGTCGCGATAGCTGTCGATGATGTCGCTGATTCGGATCAGGTGGTCGTAGATGTCGCGGAAGTACCGCTCGTCTTCTTCGGCGAGGCCCGGCAGCTGGGCGATCCCGCCCATCAGCCGTGCGAATGTGTCGCGCTGGGGGCTGACCGCTTTACGTAGACCGACGAGCAGGCGCTTCATCTGAAAGATTTCTTGCAGTTGTGTGTCGTCGGCCTTGAGGAAGATCGCGTCTTCGAGGTCGTCGATGCGGTCATCGAAGGCGGCGAGCATCGGGAAGAAGCTGTCGACCAGTCCATCGATGACCCGGTACAGCAGTAGCGAGGGCTGTTCAATCCCTTTTTCGCGGCGCTGATAGCGGCGGCGAATCTCGGCGAAGGCGGGACAGTCGTCGCGATGGACGGTGATCAGGAAGCGCTCGGAGTAGAAGCAATGCACTTCGACAAGGCGGTCGTCGTCCGGTGCAGCGCCATAGACGACGATGAAGACGAAGTCGTCGTATTCGTCGAGCTTGGCCCGCTGGTCGAACTGCTCGGAATCTTCGATTGCGAGCGGATGGAACTTGAACACATCGCGGAGGATCTGAAAGTCCGCTTCGCTCGGTCGGTCGAGGTCGAGCCAAAAAAAGCCATCTCCTGCCAGCAGTCGCTCGATTGTCTTACGATCGAAGCGGATCTTGCCGCTGCCCTGGTCGTCGACGACGTAGCAGCTCGAAGGGCCGCTGCGATCGGGAGCTATGTTGGCTCGATTCGCGTCGCGATCGAGATCCGGTTCCAAGCATTGATGGCGGTGATCGCCCAGAGCAGCTGCGCAAGCTCCTCTTCTGCGAAGTGTTCGCCTGCTTCGTTCCAGACTGCGCGGGGAACCCCCTCGTCGCTGATCAGTGTCATTGCGTCGGTGAGTGCGAACGCCGCGCGTTCGCGGTCGCTGAAGAAGGGCGCATCGCGCCAGGCCACGAGGGCGTATAGACGCTGCTCGCTTTCGCCGCCATTGCGTGCCGCCTTTGCGTGCATGTTGATGCAGTAGGCGCAGCCGTTGACGATCGAGGCGCGCAGGTTGACGAGCTCGCGCAGGCCGGGCTCAAGGTCGACGGCTCTGCCAAGCGCTAGCAGCGCGCGGTAGGGCGCGGGTGCTTCCTCCGCGATCCGCATCCGTGTTGGCTCGAAGGTATGGACTATTTCGTTCATGGTTCTCCTTTCCTTGCCGCTGGGGAGTCGCAGCTCGTCGCCTGGCTCAAAGTACAACGCCAGACTCGGCGAGGTGCGTGCGAAGCTTGCGCCGTGCGTCGTGCAGGGTCTTGTAGAGCGCGCCGCGGGTCGTATTCAGTCGATCGGCGAGGACGTCGATGGGCACGTCGTTCAGCGACAGGGCAACGAGCACGCGCCGTTGATGGGGCGTCAGTACGGCGTCGATCCCCACACGTAGCACCGTCAGCAGTTCCCGTTGTTCGAGCTCGTCGTCGGGTTCCGGAGCGATGCTCGCGAACAGGCACCAGGTTGCCGGCTCGAGTGGCACCTCCTGACCCTGCCAGGCGCGCTTGCGTAGTTTGACCGCGGCGTCGAGCACGGCGAACTTGTAGGCCCACGTCGTGAAGCGACTCTCGCCACGAAAGTCGTCTAGGCGTGCGAGGATGCTGATCAGAGCATCGTCGGCGGCCTCGAGCGCGATCTCGTCGAGCTGGTCACGGAGATGCGGGAGGCTCGGACGGCGGCGCGCGACCTCAAAGCGCGCGGCGCGCAGAAGGAGCGCGTGCAGGCGCGCAATCGCCTCGTCGCCCGTTGCGCCGCCTGCCCGAAGGGGGCGCAGCCATTCGCGTGAATCGTGGTCGAGGGAACGCCCATCATGCGCTTCGGTGGCTGGTCGCTTCGGTGCCTCGGCGCGGCGATCGGCCACGTGCCTCGCTCCGCCTTCAGTTTCCCAGCGCATGATTGCTCGTAGAGAATCCATGGAGCGCTAACTCCCGTTTGTCGGTGAGCCCAAGCTGAAGCGGACGATGCCGCCGGCGAGCTGAGCTGCATCGGGGTCCTTGGTTTCGTCTCGCCCTTCGGTTTCGAGCACGTCGAGGCCTGGACATGCGATGCCTCGAGCGAATTCGGTCTGCTGGTGGCCGTTTGTCGAATGCCCGTTAGCGCCAGGCGGCACAACGACGACCGGGCAAGGTGCACGCCGCGAAACCTCAGCGACAACGCTGCGAGCCTGGGATGTGCGCGGTTCGGAGGACCCGAGAACGATGAAGCTTGCTTTCTCTTCCTCGGCGGCTGCCACCAATCGATCGGCGGGATAGCCGACGTCGACGAGCCAGCCGGCACCGCAGTCGACCTCAGTTTCCTCTTTCGTTAGCCGTTGGAGCCGCCTGGCGAGCACGCTGATTTTCTCGCAGGGAGAAGCTGGCTCGACAACGCGCACAAACACAAGTCGATGTCCGAGCTTGGCGCCGAGTACGCGGGCGACGCGGGCTGCCTCCTTCGCAGATTCCGAGTCGTCGACGCCGCAGATGATGGAACCCATTGGATCCTCCTCGAGTCGTTCTCTTGAGGTTCGTCCGACTCGGTAGTGAGCGCTATCGGGTGGCGAGCCCATTCCCAGAGGGCTGGGCACCCATCCGGCGGTCCCAGCGTTCGCCTACGGAGTCCGGCGCTGATGAATGGCCTCCTGACCCCATGGCCGTCAAGTCCCGCTCAGGGCAGCCTGCAGTCAGAAACACAGAGAAAGCGAGGAGAGCGATGAAGACGATCATCTGTGGGATCGATGGCTCGCCGAGTGCCCGCGCTGCACTGCGTGTGGCCGCCCGCTTGGCGGATGAATCGGGAGCGCGGCTCGTCGCCGTGCACGTGCTCGATCGTTTGGCCGACGTCGGACCGACGCCAGTCTGGTTGGCCGCGAACGCCCTCTATGAAGAGGCACCAGACACTCCTGCCGAGGCACGCGGTGAAGTGGGCGACGTGGCCGAGCGGCTAGCGGCCGTAGCCGCCGAGGAGGACGCGGGAATGATCGTGCTTGGGGCGCGCAGCCGCGGCCACTCGCGCGCGTTTTTGAGGGCTCGCTGCGCGGCCGAGCTCGGCGAGTTGACGAGCGTCCCGGTCCTGGTAGCGCCGCTTCAGATGGCGGCGACGAAGGCGTCGCCGAAATCGATGATCCGAGGAGGCACCCGATGACCGCTGCAGCAACATCCAAGCGGACCCCGATCGCGGTTGATCGGCCCCAGACGCCGGCTGTGCGATCGAGTGCTGCGCCGATCATCGCGGCCGTCGATGGTTCCGCGCCGAGTGAGGCCGCGATCGAGACGGCGGTACGCCTGGCAGACGAGATGAAGACGCGGATCGTGTTCGTCTACGTCCGTCCCCGCCCGGCCGGGTTTCTCGGCGCTCCCGTGTACAAACGCCGGCTGACGGCGAAGATGAAAAAAGGCCGGCGCGTGCTCGATCGGGCGCTTCGGTTCGCCGCGCGAGCCGGCGTGATCGCCGAAGGCGCGCTTCTCGAGGGTGCGCCGGGCCGGCGGATTGCGGAGTTTGCGGGCGATCGCGATGCCCGCCTCGTCGTCGTGGGTTCCCGCCGACGCAAGCTCGGGCGCAGCATCTGTTGCGCCGTCGTCCGTGCCGCAGGTCGCCGGTCGTCGTCGCACGCAACGGCGCGCGATTCGCAGTTGCCCGCGAAGGCCGCCTGAGTGATTTCGGGCGAACCGGAGGCTTACAGGAGCTGTTCGCGGCTTACGAACGCGCGCAGGCTCTCGTGCTCTTCGCGGCAGGCGGGGCAACCGTCGAGATGAGCTCGGAGGCCGGGAATCGCGGCGTTCGCGTCCTTGCCGGCGAGTTCGAGCTCGACGTAGCGGTCGAGCTGGTCGAAGCAGGCATCGCAACCCACCTCCGGACCGGCAGGCCCCAGGAGCCGGCCCAGCGCTTGTTTCAGATCAGGTCGCTCCATCACTTGTCCTCCAGCCAATTATCGAGCGCGAGCCCGCGCTCGTGTAGATGCTTACGCAACTTGCGTCGGGCGTCGTGCAGCGTTTTGTAGAGAGCGCCACGAGTGGTGTTCAGCCGCTCGGCGAGCACGTCGATCGGCACTCCATTCAACGCGAGTCCGACCAGGACCCGCCGCTGGTGCGGCGTCAACAGTTCGGCGATCGCGTTCTGTAGCGTCAAGAGGAGCTCGCTTTGCTCGGCTTCGGCGTCTGGCTCGAGGTCCGCGCTGGAGAACAGGCCCCAGCTTTCCGGCTCGAGCGGCACCTCCCGGCCCTGCCAGGCGCGCTTGCGCAGCTTGACCGCCGCCTCGAGCAGCGCGAACTTGTACACCCAGGTGGTGAAGCGGCTGTCGCCGCGGAAGTCATCGAGTCGCCTCAGCACGCTCATCAATGCGTCGTCGGCCGCCTCGTTGGCGATGTCCTCGAGCTCGTCGCCGCGCAGATACGGCAGTGCCGGCCGGCGTCGGGCAACCTCGAAGCGCGTCGCACGAAGCAGCAGCGTGTGGAGACGGGCAACGGCATCGTCCTTGATCGTCCCGTCGGCGCGCAGACACCGCAACCACTCGCGCGAGTCGAGGTCGAGCTGGGAAGCTGCGACCGAGGGCACGGGCAGTTCGGTTGCGGGCCTCACGGCGCCCACGGTAGCCAAGCCCAGAGCGCTCACCCCATGTTCTCCCCGTCTAGCGGCGCCAGGATCCGTGCCGCGAGCTTCGGCGGACACCCGGACTCGGCAAGTTCGATCAGCGCGTGAAGGTCGTAGTGCGTGTCACGGGCGACGCTGGTGGCGAGGGGGAGGGGGAAGCCGCTCGCCACCAGCTGGTCGCGCCGCCAGGTGACGAGCTCCACAGCATCTCGCTCCTCACACAATTCGGTTCGCATACTTCGTATGTGTCGCGGCGGCGGCTGGTCTTACCTGCCTGCAAACAATCAGGTCTGGCCGCCCTCGCTCTGCCTCTCACGAGCGAGAAACGTCCCGGGGCAGTCTGCCCCGGGACGTTCTGCGAGTAGGGCCATTCCCCTAGCGGAAGCGCGCCGGGAACTGCTTGACGATCCCGTCGGCGAGCATGTCCGACATGTGGAGGATGTGCTGGTGCACCTTGTCGTAGGCGGCGACGTCGGCGGTCCAGTTGCCCTGGAGGCGAGCGACCGCCTCCTCTGTCGTCAGCTTCAGGTGCATCCGCATCTCGGCCTTCATCGTCCCGAGCGTCCAGTAGCGCGGGTTGACGCTGTGGAGGAGGGCAGCGATGCCGTCGGCGTTCTGCTGCCAGCGGGCTTGTGCGTCGGCGAGCTTGGCGCTGTCTCCGGCTTTGGCCGCGGCGATCAGGTCGGCCGCGATGAGGATGTGTTGGCGAAGCTGGTTCGTCAGTTCGTTGCCGGCCGCCTTGCCGTAGAAGGGCTTGACGGCGTTGCCGATGTCGGTCTGGTTCTTCAAGAGCCGCGCAACGGTGGCGTCGGTGTCAGGGGTGCCGGTCTCGAGGCTGATGATGGCCAGGCGTGTCCAGGTGATGTGGTCTTCCCAGAGCTTGCGCATGTCCGTGCGCAGGGCAACCGCTTTCGCCGTCAGCGTCGACGACGGGTGCATGGTCATTGGCATCGTCATCTTCATCGGGACATACGCCTGCTGGGCGGTGCCGTGGGCCTGGGCCACATCCATGCCGTTCGAGACGGCGAGGGCGGCGAGTGCGCTGACGAAGGCGACCAAGGCGGTCAGCGTGATCGGGATCGGGCGCGAGGCCCGTTTCGTGTTCATGTCAGTGTTCCTTTCGGTTGCGTGAGGGTGATGGCGAGCGACGGCCGCCGCAGAAGGCTCGCGGCTAGGGCCAGGCCTACGATCTCGACAGCCTTCGTGAAGAGTGCGAGGCCGTCGACTGCTTCCGTTTCCGGGTGCAGGACGGGGACGCCGGTCGTGATCACGAGTGCGTAGCTCGCGATCAGGCCCGCGAAGACGGCCGCGGTGCAGAGCAGCGCGAGTTGCGTCGGCTTGCGGGTCAGGAGGACGGCGAGGACGGCGAGGAGAACCGTCGCGACGACGAAGCCGAGCCCGGCTCCCGTACCTTCCTCGAAGTGGTCCGGGACAAGGGCGCCGTGGATGCCGGCGCTGATCGCGCAGGTCAGGATGACGAGGTCGGTGCGCAGCTCGGCAAGCGTCACGTGACGCACGCAGCGGTGTGCACGGCCAGGAAAAAGATGGTGGAAAGCTCGTTGATCCAGGAGCCGTAGGACATCTGTCCTCCTTGTGGGTCGGGTTCGGAGGACTTGGTGTCGGCGGCTCGGCCGCTCTTACGCCGCAGTCTCGACAAGGCTGAGAGAACAAAGGCGGATGAGTCGATCGAGGTAAGACCGCGCCCAGTTTCGACACTTACTTCTCGACAGGAAACTCACTGCGCACGCTTCCGGCAGAGGCGCCGGAGTTCCGAGGAGGAGGATCTGATGAAGAGTTTCGAGTTGATTGTCGCCGGGGGCGGGCTGACCGCCGCGCGAGCGATCAAGGCGTACCGGAACAGCGGCGGCGAAGGGCGCATTGCACTTCTCAGCGAGGAGGCGACGCTCCCATATCACCGTCCGGCACTGTCGAAGCGCTACCTCCGAGGCGAGAGTAGTGACACACCTCACGTCGAGGATGCGGCGTTCTATCGCGATCACGACGTTGAAGTCCTCCTCGAAACCGCGGTCACCGGCCTCGACCTCCGTGCGCGCGCCGTCACCGCTGGTGAAACTCTCGGCTATGGGAAGCTCCTGCTCGCAACTGGTGCGAGACCGCGGCACCTGAGTGTTCCGGGCGTCGAGCTCGAAGGTGTCTTTTCCCTGCGCACGGTCGGAGACTCGGCGGCGATCCGCCTAGCGGCGCAAACCGCGGCGCGGGCCGTCGTCATCGGCGGCGGCTTCATCGGCATGGAGGTGGCCGCCTCGTTGCGTCAGCTCGGGCTGCAAGTGACCTTGGTTCACATGGGCAGCGGACTGTTCGCTCAGCTCGGCTCAAGCGAGCTGAGCGAGCAGTTGGCGTCCCTCTATAGCGACCAGGGCGTCGACGTCCTGGTCGAGGAGGAAGTTGCGGCGTTCGGCGGCGACGACCGGCTCGCCTACGTCGAGGCTAAGACTGGCCTCTGTGTCGAGGCGGACCTCGCTGTTGTTGGCGTCGGTGTCGTCCCGAACGTCGACTTTCTCGCGGACAGCGGCGTCGTGTGTGACAACGGCGTTGTCGTCAACCGACGCTTTGAGACCAATGTGCCTGGCGTTTACGCGGCCGGCGACGTGGCCAACTTCTATGACCCGCTTTATGAGCGTCGCCGGCGCATCGAGCATTGGTCGAACGCCAACTACCAGGGCACCGAGGTCGGCAGGATCCTCGCCGGCCAAGGAGGCGGCTACGACACGGTCTCCTCGTTTTTCACCGAGATCTTCGGGATCTCGCTGAAGGTCTTTGGCGATGTCAGCCGCTTTGATGCTTACGCCTTCGAGGGTTCACTCGCGGAGCGTGACTTTGTCGCCTTCTACGGCCAGAGTCGCCGCTTGACCGCTGCCCTAACCGTCGGCCAGAGCGAGACGAGCGAAGACCGCCTGCAGGACCTCATCGCCGAGCGAGCGCCATTCGCGCTCGGCCAAATCCGCGAGCGGCAGCTCGCGGGGAACGGGAGCTGACCAATGCCCACCTCGCGTCTCCACCAACTCTCCGAGTACGGCCAAAGCGTCTGGATCGACTACCTCTCGCGCGACCTGCTGCGCTCCGGGATGTTGCAGCGAATGATCGAGCAAGACTCCGTCGTTGGCGTGACCTCGAATCCGACGATCTTCGAACGGGCCCTCGCGGACACGGACGCCTATGACGTACAACTCGTTGAGCTCGCCGAAGAGGAGAGCCCGAAGGAGCGCTTCTTGGAACTCGCCGCCCGCGACGTCACCGAGGCCTGCGAGCTGCTCTTCCCCGTCTGGGAGCGAACGGCGGGCCGCGATGGCTGGGTCTCGATCGAAGTCGATCCGCACCTCGCGTACGACGCTCAGGCGACCATCGACGAGGCAGAGCGGCTGCACCGGCTGATCGATCGGCCGAACCTGTTCGTCAAGATCGCGGCCACCGAACCGGGCCTGGTCGCGATCGAGGAGATGATCGCCCGCGGCCGTTCGATCAACGTCACGCTGATCTTCTCGCTCAAGCGCTACGCCGGAGTCGTCGAGTCCTACCTGCGCGGGCTCGAGCGCCTGATCGAGGAGGGCGGCGACCCGGCCTCGGTCTGGTCGGTCGCCAGCTTCTTCGTCTCCCGCGTCGACACCGAGACTGACAAACGGCTCGACGAGCGCGGCAGCCCCGAGGAGCTCAAGGGGCGACTGGCGATCGCCAACGCCAAGCTTGCCTACCACCACTTCCAGCAGATCTTCTCCGGTGAACAGTGGGCGTCCTTGACGGCCAAAGGCGCGCATGAACAGCGCTGCCTGTGGGCCTCGACGTCGGTCAAGAACCCGGCATATCGCGACACGCTCTACGTCGAGGAGCTGATCGGCGAGGACACGATCGCAACGATGCCCGAAGAGACGATCCGGGCCTTTCAAGACCACGGCCGCGTCAGGGCCACACTCGAGCAAAACGTCGGCACGGCAGGGCTGCTTCTCCAACAAATCGCAGCCGCGGGGATCGACTATGACGACGTCGTCGACACACTCGAACGCGAAGGCATCGCGAAGTTCGTCGCCTCGTTCGAGCAGCTGTTGCAACGACTGGAAGCGAGAGTCCCACGAGATCCCGTCGCGGTCCGGACGTGACCGACGTCACCTTCTGGCGGGACCTGGCGCAGCAACTGCGCGTCGATTCGATTCGCGCTAGTGCGGTTCCTAGATCAGGCCACCCGACGTCGTCGATGTCCGCCGCGGATCTGATGGCCGTCCTGATCGCGAAGCACCTGCGCTACGACTTCGGTCGGCCCGACGATGCAGGAAACGACCATCTGATCTTCTCCAAAGGGCATGCGTCGCCGCTGCTCTATTCCATCTACAAGGCGTGCGGTGCGATCTCCGACGACGAGCTGCTCACATTCCGCAGCGTCGGCTCGCGTCTGGAGGGACACCCGACCCCCGCTCTCCCGTGGGTGGACGTCGCGACCGGGTCGCTCGGGCAGGGCCTCCCGATCGCTGTCGGCATTGCCCTCGCCGGAAAGCTCGAGCAGTCGCCCGGTCGCGTCTGGGTGCTTTGCGGGGACAGCGAGATGGCTGAAGGTTCAATGTGGGAGGCGTTCGAACACGGCGCGTTCTACGAGCTCGACAACCTGATCGCGATCCTCGACGTGAACAGGCTCGGCCAGCGTGGGGAGACTATGCACGGCTGGGATCTCTCCTCTTACGTTCGACGCGCAGAGGCTTTCGGCTGGACGGCGATCGAAGTCGACGGACACGACGTCGAGGAGATCGACCGTGCATACGAAGAGGCCTTGTCGGCCCGCGGGCGTCCCACGTTGATCGTCGCTCGCACAATCAAGGGCAAAGGTGTCGAGGCGGTAGAAGACAAGGAGGGCTGGCACGGCAAGCCGCTGGACGATCCCGAAGCAGCGATCGCCGAGCTCGGCGGCGAACGCAACATCGTCGTCGACGTTCACGCCCCGGAGCACTCCAAGCCTCGAGAGTTTGCGACCGGTCCACTCGAGCTGCCCCGCTACGACCTCGGCGAGCAGGTCGCGACCCGCAAGGCCTACGGCGACGCGCTCCTGGCACTCGGAAAAGCTGACGGCGCCATCGTCGCCCTCGACGGGGAGGTCGGCAACTCGACCTACGCGGCCGAGTTTGCCCAGAAGATTCCCGAACGCTACTTCGAGATGTATATCGCCGAGCAGCAGCTCCTGGCCGCGGCCGTAGGGTTACAGGTGAGCGGCTTGAAACCGTTCGCATCGACGTTCGCCGCATTCCTGTCTCGCGCGTACGACTTCGTGCGTATGGCGGCGATCTCGGGCGCGAACATCAGACTTTGCGGCTCGCACGCCGGCGTCTCGATCGGGGAGGACGGTCCATCGCAGATGGCGCTCGAAGACATCGCCGCTTTCCGCGCAGTCCACGGTTCGACCGTGCTGTATCCCTCCGACGCCAATCAGACTGTCAAGCTCGTCGCCGCGATGGCCGGGCTCGAAGGCATTTCGTTCCTCCGCACAACCCGTGGCGCCACGCCTGTGATCTACGCCGCCGGCGAAGACTCTTCGATCGGCGGCAGCAGGGTCGTGCGCTCATCCGCTGAAGACGACGTCACGATCGTCGCGGCCGGCATCACGTTGCACGAGGCCGTCAAGGCCGCCGATGTGCTCGCCGAAGAGGGGATCAGTGCGCGCGTGATCGACCTCTACTCTGTGAAGCCAATCGACGCGGCGACGTTGCATGCGGCCGCCGAGGCAACGGGTGGCCGCATGCTGACGGTAGAGGACCACTGGCCCGAAGGTGGCATCGGGGAGGCCGTGCTCTCTGCGTTCGCGGACGCCGACGAGCGCCCGCGGATCTCGATCGTCGCCGTCCGCGACATGCCGACCTCGGGGAAGCCCGCGGACCTGCTCGCCGAAGCGGGCATCGATGCGGAGCACATCTCCGAGGCTGTGCGCGAGCTCATCGGAAGCTCGAGCCCTGGAGGGCCAAGAATTCCTATCGCCGCGGAGCCGGCGGATCCGGGGTCGAGCTGAAACCGCGAATGTCGGACGACTGGTCGGCGAGAAGGCCGGAATCGATGACGGCTCGATCCTTGATCAGCCGCTGGAGAGCCGCTTCGGTCTCCTTGTCCTGTCCGACGACGAGCGTCGCCACCATCCGTCCCCTCTGGAGGTAGAAGCCGAGCAGGTTGCGATCCGAGAGCGAGCCGCGAACTATCAGCTCGTCGTGCTCCCTGAGATCGCCGAAGACCTTGAGCGTCAGGCCGAAGAACTCGGTGAAGAAGGTCGAGACCGTGTCGTAGCCCCCGCTGTCCCCAGCGAGTATGCGACCCACCTCAGCACCCTGGACGTTGGCGTTCGACCAGTGCTCGATGCGGCGGCGGCGCTCGAAGAGGGGGTCGTAGAAGTTGGCCACGTCCCCGACCGCGTAGATGCCGGGCACGCTTGTTTCGAAGCGCTCGCTGACGACGACGCCGTTGTCCAGCTCGATTCCACTCCCTTCGAGAAAGTCCACAGTTGGTGCGACTCCGATACCCGCGACGACGAAGTCGGCAGGCAGCGGCGTGCCGGCCTTCGTCTCGATCGAGTCGACATGAGACCGTCCACGGAAGGCGGCGACCTCGTCGAGGAGAAGCAGATTGACGTCGTTGTCGGCGAAAAACGTTGCGACGTCCCGCTCGAGCTCCGGCGCCTCGAGCGCGTGGAAGAGGCCGTTGTTGCGGCTGATGAGCGTTACCTCGAGGCCAACTTGGCGAAGCGAGGCAGCCACCTCCATACCGATGAAGCCGCCACCGACGACAAGCGCCTCGCGGGCCTGCGCCTGGCCGGCCGCGTCGCGAATGATCGTCGACTGGGAGAGAGAACGTAAGGAGAAGACCCCGGAAAGGTGGGCGCCCGGGCTGTCCAGGCGCCGAGGCTGGGCGCCGCTGGCGATCAAGAGCTTGTGGTAGCGGTGGCGTTGCCCGTTCTCGATCTCGACTGCCCGTTCGCCGCTGACAACCGTCCGGGCCGCCGTCTCCAGAAGCACCTCAACGTCGCTCTCGACATAGAAGCTTTCAGGCTCGACGAGCGTGTCCTGGATGTTCGCCTCGCCGCGCAGATAGCGCTTCGACAGAGGCGGCCGGTGATAAGGAAGGACGCTGTCTTTCGAGAGGAGCAGGATACGCCCCTGGCCGCCGGCCTCGCGGTACGACCTGACTGCCCGTGCCGACGCCAGCCCTCCGCCGATGATCACCAGCTCGAAGTCGTACATGGCCCTCCCGTCTTACCCTAGCCGGGGCGGCCAGATCGTCCCGTCAGTCCGCGCACCCGTGAGGATCGCCGGCCCTCCGAGAGCCAGGGGCCGTTACTGACGTGAGTTCGTGCTCGCGGAGTGTTACAAGCTACGGCGCCGGCGTCTCAATCGGACCGGGGCCGGTCGCTTCCACGTCAGTTGCTTTTTCGCGAGTCCGGAGACGACCAGCAAGAGTGCGCCGCTGAGCGCGATGAGAACGGACGTGTAGGTCGGAAGAACTGCCATCGTGCACCTCCTTTGTCAGAAAGGTCGCAGGTGTGCAAGTAACACGCCATCGGGTCTCGACCTCATTTCTCTCGCGCAGGTGCGTGACGGGCATCGGGCCGGACGCCTCCATGCTGGATCCCGGAGGGTCGGCGACCAAACGCGGGATGGGGCCGTGACCGGATAGCGCGTCGTGACGGCCGCCTCCATGATCGAGTCCAAGACGCATTGTGCGTCGGGAAGACGAGGGAGTTTGAGTGAGCGCAGACAAAAACAAGCTGTCCGACGAGCTCAAGGTTAGGCGGACGACAATCAACTCGAGGTGGGCGGTTCAATGACGCGCGTCGCCATCAACGGCTTCGGGCGGATCGGCCGGAACTTTCTGCGTGCGTCACTCGAGCGTCGATCGGGCTTTGAGATCGTCGCTCTGAACGACCTCGGCGATCTGAAGACGATGGCGCACTTGCTCCAGTTCGATTCGGTTCTCGGTCGACTCTCCGAGGAGGTCACGGCCGACCCGGACACGATCACCGTCGGTCGACACAAGCTGAGAGCCCTCTCGATTCCTGAGCCTGCGAATCTCCCTTGGCGGGAGCTCGGTGTCGATGTGGTCGTCGAGTCGACCGGACGATTCGAGGAACGAGCCAAAGCGCAGGCGCATCTCGATGCCGGCGCAGAGGCCGTTGTGATCTCGGCCGTCGCAAACGACGCCGACGTGACGCTCGTCCTAGGTGTCAACGACGACGCCTACGACCCAGCACGCCATCGGATCATCTCGAACGCCTCTTGCACAACCAACTGCGTTACGCCGCTCGCGAAGGTTCTCCAGGATAGGTTCGGAATCGAGCGCGGCTTCATGATGACCGTGCACGCCTATACGCCCTCGCAGCCGGTGCTCGACACACCACACAAGGATCTGCGTCGAGCGCGCGCCGCGGCGATCAATCTGATCCCAACCTCGACGGGCGCCACGCGCGCGCTCGGAACCGTTCTACCGGAGCTGGCGGGGAAGATCGGGGGAATTGCGATCAGGGCGCCGATCCCGGTCGGCTCGATCGTCGATCTCGTCGTCCAGCTCCGCCGACCGGTCGACCGCGATGAGGTGAACGCGGCTTTCCGGGCCGCTGCCGAGAAGGGACCGCTCGCAGGGATCCTTAGCTACGCCGATGAACCGCTGGTCTCGAGCGACATCGTCCGGTCTCCCTACTCGTGCATCTTCGACAGCCAGCTGACGATGTCGGAAGATGGGCTAGTGAAGGTCTTCGGCTGGTACGACAACGAATGGGGCTACAGCTGCCGCCTGGTCGACCTTGTCGAGCGCTTGCACGTTCGGACAGGCTCATGACAGCCAAGAAGAGCTTGCCGCGCCAGCAGCTCATTGGATTCTTGAGCGAGATGCTGCTGATTCGGCGCTTCGAGGAGAAGGTCGAAGAGCGTTTCCGCGCCGGTGAGCTGGCCGGTTTCCTGCATGCTTGCATCGGCCAGGAGGCGGTCGCGGTCGGAGTTTGCCGTGCCCTCGATGAAGGAGACTTGATCGCATCGACGCACCGGGCGCACGGGCATGTGCTCGCGAACGGGACGCCGCCAAATGAAGTGATGGCGGAGCTGTACGGCAAAGTCGAGGGGTGCTCGCACGGCTACGGCGGCTCCATGCATCTCTACGACATCGAGCGCGGCAACATGGGCGCGAACGCCGTCGTGGGCGGCGGCCTACCGGCCGCTGTCGGGGCGGCGCTCGCCTTCCAGATGCGACACGAGCCGCGCGTCGCGGTCGCCTTCTTCGGAGATGGGGCGACCAACATCGGCACGTTCCACGAGGCGCTCAACCTCGGGCAGCTCTGGCATGTCCCCGCCGTGTTCGTCTGCGAAAACAACCGCTGGTCGGAATCGACGCCGCAGTCACAGCACCAACCGATCCGTGACCTGACGCAGCGCGCCGTCGCGTTCGGCATGCACTCGCTAAAGGTGGATGGTCAGGACGTCGAGGCCGTCCACGCTGCCGCCGTCGAAGCGCTCGCGCACGCACGCAGCGGCCGCGGGCCTGTCTTCCTACTCTGCGAGACCGAGCGCTTGACTGGCCACTACATCGGCGACGCACAGGTCTACCGCGACAAGGACGAGCTCCGCAGGCTGCGCGAGACGCGCGATCCAATCGAAAATCTGCGCGAACGGCTCGCGGTCGAAGACGAAGAATGGGCGAGGCTCGATGCCGAGGCGCAGCGCGTTGTCGACGCCTCGGTTGATTTCGCCCTAGCCGGCACCGACCATGACCCGAGCGATGCGCTCAAATACGTCTACACGGAGTAATGAAGGCGCAACGAATCAGCGAGAAAAAACGCCGAGCCCGAGAACGGCCGGCAAAGCAGAGAGGAGGAGCCGATGGAACGCCTAGCGATCGTCGCCCATCTGAAAGAGGGAAGCGATGACCGCGCCAATGAGCTGCTCGAGCAAGGCGTGCCCTTCGACCTCGCCAAAGCCGGCATAACTCGGCACAGCATTTACCTGTCGGCGAGCGAGGTCGTGTTCGTTTTTGAGGGCCACGAGGTCGAATGGATCATCGACAGGCTCATAGATGAGCCGTTCCACCCGAAGCTCCAGGCTGCACTCGACGAGTGGCGGTCAATCTTCGACGGAATGCCGCGGATCGCACGCGAACGGTTCACCTGGGAACTCGCGAGCAAGCACGACGACACCGTCACATTCAGCAACGTCGCCGGCCGAGGGCGACGAGCGCGATGACTGCGGTCGAGCGGCTCGCGCGCTTCGTCGTCGTACGCTCGTGGGACGACCTGTCCGAAGCGGCAAGTGAAGCGCTGAAGCTGCGTGTGCTCGATGCGCTCGGCTGCGCCCTTGGAGCGCTCGGCGCGCCGCCCGTTCAAGCCGTCCGAGCCCAGCTCGACGAGTTCGGGGGCCGACCGCTCTGCGCGCTAATCGGCGGCGGCCGCACGGCCCCCGACCGGGCAGCGCTCCACAACGGGGCGTTGGTCCGTTACCTCGACTTCAACGATTCCTACTTCGCGCCCGGCGAGACCTGCCATCCGAGCGACAACCTCGCGCCAGTCCTTGCGGTAGCCGACTACGCGCGTGCCTCCGGTCGTAAGCTGCTGACCGCGCTCGCGGTCGCCTATCAGGTGCAGTGCCGGCTCTCGGACGAGGCGCCTGTGCGAGCGAAAGGCTTCGACCACACGACGCAAGGCGCCTACGCCGCCGCGGCCGGAGTATCGAAAGTACTCGGCCTGGGCGAGGCCGAAACGGCGAACGCGGTCGCGATCGCCGGGACCGCACTAAACGCGCTTCGGGTCACGCGGACCGGGGCGCTCTCGCAATGGAAAGGACTTGCCTACCCCTTCACGAGCTTCGGCGCCACCGAGGCCGCCTTCCTCGCCGCCCGGGGAATCACCGGCCCGGCCGAGGTATTCGAGGGGAACAAAGGTTTCATCGAGTCGATCGCCGGCCCCTTCGAGATTGACTGGGAACACGAGGATCTCGAACGCGTCCGGCGTACCTTTCTGAAGCGCTACAACGCCGAGATCCACTCCCAGTCGGCACTGGAGGCACTGCTCGAGCTGCGGGAGGAACACGCTCTCGATCCAGCTGAGGTTGAGCGGATCGAACTGGAAACCTTCCAGGTCGCCTACGACATCATCGGCGGTGGCGAGGAGGGTACAAAGACACAGATCCTCACGAAAGAGCAGGCAGACCATTCGCTCCCCTACCTGCTTGCAGTCGCTCTCCTTGACGGGCAGGTGTTGCCCGAACAGTTCACTGCGCGACGGATCATCCAGCCGGATGTGCAGCAGCTGCTGCGCCGCGTCGAGGTCAGGCCGGCGGCCGACCTGTCGGCCCGCTTCCCCACTGAGCATGCATGCAGGCTGCGGGTACTCCTCCGTGACGGCCGGACAGTCGTCGGGGAGAAGTCCGACTACGAAGGCTTTCTGACGCGGCCGATGAGCTGGGAGAATGCAAGTCAGAAGTTCGAACGGCTCGCGGAAACGCGGGTCGAGCCCGAGCTGGCGACGGAGCTGATCGGAGCAGTTGCTGCCCTCGACGCGCTCGAGACCCGCGACCTGACGGAGTTGCTCGAGCGCGCGGGCACACATGAGACGAAAGGAGCCATCCGATGACCAGCACCGATGCGCACCCGAGGACCCGCGAGCGCGCGTTCGCTTTCCTGGCCTTGAACGAACGTCCAACGAAGCCGCGCAGCCGTGGGGTCACCGAAATTCGCGGTCCCTACTACACACCATTGGGATACCGCCAACTCGAGGATCTCCTCGAGACGATGGCCACCTACATCGACACCCTCAAGTACGCCGGGGGATCGTTCGCTCTGATGCCGCGCGATGCGGTGCGGGCCCTGAATGAGCTTTGCCACCGACACGAGGTCGAGGTCTCGACGGGCGGCTTCCTCGAATACGTGCTCGCCCAGCGTGGCGACGCCGTCGCGCGCTACCTGGAGGAGTGCCGCGAGCTCGGCTTCGACATCGTCGAGATTTCGAGCGGCTTCGTCACCCTCCCGGTCGATGACCTCGTACGACTCACAAAAGCGGTAGACAAAGCGGGCCTAAAGGCGAAGCCGGAGGTCGGGATCCAGTTCGGTGCCGGCGGCGCCTCCACCATCGAGGCCCTCGAGGCCGAGGGGACGCGCGACGTCGGGCAGGCGGTCGAGCTCGCCAAGCGCCACCTTGACGCCGGCGCGCACATGCTGATGATCGAGTCGGAGGGGATCACCGAACAGGTGCGCGAGTGGCGCATCGACGTCGTCGCACAAATCGTCGCTGAGCTTGGCCTCGAACAAGTCATGTTCGAGGCGGCCGACCCAGATGTGTTCACCTGGTACATCAAGAACTACGGGATCGACGTCAACCTCTTCGTCGACCACAGCCAGATCGTCCAGCTCGAATGCCTGCGTGCCGGCATCTGGGGCACCCACGACACCTGGGGCAGGATGCTCGCCTACCGAGACTGAGCAGAGACGCGAGAACGAGCTGGCGCCGCTAAAGAAAGGACGCAAACATGCAGTCGTGGAACCTCACGACAGAACATACAAACGGCACGAAGGGTCCGCGCCAGCTCTTTTCGACATACGAGCTGCGAGTAGACGTGGTCGACCTCGCTCGCAATGAGGAGATCAATGACTATTGGGGTCGCGACCGCGTCGTCATCCAGGTTCTCGGCGGCAGCGTGAGCTTCACGCTTGGTGACTACACGGCGATCTGCGAGGTCGGCACACTCGTCGCGCTCGAACCCGGTGAGGCGCAATCGGTGCGCGCGCTCGAGCAGTCGCGGCTGCTGCTCACGTTCACGCCTCGTCCGCGAGGGCATAGCCCCGGGTCCGCTTGAGACCTTGCTAGCGCCCGGGCGTCCGCGGGCCCTGCTCTAGCTCGATCGCAACCTCGCCGCTTCTTGCCCGGCTCCAGTCAGGGACAGGGATCTCAACCTTGAGCCGTGTGCCAGCGCCGCGCGTCGATTCGATCTCGACTGCCCCATTGACGGATGCGACTCGCTCGCGCATCCCGATGAGTCCGAACCCGTCACCCGCAGACCTCGCCCGGGAGAATCCGCGTCCGTCATCTTCGACCTCGAGAACCACCGATCGCTCCCGGCGCGCGAAGGTAATGCGCACGGTTTCCGCCTTTGCGTGCTTGACGACATTCGTCAGAGCCTCCTGTGTGATGCGGAAGATGGCGGTCTCGAGCTTCGCGGGCAGTCGCGCGCCGGCGGGAAGGTCGACCTCGAGCTCGACTCTCGGGCCGCCCTGCTCCTCCAGACCGCCGCCCAAGGCTTTGAGAGCTGAAACGAGACCGAACTCGTCGAGCGCGGGAGGGCGAAGCGCGAACGCGAGCCGGCCGACGTTCTCGAGCGTGCTCCTGGCGTTCTGCCGCAGGGCCGTCGAGGCTTGACGCGCCTCCGGCAGCGTCGCGGCTCCATCGATCGCTGCAAGCCCGAGGAGGAGTGCCGTGAGCGCGGAGCCCGTTTCGTCGTGCAGCTCCCACGCGATCCGGCTCCGCTCGGCCTCCTGGGCTTCGAGGATCGCGTCGACGGTTTCACGCGCCACGCGTTCTGAGAGATGAACGGCGAGGGCGGCACGTGTGCCCAACGCTTCGGCAAGGCGAACGTCATCGTCGGTGAAGCGGGGATCGGGGCCACTCTTGTTGAAGGCGGAAACGACGCCCATCGCTTTCTCGTGAAACACCAGCGGGATGAGGAGCGCCGTCACGCCGCCAACCCGGTTGGCAAACACCTGATCGACCTCGGGGTCCGTCAGCAGCGAGTCGACGCGCTCGCTTCTCCCGCGCGCAAGGACCCGAGCATGCTTCGATTCGGAAGGAACCTCATAGCCGAGTAGGTCGGCAACGCCCTCGCCGTCGGCCACAGCGACGCGAAGATGTCCCGAGGGCGCGGGAAGAGAGATGAGCACTGCCCGGGCACTGACCAACTCGCGCACTCGACGGGCGACGACTTTGAGGAGACGCGAGACATCTCGCTCCTCGAGGACGCTGCGTGTCAGCTCGTCGAGCGCCTCGAGCTGCCGAATCCAATGGGCTGCCCCTTCGTGGATCTGCACCTTTTCGATCGTGATGCCGGTTTGGGCGGCGAGAAGCGTGGCGAGTTCTTCGTCTTCCTCCGTGAACTCACCACCGTCCTTCTCCGCCAGGTAGAGGTCCCCGAACACGACACCCCGCACGAAGATCGGGACGCCGAGGAAGCTCCGCATGCGCGGATGCCACGGCGGAAAACCGAAGAACTGCGGCTCCTTCGTCACGTCGGCCACGCGAACCGGGCGCGCTTCACGAAGCAGGACACGGAGAACACCGTGGTCGCTGGGAAGATCACCGATCCGAGCCCTCGTCGTGTCATCGATCCCCGTCGTGAAGAGGCGCTCCAGGTGTGACCCGGTGCGGTCGAGGACCCCCAGCGCGGCGTAGCGACTAGCGACCAGCCTTGCCGCCACGTCTACGGTCTTCTGGAGGACATCGTCGAGCGAAGCCTCAGAGCCAACCGCGACATTCGCGGTGGCAAGCTCCCGAAGGCGCTTCTCTCGGTCAGCATTTGTGGACACCACGAGCCGACTGCGACTCTGCCACAGCGTCCCTGTCGTGTCGACTCAGGAGCAATGTTAGTCAGGCAACCAAGGTCGGTTCGACGCCCTGTCCTCAGAAGCCAAGCTGCCCCATCAGATTCGACCAGACCTCACTGCGTGTGGGAAACGCCGGCACGGCGTGGGCCAGACGGTCGAGCGGCACCTCGCCCACTACTGCGATCGTGGTGGCCTGCAAGAAGTCTGCCACCTCAGAGCCCGTGATCGTGGCGCCCACCACCACCTGCCGGTCGTCGTCGACCACGAACCGGGTGGTGCCGACGGCGTTGATGCCGTAGAAGTTGCCGCCGGCGTTGCCGGAGGTCGGGGCCTCGACCGGGTGCACGTTGAGACCGGCGTCCAGGGCCGACTGCAGCGTGTGACCGACTGCGGCAACCTGGGGGTCGGTGAAGAGCACCCTGGGAGACCCCGCTCCGTCGGCGGTGGCGGCCGCGCGCTTGCCGAGGATGTTGTCGGCGGCCACGCGCGCCTGGTACTTGCTGATGTGAGTGAGGAGTGCGCGGGCGTTGACATCGCCTACGGCATAGAGCCAGTCACCGTCCACCGCAGTCACGCGCAGCTGGTCGTCCACGTCGATCCACTTACCTGGCTCGAGCCCGACGCTCTCCAAGCCGAGGTCGTCGGTACGGGGGCGTCGTCCCGTGGCTACGGCGAGCTCGTCGGCCTTCACATCGGGGCCGTGGTCCAGCTCGATCATGACCTCGCCACCGTTTTTTTCCCGGCGCACGGCCACGGCTCTCGTGCCTAGCCGGAGATCCACTCCGCGCTCGCGCAGGGATGTCGCGACCTGTTCGGCTGCAAACGGCTCCTCACGCCCCAACAGGCGGTCACTCGCCTCGATCAACGTGACCTGTGAGCCCAACGCGCACCACGCCTGCGCCATCTCGGTGCCGACCGCTCCACCGCCCAGTATCGCCAGGCGGGAGGGTGCGACCTCGGCGGTCGTTAGCTCTCGGTTCGTCCAGGGCTGCGCATCGCGCAGGCCGTCGATGGGGGGCATCGCGGCGCTGGTGCCCGTGGCCACGATCACCGCCTTCTCCGCAACCAGCACGTCGTCCCCAACGCGCACGCGCCGAGGTCCGTCGAGGCGGCCATGCCCGCGCACGAGCTCGATACCCAGGGTCTCGAACCCGGGGAGGTAGGAGGAATCTTCAAGGTGATGAATGACGTCGTCGCGGCGGGCCAGCACGGCGGGCACGTCGAGTTCCCCGGACGCCGCCTCGGCGGCTCCCGGAATGCGCCTCGTCTCGGTCAGCGCCTCTTCCGGGCGCAGGAGCGACTTGGATGGCATGCACGCATAGAAGACGCACTCGCCGCCTACCAGCTCGGGCTCCACGATTGCCACCGAGAGGCCTGCCTGCGCCAGCCTGGTGGCCGCTTCCCGGCCGGCTGTCCCGGACCCGAGCACGACGACGTCGAAGCTGCGCTCGCTCATGAGCACCGGCCTGAACGTTCGAGCAGCTTCGATCTCGTATCCGCCATGCATCGAGAATCGCCGACGCCCTGGCCTGCCGCAATGGGTTTTCGACCCCACATCGATCGTTGCGGCGGACTATTGCGTGTGCAGGTTCCTACGGCCGGGGCAGTGAGCTCGCCGGATCTCGGCGCCTCGTCAAGCTGGGTCAGGAATTAAATCTCGGTCCTGAGCGCGCCATCCTCCAGCCGGATGGGGTAGCTCCGCACGGGCTCGCGTGCAGGGCCCTGTAGTACTTCGCCTGTTGTCACGTCGAACTCGCTTCCGTGGCGGGCGCAGGTGACGGTTGTCCCATTGAGCTCCCCTTGAGCGAGTGAGCAGCCCTGATGCGTGCACGTGTCGCCGAACGCATAGAAGGCGTCGCCGACCTTCGCGATCGCGATGCGGTTGCCGTTCACGGCGACTGCCGCGAGCTCCCTTTCCCCGAGCTCGTCGAGACCGATCACGGTGACCTCTGCCATCCGATGTCCATTCTTGCACTGTGGCGCTAGAGCGGGTCCGTGCGACCGCGAAAGGTCCTGCGGGCTGCTGCCTGCGAACCAGCGTGTTGCTCACGGCGAGCTCTTCGCGAATGTTGCGGTCGTTAGGTTCGGGAAATGGGGTCTTCGCCCCAGGGTAATGCGCTTGGCCGCGATCTATCGTCGTGGCGATATGGAAGAAGTTCTCAAGCCTTCGGCATCTTCGTGCCTGGCGCGGAGATCGACGCGGTCGCGCATTACGTCGTGGAGCAGATCGCGCCCAAGGGATGAGCTGCCGACGATTGCATGCGGCGGCTGTGCTAGGTGCACTGCCGCCGCCGGGTTTGTCTTCTGGCGAGATCATTCGTAAGGTGCCCTCGCTGTGAGCTTCGAGGACTGGATCTTTGCGATTCACCTGTTGAGCGCGGCTACATTGGTCGGCGCGCTTGTCATGTCCTGGATCCTGACCGTCGCGCTACGCTCGGTCGAGACCGCGGGCACCACGCTCAGCTTCAACCGGGTCGCCATGGTCGGGGCGACGGCCATCGGTGTAGGTCTCGTTGGCGCAATCGGCTTTGGGATCTGGCTGGCGATCTTGCGCGCCGCCTTCCATCCCTGGGACGGCTGGGTAATCGCCGCAATCATCCTCTGGTGCATAGCGACCGCGGCGATCGTGCGCGCCGTCGCCGAATACAGGAAACCCGCTGAGAGAGCGAGAGCGCTCATCGCCTCCGGGCAGACCGGCCCGGATGCCGAGCTGGCCGCGCTGAACCGCACGACGACCGCGCTCCTAATGCGTGCCCTCGCGTCGGTTGCAATCGTGCTGATCGTCATCGACATGGTCTACAAGCCTGGTGCCTGAGTTGCTGGCCGCCATTCGACCCCCCGGCCAGGATTTCCCTGTGCTCTTGCATATCGTCGGTGCGACCGTCGTGTTTGGCGCCTTGCTGGCGAGCGCGACCTCGCTTGCGCTCGCGCGTGGAGAGGTTCGTCTGCTTCGGCTCGGCTATTTCTCGCTCCTCCTCGTGGGCCTACCGGGCCTGATCCTGATGCGGCTCAGCGGCGAATGGATCTACCGGAAGCAGGGTTGGGGTGACCTTCCACACCAGCTCAGAGACGTTGCCTGGCTCCGCATCGGGTTTGTCGTCGCGGACGGTGGCGCGATCCTCTTCCTCCTGGCGCTCGTCGTCGGCGGCGTCGGGATCTACCGGCTGCGCAGCGGCAAGGGCGGCGAAGGTTTGCTCAAGGTGACGATGGTCAGCGCGCTCGTCCTCGCTGTCGCCTATGTCGTCGCGGTGTGGGCGATGACTGGCAAGCCGGGGAAGCCGGGCGTCGGCGCCGCCGCTACTCCGGCAGTCAGCGCGGGGAACCCTGCGGCGACCGTGACCGTTACGGCGACCGAGTTCAGGTTCACACTCTCCCAGGCGGGTGTCCCGCACGGCACGGTCGTCTTCAAAGTCGAGAACAAGGGCAAGGTCGCACACGATTTCTCGATCGGCGGGAAGACATCCTCGCTCGTGGCGCCGGGTAAGAGCACGACGCTTACGGTCACGCTCGCGGCCGGCACGTTGCTCTACGTCTGCACGGTCCCAGGTCACGCGGCCGCGGGAATGAAGGGCAATCTGACCGTCAAGTAGCGCCCGGATGGCATCACGCAGCCGCGGCCGCGACGAGCCGGCGCGCTTATCCCGCCGGTTGCCGCCGTGGCGGCTCCCTCCCTGGCGGCTGCCTGGGCACTTTGCCGGCGGGCTTCGTGGGGATGGCATATGTCACCGGTTTCTCTGCCGTGACTCGGATGATCTGGCCGTGATGCGCGATCTGCAACGGCGCTCCTTCGAGCAGGGAATAGCGAGCGTGATGGGATTCGACCTCGACCACGAGCAGCCGTCCTCGAAAGGAGAGGCGGAAAGCCAAGCGGCGTAGTCGTTGTGGAAGGCGAGGCGCGAAAGTCAGTGAGCCGTCGTGATCGCGCATCCCGCCGAAACCGGCCACCGCGACGATCCAGGCGCCCGCCAGCGAGGCGATGTGGAGACCGTCGCGCGTGTTGTGCTCGATATTGTCGAGGTCGATGAGGGCCGCCTCGCCGAAGTAATCGTAGGCGAGCTCGAGGTGTCCGACCTCCGCCGCTATGACTGCCTGGGTGCATGCCGAGAGCGAGGAATCGCGGACCGTCAGCGCCTCGTAATAGGCGAAGTTCCGGGACTTGGCCTCCGCGCTGAAGACATCGCCGCGCAGGTGCAGGGCCAAGACGAGGTCGGCCTGCTTGACGACCTGCTTGCGGTACAGGTCGAAGTAGGGAAAGTGCAGGAACAGCGGGTATTCCTCGGGCGCAGTGTGCGCGAAGTCCCAGGGCTGATGCTCGGTAAAGGCCTCTGCCTGGGGATTGATACCCAGCTTGTCGTCGGTTGGGACGAGCATGGCGTCGGCCGCGTCGCTCCAGGCGGCCGCCTCCTCCGAGTCGACGCCGAGCTCCGCGGCGAGGTCCGGGTGGCGCTCGACGGCGTCGGCGGCCAAGCGCAGGTTTCGTTGCGCCATCAGGTTCGTGTAGACGTTGTTGTCGGCGACTGCGCTGTACTCATCGGGGCCCGTCACCCCGTCGATGCGAAAGCCTCCTTCGGCATCGTGGTGACCCAACGAGCGCCACAGTCGCGCCGTTTCCACCAGCAGCTCGAGTCCGGCCTGGCGCTCAAACGCGGTGTCCTCGGTCGCCGCCTCGTAGCGGCCGACTGCGTCGGCGATGTCAGCACCGACGTGGAAGGCGGCTGTTCCCGCCGGCCAGTAGCTCGAGCATTCCTGGCCGGCGATCGTGCGCCAGGGAAAGGCCGCACCTTTGAGTCCGAGCAGCCTGGCCCGCTCACGCGCAAGATCAAGGGTCGCGTGGCGCCAGCGCAGGGCATCGCGGGCAGCCTGAGGCACGGTGTAGGTCAAAACCGGCAGGACGAAGGTTTCCGTGTCCCAGAACGCATGCCCGTTGTAGCCTGGCCCTGTCAGTCCTTTGGCAGCGATCGCGCGCCGCTCGCCGCGAGCACCGGCCTGCAGCGTGTGAAAGAGCGCGAAGCGAACGGCCTGCTGCAGTTCCGCGTCGCCTTCCAGCTCCACATCCGCGCGCGCCCAAAAGTCGTCTAGGTAGCCGCGCTGAGCGGCGAGAAGCCCGTCCCACCCGGTGTTCCGTGCCTCGGCCAGCGCCGCGGCGACCTGATCGCGTAGCGCGGCGGTCGAGCGCCGACTCGACCAGCCATAGGCCATGAACTTGACCACACGCAGTCGTTGCCCGGGCTGAACGTTCGCCGTGATCGTGACGCGCCCCAGCTGTTCGCCGCTCTCCGCCGCACCCGTGTCCATCCCGGGCGGGCCCTCGACGATGTGATCGATTCCCGCAGCGACGCGAAGCCCACTCGCCTTGGTCGAGTGCACGAGGACGACCTTGGCGGCGCGGTGGGAGAACTGCTCCGAGCGCAACGGCGACACCACGCTCGCTGCGGTGCGCGGGTCGTCAGGCAAGGCCGGCATCGGCTCGTTCGCTACGAGCTCTGACTGCACCACCAACCTGGTCGCACTATCCAGCGCCTCGACCTCATAGAGCACGGCGGCCACCGCCCGCTGCACGAAAGACACTAGGCGGACAGAGGAGACCCGTACCTGCCGCCCGGAGGGCGACGACCACTCCACCTGGCGTTGGAGCACGCCGGCTCGGAAGTCCAACGACCGTGCATGGCTGCGCAGCTCTCCGAAGCGGACATCGAAGGGCTCGTCGTCGACCAACAGACGGATGATCTTGCCGTTGGTGACGTTGACCACCGTCTGCCCCGCCTCGGGGTAGCCGAAGCCGGCCTCGGCGTAGGGGAGCGGGCGCGCTTCGTAGAAGCCATTGAGATAGGTGCCGGGCAGGCCGTTGGGCTCGCCTTCGTCGAGATTCGCCCGCAGTCCGATGTGGCCATTGGCCAGCGCGAAGACAGACTCCGATTGAGCGAGCACGTCAAGGCTCAACTCTGTCTCGCGGAGCGCCCACGGCTCCACGACGAAGGACGGATGCTGGATCACCTATCGAGCAGCTCAGCCAAGTCGGAGACGACTATGTCAGCCCCGTGCTCGCGCAGCGCCCCGGCCTGGCCGACACGGTCGACTCCAACGACGTACGCAAAGCCGCCGGCTCGACCGGCTGCCACACCGGAAAGGGCATCCTCGAAGACTGCCGCTTGTCCGACGGCGACGCCCAGCGCGCGTGCCGCGGCGACGAATGTGTCCGGAGCGGGCTTTCCCTTCAGATGCTCACGCTCGGCGACTACACCGTCGATGCGCTGATCGAACAGATCCTCGATACCTGCGGCGGCCAGAACTTCGCGACAGTTGTTGCTCGACGAAACGACTGCTCGACCCACTCCGGCCTCCCGGACCGCGCGAACGTACCGCACCGAACCTTCATAGGCCTTGACACCCTCATTCCGGATCATCCGCAGAACGATCTCGTTCTTGCGATTGCCGAGCCCAGCGATCGTCTCGGCATCCGCTGGATCACTCTTCTGGCCCTGCGGAAGATCGATACCGCGCGCCGCAAGGAACGAACGCACCCCGTCATAGCGCGGTTTGCCGTCGACGTACTCGTCATAGTCCGAGACTGCGTCGAACGGCACGAACCTCTCTGCGCGGGTCGCCCCCCGCTCGCGAAGGTAGCCATCGAACATCTCCTTCCATGCTGCGGCATGGACCTGCGCAGTCTTCGTCAGAACCCCGTCCAGATCGAACAGGCACGCCTGCACCCCGGACGGCAAACCGAGGGCCGAGGCGTGCCTAAGCGTCGTCATCTTCGGGCCGTTCTGCCTTACGGCTGGATGAGCCCGCGGCGGATCGCATATCGCGTCAGCTCGACTCGGTCGCTCATGCCCAGCTTGTCGAGGATGTTCTGGCGATGACGCTCGACGGTCTTGATACTGATGAACAGCTGTTTCGCGATCTCCTTCGAGCTGAAAGCCTCTGCGATCAGCTTCAGCACTTCGAGCTCGCGCGGGGTGAGCACGTCGAAATGCTTGTCCTCGCCACCGCGCTCGACGTAGTCGCGGACGAGCGTGGCGATCGCGGAGGGGTAGAGGAACGAATCGCCACGCATCGCCGCGCGGCAAGCCTCGACGATGTCCGTGTCTGCCCCGGACTTCAATACATAGCCGGAGGCGCCGGCCTTTAGCGCTTCGAACAGGAACTGCTCGCTGTCGTGCATCGACAGCATGATCAGCTTGAGCTCGGGCTTGCGCTTGTGTAGCTCGACAGCCGCCTGGATGCCGGTCATCCGCGGCATCGAGACGTCCAAGATCACCAGGTGGACATCCTCTTTGAGCGCCTTTTCCACAGCCTCGGCGCCATCCTCGGCCTCGGCGACGACCTCGAAGTCGGGCTTGGCATCGAGGAGCTTGCGCAGCCCCGAGCGGACGATCGGAAAGTCGTCCGCGATCAGGACCCGGGTTACGAGCGGGATGGGCATCAGCCTGGCACCTCCGCCGGTTCCTTGACCGAAATCGCCGGGACCTCGAGACGCACCTCGACTCCTCCGGCCGATGGTTGCTTGATGGCGAGCGCGCCGTCGATGAGTAAGGCACGCTCGCGCATGCTGCGCAGGCCGCCGTGCTCGTCCGGTTTCGAGGTATCGAAGCCACGACCGTCGTCTGCGACGCGCAGTACGACACTATCGAGACCGCGCTCGAGCGCAATGGTCACCCGGTTGGCCTGCGAGTGGCGGGCGATGTTGGTCAGGCTCTCCTGAGCGATGCGATAGACCGCGAGTTCGGTGTCGGGCTTGAGCGGGGGCAGGGACCTGTCGAATTGGCGCACGACGCGGACACCGGTATGTCGGCCAAAAGTCGTCGTCAATTCGGTCAGGGCGCTGACGAGCCCGAGCTGCTCGAGCATCTCCGGTCGCAACTCGCTCGAGATCCGCCGTACTTCGTCAAGCGCTTGCCGAACCGCCTGCTTCGCCTCGTCAATCTCGTCGCGGTGAGCGGGCGCCATCCCGGCGATCGAGTCGAGGTGCAGCAGCACGCCGGTCAGCAGCTGACCAACCTCATCATGCAGATCGCGAGCGATTCCTACGCGCTCGGCCTCCTGTGCTGCGAGCACCCGTCGGCCGCTCTGCTGGCGCTCGTTCTCGAGTCGGTCGAGCATCTGATTGAAGGCGCGCACAACGCGTCCAACCTCGTCGTCGTGGGCGACCTGGAGGCGCTGGCCAGGATGGAGCAGGTCGACCACGTCCATGCGCTGAGCCAGGCGCTCAAGGGGCGAGACCGCACGCCGTAGAAGCAGGGCATTTGTCGCGACCGTGATCACCAGTCCGACGACGACGATCAGCGCCTGAAGCGGTGCGATCGGGGCGCTGATCTCCACTGGGGTGACGATCAGCAGGACCGCGACCAGGGTCAAAAGGCCCGCATTGACCGCAAAGACGCGCCAGAAGATGGGAACCCCTCGAGCTTTCAATGGCTCGACGTTAGCGCTGAGACCCGTTCTTTGCGACCGCTTTAGGCCCTCTTGACCGTAGCGGGGCGATCAGGACTGGTACAGGAGTCTCGCTTTCAAGCTCGTTAGCGAGCCTGCACTCAATGCTCCGGCGGAACCGGCCACGGGCTCGCGCGCCGACGACGATGACGTCCGCGGCCTCTTCGGCGGCGATCTGGCCGATGAGTGCGGCGGGATCGCCGACGGCCGAGCGCCGCTCAGCGCTCTCGGCCACGCCGTACTCCGCCGCAAGCCGCGCGAGCAGTCGGACGCCGCCCTCGCGACTGGCTTTCATCGTCACGCTTTCCTCGTCGCTGCCGTTACCAAGCGAGCTGATTCCCTCAGCAACGTGGACGAGAACCAGGCGCGAGCCGAGCCGCGCGCTGAGGCGGGCCGACAGCTCGAGCGCCGCCCGTCCTTGGTCGGTGTCGGTCACTTCACAGATCATCGTTCCTCGCACGTTGTCCTCCTTCAAGGTGTTCCCAAGGATGCAGAATCGCGCCGTGAATGTAGGGTCGCGCCGTGAATGCGAGGCCGCCATACGGAGAAGACCTCATGTCACTGGCGTTATTGCCCGCAGGTCCAGCACTGAGGGCTGCTCCATTGGGGCGGCGTCACCGTTATCAGCTCGCAGGCTTAAGAAAACCGCCTTAGAGCGTGGCCACTCGCGACGCCGGCTGCGACGCCTCGGCCCAGGCCGCGCCAGTCCCACACATCGGACAACGCTCCGGCGGCTCGCGACTGACGATGCCATAGCCACACCGCGAGCAGCTCAGGTCCCTTCTTCGCGCCAGTGTCGTCACCCTCGAACCCAGCCCATCCTTGGTAGTGCTCAAAGAACGGACATGGCCCTCGACCCAGCCGAGGAGGCGGTCGACCTCGACCTTGTCAAATAGAGCCAGCCCAAGCCCGCCGGCGCGCGCACGCAAGCTTTCTGGGTCGGAGCTGTGTAAGGCAATACGCATCGACGGCCGCAGCGCCTTCAGCCGCAGGGCGGCCTCGACGCCATCGATGTGCGGCATGTTCAGGTCGAGGACAGTCACGTGGATGCGGAAATCGCGCCCGGTCTGCACCGCCTCGGTGCCGTCTTTGGCCTCAAGCACCGACGAGATCCCTGAGACCTGACGCAGCAAGCTTGCTATCAGCGACCTCACCCGGTCGTCGTCGTCGGCGACAAGCAAGCGAATACTCATCCGTGACGGCATATCGGCTGACAGGTTTCGGGTCGGCATTTGTCGGTTCCGGTGAGTTTTCAGCCTGCCAATCTGTCGTCAGAAGGTGTATGGGCTGATGACCTCATTTTTCGGGTCGGAGTCACGGCGAAATGGGGTCATCCACCGATGGCCGATCGGCCTCCTTTCGGCCACGTTGGAAGCGACACAAAGGAGGCGGGATGAGTGGATCAATTCTCTGCGGCATCGATGGGTCGGCGGATTCGCTGGCCGCGCTCGAGGTAGCTGGACGACTGGCAGGGCGCCTTGGTACGAGGCTCGTCCTTGCACACGTTATGGACCACGCACAAGCCCCCTATGCGGCGGTCGGCGCGATGGGCGTAGGCGGGTTCGCGCCGCCGATCACTCCGGCCCCGGTCGACGAGATGGAGGAGGTTGGCCAGCGCCTGCTCGACCAAGCGGCCGACGAGCTCGGCCTGACGGAGGCGGAGCGGAGAGTCGTCATCGGCCTCCCGGCCGAGCGGCTCGCGGATCTAGCCGACGACGAAGAGGCCGAGCTAATCGTTGTCGGCTCGCGTGGGCGTGGAGCGTTCAAGGCAGCCTTTCTGGGCAGCGTCTCAACTAGCCTCGTCGGCGTCGCTCGCTGCCCGGTGCTCATCGTCCCGCCGGGCGCCGCTGACATGCGGTAACGCCGTGTCTGTGCGTATGTGGGGACCATGCGCGGGCGCCAACCGATCCGCGACCATGTTTCACATCGACGATCGTTCGCCGGCCGACCAGGGAGCCGCGACGAAGGCGAGTCCAATTGCGACTGCCGCGTCACTCTCCTGCGTTCGCACAGCAGCAGCTGCATGCGCACTGGGTCCCGACGGCCAGGGAATGGGGTCTTGTCCCGATAGCGACGCACGCAGCCGCGGACTAACTTCGTAGCAAATGACTGAGAAGTTCTTGAAACCGACGGGAGCGCAGATCAGAAGCGACTTCTGGTGGCCAGAAGAACCGTGTCTCTGTGTCCGAAAGTCCTGGGGCTGTGGGCGGGCCATCAACGTCGCGCGCATCGTTCACCGGAACCTGACCGATGGATCCTGACCTCTTTATCACGATCGCATTCTCATCCTTCGTCTTCGTGGCCGGGATGACGGGGCTGATCTTGATGACGGTGATGGTGGTGCGTAGTCATCGCCGTGCCGAGGGGCCTTACGAGCAAGAGTGGCTCCCGGCAGCCAATGCCCAGTCTCCCCGGCGCTCGACGCAGTTGGGGCCCTCACCGTCCGGATCGGCAAAGCCGTCATGACCGGTCGAGGCCATAGCTGGGACGCCAAAATGACTACTGCTGCGATCTGCGGCTCTGTTGAAGCCGATCCGAGGCTCGCTCGGCGATGATAGTCGTCGGAGTTGACGGTTCCCGTGGCTCGCGCGAGGCGCTCCAATGGGCCATTGCGGAGGCGCGTTTGCGCGACGTTCCGCTGCGAGCCGTTCACGCTTGGACCTACATTCAGCCGACGCTACCCTCTCTCGTCGGCTACCCGTACAGCGCCGAATCAGTCGACTTCACCATCGACGATCGGCGCCAAGCAGCAATGCAGACGCTCGAGCGAGCCACCAGCGACGACTTCGGTGCGATGCAGGACATCGAGATCGAGCGCCAACTCGGAGAAGGTTCAGCCGCGCAAGTCCTGATCGACGCGGTCGGCGACGACGACCTGCTCGTCGTCGGCTCCCGCGGGCATGGCGGCTTCACCAGTTTGCTGCTCGGTTCTGTCAGCCAGCAGTGTGCGCAGCACGCGCCCTGCTCGGTCGTGATCGTCCGCGCGGCCACCGGATCCACGACACCGGAAGGAGTGAGCTAGATGACCTTTGGAACGATTCTGTTGCGACTTGTCCTCGGCCTAGCGTTGGCAGCGCACGGCTCGCAAAAGCTTTTCGGCCTCTTCGGCGGCGGCGGGCCTACCGGCACCCGAAAGTTCTTCGCCGGACTCGGATTCCGCACGCCGCTCGTGATGGCATTCGTTGCCGGCCTCAGTGAGCTCGGCGGCGGTCTGCTCTTTGCGTTCGGCCTCGTGACACCGCTGGCAGCCCTCGCGCTCACGGTCGTGATGCTGAACGCGATCGGCACCGTCCATTGGAAGAAGGGATTCTTCAACTCGGCCGGCGGTTACGAGTACAACCTGCTCATTCTCGCGACCGCGGTCGCCGTCACCGCGATCGGGCCTGGTCGCCTCTCGCTCGATCACGCGCTCGGCTGGGCTGACCGGATCTCCGGCCCCTGGTGGGCGCTCGGCGTTCTCGTACTCGCCCCGCTGATCGCGCTCCTGACGTTGACGTTGGGACGCGGGGGTCATGCTCCGAGTGCCACTGACGGTCCGCCTGCAGCAGCCATACCAGCAAGTGTTGTCCCCGCCCCCGCACCACCATCGAAGGAGCAGCGATGGACATCCGCCTGAAGCGCGCCTACGACTCGGCGTCACCGTCGGACGGCTATCGAGTTCTCATCGACCGTCTCTGGCCGCGCGGAGTCTCAAAGAGTAAGGCCAAGCTTGACGAGTGGGACAAGGAACTGCCGCCGAGCACCGAACTCAGAGAATGGTTCGGACACGAGCCGAGCCGCTTCCCTGAATTCCGCCGCCGCTACATCCGTGAGCTACGCCGCAAACGTCCACGGCTAACCGAGCTGAGGCGACGAGCAAGAGAGGACACACTCACCCTCGTCTACTCCGCTCACGACACCGAGCACAACGACGCCGTCGTCCTCGCCGACGTCCTTCGCCGCGGGCTGCCGCGATCGGAAACGCAGCGGTGAGAACGACCAACGCTCAACACTGGAATGAGACGAAATCCCTGGCTTCCGGATTGTCCGGAGGCCGCTGATCGCGCAGATGCGGAAGGGGCAAAGAACATGAATAAGAACGGAATCCAGAACAAGCAGGCAAGCACAGCTCCGGCCGTAGTGGTTGGGGTCGACGGTTCCACCGGCGCAAAGGCGGCGCTCCGCTGGGCACTCGCGGAAGCGCGTCTACGCAACTCGCCGTTGCGGGCGGTGCACGCCTGGACGTTCGGCTACATCGGCGGCAGCGTCGAAGGCTACCCCTACTGGGGCGGCTCGCTTGGTTCTTACACTTCGCTCGGGGTCGACCTGAACGACCTCCACAAAGCAGCCGAAGACCTACTCGAACGGGCAATCGCCGATGTCGGAGATGAAACCGAGGGCATCGAAATTGAACGCCAGGTCATCCAAGGACCCGCCGCCGAAGTCCTCGGCCAAGCCGCTTCACCACACGATCTCCTGGTCGTAGGATCTCGCGGACACGGCGGATTCACCGGCCTCCTGCTCGGCTCTGTGAGCCAGCAGTGTGTCCAACACGCCCAGTGCCCAGTCGTCGTAGTCCACTCACCCAAGTCAACGGCGGTTGGCCGCGAGCCCGCTGCCGAGGCACAAACTGAGAGCCCCGCGGCGGCGTGACTCGGCCACATAGGCGGATGATCGCACCCAACCAAGAGACGAGAGGTGATCGATATGTCAGCAGCACAGGATCGGCAACGTTCACGCGAGATGCAAGAAGGGGGCGCCCTCGTCGTCTGGAGCGGCGATCTCAAGAGCGGAACCGGGAGCCTGCACTTCGAGCAGGGTGCTGGCGGCGAACTGCCGCTGCTCTGGCCCGGAAGCGACGGCTACGGCCCCGGTGCGACGACTCCCGAGGAACTTACGGCCGCCGCCCATGCAGCCTGCTTCACGATGACGCTCGCGCATACGCTCGCGCGAAGTGGACATACCACACGGAAGATCACAGCCACGGCACACGCCACGTTCGGTGTCGCCGACCATGTTCTAATGATCAGACGCTCTCAGCTCGAGATCACCGTGGAGGCGGACGGTTTGGACGAGCCGCAGCTCAGCCAGGCAGCCGAGCTCGCCGGACGCTACTGCCACGTCTCGAACACGCTGCGTGCGGGCGGCGTCGAGCTCGATGTCGCCGCGCACCTCGCCGCCCCCGTGCATACATCGGGGTAGGCCAGCGGCAACCTGCTCGAGATCGCCGCATTCACCTGCGACCGAGCCTCAGCAAAGCCCGCCTCGGAGCGCTCATTGACTGCGGCCCAGGCTCGGGTTCGACGGCCTCATGCGGGACGTCAGATTTTTAGTCCTCGATCAGCATGCCGTGCTCGGCGAGGTTGGCGAGCAGGAGGTGGAAGTAGACGAGCCCGGCGAACGGCTGCCAGGGACGCACGGCGGCCTGAACACCAGCGTAGTCGAGTGGCGCACGACGATCGAGCCAGCGCGCGAGGTTGTTGCGGGCGCCGACGTCGTCGCCAGGGAAAACGTGCAGCCGACCGAGCCCCCGGAGAAGGGCGTACTCGGCGGTCCAGCGGCCCACTCCGCGCAACCGCAGGAGCGCGGCGAGTGCGTCGTCGTCGTCGAGCGGCTCGATAGCGGCCGGGTTGAACGTACCGGCGGTGATCTCGGCGGCGAGCTCGACGATGCTGCGCGCCTTAGCGCCGCTGAAGCCGAGCGGCTTCAGAGCCTCTGGAGCGAGGTCAGCGAATTCGGCCGGCAGCGGGAGAGCGCGCGATGTCCCCTCGCCCGGCTCAGAACCGTACGCTTCCGCGAGCCGGTTGAGCAGGCGAATGCCGACCGTGAGCGTGAGCTGTTGGCAGGCAATCGCATTGATGAGGCACTCGAACAGGGTTGGAAACCGCGGTGGCTTCAGCCCGCGGAAGCGACTGGCCAGCGTGCGCAGGAGCGGATCGCCCTCGGCATGCCGGTAGAAGGGGAAGAGGTCGAGCTCGAGGCCGAGCATGCGCACGAGTGCGGCGCGGGCGGCTCCTTCGGTCTGCTGGTCGACCTGGGCGCCGGTGAGCGTGACCGTGAGCCGCGGGGCGGCGGCCGACCCGGCCTGGACGGCCGCGAGCTCGATCGTCCCGCCCTCGAGTGGAAGCCCGCGGCGGTAGGTGCGCCCGTCCCATAGGTCAACGGCGTTGTCTGGGCGTCGGCGCAGCGCCCACGCGGTGAGATCGAGTCGGAACGGCGGCAGCGCCTGCATCGAAAACGTCCGCACCACGCCGCGCAGTATCGCCCGAGCGAGCGCCGAGCGCCTAAACTTCATTTGAAGCGAAGTAGCGGTGCGCAGAACCACAATTCGGGTGAATACGCGCAGCATTGCCAGGACAAAGCTAGCCCCATCGATTGCTACGGCGGCCGCGACCGACGAGAGCAGCATCTTTGCGGACACTGGGATGGTCTACTGCTACTCGCCTCATGCGCTCTCCGGACTTCCCTGCCGGCATTGAAGTACCACCGACGCAACTTGCCTGGATCGGTTACATCATTGGTGGCCGTGCAAATGCCCGATGATCGCGAGCTTTCGCTGCTGGACGCCTATTGGCGCGCGGCTAACTACCTCTCGGTCGGCCAGATCTACCTGCTCGACAATCCTCTTTTGCGCGAGCCGCTGCGCCCCGAGCACATTAAACCGAGGCTGCTCGGGCACTTCGGCACGACGCCCGGACTGAACCTTGTGTACGTCCATCTCAACCACGCGATCCGCGTCCGAGACTTGGATGCGATCTACATCACCGGCCCCGGCCACGGCGGTCCCGGGATCGTCGCCAACACGTATCTCGAGGGGACCTACAGCGAGCTGTACCCGCACGTCGGCCAAGATCTTGACGGGCTGCGGATGCTGTTTCGGCAGTTCTCATTCCCCGGTGGGATCCCGAGTCACACCGCTCCCGAGACGCCGGGCTCGATCCATGAAGGCGGCGAGCTCGGCTACGCGCTGGCGCACGCCTTCGGTGCGGCCTTCGACAATCCCGACCTGCTGGTCGTCTGCGTGGTCGGCGATGGCGAAGCGGAGACGGGGCCGTTGGCGACGAGCTGGCACGCGACGAAGTTCCTGAACGCGCGCACCGACGGCGCGGTGCTGCCGATCTTGCATCTGAACGGTTACAAGATCGCAAGCCCGACGGTGCTGGCGCGCATCCCCGAGGATGAGCTGGTCGCGCTGCTCGAAGGTTACGGCTGGCGACCCCTCATCGTTTCCGGGAACGACCCGGCGGCAGTGCATCGTCAGTTCGCTGCAGCCCTGGACGGAGCGCTCGACGCAATCGCGCAGAACCAACGAGCGGCTCGCGAGAATGGTGTCGTCGAGCGACGGCGCTGGCCGATGATCATCCTCCGCACGCCGAAGGGGTGGACAGGGCCGAAGGAGGTCGACGGACTGCCGGTCGAAGGCACCTGGCGCGCACACCAGGTGCCGATTCTTGCTGCGCGGGAGAATCCGGAACACCTCCGTCTGCTCGAACAATGGATGCGCAGCTACCGGCCGGACGAGCTCTTCGACCGCGACGGACGCCTCGTTCCCGCGCTGGCCGCACTTCCCCCACGCGGAGAGAAACGAATGGGCGCGAATCCACATGCCAACGGGGGCGTGCTGCTACGCGACCTCCTCTTACCCGACTTTCGCGCATACGCCGTCGAGATGAAGAGCCCGGGCACGAGCTTCGGGGAAGCGACCCGCGTGCTCGGCACCTTCCTGCGCGATGTGATCGTGCGCAACCCGGAGAACTTTCGCTTGTTCGGTCCCGACGAGACGGAGTCGAACCGGCTCGGTGATGTCTTCGAGGTGACGACGCGTGCATGGGATGCCGAGTCGGCTCTAACCGACGAAGGTCTCGGTCCGGACGGGCGCGTGATGGAGGTTCTGTCGGAGCACTTGTGTCAGGGCTGGCTCGAGGGCTACCTGCTCACGGGCAGGCACGGCCTGTTCAACTGCTACGAGGCGTTCATCCACATCGTCGATTCGATGTTCAATCAGCACGCGAAGTGGCTGAAGGTGACGCGCGGGATTCCGTGGCGTCGGCCGGTCGCATCGCTGAACTATCTGCTGTCATCGCACGTCTGGCGTCAGGATCACAACGGCTTCTCTCACCAGGATCCGGGTTTCATCGACCACGTCGTCAACAAGAAGGCGGAAATCATTCGCGTCTACCTGCCCCCGGACGCGAACACGCTCTTGTCGGTGGCCGACCACTGCCTGCGCAGCCGCAACTACGTAAACGTCATCGTCGCGGGCAAGCAGCCCGCGCTGCAGTACCTGTCGATGGACGAGGCGATCATCCACTGCACGCGAGGGATCGGGACCTGGGAATGGGCGTCAAACGACCACGGCGTGCCAGATGTGGTGCTTGGCTGCGCCGGAGATGTTCCGACGCTCGAGACACTGGCCGCCACGGCGCTTCTCCGCGAGCAGCTGCCCGATCTCAAGGTGCGCCTGGTGAACGTCGTCGACCTGATGCGTTTGCAGCCCGAGAGTGAGCATCCGCACGGGCTTCCCGACGCGGAGTTCGACGCGCTTTTCACGTCCGACCGTCCGATCGTCTTCGCCTATCACGGCTACCCCTGGTTAATCCATCGCCTCACTTACCGGCGGACAAACCACGAGAACTTGCACGTGCGCGGTTACAAGGAGGAGGGGACGACGACGACGCCATTCGACATGGTCATGCTCAACGACCTCGACCGCTTCCACCTTGTCATGGACGTGATCGACCGCGTCCCGGGGCTCGCCGCGCGCGCAGGTCGGCTGCGGCAGGAAATGGCCGACCGGCGCCTGCGCTACCGCGCGTACACGCGCGCGCACGGGGACGACCATCCCGACGTTCGCGATTGGGTCTGGCCCTATTGATGCGGCGATGACGCTCGTTCTCGTCGTCAACGCCGGCTCGACCAGCTTGAAGCTCTCGGCGGTCGCCGACGACGGGTTGGTGGAGCAGGTCGCATCGCTCGACGCGGTACCCGAGGGAGTTCGCGCCGTCGCGCATCGTGTCGTTCATGGCGGCGAGCGATTCCGAGAGCCGGTCGTGATCGACTCGGGCGTCGAGCGTGCCCTGTCGGAGTTGGTAGATCTCGCCCCGCTCCACAACGGACCGGCGCTCGCGGGGATCGAGGCTGCGCGACGCGCGCTGCCCGACGTGCCGCACGTGGCTGTGTTCGACACAGCCTTCCACGCCACTCTGCGAACGGAGGCGTCGACTTACGCGGTCCCGCGTCGCTGGCGCGAGGAATGGGGGATCCGCCGGTACGGGTTCCACGGCCTCTCGGTGCAGTGGGCAGCCGAGCAGGTTCGCGTCGGGCGACTCGTCGTCTGCCACCTCGGCGGCGGCTGCTCGGTCACAGCCGTGCTCGATGGTCGTTCGGTCGACACGACCATGGGCTTCACGCCGCTGGAAGGCGTGCCGATGGCGATCCGTTCGGGCTCGGTCGACCCGGGAGCGCTCCTGCATCTCCTGAAGACGCAGCGGCTGACCGTTTCACAGCTCGACTGTGCGCTGGAGCGCGAGTCTGGACTGCTGGGTTTGTCGGGAACGAGCGACCGCGTCGAGGAGCTGGAGGGCTCGACGGATCGGAACGCACGCCTCGCCCTCGACGTCTACGCCTATCGCATCGCCGGCGCCGTCGCAGCAATGACCGTCGCGCTTCACGGGCTCGACGCGCTCGTGTTCACCGCCGGCGTCGGCGAGCGCTCCGCCCTCGTCCGCGAACGAGTGTGCGCACCGCTTGCTCATCTCGGGCTTGAGCTCGACCCCGCGCGGAATCGCGCGACGCAACAGGAGGGGGACGTCCAGGCAGCGTCGTCGTCCGCGCGGATCGTTGTCCTGCGTGCGCGCGAGGACGTCGTCGCAGCGCGGGCTGCGCGCGTAGCAGTCGGGGCCTAGGCGCACGCCTGCGCCAGCCAGCAAGCAACGGGGGCCGTGCCAGCTCTCGTGCCTCGGGCTCGGGTGCTGGATCAGGGTTCTTGGGCAGTCCGATCCGCTCCGCTCCTCGAATAAATGCCCGTCGTCGCCGCCGGCGTCTACGACACTGGCAACGTCCGGTGCGTCCAGGCGATCGGCGATTTCGATGAGCGCCTCCAGCGAAGACGTCCCCTCCTGCCCGTCCTGAGATCGGGCAGAAGCGGGTGCCGTCGACGGCGCATATCGTTCGCGGGCCGATGTCTGTCTTCGATTACCGGTACGAACTGCGTCGCGGCGAGGAGGTCATCGCAACCGGCCACCTGACGCGTGAGCAGCCGTTTGAGGTCGGCGACCGTGTCGAGATAGGTGGGGCGGCTGGCACCGTGCGCGCGGTTGAGCCGCTGCTCGGCGAGCGCGAGCTGCGCCTGGTCGTGCAGGTTTGGCGTGCAGGGACCGACTCCTAGGCCGGCGCGGGTCTGTTGCCGCGACGCGGCGCGTAGTCGGCTGGCTCGACGGGTGCCCAGCGCCCGCGGGCTACCAGGTGAGGCTGTACGAGCGCTGCTTGAGGTACCAACTGGCGGTCAGGCGACGCAATCGTCCCGCCGAATCCTCAAATGTCAGCTGCAGCTCGAAGTCGGCGAGCGACTCGTAGGGCCCAAAGATGAGCGCAGCGCGCCGACCTGCCGCGAGCACGGAAATCGATGCGTGATCTTCGCTGGCACGGTCGCCGGAGATAATCTTCAGACTTCCTTTGACCTTGATCGCCGGGCCAAGGCCCGCGTTTTCTATTGGAACGAGCAATCGGCCCCCTGCCAGTTGCGGAACGGCGGGATGGCTTTCGCCGATTGCGCTGACGTGCCCGGCGGGATCATCACTCGGCACGAGAAGTGGCGACGAAAGCTGTTCCAGCGCCCTCACGGCATCCGAACGCCCGTTCCGCCAGATCGCGACCGCGAGAGCCGCTCCGGCGGCGAGCAAGAAAGCCAGACGCGCCGAGCTCACGGTTCGATCTTGTAGCTGTGGGGGTTCTCAGTGATAGCGGCTCCTAGTATCGCTTTTCCGTTCACGGCCCTTCAGGCACTTGCGTAGATGAACGAGGAGTGAGTAGGAGACACGCGGGGACGCCGCTCCGGCGCTGCGGGAAATGCGCCTCGCGCAGGGTGGGTTCTTCGCGATGACGCCGGCTCAGCTAGCCGAGATTCACTTGAAACAAGCTGCAAAAGGGGATGTGACCGCCACCTGCGCGCCAGTCGCCGGGTACGTAGTTCGATGACAATTCGCGACGACGACCATCGGTACGAAACTGCGCGGAGGCGACGAGTCGTCGCGACCGGCCACCTGAACGCGCGAGCAGCCTCTTGAGGTCGGCGACCGGATCGTTCATCGGTGCGACGGCCCGGACCGTGGGTGCCTTCGGGCCCGTGCTCGGCGAACGTGAGCGCTGCAAGGCTTGGGCCAGGGCCCTGAAACGCCGCTGCTGTTGATGAACCATCACACGGGCGACTGGACCTCGCGGCATACAAGAGGCGCAGCGCACCTCGCTTGACCCGACTGCGGTGACTGTCAGAGTCGCCAGGCCAAGTCCTGTGGGCCTTCGGGTTCGCAGGACTTAGCGTTTTGCGGAGCAGAGAGATCGAAGGACCCCCTCCCTCTCAAGTAGGCGGTCATTGCCGAGGGCGGCTGGCGCTCCGCCGTTTGGGAGCGGGCGGACCTGTGATGGAGCCGAAGGGTCGCGAGTAGAGCCCCATCCGGGGTCCGATCCTCTTGAGCGTTACACGCGCGCGGATATCAGATTGGTCGTTTCTGTGTCGCAGCAGTAGCCGCACTCACATCCAATGGCCCGAGTAGGGGGTTTGTCGGAAAGACCCGGGTAGTGCGGCTTTGTGGGTGCGGATGGAGCAGTGGTGGAGCTGTTATGGAGCGGTCTGCGGTGCGCTTGCGGCAGTGGCTTGCCGCTGCGGCTGTTTGCCTGAGTTGAAGAGTTGGTCGAGTTGGTTGCCGATGTGGCTTCGTTGTGCTTCGTGGTATCGCCATTCGTGTGCGTAGACGCGCAGGGCTTGGCGAGCGCGCTCTCGCCTGAAGAGGCCGCAGAAACGCGCCAGACCTGATTTGACCTGACCTGAGCCCTCGAACATCGCCGAGGTGGTCAAGATTTGGTCAAGTAGCCACGGCGAAGGATGGCAACCAAGGACGATGCAACCGGTCCGTCAACGCCGTGACTGAGCCAAACGGCGAAGCGTTCCAAAGCACGGCAACGGCTTCCGCCGTAATCGCACCCAGGAGGTTGTCGGTCCGAGCCCGGCTGCGGCTGCCGACACTCGCGGCGACCTTCCGCGAGCCGCTAACGGACGCCTCGTTAGAGGGGGTGGGGGTCGGCGAGCTCGACCCTGGCCTGGCCGACAGAGATCGGAGTGACTGTCCTTGCCGCGATGTCGATGATTCCGCCGCAGGTCGGGTTGTAGGCGAGCAGTGACCCGGCGTCGATCAAGGTCAGGTCTTCGAGTCGCCAGACGGCTGGACGATGACGATGCCCCTTGATCACGATGCGTCGCTTCCTGTCGTCGAGCAGAGTCTGAAGCTCGTCGTTGGCCCCGAGTGCGTAGCCGTAGTCGTCTGCGGTGATCGAGTTCATGTCGTTGTCGAGAAGGCCATGGCACAGCAAGAGTGGCGTCCCGTCCGCGCCTCTTAGTTCGAGACTGACTGGAAGCGCGCTCAGGAAGGCGATCGTGGAGGGGTCTAGGTCCTCGAGCCGATGAACATCGTCGCCGACGGGCGGTTGCCCTTCAAGAAGCCACCGGTCGTGGTTGCCGCGGACCGTTGCCACGTGTGCCGACTCGAGCAGCGCAGCACAGGCATTCGGGTCGCCAGGCCCGTTCACGACGTCGCCGACGCAAACGAGCTGGTCGAGTGCCTGCGCCTGTAGGGAGCTCACGAGGCGCGTCAGGCGTATATCGCAGGCGTGGACGTCACCGATCACACCGACCCGCCCGAGATCGTCAGACACCGTCACTTCATTCGTTATCGACCGATCGCGCAAACGACTGAACCGTTGGCGCCTCCCCGCGACCTAGCTCCCGTTGGGGATCGTGTCCCGACTTGCCATGCTGGCTTCAAAGGCGGCGGCGACTCTCTCATCGAAGTGCGAACCGGCCGCCTGCGCCAGGCGTAGTCGGGCGACCCGGCTTGGCGCACCGCCGACCGTCGGCTTGCCCATCGTCATTTCGCTGTACGCGTTAGCGACTCCGATGATTCTGGAGATGAGCGGGATTTCGCTGCCCGCGAGGCCGTCTGGATGGCCCTGACCGTCGACGCGCTCCGTTTGATGGCGCACATTTCTTCGGATCTCGTCGTGGCCGCCGGCTTCCGCCACTAGGCGCTCGCCGATAACGACGTGTTGGCCAAGCTGGCGGCGCTCGTCCGCGGTCAGCTCGCCTGCCTTCCAGATCAGATGTGTAGGCAGTTCGATCTTGCCGATGTCGTGGACGAGACCTGTGAGGCGCGCGAGTTCCTGCCCGTCTTCGTCCAATCCAAGCTGCGCGGCAACCTCGCGAGAGTAGATAGAGACCTCCCTGCAGTGCCAGGCAAGAGCCTTGTCGTGAGCAGCGATAGAGGCGTGGAGCCGCTGCACGATTGAGAGATCCTTTGAAGGCTTCATGTGAACGCTATCCCGGCTCCGGAGTGTTCTTCATTACACAGTGAGAATCGGTCGCCGTCGTCGCATTCTCATTCTCCTTTGTCGCGGGCGATTCGATCCCTCGAAGGTCATCTCGCCTCGTGGCCAAGGCGAGGAAGGCGGCCGTAGACTCACCTTGTGGCCGCCGACCTCTACATCTCCGCGGACATCGAGGCAGATGGTCCGATACCGGGCGAGTACTCGATGCTGGCATTCGGCTTGGCCGTCGCGGGACGCTTCGACGGTCGCTCCTTCGAACCGCGTGATCCAACTGTAAGCACCTTCTATCGCGAATTGCGGCCGATCAGCGAGAAGTTCGATCCGCAGGCTCTTGCGGTCAACGGGCTCGATCGCGAACGCTTAGAGCGGGAAGGAGCTTCGCCTGCCGTCGCGCTGCGTGAGGCTTCGGACTGGGTCGATGTGCAGGCTGGCGGTGACCGACCGGTGTTTGTTGGCTACCCGATCGTGTTCGACTGGCTGTTCATGCATTGGTACTTCGTCACTTTTCTCGGCCGATCGCCATTTGGCTTTTCCGGGGCATTGGATATGAAGACCATCTACCAGCAGAAGGCGCGGGTTACTTTGGACGGTGCAGGTCGCGATGACCTCCCTTCATTCCTGCACTCGCAGCACCAGCACACCCATCACGCTCTCGATGATGCCATTGAGCAAGCCGAAATCTTCGCGAACCTGTTCGATTGGAGAGGTTTTGAACCTGGCGGTGATGCCTCCTTGGTGTGAGATTCGGTAGCCACTGGATCCGGAGAATGTCTCATTCCCAAAGTCTGTTTTCGCTACGGAACACCCATCCGGGGCATTGTCCACCGCCGTGGCGAGAGCGAAGATCGTGCCGTGCATCCTCTGCGGCCCACGCTTGATCTTCCTGGGCTACCAACTGATTCTGCGGGCTCGTTGCGTCGTGCCGTGGGTTGCTCGTACGCGGTGTTGTGCGAGCGCGATCCGATACGTCAACGTGAGCTCGTTGCAGCGCACACGCTTGACCTGTGGAGCGCATCTGCAGTACGTGCCTATGAGCCGGCGACGGACGGTTGGCAGCTCAGCGGAATCTCTGCCGGCCAGGCAGTTCCGGAGCTTGCTGCGCACATGGAGCGCGAGTTGCTATCGCGCGCGCAGTCGCAGGGGATTTCCTTGATCTCGGCCCATCCTGCTCTCGACCCCGAATTGGCAGGTTTGGCGTCGAAGTGTCGCGAGCGCGGAATAATCACGCACCTTCTGCTCGTGCGGGCGAACCGCGAGACGCATGGAGCCTTCGGTGTCCATTGGCTGGGACGCGAGCGCCCGCCGTACGAACAGCGCGCCGGCTTCTACTACTACTGGGACGCGATCGGCATCGCCATCGCCGCGACCAACGAGCGCCAGCGTGTGGAAACGAACTTCGCAGAGCTTCGCCGGCGTGCGTTTTGGGATCGCCTGACCGGGTTGCCAAACGCGTTAGCGCTCGAGGACGAGTTGCGTCGGAATGCGCAGACCATGCCGTTGGGTGTCCTCGCGCTCGACTTCGACGGAATGCGAGAGGCGAACACTGCCTTCGGTTTCACCGAGGGCGGGGATCTGCTGATTCGCGCCGTGGGAAGAGGGCTGGCAGCTGCGACGACCCCGGGGGAGTTCGCAGCACGGATGTTTACCGCGGGCGACGAGTTCGCCGTTCTGCTTCCGGGTGCAGATGAAGAGGCGGCTCTTACCAGGGCTCTCGAGATCGAGAAGCAACTCGACGAACTGACGGTGCCAGAAACACACCGCACGCTTTACCAGGGCGCGTCGGTCGGGTCCGTGAGCCGCCTTCCGCGCGAGTCCCCAGGACAGGCGCTGGGACGAGCTATCGAAGTGATGCGAAGGCGCAAGCTTGCGCGCCGAGAGCGCAGGTCTTGAAGGGATGGCCACTCGGTCTTGAGCCCGAGACGGTCAAGAAAAGAACTGGCTGGACTAAGAGAGCGGCCGTCGTTCGTTCTACCGACCGTGCTACCAAACTGAGAGAACCGACTCAACAGGGCCAAGCCACGAAGGCCTGAAAAAGCCCAACAGCCCTCGGCGACGCACGGTTGGGCCTTATCACGGTGGATGTGTCTCGTTCGTTGTCTCGCGTACCAACGCCTAAGATGTTCGTGTGGAAGGCCTGAGTAAGCAATGAGCGACGGCGAGCAAACCAGCAGGATCGAAACGTTCCTCTACGACGCCGACGGGAACCGCACCGAAGAGGAGAGCATCGCCGTCCGCGGCGAAGTCGTCGAGTTGGACGCTGAGGGTCGCGTCATCGCGAGCCATAAGGATCTCGGTTGGGAGGTCGACCCTATTTCGCTCGAGGGCGATGCGGGCGAGTCCGCGACTCGACCGAAGCACGAACCGCACTAAAGCCTCGCAAGCCGCGGCTTGCACGCCTGCCTATCGCTCTAGCCGGACACCTGCTCAATTGCTGCGCGCGGACCAAGCGTCGCGAGATCGGCGGCGGCCGCGGCGAACGCCTCATGGAAACGCGCACTTTCCCTCAGCGACGGCGTGAACACCTCATCGAGGTCGAGAAACGCGGCCGGTTGAACGAGTGAGTCCTGGGCCAGGGCAGCGGCGCGCTCGCCTCGTGGGTCGGGCGCGCGCAACGTCGGAGGGACGGTCGCGAGGTATCGAGCCCAGCCGGCGAGGGCGAGGGCCCCGCAGGCAATCGGGCCACCGCGCTTGACTTGCGTCTCGAGTGTCGGGATGAGGAAGCTCTTGAATTTTGCCGTCCCGTCGATGCAGAGGCGGGCGATCTGGTCGCGGACACCTGTGTTGCCGAACCGTTGTAGGACGGTCTCTGCGTACGCAGCGGCCGGGTGGCCCGGTATCTCGGACAGCGTCGGGATCACCTCGACCGCGAGCAGCCGCTCGAGGTAGCGGCGAACCGCAGAGATCTCGATTGCCTCGTCGACGTACACGACTCCGGCCAGAGCCATCAGGTACGCCATGCACGAATGGCTGGCGTTCAGCAGCCGAAGCTTGTACAGCTCCCAGTCGTGGACGCGTTCGCTGAAGAGGGCGCCGGCTTCTTCCCACCGAGGCCGCCCGGCCGCGAAGCGATCCTCGATCACCCACTGGCGGAAGGGCTCGCAGACGACCGGCCAGCCGTCGTCGATGCCGACCTCGTCCCGCAGCCAGGCTCGATCGAGGTCGTGGGTCTGCGGCGTGATCCGGTCGACCATCGAGTTCGGGAACGTGCAGCTCTCGAGGAAACCGGCGAGATCGAGGCCTTTGTTCTCGGCCACTGCCACAATCGCGGTGCGAGCGACATCGCCGTTGGCGGGAACGTTGTCGCAGCTGAGGATCGTGAGTGGCCCGGCGCCGGCGAGGCGTCGAGCCTCGAGGCCGGCGACAATCGCCTCAATCGTGGAATTGCCGTTCACCGGCGAGTAGCCGCCCTCGGTGATCGTCAACGAGAGAACCGCGAGCTCAGGATCGGCGATCCGCTGCGTGAAGGCCTCGCTCTCACCGGCTGCGAGCGTGTAGTCGACGATGCTGCCGACGACGCGTGTGGTCGCGCCGTCGCTGTCTCGCTCGATCAGCGTGTAGAGGTCGTCTTGCGCTCCGAGGACGTCGGCCATCCGGCGGTCGCTTTCGAGTAGGCCGACGCCGCGGATTCCCCAGTCGCCTCCATCGGCCGCGACCTCGTCGGTGTAGCGCGCCATGTGGGCGCGGTGAAATCCGCCGACACCGAGATGAAGTATGCGCGGCCTGAGCGCTTGACGGTCGTAGTGTGGGGTCGGCACGCCGAGCCC
>Ga0193729_1000019_pt1 | contig 77665 bp, 79 predicted proteins | sample U1c2metaG_FD_143036 | JGI IMG/M metagenome (GOLD analysis project Ga0193729, IMG submission 143036) | Soil microbial communities from a riparian zone of the East river system, Colorado, United States - U1c2 | ecosystem: Environmental > Terrestrial > Soil > Riparian zone | place: USA: East River...
CCACGAGCCCGGCCGCGAAGCACAGCCCGCGCCACGGCACGACGCGCGGCCGAGATGCCGTCCCCACCGCCCGAAGGCTCGGCCGCCGCGAGCCGCGCCAGTACCAGACCGCAGAGACGACAACTGTTCCCAGCACCCACGGTGCGCGGAGAAGATCCATGCGCTACGTCCCGGCTGCGAGACGCTGGACGTCGTGCGTGACCGAGTCGGCCGAGAACGGGAACAGGTAGCCGGCCCGCAGGTCGCCGCTCGGATCGATCACGTAGAGCGCTGCGCTATGGAGGATGTCGCCTGGCGTCCGCTTGACGCCGATGTTGTAAGCACGCCAGACGGGCGCGAGCGCAGCCCTGTTGCCGAGCAGCCAGCGCCAGCTGTCCGACCAGCCGGCGCGCGCGGCGAACCTGCGCGCACTTCCGGGTGTGTCCGCCCAGGGATCGACGCTGACGACGAGCGCGACCGCACCCGTCCCCTTCATGCGCCGGAACACGTCGCCGAGCACGTGACCTTCGATCGGGCATTCGCGCACGCACTTCGAGTCGAGGAACGTCACCAAGACGACACGGCCGCGGAGCGACTTGAGCGAAATCGTGGCTCCACTCTGGTCGCGCAGGGCCAGCCCAGGTGCCTGCTTCGCTCCGGCTGCCCAGGTGATCTGGGCCCGCAACGGACTCGGCTGAGCCGCGGACCCCTGCGAACGGTGAACGAGCGCGGCGGCTACGCCGACGGCGATGCCGATCGTCGCTGCGAAAACGGCCAGGCGGAGCTGCAGCGGAAGGCGCCGCGGCATTGGCCCTCAGCTATCGCCCCTGCCACGCAGCCTTCGCCGCTGTGAGAGCGCCCAGAGCGCAATCACGACGACGAGCAGTGACAGCGGGACGACGAGGGTCAGGACTGCTCCGGACGAGACGTGACTCATCGGGTCTCCTTCGTCGAAAGGACATCAAAGTGCGACATCGAGCGCCATTGCAATGAAGACGAGGGCGAGGTAGAGGAGGGAGTAGTGGAAGAGGAAGGCCGCGCGCCTGGGCGTGGCGTCGCGCCGCAGGCGAACCGCGAGCCACAGGAACACGGCGCCAAGGCCGAGCGCAGCTACGAGATAGCCGGTGCCGACGGTGCCACCCAGGAACGGGACGGCGGTGGCCACTACTAGAACGATCGAGTAGAGGACGATCTGGCCTGTGGTCGCACGGACGCCGCGAACGACGGGCAGCATCGGGATCCGAGCCGCCGCGTAGTGGTCGCGGAGCAGCAAGGCCAGGGCCCAGAAATGAGGAGGAGTCCACAGGAACACGATCAGAAACAGCGCTAGTGCCGGCAGGGTCAGGTTCCCGGTCGCCGCTGCCCAGCCGACCAGGGGAGGCACCGCCCCGGCAGCCCCGCCGATGACGATGTTCTGTGGCGTCGACCGCTTCAGCCAGCGTGTGTACACGAGCACGTAGAACAGGTTGCCGGCCAACGCCAGCGTTGCGGTGAGGACGTTCACCGCCGACGCAAGCAGCACGAACGAGAACGCGGATAGCGCAAGCCCGAACTCGAGCGCGCTAGACGTCGGCATCCTCTCTGCCGCCAGCGGTCGCGCTTGCGTCCGGTTGCCCATCAGCCGGTCGATGTCCCGGTCGAGGACGTTGTTCAGCGCCGAGGCGCCTCCACACGCGAGCGCAAGTCCCAGCATCGTGACGCCGATCAGCGACAGTGGCGGGACGCCGCGTGCGCCGACGAACATGCCGCAGAGACCGGTCACGAGCAGGAGTGACATGATCCGCGGCTTCGTCAAGATGACGTAGTCGCGCCACGCTGCCCGCGGAGCTGCGTCGTGTCGGAACGTCGCCGCAGTCGCGACGAGCGCCGCGGCGAAGGCTGCGGCCGCGGCGACCGTGTGAACGACGTCCGATGTGAGCAGCGCGGCCGTTGCGAAGAGCACGAGGGCCGCAGCCGCAGGTGGAAGCAGACGCCGATGCGCGAACCACCCCGCCAGCACGAGCGCCACCAGCGGAGGCAGCGCCAGCGCTGCGAGGAGCCGGTGAGCCGCACTGGGCCCTGCAGCCCCGCTGATCACGGCGAGCAGGGTCGCCCCTGCTCCCGCAAGCGCGGTCAACCGAAGCCAGGGCCCCGGAGCCGTGCCGCTCAGCTCACTTGACGATGTAGAGAAGGATGAACGCGGCAATCTCGATTCCTGCCAGGACGAGCAAGACGAACCCGACGCCGTCGACCGCCGCCGCGCGAACCACCGGCAGGCTGCCTGTGCGCGTGACGTCGCCGATCACCGTCACCAGCCAGTAGCACGTGCCGAGCAGGAAGACAGTGAAGAGGCCGCTCCAGCCCACGAACACGCTCGCGTAAGCGGCGTCGGTCGGGCCGAAGCCGAGTGACGAGAACTGCGCGCACTGCAACCCGATCGCAGCGAGGGCGAGAAAGAGCGCGGCCCACGTGGTCACGCGCCACATCTCCGGGGCGACCAGAACCGCGCCGCGGGCGATCGCCGCGCTCCCGAGCACGCAGATCAAGATGGCGACGCCGAACGCCATGGAAGGACTCGGATGGTGGTGTGGCCACCCTCGCCAGAGCCCATTGGTGTTGAGGGCGCGGAGATACAGGAACGCGAAGAAGAACGCGAGGAAGAAGAACGACTGCGAGGCCGCCCAGATGCGAGAACCGACGCGGATGTTGCGCGCGAGCACGTCGGGCTGCTCCACGGCGTCCACGGTTGAGGCAGACATGGTCGTATCCACGATTCAGCGCCCCGCCGCGGGGAGGGCGCCCGGCGCAAAGTCCGCGACCGGCGGCGCATTGGGGACGCCGTACTCGTACGGACCGCTCGTGATCACGGGTATCCGGTCGAAGTTCTCGATCGGCACCGGCGTCGGCACCTGCCACTCGAGCCCGCGCGACGCCCACGGGTTCTCGGCTGCAGGCTGGCGAACGAAGACGAGCGACCAGATCAGGTTGGCGATGAAGATGAGCATCGACAGACCGATGACGTATGCCGAGGCGGAGACGAAGATGTTCAGCGTCTGTAGAGAAGGGGCGTACGTCGAGACACGGCGTGGCATGTCGAGGAAGCCGGCCGCGAACAGCGGGAAGAACGTCAGGTTGAAGAAGACGAAGAAGAGCCAGAAGTGGATCTTGCCCAGCGTCTCGTTGAGCTCGAAGCCGAGCATCTTCGGGAGCCAGTAGTAGACGGCGCCGAAGAACGCGAAGACGAGCCCGCCCACGATCGTGTAGTGAAAGTGCGCCATCACGAAGTAGCTGCCGTGGGTCGTCACGTCGCTGGGGACGTCCGAGAGGAAGACGCCAGACAGCCCTCCGATCAGGAAGTTGAAGAAGAACGCCAGCGCGAACAGCATCGGCACGGTGAAGCGAATACGGGCGCGCCAGAGCGTCCCGATTGCGTTGAGGAAGATGAAGCCGGTCGGGATCGAGATCAGCTCCGTCGTGAGCATGTAGAAGGGCCGGAGGCCGGCGTTCATGCCGCTAACGAACAGGTGATGTTGCCAAACCATGAAGCTGAGCAGCGTGACGCCGAGCATCCCGGCAACGGCGAGCCGGTAGCCCCACAGCGGCTTGCGAGCGAAGACCGGCAGCATCTCGAGCACGATCCCGAACCCCGGCAGGGCGAGGATGTACACCTCCGGATGGCCGAAGAACCAGAAGAGGTTCTCGTACAGGTACTGGCTGCCGCCGACGCTCGCGACGAAGAAGGACGTGTTCGCGGCCCGGTCCATCAGCACCATCAGCATCGCCGCGACGAGCACCGGCGCGGCAAGCGCCTGCAGGATCGAGGTCGCCAGAACCGACCACACGAAGATCGGCAGGCGCGTCCAGCTCATTCCCGGCGCGCGCATGGTGAGGATCGTCGCCATGAGATTGATGCCGACCAGCGTCAGTGAGATCGCGATCAAGATGAACGACATGACGTAGGCGTCCATCCCGGCGCGCCCCTCGTCCGCCAACGGCGCGTACCCCGTCCACCCGGTCGCGATCCCGCCGAACGCGATCGCCGACAAGAGGATGAGGCCGGCGGCGGGCACCAGCCAGAATGTCAAGGCCTCGATGCGCGGGAATGCCATCCGCCGCGCACCGATCATGATCGGGACGAAGTAATTGCCGAACGGCCCCAGGATGAAGGCCGACGTCATCATGATCATCATCGTTCCGTGCAAGCTGACGAGGGTCAGGTACTGGCTGGCCGGCCACGCCTGCTCCACCGGTCGCAGCAGCTCGGTCCGCATCAGCATCGCGTTCAGGCCACCGATGAAGAAGAAGATGCCGACGCCGAAGAGGTACTGGATGCCGACGACCTTGTGGTCGGTGCAAAGCCGGAAGTAGCGCGTCCAGCTCCCGGTCTCGTGGTGACGCAAGGTCGGGGGCCGGCCGAGAAGCCGGCCGATCGGGTAATTGGCGAAGCCGAGCCCAACGAGCCAACCGATGACGCCGAAGAGGTAGCCCATGTAGATGCCGACGTCGTTCTGGTCCGTCCCCTGCAGGTAGGGATGGCCAACCGCCACTTGTCCGCCGATCCACGCCCCTAGGAACCAGCCGCCGATTCCGAGCACGAGGCCCGTCAACATGTTGAAGCCGATCAGGCGCCGCCAGACCGGTGGCTGGGCTGCGATCGGTGTCGCGCTCACGCGGTTACCTCCTCACCTAGCCCGCCCGCCTGAGCGGTGCCGGGTAATAGACGCGGCTGTACTTGGGCAGGTACTTCACGATCGACGCGTTCTTCTTCTGTGCGGCGGCAATCCACGACTGGAACGCCGACGATGCGAGGACGCGGCCCTTCTTCGACATGTGGCCGTGCCAGAGGCCACAAAGCTCTGCGCAGCGGATCTGGAAGAAGCCGGTGTGACGCGTGTGGACGTACGCGATGTTGTCGACTCCGGCCACAGCGTCTGCCTTGACTCCGAGCTGGTACGCCCAGAACGAGTGCGTGACGTCGATCGAAGTGACGTGGAACGCCACGAGTGTGTTGTCCGGGATGGCGAGGTCGCGCGTCTCGATGCCGCCGTATGTCGGATAACGGAAGGTCCACTCCCATTGCTGGCCGATCACCTGCACCGGGAGGGCGTTTTGCCACCCCGGCGGCTTCGCAGCCGGGTCGGGGCCCTGGCCGCCGCCCGCGCCGTGGGCACCCGCGAGCAACGTGTAGCTCCCCCACACGGCGAGGGCGAGCACGATCGTGCTGGTCAGCACGATCCACAGCAGTTGTGCTCCGGCGTGCCCTTTGATCGGCGGGCCGTCGACGATCCCATCGCTTGTCTCCCGGAAGAAGACGAACGAGTAGATGAAATAGGTGAGGACTAGCAGCGCGATCGGGAACAACAGCGCGGTCATCACGATGTTCGCGTTGCGCTGATCCCCGGACTCCACGGTCATGTGCGGCGGGGGGAGGTGCGGACCGAGCACCCACACGATCAGCGGCACGGAAATCGCGGTCAGAACGAGCCAGATCGCAAGGATCCGGATCCCGTGCCTGGGGATGCGTTCGCCGGCGATCGTCGTCATTGGACCATGAGGTAGCCGTCCATCCAGCCGATGCTCTGCATGGGCCCGCCGAAGCCGAGTGGGAAGCCGAAGGCGCAGGGGACGAAGCACTGCCAGCGGAGCTTGCCCGGCTTGCCCGTCATGAACGAGAAATTCACGGTCGTGTGCGCTTGCGCGAGGGTGCAGGGAGCGACGCTGCACTGGTTCTTGGCATTGTCACCGACGCCCTTGAGCGGGACGGACACTCCGAGATCGGGAATCGCGAACGTGTGCGACGCGAGATTCGGGTCGAGCACGTTCAACGTCTTGCCGTCGACGTTGATCGTCCCGCCGATCGTTCCGCGCGGCTGGCCCCAGAAGGGATTGCGCAAGCCTGTCGCGGTGTCGAACTGGTAGATGGTGACGTCCACCCTCGAGTACGCGGGCACACGGAGGACCGTGCTGTGGACCCATTTGCCGTGCGGGTCGCGGGCCAGGTACGAGACCCAATCGGGGTGAGGCGGGTTGCCGTAGGAGGCGACGGTCTGCAGCGTGAGGTGCACCCGCGGCTTCGATCCCGTTGCGGCGACGACCGGAGGCGCGACCATCAGGTACGAGACGATGTAGTAGACGATCAGCGCCGTGCCGAAGGCGACACCGGTAGCGACGGCCAGGGCGCGCGCCCCCCGGTTCACAGGACGCTCCGCTGAAGTGCGCAAAGCAGCCCGAGTCGACCGTCGTCCCGTTCGTCGACGCTCAAGCCCTCTGCCCCGAGGCCACATGCGCTGAAGGCCCGGATGCGGGGTTCATCCTCAATCAGCAGGATCCACATCAGCCGGTGGACGACCCTACAAAACCGTCTTTTAAGTTCCGGTTGAGCTGGTGTTGAGTTCTTGTTAAGGCGCGTAGCTTCGGAGCAAGAGGACGGCGTTGTGACCGCCGAAGCCGAAGCTGTTGCTGAGCGCGACGTCGAGCTGCGCTGGGCGCGCCGTGTTCGGAACGTAGTCGAGGTCGCAGCTCGGGTCCTGGTCCTCGTAGTTGATCGTCGGTGGCACGACGTTGTCCCGGAGAGCGAGAACCGTCACCGCTGCCTCGACTGCTCCGGCAGCGCCTAGGCAGTGACCGACGGCGCCCTTGATCGACGAGATCGGGGTCGACCGCGCCTTCTCCTCACCGAGAGCAGCCTTGATGGCGACCGTTTCGGTCGTGTCGCCCAGCTCGGTGGAGCTCGCGTGGGCGTTGACGTAGTCGACGTCCTCGGGTGCGACGCCGGCATCTCGGAGCGCGGAGTGCATGGCCCGCGCCTGTCCGGTTCCCTTCGGGTCTGGCTCGGTCATATGGAAGGCGTCGGAGCTGACGCCGTAACCGCCTACCTCCGCGTACACTCTCGCGCCCCGGGCGCGGGCGTGCTCCAACTCCTCGAGCACGAGCACCGCAGCACCCTCTCCCATCACGAAGCCGTCCCTGCCGGCATCGAACGGCCGGCTCGCACTGGCGGGCTCGTCGTTGCGACGCGACAGTGCGCGCATCGCGGCGAAGCCGGCCATCGCCAGCGGCGTGATGCCGGCCTCGCTGCCGCCGCACAGCATCACCTCGGCGCGGCCGAGCCTGATCGCGTCATACCCGCCGCCGACCGCCATCGCCGAGGCGGCACACGCCGTGCACGGCGACCCGAGCGGGCCCCGCAACCCGAGCTCGATCGAGATCAAACCCGCCCCCATGTTCGGCATGAACGCGGTGACCAGCGTTGGATGAATCCGTCCGGCCTCGTCGAGCTCACGACAGACTTCGGCCAGACTCCAGACCCCACCCTGAGCGGTCGCCATCATCGCGCCCACGCGGTCCGGCTCACTCCCGATGTCGAGCTCGGCATCCGCCTCGGCCATGCGGGCTGCGGCAACCGCAAACTGGGCAAATCGATCGAGCCGACGCACCGTCCGCCGCTCGAGCCAATCCTCGGGCTCGAACGCCTCAGCTTCGCAAGCGATACGAACTGGGTGCGTCTCCGAGGGGAAGGCCGTTATCACCGAGCCGGCGCTCTCGCCGGCGAGCAGCCGACTCCACGTCGTCTCGATGTCGACGCCGAGCGGCGTCACAGCGCCCAGGCCGGTCACGACAACACGTCGCTCCGGGAAACTCACAACCTCACCACGATCACCGTCGGGCGACAACGCACGGGCAGACGCGTCTATGTCTAGGCCCGCGTCAGCTTCATGGCTTGCTTCTGCGCTGGAATCCTGACAACTCGCCAGGCGAGCCCGCAGCGTTCGAGCGTCCAGATGACCCAGCCCCCCGGGTCGATCTCGAGACCACGGAGACCGTGGAACGCAGAGGACGGAAAGGCATGGTGGTTGTTATGCCAGGACTCGCCGAAGGAAAGCCACGAGAGCCACCAGACGTTGCGCGACTCATCAGGCGACGAGAATCGCCTCCGTCCCCAGTAGTGGCAGATCGAGTTGATCGACCAGGTGACATGGTGAAGTAGAAGAATCCGAACTGCGCCGCCCCAGACGAGGCCGGCGAAGAAGCCGTAGCGTCCGCCGATCCACAACCAACCGACCAGCCCTGGGATCGCAAGGGAAAGCAGGACGATCGGCACGAACAACCCGGCGATCACCTTGAGGCCCTTGTCTTCGACCAGGTCCTTGGCATAGCGGCCTCGCTCCGCGCTGGCGTCGTCGTCGAACAGCCAACCCGTGTGGGCGTGCCAGAGGCCCTTGATCGCCTCGACGATCCCCTCGCCGTAGCCCGCGTGCGGGCTGTGCGGATCGCCGTTCTGATCGGAGAACTGATGATGCTTGCGGTGATTCGCCACCCAGGTGACGACGTTGCCCTCGACGGCGCACTGACCCATGACGGCGAACGCGTAGCGCACCCAACGGTACGTCTGAAACGACCGGTGCGTGAACAGCCTGTGATACCCGACCGTGATGCCTACGCCCGCGAGGACGTAGCCCACGAGCAGGATCGCCAACTCGCGCGGGCCAACCATCCGGTTCCAAAGCAGGGCAATCGCGACGACCAGACCCACCAGCGGCAGCACGGTCCCGGCCAGATTGGCCAACTTACGGGCACGACTCATGCCGGTGCCTATCCCATGCCCACGCCCAGCGTCGGTCGCGGTTTCAGCGATCACCGCGCACACGGTAGCGGGTCGGCCTCACATGGTGATGACGATTTTCCCTCTGGCGTGCCCTTCTCCGAGGTACGCGAGAGCCTCGGAGGTCTCGCTCAGCGCGTAGCGCTTGTCGACGACCGCCTTCACCTTTCCCGTTTCGAGCAGCCCTCCCAGGTACACGAGGTCCTCTTTCGTGATCCTGGCCACGTAGGACTTCACCCTCTGGCTACGACCTTTTGAGGCGAGGTGCATTGCGGCGATGTGGGGTAGAGGCCCGAAGCCCCGATACGTCATCCGTCCTCCGACCAACATGACCTTGGCTTCGGGTGTCAGGACGCGCCTGCATTCGGAGAACGAGCGGCTCCCCGCGATGTCCAGCATCAGGTCGTAACGGTCGCTGAGCTTGGTGAAGTCCTCCCGCGTGTAGTCGACGACGCGGTCCGCCCCGAGCGACCGGGCCAGCTCGACGTTCCCGGTGCTGCAGACGCCGGTCACGTCCGCTCCGAACGACTTCGCGAGCTGGACGGCGAACGTGCCGACACCTCCGGACGCGCCGTTGATCAGTACCTTCTGCCCCGGCTGTACGCGCCCGTGGTCTCGCAGAGCCTGGAGGGCGGTGATCGCCGCGACCGGCACGGCCGCGGCTTCCTCGAAGGACACGTTGGCCGGCTTCGGCGCCAGTCGAACCTCGCGGGCAGGCGCGTACTCGGCCCAGGAGCCGCCGGACGTGCCGAAGACCTCGTCACCCGGCTGACAGTCCTTGACGTCTTTGCCGACGACCTCGACCGTCCCCGACAGATCGGCTCCTAGGAGCTTGCGGTTGGGCTTCAGCAGCCCGCTCGACGGCCGGGAGAAGAAGGGGCCCGTCACGCCGTACCACTCGGCTGGATTCACTGACGAGGCGTGCACTCGTACCAGCACCTGATGGTCCTCGATGACCGGCATGTCGACCTCACGGAGCTCGAGCACCTCCGGCCGGCCGTACCGCTCGTGGACGATCGCTTTCATGTCGTGAGTCTCCTAACGGGGTTGTGGCCGGTTCGACATACGGTGTAAACGTACGGTGTACGCTAACATACGACGTAAGCTTGTCAAGCATGGCCAGGCGAAGGAACACGAGCGTGGCGCGGCGCACCCCCCTTAGCAGGGATCGCGTGCTCCGGGCCGCCGTCGCCCTTGCGGACGAAGGCGGGATCAAGGCACTCAGCATGCGCAAGCTCGCCCAGGAGCTCGGGGTCGAAGCAATGTCGCTCTACAACCACGTCGCGAACAAGGACGACATCCTCGACGGCATCGTCGATGTCGTCGCAAGTGAGATCGAGCTGCCTGCGGACGGTGCTGATTGGAAGACAGCCCTGCGCCAAACCGCCGTCTCGGCCCACGATGCTCTGTTGCGTCACCGGTGGGCCGCCGACCTTTGGATGAGTCGGGGGGGTATGAGTCAGCCGCACTTTCGATACGGCGACACCCTGCTGCGAGCCCTTCGCGAGGGCGGCTTCTCGAAGCAGCTCACGTATCACGCGTTTCACATCCTCGAGAGCCACGTCGTGGGCTTCACGCTTCACCGGCAGAGCTTCACGTTCGACTCGAAAGACCTCGGCGAGCTTGCGGCCCGGTTCCTGCGCGAGTTCCCCGCCGACGACTACCCGGACCTCGCGGAGCACATCAAGCAGCACACGGAGCCCAGCTATCAACGTCCGGGCACGTTCGATTTCGGACTCGAGCTCATCATCGAAGGCCTCGAGCGGCTCCGAGCCGCGGCCTGACTCTCAGGCTCCTTTGGTGAGGTACCCCTCCGGCAGGAGCCCGGCGTATTCGGTGTGCCGCTCGATGTAGCGCGCGATGAACGGGCACAGCGGCACGACGTCGAGGCCCTGGCGGGCCGCGTCGTCCAACGCAGCTGCCGCGAGCCGGCTGCCGAAGCCACGCCCTTCCAACGCCTCGTCGACCTCGGTGTGGGTGAAGGCGATTCGGCCGTCCCGACGCCGGTACGCGGCAAGGCCGATTACGCGCTCCGCGAGTCGCAGCTCGTAACGGCTCGCGTCGGGCACGTCGACCACCTCGGCCTCCGCCGGGTCGCCGGTGACATGGTCGCGCTCCTCTGTCGGGCGGAAATACTCGACGAGCTGCCCCGGCGCATCGGACTCGCGTGCGTCGCGATGGTCGACGAACCGGCGGCGGTGCTCCGCGTCGAACTGCCAGGAATCGAGCTCGCGCAGGTGCACGAAGATCTCCCGGGTGCCACGGTAGAGAACGCCGTCCTCGGCCTGCAGGACGGGGATCTGGTCGGTACCCGCGAGGGCCTGCAGCTCGCGACGCTCCTCCGGCCACGGCTCGACCTGGCGCGCGACGAAATCGACCCCGAGCTCAGTCAGCACCTCACGGACCGCGGACGAGAAAGGACACCACTCCGCCTGGTAGAGCGTCAGCATCTCTCAGCCCTCGAAGCCGACCGTCTTGTGCGTACCGTCGCAGAACGGCTTGTTGCCCGAGCGGCCGCAGCGGCAGAGCGCCGCCTTCTCACCCTCGTAGAGGAGCGTGCCATCGGCAGCGACGATCCGTACACCGCCGGACACGAGCAGCGGCCCGTTTGTAGACGCGCGAAGCTCGAGCGGCTTTTCTCGTTTCGGTAGCGCAGCCCCGACGCGGCGCGACCGCAGCGCACCGGAGGGACAGCGGGCAACAGCTGCTTCGACTTCGTCGGCCGAAGCCGCGTCGACCAGCACCCAGGGACGCCGGTCGGGATCGAACACCTGCGGCAGTGCGCGGACGCAGTTGTGCGAGTGGTAGCAGAGACGCGAATCCCACTCGACCACGATCTCGTCGGTCGCGTATTCCTTCACGTGTTCTTCGCCCGCGCTCATCGTGCCGTACCGGTCACGTTAGCCGGATGCGGTGGGGCTACGAGATCGGGGAGACTGAGGACATCTCAAACGGGGAGGCGCGATGGAGGATCCTCAGATTCATACCCAGATCGAGCAGCTCGTCGCCGAGGAGCACGAGCTGTGGGAACGCGAGTCTGCCGGCACCGCCGGTGCATCCGACCGGGAGCGCTTGGCCAGTGTTCAGGTCTCGCTCGACCAGTGCTGGGACCTCCTGCGTCAGCGACGCGCGCTGCGTGAAGCAGGACGCGATCCAGGCGGCGCCGACGTCAGGCGCCCCGAGGTCGTCGAGGGCTACGAGCAGTAGCTAATCGAGCGCCTTGTCAGCGGCCAGCGACCATCCTGGCCCGCCCTCGATCCGGATTTTCAACGGGATCGGAATTCGGTTATCCTGGCGCCGCCAAACTCCGCCGCCGAGACCTCGCGGCTCGTTCAGAGGGGGTCCGAATGAGTGTTGAGGAGTTCCACGGCCGAAGCCCGGCAGGCGAGCAGGGGCCGCTCTTTCGTTTCCGGTGTAGCGGGTGCTTGTACTGCCCGAGTCGCAGGTCGGCGCCGGAGCGCTGCCCGATGTGCGGCGGGTCGAGCTGGGAGCACGACAGCTGGCGTCCCTTCTCGAGCCTCGTAGCCGACCTTTCGCCGCGCCGGGAGGACTCTCCGACCGTCAGGCACTAGCAGAGAAGCGTGCGAAAGAGCCTCGCCTCGACTCGACCCCTGTGGAACGTAAGTCACACTCTCGTAACTATGTCCGACACCGGGCCGTGGCGAGAAGTGACGAGGGGGACAACGGCTCCGCTCCAACGATCCCGGCACATGCGCGACTCTTTGGTGACGCGCGCGGCACGGTGTCCGACACCGGGACGTTGCCGTTGAGGCCCCGTCTTGGCGGAGCAGGGTTAGTCGTCGGCCAAGACCTGCGCCAGCGCGTTCGAGGCCTGGCGGATCATGCTGGGGTTGGTGTCCCAGTAGTACGGCAACGCCACCACCGCCTGGAAGAGCGCCCAGCCGCGGCCACGTAGCCACGACTCATCGTCGGCCTGGAGCTCGGCTCGATAGCGCGCGCGACTGTCACCTGCGAAGACGTTCCACGCCGGCTGCAGGTCACAAGCAGGATCGCCGACATTCAGGCAACCGAAGTCGATGACCGCCGACAGGCGGCCGTCGACGACGAGCAGGTTGCCCGGCAGCAGGTCGCCGTGCACCCAGACCTCTTCGCTGTCCCATTCCGACGCATTGAGCGACTCCTCCCATGAGCGCCGCGCCGCGCTGCCGTCGATCCGGTCGCCGAGCTCCGCGATCGACCGACGGACCACCTCGTCCAGGTCCGCAAGCGGTCCGCCGCGAGCACCACGGGGACGTGGGTCGGCATCCGCCGTGTCGACCCGGCGCAGCGCTCTCACGAATGCGGCGAGATCGACGGCCGCCTGATCCAGATCGTCGATCGTGCCGTTCGCGTTCTCGCCGGACAACCACTCGTAGATGGACCAGTCGAAGGGATAGCCCTCGGCCGGCTGCCCCATCGCCAGCTGCACGGGCACCGCGAGCGGGAGGTGCGGCGCGAGTCGAGGCAGCCACTTCGCCTCCTTCGCCGCCTGGTCCGTCGCCCACCCGATGCGCGGCAGCCGAACGGCGAGGTGACTACCGAGGCGATAGATGTCGTGATCGGTCCCGTACGACACGACCGGCTCGATCGCTAGGTCGGCCCACTGCGGAAACTGCCCTGCGAGCAAGCGACGCATGAGCGCCACGTCGGTGTCGATCTCGTCGGCGTGCATCTTGGGCGCGGCCATCGCCTCATCATTACGGGATTGCATATCTTGGCGACCGTATGGAACAGGCGAGAGTCGACAAGTGGCTCTGGGCCGCGCGCTTCTTCAAGACTCGCAGTGCGGCAACGAAGGCCGTGCTCGGCGGCCGCGCTCACGTCAACGGCGTCCGTGTGAAGCCGTCGCACGAGGTCCACGCGGGAGACAGCGTCGACGTGACGACGCGCTCGGAGAAGCGCACCGTTGACGTCGTCGGGATCGCAGACAGGCGCGGCTCGGCCGCAGCGGCAGCGGCTCTCTACGTCGAGACGCCGGAGTCGATCAGTGCTCGGGAGGAGGCTGCGATCCAGCGCCGCCTCGCGGCTCCGCCGGGCCTGGCCTACGGCGGACGTCCGACCAAGCTTGACCGACGGCGTCTGGAAGCATTGCGTCGAGGTCGCCGCGACAAGCGTTCGTCGTAGTCTCTGCTTGGACCCGACGACACCCGGAAGGAGACAGGATGGGTTTCGAGCAATACCACGAGCCGGCAGGCGAACTCAGCGCGGAAGTCCGGACGTTCGCCCGGATGATCGCTTCCCTCACCGAAGAGGCCGAGGCGATCGGCTGGTACGAACAGCGCATCGCGCTCGAGCCGGATGCACAGGCAAAGGCGATCATGGAGAACGCTCAGGGTGAGGAGTTCAAGCACTTCGGCATGGACCTCGAGTTCCTGCTTCGCCGCACTCCGAAGTGGCGGATCGCGCTGCAGACGATCCTCTTCACCGAAGGTGACATCGTCGAGAAAGGCGAGAAGGCAGAGGATCTGGAGAACACTTAGTCGTCTGGAAGGCTGTGCGCGTCGAGCCAGGCCTTCGCGATGCGCTTCTGCGCGCGCGTCAGCCACGCCTCCACCACCACGTCCTCGAGCTCGTCTCGTTCGAGGCGGGCGAGATCCGGGATGCGCATGAGCACGGCTGCGTAGCCGTCGAAATGCGGCGTCGTGAAGAAGATCCCGCGCTCGTCGCCGAGCATGAGCTCCTTCACGCCGAGATCGGCGACGCGGAACATCAGAACGTCGTCGAGCCGTTCGCCCGTCTTCGCATCGATCGCATCTCGACGGCGGCCTCGATGGCAGCAGAAGAGCTTGCCGTGTACGAGATAGGACGGCCGGCCCTCGTCGGACAACTCCTTCGTCGTCTGCGGTAGTGCGAGCGCGAGCTCGTCGAGGTCGATCATCGTGGCCACGATTAGCCGGGGCGCTGCTATGTCCCTGAGAGTCCGCGCCGTACCTCCGGCCTCAGCGGTGCCGGCCGGCCCTCGGCGTCGACGTGGACGGCGGTATGCCGACCGCGGATGCACACCTCCCCGTCAGGCCGGCGGATCTCCCAGCCGTAGGTGATCGAGCTCGTGCCGACGTGCTCCGTGGCGAGCTCGACCTCGAACTCGTCTTCGAAGCGGAGGACTGCGAAGTACTCGGCTTCGACCGCGCGTCGCGGATAGTCGGCCCACCCGACCAGCAGTCCGAGCGAACGGATCAGCGCCGTCTCTGCCGCCTCCGCCCAGCGAAACGCGGCAGTGAAGTGGATACGGCCGCCGGCGTCCGTGTCGATCCACGCGACGCGCGACTGCATGACGTGGCGGGGTGCAGCCATCGTCAGAGCACGAGCTCGGCAGCCGTCTCGGCGAGGAGGGGAACGCCTGTCTCGAACCGCCTTGCACCACCGTCGTCACTAGTCAGCTCGCCGCGCACATAGCGCCCGTAGATGGCCTCGCAGAAGACGGCCGCCTTCCAGAGCGCGAGGGCCTCGAACCACGCCAGCGGTTCCACGTGGCGGCCGCTCGAACGCATATAGCGCTCGACCAGCTCGTTTCGCGTGGGGAACCCGTCAGACGCGGTGACCGGTGAGGTTCCGAGCGGATTCGCGCGGCCTCCGGGCTCGGTGTAGGTCGCCACCAGATAGCCGACATCGGCGCGCGGGTCGCCGATCGCGCCCATCTCCCAGTCGAGAACAGCTGCGATGCGCTCCGGCCGCTCGCGCGTGACGATCATGTTGCCGAGACGGTAATCGCCGTGGACGACGCTTGGCGGAAATTGGTCGGGGACGTTCGCACTGAGCCAGTTCCCGACCTTTACGACCGTTGGCAGGTCGCGCGTCTGGTTCAGCTCCCACAGCTGCGAGAACCGACGGACCTGCCGCTCGTTGTAGTTGCCCGGTCGCAGGAATGCGGCCAAGCCGGGCATGCTCGCGTCCGCAGCGTGGATCTCGACGAGCGTGTCGACGAGATCGTCCGCCAGCCGGCGTCGCGCGCTGGAATCGTGATCGAGCGGCGGCGGCAGCTCCGTCGTGATCACATCTCCGTCGATGTAGTCCGTGACGTAAAACGGAACGCCTAACAAGGACTCGTCCTCGCACACGGCACGAATGTTCGGGACCCGGATCCCCAGCGGTGCGAGTACGAGCTGCAGCCTCGACTCGCGCACGACGTCGTGGGCGGAGGGCGGGAGCGGCGGCCGCGGCGGGCGCCGCAAGACGTAACGCGTTCCGTCTTCACGCTCGAGCAGGAAGGAGAAGTTGGAGCCGCCTCCTTCGCCGATCCTTCGGGCCTGCAGCGCACCCGAGCCCAGTCCGTGTACGTCGAGAAACGAGCGGACCGTCTCCAGGATCAGCAGCGGTGGTCGCGCTGCATCGTGCGCGTTCGTTCGTTGCGCGACGATGTCCACACGCGGATCCTGACACGTCGGAAGCCGAGTTACTCTTGTAGAAGTGAGGGCGGCCCCACCGGAGGAGTTGGAAATCAGCGCGCTGATCGACTGCCTGGCCGACGGTTGGGGTTTCGATGTCAAAGCTGTTCAGTACGCGGCCGTCGGGGGTGGCAGCTATCACTGGGTGGTAGAAGACCTCGACGGAAGGCGGGCCTTTGTCACCGCCGACGACCTGGACCGGAAGTCTTGGCTCGGGGATGACCGTGAGTCGGTGTTCGACGGTCTCGAAGGCGCGTTTGCCACCGCGGTCGCTCTGCGCGACGCAGGCCTCGAGTTCGTGGTCGCGCCGACCCCCACGAGTCGCGGCGAAACTGTTGTCCGAATCGGCCCGCGCCACACAGTCGCTCTGTTCCCGTTCGTGGACGGGCACCCCGGCACCTTCGGCCACTACGAGAGCGCCGAGCGCGCTGCTCTCGTCGAGATGCTCGCCGAGCTCCATCGAGCAACACCGGGGGTCGCCTCCGCGGCTCACGGCATCGATCTCGATCTGCCGGGCCGTGGCCGGCTCGAAGCTGCGCTCCGAGCGCTGGACCAGACGTGGACGGGCGGGCCGCTTGCCGAACCGGCACGTCAAACCCTCGCTCGACACTCGAGCTACCTGACCGAATTGCTCGCTCTGGGCGACCGGCTCTCGGTCGAGGTGGCGAGGAGCAGCACCAACTGGGTCGTCACCCACGGGGAACCGCATGGCGGCAACGTCATGCGTACCGATGAAAGCCATGTGCTCGTGGATTGGGACACGGTGGCGCTGGCACCGCCCGAGCGGGACCTCTGGATGCTCGTGGGCGAGAACGGTGAAGAGACGACCATCTATGCCGATGCGAACGGCCACGAGCTCGACGAAGTAGCCGTGAGCTTCTTTCGACTCAGGTGGGACCTCGACGACATCGTCGCCTTCACGGACGAGCTTCGATCACCGCATCAGCTCAGCAAAGACACGGAGAAGGCCCACGATGCCTTGACGTTCTACCTCGGGAGCAGAGATCGGTGGGCTGCGCTCCTCGAATAGGCGCAGGGCTATTCATCAGGCGCGAACGCATCGATCAATGCGGGCAGCTGGTCCGGTGTGGAGAACAGCGCGAGCACCGCTGTCGAAATGCCTGCGCGCGCGAATTCGCCCAGGCGTTCTCGCTGCGCCTCGACCGGTCCGAGCAGAAAGATGTCGCGGACAAGCGCCTCCGGCGCAAGCTCGAGTGCATGCTTGCGGTCGCCCGCGTCCCATGCTTCGACGACTGGATCGACGTCGTCGCCGAAGCCGAGCCAGCGGAAGAACTCGGTGTACACCGGCACCGTCGCGTAGGCGACGAAGATCCGCTTCGCGGCGGCCAGGGCGTCGTCCTCGGAGCCTTGGATGGAGAAGAACCGGCACGCGAGCTCCTTCTCTGGCGTTGCGAACGCGTCGACGACCTGCCCGGCACGGCCCAGCGGGAGGAAGTTCGTGAACGCTCCGTCGGCGATTCGGGCGGCGAGCCCGAGCATCCGGTCACGAAGGGCCGCCACGACGATCGGGACGGGCTGCTCCGGAGGAGAGACGAGCCTGAAGCCCCCGGTGCCCCGCTCGCCTGCCAGGACCCTGCGGAGATACTCGACCGTCTCTGCCATCTTCGCGAGCGGTCGGCGGAAGGGGATCCCGTTCCATTGCTCGACGATCACGTTCGACGAGGTGCCGAGGCCGAGCACGAAGCGGCCGTCGCTGATGTTCGCAAGCGCCGCCGCGCTCTGGGCGAGCACTGCCGGACCGCGTGTGTAGACGTTGACGATGCCGGTCACCAGTCGCAAGCGCGCGCTGTGCTCCGCCGCAACGACAAGGGGCGTGAAGCCGTCGAAGTCCGTCGACTCAGCCGACCAGAGACTGTCGTAACCTGCCTCGTCGATCCGGCGCACCAGCGGTCCGAGCTCGTGCAGAGGGACGCCGGTGAAGGGAATGGTCAGGGCGAGGCGGATGCGACAGTATCCCCCGATGTTCCCCCGCACCGCACTCGTGACGGGTGGCGCTTCCGGGATCGGCGCCGCAATCGTGGATCGCCTTCGCGGTGACGGCGCCGAGGTGCAGTCGCTCGATCTTGCTGGCGGGTTCGATGTCGCGGACGCGCACGCGTGGGAAGGCGTCGAGGCTGTTGAGCTCGCATGCTTGAACGCCGGTGTCGTCACCGGCGAGCACGACATGAGCCGACTGTCCGATGCCGCGTACCGGCGCATCATGGGAGCGAACCTCGACGGGGTCGTCTTCGGCGTCCGGCGGCTGGCGTCCGTCATGCAGCCTGGAAGCGTGATCGTCGCAACCGCGTCGCTGGCGGGACTGGTGCCGACGTTCGAGGATCCGATCTACACGTCGACCAAGCACGCGGTGATCGGTTTCGTCCGCAGCGTCGCACCGCAGCTCGAGGAGCGGGGGATACGCATCAATGCGGTCGCGCCGGGCTTCGTAGAGACGCCGCTGATCGACACGGCGCGGTTCGTCGCTGCAGGTTTTCCGCTGTTGCAGCCGGACGAGGTGGCGCACGCCGTGCTTACCGCGGCGCGCAGCGCGGAGACCGGCCAGGTCTGGGTCGTGCAACCGGGGCGCGAAGCACTTCAGTTCCGCTTCCCCCAACGTCCCGGGCCCGCGCGATGCCTCAGGCGCCGGCGTCGGCGCCCCGCCCCGCTAGTTAAAGCGCCAGCCCTCGCCGGACGCGAAGGCCTTCAGGATGCGCCGGCTGACGACCATCCGGTGGACCTCGTCAGGCCCGTCGTAGATGTGGGCGGCGCGGGCTTGCCCGTACATGACGGCGAGAGGCGAGCGGTCGGTCAATCCGAGCGCGCCGTGGACCTGGATCGCGCGGTCGATCACTCGCGACAGGACGTCTGCCGCGTAGAACTTGATCAAGGAGATCTCGACCCGCGGATCGCGTTCCTCGTCGATCTTGTGCGCGGCGTCGAGTGTCAGCAGCCGGCACGCCTGGATCTCCGCTGCCGAGTCCGCGATCCAGTTCTGCACGGTCTGCTTCTCGGCCAGTGGGCTGCCTGACACCTCTCGCTCGAGCGCGCGCTCACACATCAGGTCGAACGCCCGCTGCATCTGCCCGAGCCAGCGCATCACGTGGTGGATCCGTCCCGGTCCGAGCCGTTTCTGCGCGATGAGGAAACCGCTACCGCGCTCGCCGAGAAGATTCTCGGCCGGTACGCGTACGTCGCTGTACGTCACCTCGCAGTGGGTCGTCCAGCCGCGGCCGCGGTGCCCGAGCGTCGGCACGGGCTCGATGTGGACACCTGCTGCGTCGGCGGGAACGATGATCTGGCTCGCGCGCCGTCGCGGATCCGCATCGGGCTCGGTGACGGCCATCACGATCCCGAAAGCTGCGCCCTCCGCGCCGGAAGAGAACCACTTGTGGCCGTTGATCACCCAGACGTCGCCCTCGAGCGTCGCCGTCGTGCGTAGATCGGTCGGGTCGGATCCGGAAACCTCCGGTTCGGTCATCGAAAAGAAGGAACGGGCGTCACCGGCTACGAGCGGCTTCAGCCACCGGTCCCTCTGTTCCTCGCTGCCGAAGAGGTGGAGGATCTCGCCGTTTCCTGCATCGGGCGCCTGACAGTTGAAGACGTACTGCGCCCACAGCACGCGTCCGATCTCTTCGTTCAGATGCAAGTAGGCAAGGAAACCGAGCCCACTGCCGCCCGCGTCCGGGGGAAGGTGCGGCGCCCACAGTCCCTCGGCCTTCGCACGCGCGCGGAGATCGACGATCAGTTCCTGCGCCGAGTCGTCCTCGCGGTCGAGCGCGGCTTCGTTCGGATAGACGTGCTCGTCCATGAAGGCGCGATAGGCGGCGCGCAACTCCGCGAAGGCGGCGGTAGCTGGAGGATCCGCGATCGCCATGGAGCGAGACTAGTTGAGCCGCTCGACGACCATGGCCATGCCCTGGCCGCCGCCGACGCACATCGTCTCGACCCCGATCGTCCCGTCGAGCGTTCGCAGGTCGTTCAGCAGCGTGTTCATGATCCGTGCGCCCGTCATTCCGTACGGATGGCCGAGGGCGATCGCGCCTCCGTGCGGATTGAGCTTGTCGCTGAACGGGTCGATTCCGAGCTCGCGGCAGACGGGAAGCACCTGCGCCGCGAATGCCTCGTTCAGCTCGACGACCTCGACCTCGTCGATTGTCATCCCCGCCTGTCTCAGTGCCTTGCGCACCGCTTCGATGGGACCGACGCCCATGATCTCCGGCGCCACGCCGGCGACGGAGGAGGCGACGATCCGTGCGAGCGGTGTGATCCCGAGCTCTCGCGCGCGCGCGTCACTCATTACGACGACCGCAGCCGCGCCGTCGTTCAACGGGCAGGAATTGCCCGCCGTCACCTTTCCGCCCGGCTTGAACGCCGGCTCGAGCTGCGACAGCTTCTCGAGCGTCGAGTCCGGACGTGGCCCGTCGTCTTTTGCGACGCCGTCCCAGGGAGTGATCTCGCGGTCGAAGAACCCCGACTTCTGCGCGGCGACCGCTCGCTCCTGAGACTGCTGGGCGAAGCGGTCCATGTCCTCGCGGGAGACGTCCCATTGCTCGGCGACGTTCTCCGCCGTCAGGCCCATCGGGATGTAGACGTTCGCGATCGGCGCGTCGTCGCCGAACAGCTTCGGGTGCAGCTCCTCTGCGTCCTTCGGGTAGCCGTCGACCTGCGTGATCGACTCGACGCCTGCGGCGACGTAGGCGTCACCCTCGCCGGCGCGAATGGCGTGGAATGCCATGCGGATCGTCTGCAGGCTCGACGCGCAGAACCGGTTCACGGTCGTGCCGGGCACTGTCTCCGGGAGGTCGGCCAGCAGGGCGGCGCGCCGCCCGAGGTTCATCCCTTGCTTCTCCTGCGGGAAACCACACCCGACCATCACGTCGACGATCTCCTCGCGGTCGAGCTCGGGGACCTGCTTCAACGCAGAGTCGATCGCGAACGCCACGAGATCGTCGGGTCGTGCGTCGACGAGCGATCCCTTGCGGGCGCGTCCGATCGGGGTCCGCGTGGCAGCGACGATCACTGCTTCAGGCATCGGGCGCTCCGGCTGCCATGTAGACGACCTCGCCGACCACTGCGGGCTTCTGCTTGCCCTCGACCTCGATCTGGACGCCGACGTACCAGACCACGCTCGGCCCGCGCCGCTCGGTGCGCAAGAGCTTCCCGTGCAGGCGGACACGCGAGCCCGACGGCACGGGGCTCGTGAAGCGGATCTTCTCGGTCCCGTAGTTGACCCCCATGACGGCGTCGCTGACCGACACCACCTCGCCGAGCAGCATCGGCAGCATCGAGAGCGTCAGGTATCCGTGCGCGACGGTCGTGCCGAACGGGCCGTTCGCCGCCGCCTCGGGATCGACGTGGATCCACTGGTGGTCTCCGGTCGCTTCGGCGAAGAGGTTGATCTGCTCCTGCGTGATCTCGTGCCACTCACTCGTTCCGAGCTCGCGCTCACCGGAGTGCTCGAGCTCCTCGATCGTCAGTGTGGTCGTCATCTCGTCGTCATCACTCCCTCATCGATTGCCCACCCGCCTGGTGCATCGACGCGAGCATTCCGGGCGGCGCCGCCCCGTCCGGGAGGCGCTCGCGGAGCTCCTGTAGCAGGGCGTCGGGGTCCCAACGCGTCTCGCTTGCGAACAATTCCCCGGCTTCCCAGCCGCGGAGCATGTTGACGACGCTGCCGTAGACGAAGAACACCTGGCCGGTGATGTCCTGCGCCTCGTCCGCACAGAGCGCGACGACGATCGGCGAATTGTTGCCCGGGTCGGCCGGATCGAAGCCGTCTTCGGGCACTGGGATCTCTCCAAAGGCCGCCTCGGTCATGCGCGTGCGCGCGTTCGGAGCGATCGCGTTCACGGTGACGCCGTACCGCTGGAGCTCCTGCGCCGCGATCACCGTGAAGCCGACGATCCCGGCCTTCGCTGCGCCGTAGTTCAGCTGGCCGACGTTGCCGAACAGGCCGGACGGGCTCGACGTATTGATCACGCGCGCGAGTACCTCTTCGCCTGCTTTCGCGCGCTCACGCCAGTGCGCTGCGGCGTGTCGCGTCGGCGCGAAATGGCCCTTCAGATGAACTGCGATCACTGCGTCCCACTCCTGCTCTTCCATGTTGACGAGCATGCGGTCGCGCAGGATGCCCGCGTTGTTGACGAGGATGTCCAGGCGGCCGAACGCCGAGAGAGCGCGGTCGATCAGCCGCTTCGCACCAGCGAAGTCCGCGACGTTCTCGCCGTCCGCGACCGCCTCGACGCCGAGCGCTTCGATCTCTCGCACCACGTCGTGCGCCGGGCCCGTGTCTGCTCCCTCGCCTGCCAGAGACGCGCCGAGATCGTTGACGACGATCCTCGCGCCTGCCTGCGCGAGGGCGAGCGCGTGCTCGCGACCGATCCCGCGGCCCGCGCCGGTAACGACCGCCACCTTTCCGTCCAGGCTGGGCATCACGTGAAAGCGCTCTCGCCGGTGAGTGCCCGTCCAATGATGAGCTTCTGGATCTGGCTCGTCCCTTCGTACAGCGTGGTCACGCGCGCGTCACGAAGATACTTGCCGACCGGATACTCGTCCACGTAGCCGTAGCCGCCGTGGATCTGGACCGCCGCGTTCGCAGCGCGGACGGAGGCCTCGCTGGCGTAGTACTTCGCGACGGACGACTCGAGCGTGTGCCGTTCTCCCGCGTCGGCCAGGAGCGCGGCGCGCCAGGTCAGGAGTCGCGCCGCCTCGAGCTCGACCATCATGTCCGCCAGCAGCTCCTGCACGAGTTGGAACGACGAGATCGCCTTTCCGAACTGCCGCCGCTCCGCGCCGTATTTCACGCACGCGTCGAGGCAGCCTTGCACGATGCCGACGCAGCCTGCGGCGAGCGAGATGCGGCCGTTGTCGAGGGCCGACATCGCGACCTTGAAACCATCGCCCTCGCTGCCGAGGCGGCTCGCGTCAGGGACCCGGACGCGGTCGAGAAACAGTTCGGCGGTGTCTTGCGCGCGCAGCCCGAGCTTGCCTTTGATCGGAGTTGCCGAAAATCCCTCGTTGCCGGTCGGGACGAGGAAGCAGGTGAGACCGCGGGCACCTTCGCCGCCGCTGCGGGCGAACACGAGCGCGAGGCCGGCCCAGCTTCCGAGCGTGACGAAGAGCTTCGACCCGGAGAGCAGCCAGTCCCCGCCGTCACGTTCCGCGCTCGTTACGAGGCTCGCTGGATCGGATCCGGAGCCGGGCTCGGTGAGCGCGTAGCACCCGAGTGCTCTCCCCGATACGAGTTGCGGCAGCCATTCGCTCTTCTGCCCCTCGGTTCCCCACTTCGCGATCGTCTTCCCGACGAGGCCGAGGTTCACCGAGACGATTCCGCGGACCGACGAGTCTGCACGCCCGAGCTCTTCCATCAGCAGGCAGTACGAGACGGTGTCGAGGCCCATGCCGCCGTACTCCTCGGCAATCGTCGCGCCCAGGTACCCCGCCGCGGCGAGCTTTGTGACGAGCCCACGATCGAGCTCTTCGGCGCGGTCCCAGTCGCGGGTGTGGGGAACGATCTCCCGTTCGCAGAACTCACGCGCGGAGTCGCGGATCAGCTCCTGCTCGGATGTGAGAGAGAAGTCCATTCAGAAACGTGAGGCCGGCGCTCGAGACGCCGGCCCCACGAATGTTCGCTCAACGTCCCTTGATCAGGGAGCCGAACTCGGTGAACGTCCCGTTCTCGTACCGAACGAGCTTCATCTGCGAGATCGGGAAGTGGTCCGTCTTGCTGGTCTTGACCCTGATGCCCTTGATCATGTACGGGTTGACCCAGTTCATGCTGTCCGTCGCCTTGAGCAGAGAAGCCCGTGTCGGGTTCTTGCCGGCGGCATAGAGAAGTTTGACGACGTCGTACGCCTTCGCGAACCCGTAGAAGTAGAACGAGTTCTTCGGATCGGCGCCGCTCGGCCCGTACTTCGCCAGCAACGATTGGTATCGCGTGACGATCGGGTCGTTGGCGTACTTCGGGTTGTCGTTGTTCTTCAGGTACGCGGTGCTGATTGCGCCGTTGACGTACGCCGGGCCCGCGGTTGCCGCGGCAGCCTTCATGACGACGTCGATTGCGGACACGGAGTTGATCACGATCGTATCCGGCTTCCAGTTCAATGCCTTCGCGGTCGCGAGCGCACGGACGGTCGGCGTCGGAATCGAGAGCAGTACCCACGTGTCCGCTCCGGATGCCTTTTGCCGTGCGAGTTGTGATGCGTAGCTGGTGTCGGTCGCCTCGTAGCTCTGCTCGGACACGATGAGGCTCATCTTCGAGCCGAGGCCGATCTTCAGGCCGCGGAGGTAGTCCTTGCCGTAGTCGTCGTTCTGGTAGAAGACCGCGATCTTCGCGCTCGGCGCGTTCTTCTTGATCCACTCGCCGTAGGCACGGCCCTCGGCGATGTAGTCCGGCTGCCAGCCCATCGTCCACGGGAACTGCTTGTACTGCAGACCCCAGTAGCTGGCGCCCGTGGCGATCAGGACCTGCGGAATCTTCCGGGCGTTCAAGAACGGTCGAATCGCCTGGTTGTGCTCGGTCCCGAGCGAGCCCACGATGGCAAAGACTTTGTCCTCGAGGACCAGCTTGTTCGTCAGTTGGACGGTCTGGGCCGGGTTGTACCCGTCGTCGTAGTACTTCCAGATGATCTTGCGCCCCCGTATGCCGATCTTTCCGTCGGGACCCTTGCGCGTATTGATCCAGTTGAAATAGGCCTCCATCCCGCGCGGGATCGGTGCGTAGAGCGACGCCGGGCCGCTCAGCGGGAAGGTTCCGCCGATCGTGATCGACGTCGACGTGACGCCCGGTGTCGCCGCCGGCCCGGCTGTGATCTGCGTGCGTGCGAATGCCCCAGGAATGCTCACGGCCAGCGCTGCGAGAACCGCCGCCAGCGCGATTAGCGCTCTGTTCACGACTCTTCCTCCTCGTCCCGGATTGAGCTCCATGCTGTCAAGGTCAGCCCCTAGGAGCAAGGGTGATGCTCAGGCTTTCTCGGCGGACATCAGCGTCTCGTAGGCGGGGAGCGTCAGGAATTCGGTGAATTCGTCCGCCAACGCCACTTCGCCGAAGATCTGCGCCGCGCTCTCGTACCCGGAGCCGAGCTTCTCGAGCTCCTCGCGCTCGAGCTCGAGGACACGCTCGCGGGTGACGCGAGCGTGCTGGATCCACTGCCAGATCTGCGAGCGGCTGATCTCTGCGGTCGCCGCATCCTCCATCAGGTTGTTGATTGCGGCAGCGCCGACCCCGTTCAGCCAGGAGGCGATGTACTGGATGCCGACCGAAACGTTGAGACGAATCCCGTCCTCGGTGACCTCGCCCGGTGTTGCGGCGACGTTCAGCAGCTCCTCGGCCGTGACGAAGACGTCGTCGCGCTGCCTGCCGACCTGGTTCGGCCCGTCGCCGAGCGTCTCGTCGAACACGGCCATCGCTACGGGGACGAGATCGGGGTGCGCGACCCACGTCCCGTCGAAGCCGTCACCGGCCTCCCTGAGCTTGTCCTCCCGCACGTTCGTCAGCGCGACCTCGTTGACTTCGGGGTCGCGACGGCTCGGGATGAACGCGGCCATGCCGCCGATCGCATGCGCGCCTCGTCGATGGCAGGTCTTGACGAGCAGCTCGGTGTAGGCGCGCATGAACGGCACGTCCATCGTCACGAGCGGGCGGTCCGGAAGGACGAACTCGGGCCGGTCGCGGAACTTCTTGATGATCGAGAACATGTAATCCCAACGACCGGCGTTCAGGCCCGCGGAATGCTCTCTCAGCTCGTAGAGGATCTCCTCCATCTCGAAGGCGGCCAGGATCGTCTCGATGAGGACGGTGGCCCGGATCGTCCCGCGCGGGATCGAGAGCTTGTGCTGGGCGAAGAGAAAGACCTCGTTCCACAGGCGCGCCTCGAGATGCGACTCGAGTTTCGGGAGATAGAAGTACGGGCCGGAGCCCGCATTGCGCTGACGCTGACCGCAGTGGAACAGGTAGAGACCGAAGTCGAACAGGCTCGCGGAAACAGGCTCGCCGTCGATCAGCAGGTGCGCCTCCGGCAGGTGCCAGCCGCGCGGCCGGACCAGCAGCGTTGCGATTTCGTCTCGTAGGCGGTACTGCTTCTCCCCGGTGTCCAGCGAGATGGTGCGGCCGACGGCATCGATCAGGTTCGCCTGTCCTTCGACGCAGTTCCGCCACGTCGGGGAGTTCGAGTCCTCGAAGTCCGCCATGAAGATGCGGGCGCCCGAGTTCAGCGCGTTGATCACCATCTTCCTGTCGACAGGGCCGGTGATCTCGACCCGGCGGTCGAGCAAGTCTTGCGGGGCCGGCGCGACGCGCCAGTCGAGGTCTTCTCGTACGGCCCGAGTCGCGTCGAGGAAGTCGGGTAGCTCACCCGCGGCGATCCGATCCTGTCTTTCCCCTCGGGCCGCCAGTAGCTCCTGGCGCCTCGGACTGAACCTGCGCTGCAGATCGGCGACGAAGGCGACCGCCTCCGGCGTCAGGACTCGCCTGCCGGCCTCGCCCGCATCGGCGAGCACCTCGATGGTTTCTGGAGGCATGGCATAGCTTTCGTACCATGCGCGGCGCCCTGACGCAGCAGCTCTACGCCGAAGAACACGGCGAGGGCGAGCCGCTGCTGCTGCTCGAAGGTCTCGGGCAGTCGCTGTGGGCGTGGCGCGAGCAGATCCCTGCGTTCGCCCGTCACTTCAGGACGATCGCCTTCGACACGCGCGGTACGGGCCGCTCCGCCGTGCCGGAGGCGCCGTACGGGATCGACGAGCTCGCGCAGGATGCTGCGGACGTCCTCGACGGGCGCACCGCGCACATCGTGGGACTTTCGATGGGCGGATACGTGGCGCTTACGCTCGCGCTGGCGCGTTCGGAACTCGTCCGATCGCTCGTGCTCGTCGGTACCGGCGCCGGCGGCCCCGACCGAGTGCCGCGTCCGCAAGATGTTCGTGATGCGTACGCGGCCGCAGTCGGGTTGCCATTCGCCGAGTACGGACGGAGAACGATGCCGTTGACGTTCTCGCCGGGCTCGACCGAACGGAACTCGGAGCGGTTCGAGGAGATCCTCGCGGCGCGACGCGAACATCCCACGCCGGACGTGACTCTCGATGCGCACCTACAGGCGTGCTACGGGTTCTATGCCCGCGGCTGCGAGGTCGAGCGAATCGCCGCGCCCGCGTTCGTGGTGCACGGCGACGCCGATGTGGTCGTCCCAGTCGAGAACGGACGCACACTTGCGTCGCGCCTGCCGAACGCCTGCTACGTCGAGCTCCCCGGCCGAGGACACAACGTCCAGCTCGAGGATCCGGGGACGATCAACCGGCTCGTGCTGGAGTTCCTAGCCCGAGTACACGTCGAAGTCGCGCGGACTTAGTGGCTCTGAGCCACGAAGTCCGTTGCACGGACAGCTCTGACATGTCAGCAGCGGCCGCGACGGCACTGGCCCGCCGCGCTCATGACTTAGTGGCTCTGAGCCACTAAGCCGGTTACAGGGCCAGTTCCGCCATGGTTCGCAGGGACGCGATGTCGCGGGTCGCGACGAGGAGGGTCGTCGCACCCGACTCGCGCCAGGCGTCGAGGCGGTCCCGGATCCGCTCCGGCGGCCCGACGAGGGAAACGTCGTCGATCAATGCGTCGGGAACCGCTGCAATCGCCTCTCGCTGCTTGCCTTCGAGATACAGCTCCTGGATCTGCTCGGCTTCCGCCTCGTAGCCGTAACGGCGGAAGAGCGCGTTGTAGAAGTTGGCTCCGCGGGCGCCCATGCCGCCGATGTAGAGCGCGAGCACAGGTCGCATCGTGTCCCTCGCCGCCTCTAGGTCAGCGGAGACGACGACGTTGACCGCGGGTGCGATGTCAAAGCCTTCGCGCGGTTCGTAGCCGAACGCGGCGCGTGCACGCTCCGGCGAGAAGTAGATCGGCAGCCATCCATCCGCGATCTCGAACGCGGTGCGCACGTTCTTCGGACTGAGCGCGGCGAGGTAAATCGGAATTGATTCGCGCAGCGGCCTGACGAGAAGCTTCAAGGGCTTGCCGAGGCCCGTCGCGTCGCCGCCCGAGTAGGGGATGTCGTACTGGTCGCCGTGAAACTCGAGCGCCTCGCGTCGCAGCGCTGCGCGCACGATCGAGACGTACTCGCGCGTCTTCGTGATCGGTTTCCCCCACGGTTGTCCATGCCAGCCCTCGACGACCTGCGGCCCGGACGTGCCGAGCCCGAGCAGGAAGCGTCCGCCCGACATGAGGTCGAGCGTCGCCGCCGTCATCGCGGTGTTCGCCGGCGTGCGCCCGGGGATCTGCATGATCGCCGACCCGATCTTGATCGTCGACGTGGTGGCGGCAAGCCAGGTCAGCACTGTGACCGCGTCCGTGCCCCAGGCTTCCGCCGCCCACGCGGAGTCGTAGCCGAGCTTCTCCGCCTCCTGAGCGAGCGCGATCAGCTCCAGCGGATTCGTTCCCGGTGGCGCATAACCCATGTAGAAGCCGAGACGCACGACCTGCGATGCTAAACGCATGCCGGTGAATCGCCGCATCACCCTGGCCGCGCGACCGGTCGGTTTCCCGCAGGACTCGGATTTCGCGCTCGACGAGGTCGATGTCGACTCGCCCGAGGCGGGCGAGGTGCTCGTCCGCGTTCTGTGGGCCTCGGTCGACCCGTACCAGCGTGGACGGATGAGCGATGCGCGCTCGTACGCGAAGTCGCTGGAGGTCGGGGACGTGATCACGTCCGTGAACCTCGGCGAGGTCGTCGAGAGCAACGATTCGCGGTTCAGCCCGGGCGACCTCGTGGTCGGGCAGCTCGGCTGGCAGGAATACGCGGCCGCCCGTGGCGGAACGCTCCGCCAGGTGCCACCCGTGCTCGACCCGCCGACGCTGGCGCTGCACGCCGTGGGCCTGACCGGATTCACTGCGTACTTCGGACTTTTCGACATTGGCAGGCCGCGACCAGGCGACACGGTCGTCGTCTCCGCCGCCGCGGGTGCGGTCGGACAGATCGCTGGCCAGCTGGCGAAGCTCGCGGGCTGCCGGACGGTCGGCATCGCCGGCGGGCCGGAAAAGATCCGCGATCTGAACGAGCTCTACCGCTACGACGTAGCGATCGATTACAAGAGCGACGACCTCGCGGAGAAACTGCGCAGCGAACGCGTCGACGTGTACTTCGACAACGTCGGTGGCGAAATCTCGCAGGCCGTGCAGAGGCGCCTGAACCTCGGGGCACGGATCGTCATCTGCGGGCAGGTCTCGCTCTACAACGCCCCGAGGCCGGAGCCGACGTTCCATCCCGGTCTGCTGGTCGTGTTCCGTGCGCGAATGGAGGGCTTCCTCGTCTTCGATTACGCACACCGCTACGACGAAGCGGCCATCAGGCTCGCGCAGTGGGTGGCAAACGGAGACATTCACTGGCGCGAGGACGTCACCGAAGGATTGGCGAACGCACCGCGCGCATTCATCGGAATGCTCAAGGGCGAGAACCGGGGCAAGACGCTCGTCAAGGTCGCCGAACTGACGGCTTAACCCATTGAGCCTTTCCCGGCAGCTCCGGGTCGTGGCTTGCCTGTGTGTAACGCGACGTGGCAGCGCGGCTCCGACAGGTCACTGTTCCGGCTCGGTCTTGTCACGCCGGCGTCACGTTTTTGGGTCTGACCCCAACGGGTGCCCGTTTCGGACGGGGATTCCGTGCCGATTCTGTAACGAAGTCGCAGCGCGGGTCCGGAGGGTCATTGCTGCGGCTCGGTCTTGTCACGCCGACGTCACGTTTTCGGGTCTGACCCCAACGGGTGCCCGTTTCGGACGGGGATTCGGTGTCGACTGTGTAACGGGATAGCACCGTGTTAGGACGGGGCAGGACTCGCTGCTAAGTCGTCGTCACAGCCGGCTGCGCAGCGAACTGATCCCGGAGCGCGGTCTTCTGGAACTTCCCGACTGCAGTCTTGGGAATCTCCGTTACGAACTCGATGCGATCCGGCAGCCACCATTTGGCGAACTGCGGGACGAGGAACTCTCGCAACTCCTGCGCGGTTGCCGACGCACCGTCCTTCAGCACGACCGCCGCAAGCGGGCGCTCTGCCCACTTCTCGTCCGGAACCGCGATCACCGCGGCCTCGGCGACCGCGGGATGCGCCATCAACGCGTTCTCGAGGTCGACCGACGAGATCCACTCGCCGCCCGACTTGATCACGTCCTTCGACCGGTCCTTGATCTGGATGTGACCCTTGGGATCGAACGAGACGATGTCACCCGTCTTGAACCAGCCGTCGTCGGTCCAGCGATCGCTCTGCTCCGGTGTCTCGTAGTACGCGGACGCGACCCACGGCCCCCGCACTTCGAGCTCACCCATCGTCTCGCCGTCACGTGGAATCTCGTTCCCCGAGTCGTCGCGGGCCCGCAGCTCGACAAGCGCGAGCGGGATGCCTTGCATCGCGAGGTAGTCGAATTTCGTGTCGTCATCGGCGTTCGCGGTCTCCCCTAGCAGCGCCGCCACCGATGCGACCGGGGAGGTCTCGGTCATTCCCCACCCATGACAGACCTGGAGATCGTGGCGTTCCTTGAACCCGGCGATCATCGCCCGCGGCGCCGCCGAGCCACCGACGAGCATCCCCTTCATGCGCGACAAATCCCACCGGCCGGGGTATGCGTCGAGGAGCTGCAGAATTCCGAGCCAGATCGTCGGCACCCCCGCGGTCCAGGTCACGCGCTCCTGGACGAAGGCGTCCAGCAGGCTCTCCGGATCGAGATGCGGGCCAGGGAAGACCAGCTTCGAGCCGACCATCGCAGCGAGATACGGATAGCCCCACGCGTTCGCGTGGAACATGGGGACGACCGGAAGGAGCGCGTCCTGCTCGGAAATGCCGAACCCGAGCGGGTTGGCCGCCGCGACGCCGAGGGTGTGCAGGATCGTCGACCGGTGCGAGTACACGACGCCCTTCGGCATGCCGGTGGTGCCGCTCGTGTAACACATCGCGGCCGCCTCGTTCTCGTCGAGCTCGGGCTCGACCCATGCGTCCGGATCCGCGGTGGCGAGCAGCTCCTCGTACGAATCCTCGACCACGAACACGTGCTCGATCTGCGTCCGGTCGCGGAACTGCTCGACCAGCGGCGCCAGACTCGCGTCGACGATCAGCGCACGGTCACCCGCATGTGCGGCGATGTACCCAATGTCGCCGGGATGGAGGCGCAGGTTGAGGGTGTGCAAGACGAAGCCGCCGCACGGAATTCCGAAGTACGCCTCCAGATGCTGGTAGTGGTTCCAACTAAGTGTTGCGACGCGGTCGCCGCGCTCGAGGCCGAGCGCCTGGAGCGCCACTGCGAGCTGCTTCGCGCGGCGCGCCATGTCGGCGTAGGTGTAACGGTGGAAAGACTTGTCGGTCAGCCGGGTAGCGATCTCCTTCTCGCCGAAGTACGCATCCGCCCGCCGAAGCAACGTCGGAAGCGTCAGCGGGAAGTCCATCATCAAACCGTCCATCGCTCCTCCCGTCGTCAGCGGTCGAGTAGCCAGGCCGCAACCTTCGCGCGTAGCTCCCGTGGGTAGCCGCCGTGGGCCTGAATCCAGAGCGCACGCTTGTAATAGCGGTGCAGCACGTGCTCCCATGTGAAGCCGATGCCACCCAGTACCTGAATCGCGCGCTCGCACGCGCTGACGGCGACGTCACCCGCGTAGCTCTTCGCGGCCGCTGCGGCGATCGGCGCTTGTTCGTCGTTCTCGGCGACGCACCACGCCGCCCAGTACGCGATCGAGCGCGCGAGCTCCGTGTCGACATAGGTATCGGCGAGTGGATGAGCCACGGCCTGATAGACACCGATCGGACGGCCGAATTGCTCGCGCGTCTTCGCGTGCTCCACGCCGAGCTCGAGCGCGCGGCGCGCGATTCCGGCCGCCTCCAGCGCAAGCGCGGCGAGCTGCTCGTTTTCTGGGGCGGCCGCGTCGAAGAACTCCTCGCCGCGATTCGCGCGACCTGCCTCTTCGAAGAGCACCGCACGATCGAGGAAACCGAGCTCGTCCAGCTCCTCTCGACCCCAGCCGCCGTTCGCGAGCACCTCACGCGCCTCGCGCCGCAGCATTTCCTGCTCCTCCGTGAAGGCGAACTGCATCAGCGTGATCTCGGCAGGCCGAGCACACGCTCGGCGATGATGTTGCGCAGGATCTCGCTCGTTCCCGCCTCGATCGTGTTGCCGCGGCTGCGGAGCTGCTGGTAGCCCCAGTAGCCGTCGTCCTCGCCGCCGAGCATCTCCATCGCCAGCTTCGTCAGACGCTGGTTCTGCTCCGACCAGTGCAGCTTCGTGCCGGAGCCCTCGGGCCCGGGAATGCCGGTCTGGATCAAGGTCGTCAGCGACCGGTAGTTCGTCAGCTTCAACGCCTGCAGCTCGATCCACTCCTGCGCGACACGGTCGCGGATGATCGGATCGTCGGCTGCGCGCTCCTTCGTCAACGCGATCAGCTTGTTGACCTGTGCGTCGAGCGTTCCGGTGAGAGCGAAGCCGAGCGTGCCGCGCTCGTGCAGCAGCGTCGTCATGGCGACCTGCCAGCCGCCGCCAATCTCGCCGAGCAGGTTCTCGCGCGGTACCCGCACGTCGGTGAAGAAGATCTCGTTGAACTCGGCCTCGCCCGTGATCTGGCGGAGCGGCCGCACCTCGACTCCCGGCGCGTGCATGTCGACGACCACGTAGGTCAGACCGGCGTGGCCGTGCGATTCCGGGTCGCCGCGGCCGACGAGGATGCAGAAGTCTGCCTCGTGCGCGAGGGACGACCACACCTTCTGCCCGTTGACGAGGAAATGCCCGTCCATCGGCTCGATCCGCGTCCGTACCGCCGCGAGGTCGGAGCCGGCTCCCGGCTCGGAGAAACCCTGGCACCAGATCTCATCCGCGGAGAGCATCTTCGGGAGGTAGCGCCGTTTGTGCTCCTCGGTGCCGTGCGCCATGATCGTAGGCCCGGCCATCCCGAGTGCAATCACGTTCATGTGATTCGGAGCTTCGGCGCGCGCGAACTCCTCGAGCGCGATCGCCTGGTGGCTGTAGGGCGCGCCGCGGCCGCCGTACTCCTCGGGCCAGGTCAAACCGGCATAGCCCGCATCGAACATCTTCCGGCTCCACTCACGACCCGTTTCGGTCGGAAGGTTCTCCGCCAGCCAGGCCCGCACTCGTTCGCGAAAGGCGGCTTCGTCAGGACTGTCGCGAAGGTTCACACTCGGAATCTAGAGCAGAATCACCGAACGGATCACTTCGCCCGACTTGAGGTCGTCGAACGCTGCTGCGACGTCCTCGAGCCCGACCCGTTTCGTGATCATTCCGGCGAGATCGATCTTGCCCTCGCGCGCCCAGGCGACGAGCTGCGGGAAATCGACTGCGGGCACATGGTCGCCGCCGTGCGAGACGACGACTCTGAGCCTGCGGTCGAAGAGCTGCTGAAGGTCGATCGCGGCGGCCGCGCCGGGTCGCGGGAGACCGATGTAGACGAGCGTCCCGGCGTGACCGAGCATGTCGAGACCCTGGACTACGGTCTCGGGCCGGCCGACGACGTCGAAGACGAAGTCGAGCTTTTCGCCGGGCCCGCGGTGTGTCGCGCCAAAACGTTCTGCCGCAGCGAGCTTCCGTTCCTCGAGATCGAGCGCAAAGATCTCCGAGGCTCCTGCGAGTCGTGCACCCTGGACGACTGACAGACCCACTGCGCCGCACCCGATCACGGCGACGCGGGCTCCCTCCCAGACTTCCGCGGTGTTCAGCACCGAGCCGACACCCGTGGCGACGCTGCAACCGATCAGACACGCCTGCTCCGCGGGTAACTCGCCGGCAACGGCGATCGCCGCTGCCGAGTGGACGACGGTGCGCGTGGCGAAGGTCCCCAGCTGCAACGTCTGCGAGAGCGAAACCCCGTCCGTGCGGTGCAGACGATCCCGGACTCCCCGCGGGGTGCGGCAACGGCGAACGTCGCCGCGCACGCACCAGCGACAGGTGCCGCAGGGAGAGCGCCAGCCGAGCACGACGCGATCTCCCGGCGCGAGCGTGGTGACGGCGCCTCCGACCTCCTCGACGACGCCTGCTCCTTCGTGGCCCAGCAGCACCGGCAACCGATGGGCCCAGCCGGTCTCGACCAGGTGCAGGTCGCTGTGGCAGACGCCGCTCGCTTCGATCCGGACGAGGACCTCGTCTTCGCCCGGCGCGTCGACCTCGATCTGTTCGAGGCCGAAGCGCCCGACCTCGCTCAGGACGACGCCGCGATCCAGGACTGCCTACCGTCGAAATGCATACGAACTCTGGACGGTCATATCATCCCGCGTCCGATGGCGCTTCTTGCGATCGAGGACGTCACGCGCCGTTTTGGCGGGATCGTCGCTCTCGCCGACGTCTCACTCGAACTGGAGCAGGGAGAGATCGTCGGGCTGATCGGGCCGAACGGCGCGGGGAAGACGACGCTCTTCAATCTCGTCACCCGCCTCTATCGCCCGACCAGCGGCCGCATTGTGTTCCAAGGGAAAGACCTGATTCGAACACCTGCCTATCGGATGGCGCGACTCGGGATCGCGCGCACGTTTCAGAACGTCGTGCTGTTCCAGAACATGACCGTCCTCGAGAACGTGCTCGTCGGCGCGCACGCGCGGCTTCGTCCTTTCTCGGAGCGTCGCAGCCGCAAACAGGCGCAGCATGTCCTCGAATACCTCGAGATCGGCGAACTCGGCCAACGGCTTCCCGGCGGACTTCCCTTCGGCACGCTCAAGCGCGTCGAGCTCGCGCGAGCGCTCGCGGCCAAGCCGACCCTGCTCTTGCTCGACGAGCCCGCCGGCGGGCTGAATCACGAGGAGGTCGGCGAGCTCGCTGAGCTCATCCGCCGCCTTCAGCGTGATCTGGACCTGACGATCCTGCTCGTCGAGCACCACATGAACCTCGTCATGTCGGTCTCCGACCGCGTGCATGTCCTCAACTTCGGCCGCAAGATCGCCGCCGGCACCCCCAGCGAGGTGCAGGCGGATCCAGCCGTGATCGAGGCATATCTCGGAGCGGAACGTGTCGACGCTGCTTGAGCTCCGCGGCGTCGAGGCGCGCTACGGGCCGATCAAGGCGCTGCACGGCGTCTCGCTGACGGTGGCGGACGGGGAGATCGTCGCCCTGCTCGGAGCGAACGGGGCCGGGAAGACGACGACGTTACGCGCAGTCTCGGGAACCGTGCGTCACACCGGCGAGATCGTCTTCGAGGGCAAGCAGATCGCACGTGGGAAGCCGGACGCAGTCGCGCGCGCGGGGATCGCACATGTCCCCGAAGGCCGTGGCCTGTTCACGCAGCTCAGTGTCTGGGAGAACCTCCGGATGGGCGCCTATGTGCGCGGCGAGCGTCGGACCCTGCGTGCAGAGGCGCCGCGGGTCTTCAAGTACTTCCCCTGGCTGGAACGCCGCCGCGACCAGCAGGCGGGCACGCTCAGCGGCGGCGAGCAGCAGATGCTCGCGCTCGGCCGTGCCCTCGTCGGCCGGCCGCGGCTGTTGATGCTCGACGAGCCGTCCCTCGGGCTCGCGCCGACGGTCGTCCAGGAGCTCTTCCGCATCGTCAAAGAGCTGAATGCCGACGACGGTCTGACGGTGCTGGTCGTCGAGCAGAACGCGAACGTCGCACTCGACGCGGCAGCCCGCGCTTACGTGCTGGAGGTAGGACAGGTGGCGATCGAGGGCGACAGCGCCGAGCTGCGCCGACACGAAGGCGTCCGCAAGTCCTACCTCGGGTACTAGTGGCACTCCCGCTCGCATTTGTCTGGACGGAGTTCGCGCAGCAGGTGACGAGTGGTCTCGCGGCCGGCGCGATCTATGCGAGCCTCGCCCTCGCGCTCGTCCTGATCTACCAGACGACGAACGTGGTCAACTTCGCGCAGGGCGAGATGGCGACGTTCACGACGTACGTCGCCTGGTCGATGATGCACCACGGCCTCGGCTACTGGCCGGCGTTCGTCCTGACGCTGTTGATCGCCTTCGGTGCCGGCGTCACGGTCGAGCGGGTGCTCATCCGTCCGGTCGAGCATCGCCCGGAGATCGTGATCGTGATTCTGACGATCGGGATGTTCATCGCGATCAACGGACTCGTCGGGTGGATCTTCGGGCCCGAGGTGAAGGCCTTCGACAGCCCGTTCCCCAATCGCTCGGTCGTCGTCGGCGGCGTCTCTATTTCCGTCCAGGACATCGGCACCTTCGGGGTGTGTCTGGGCACGGTCGTCGCACTCTGGCTCTTCTTCCGGCTCACGACGCTGGGGCTCGCGATGCGGGCAGTCGCGTTCAACCCCGGCGCAAGCCGGTTGATGGGGGTTCGAGTGGGATGGATGCTCGCCCTCGGCTGGGGATTCGCGGCCGTGCTCGGCGCGATCGCAGGGATGATGGCCGCGCCGACCGTCTTCCTGGACCCGGACATGATGCTCGTCGTCCTGATCTACGCGTTCGCCGCTGCGGTCCTCGGGGGGATCGACAGTCCGGTGGGTGCGGTCGTCGGCGGTCTCCTGATCGGCGTCGTCATCAACCTGCTCGGTGCCTATGTCAACTTCGTCGGGCAGGAACTCAGGCTCCCGACCGCTCTTGCAGTGCTGCTGGTCGTCCTCGTGATCAGGCCGTCCGGTCTCTTCGGTCGTGTCGTGGTGAGGAAGGTCTGATGCGGCGAGCGCTGACCCCGGCGCTTCAGGGTCTCGTGCTGGCCGGGGCTGTCCTGGTGATCGTGCTGTTGCCGCGATTCACGAGTGAGTTTCGCCTGGGGCAGTTCACGTACGTCGGGATCTACTTCGTCGCGCTGCTCGGACTGAACATCCTCACCGGTTACAACGGGCAGATCACGCTCGGCCATGCCGCGTTCATGGCGATCGGCGGGTACACGGCGGCGCTCCTCATCCTCGGGCGAAGCGGGTTCGAGCTCCTCGGGCAGCAGGCCTCGCACGTCCTGCCCCAGCACGGGATGCGCGCGATCTTCACGATTCCGATCGCCGGCCTCGTCACGGGCGTGATCGGCTGCCTGTTCGGGATACCCGCGCTACGTCTCGCGGGCGTCTCGCTCGCGCTGGCGACATTGGCCGTCTCCGTCTCGCTGCCCGCAGTCGCGAAGCGGTTCGAACATCTGACCGGCGGCGGCGGCGGGCTGTCGCTTCCACTCCCACATGCGCCCTTCGGCTGGCACGTCTCGAGCCCGCACTGGCTCTACTACGAAGCATGGGTGTGCGCCGGAATCCTCTTCGTCGTCGCCTGGCTACTGGTGCGCGGCCGCGTCGGACGTGCCTGGCGCGCAATTCGCGACGGCGAGGTCGCGGCGGTCTCGTCAGGCGTCAGCCCGGCTGTCTACAAGACGCTCGCGTTCGGCATCTCGGCGGCATACGCAGGAGTCGCGGGCGCGCTGTTCGCGATCCAGGTTTCGTACATCAATCCGGACACGTTCCCGGTGACGCTGTCCCTGCTCCTGCTCGCGAGCGTCGTCATCGGTGGTCTCTCCTCGTTGTCCGGTGTGATCGTCGGAGCGCTCGTCCTCGAGTTCTTGCCCATCTATGCGCAGGCGCCTCCAATTCTGCACCTGCAGTTCGCGAAGGAGGCGGGCCCGGTCGTCTTCGGGATCACGCTGATACTGATCGTGCTCCTCATACCGGGCGGCGCGGCCAGCCTCGTAGGGCGAATCACCCGGCCTGTCACTAATCGAGCGAAGTCCGGCTCGGCTCCGCCGAGCCATGATGACTTCGCTCGTTAACCGACCAAAGTCCGGCTCGGCTTTCGCCGAGCCATGATGACTTCGCTCGGGAATCCGTTTTGATCCGACGCGCTTGCGGCCGAAGCCGGCGGAGCCGGCATCGGCGGAGGGTGGAATAGCTCAGCTAGTGGCTGTGGTTGACTAGCCGTCGTGGCGAGGGCGATGCGCTGTGCGTTTGTGACGGGGGCGGCGACCGGAATTGGTCGTGCGACAGCCTTCGCTTTTGCGAGAAACGGTTACGCGGTCGCACTGGTCGGGCGTCGTGCCGCTCCGCTCGAGGAGCTCGCGAACGAGCTTCGTGGGAGCGGGGGAGAGGCGATGGCGGCTCCCGCCGACGTCGCATCACCTGAAGAGACTGCAGCTGCGATCGGCGCAACGGTCGAGCGCTTCGGCGGCATCGACGCACTCGTCAACAACGCGGGCGTCGGCGAAAGCGGCCCGCTGCTCGAGGAGTCGCTCGAGCAATGGGAGAAGACATTGCGCATCAATCTCACCGGCGCGTTTCTGACGACGAAGCTCGCGTTGCCGCATCTGATCGAGCGTCGCGGCGCCGTCGTCAATGTCGCCTCGGTCAACGGCGTCCTCGCCGGGCCGGGGTGGACGTCGTACTGCGTGTCCAAGGCGGGGCTGATCATGCTCGCCAAGTGCGTCGCCAGTGACTACGGCCGCCAGGGCGTCCGGGCGAATTCGGTCTGCCCCGGCTGGGTGCGAACGCCGATGGGCGACGAGGACATGGACGAAGCGGCGCGTGCGCAAGGAACCGACCGCGAGGGCGCCTACGCCCTTGCGCACAGGCAGAATCCGCTCGGGCGGCCCGCGCAGCCCGAGGAAATCGCGGATGTGATCGCGTTCCTCGCTTCACCCGCGGCCGCGTACGTCACCGGCGCAACGGTCATGGTCGACGGCGGCACGACCGTCGTCGACCCGACTGCCTCGGCCTATCCTCTGTAACAGACATGGAGCGGCCGGGCCTGAGTGGGCTGTCGACGAAGCGCGTCACGGGCGTTCTGGTGAGCGTCGTGGCCGTCGCGCTCGTTACAGGAGCGGTTTTCGCTCTGCGCCCGGTTGCTCCGGTGCTCAGCCTCGGCGTCCTCTACGTCGTCGCCGTCGTGGCGGTTGCCGTTCTCTACGGCCTGGCCTACGCGATCCCGGCTTCGGTTGCCTCGATGCTGGCCTTCAACTTCCTGTTTCTGCCCCCGGTTCATACACTGGCGCTGCATGACTCGGCGAACTGGGTGGCGCTCGCCGTCTACATCGCCGTAGCCGTTGTCGTCAGCGAGCTTGCTACGCGCTCGCGCCGTCTCGCGGGCCAGGCGGTGCAGGCCGAGACCCTTCGCCAAAGCGACGCGGCCAAGACGGCAGTCCTTCATGCCGTGAGCCATGACCTGCGCTCACCTCTGACCGCAATTCGAACGGCGAGCGAAGGGCTTGGCAATCCGACCTTCGAACTGAACACGGAAGAACGCAATGGCCTCTTCGAGGCCATTCGGATCGAAGTCGGCCGCCTGGAGCGGCTCGTCGACAATCTGCTCGACCTCTCGCGGCTCGAGGCCGGCCCTGCGTCACGAAAGCCCGAGCTGTGGACGATCGACACTCTGCTCGCGCGGGCTCTCGAACAACTCGGCCTCGATGCCGATCGCGTCCACGTCGTTCCGGTCCCGGAACTCGCGCCGATTCGCGTCGACGCGGCACATGTCGAACGAGTGCTCGTCAACCTACTCGAGAATGCATTGAAGTTCTCCTCGCCGTCCGATTCGGTCGAGGTCTCGGCCGCCGCCGAGCCGGGTCGTGTCGTCATTCGTGTCCGCGATCACGGGTCGGGTGTCGCCGAGGCCGATCGTGAACGGATCTTCGATGCGTTCGAGCGAGGGAGTGGAGTGGGTCGCGGAAGCGGTCTTGGTCTCGCGATCGCGCGGGGGTTCGCCGAGGCCAACGGCGGCCGTGTCTGGGTCGAGGCGTCGGCGCCGGACACCGCCGGATCCACCTTCGTGCTCGCTCTCCCGGCCGTTGACGAACGCGCGGCTCTCGTGCGATGAGCGTACGGATCCTCGTCGTCGACGACGAGCCGCAGATCCTGCGTGCGTTGCGGACGAGTTTGCAAGGCGCGGGATATGAGGTCGGTGTGGCCGCGACTGCGGCTGAAGCGCTCGCCGACGCGGCGATGCGCCCGCCCGGCGCCGTGATCCTGGATCTAGTGCTACCGGACCGGAGTGGCACAGACGTCTGTCGCGAGCTGCGCACGTGGACGGACGTGCCGATCCTCGTTCTTTCCGCCGTCGGAGACGAACAGGAGAAGGTCGCGGCTCTCGACTCGGGCGCCGACGACTACGTCACCAAACCGTTCGGAGTCGACGAGCTGCTCGCACGTCTGCGCGCAGCGTTGCGAAGAGTCGACGGAGTGGCCGAACCGGTGGTGCAGCTCGGTGACCTCGTCGTCGACCTCGAGCGGCGGTTGGTGACCCTAGAAGGCCAGCCCGTATCGCTGACGCCGACCGAGTTCGAGCTCCTACGCCTGTTCGTTCGGAACGAGGGAAGGTTGCTCACGCACCCGACGATCCTGCGTGAGGTCTGGGGGCCCAGGTATGGCGCCGAGTCCCACTACCTCCACGTGTACGTCTCGCAGCTTCGCCGAAAGATCGAGCCGGACCCCGCGCGGCCACGCTTCCTCTTGACCGAACCAGGCGCGGGCTATCGGCTGGTGCGGCCGTCCTGAGACCATCTTGAGGCTGGAACGATCGATCTTGAGCCGGCCTTGACATCCCTCGACCTACGTTGGTCGGATGGCAGCTTTACGCCGCCTGCTCTCTCCGCACCGGCTCAGCCGAGGCCATCGCCGGCTCCGCAGAGCAGCCCGCGGGCTTGCCGGCCGCCACCGGATGGTCGTCGTCCCGCTGCTCGACGAGGAGCACACCGGCCATGCGCTCGACCTAGCTTGCCGGCTCGCCGCCGATCGTGGCACACGCGTCCTCCTGCTGGCGCCGCTGTTCGTCGACTGGGAGCTGCCTCTCGATGCTCACTTCCACAGTGAGGAAAAGGTTCTTCGAGTCGAGCTGAGCCGCGAACGGGCGCTCGCCGAGAGCTATGGGATCGGCGCGCACGGACAGATCGTCCGCGCGCGTCCCGGCCAGCTCGGACGTGCCGTTGCCGACGCCGCCGAGGACGTGCGCGCCTCCCTCGTCGTGCTGGGAGCCTCAATCGAGTCGCAGCGCGGCTTCCGCCATCCCTTCTCGCGCGATGTGTGGTCGGTGCTTCACGACTCGCCGTGCCCCGTGATGATCGCCGCGTCGCCTGACGTACGAGTGCCCGCGGCGACATGAGTCGTGCGCTCTCGGAAGCAGGGCCGGTCCGGCCGCTCAAGCGGGCGATCGTCGGGCGTCCGATGGCGAGCGGCGAGCTCGAGGAGACGCTGCTGCCGAAGACCCTGGCTCTGCCGATCTTCGCCTCGGATCCGCTGTCCTCGGTCGCATACGCAACGGAATCGGCTCTCGTCGTGCTCGTCGCTGCCTCAGCGGCTGCGGCTCATCTCGTCTTCCCGATTTCCCTCGCCATCGCGGGGTTGCTCGCGATCGTCGTTGCCTCCTATCGACAGACCGTTCGCGCATATGAGACGAGTGGTGGTGCGTACATCGTCGCGAAGGACAATCTCGGCACGCTTCCCAGCCTCGTCGGAGCAGCAGCTCTGCTCGTCGACTATGTACTCACGGTCGCAGTTTCGATCGCCGCCGGGATCTTCGCGGTCACATCCCTGGCGCCTTCGCTGTCTTCGCACAAAGTGGTGCTCTCACTCGCTTGCCTGGGCGTCATCGTGCTCGTCAATTTGCGTGGGATCCGTGAGTCGGGACTCACTTTTGCGCTTCCGACCTACGCTTTCGTGACGGCGATGTTCGTGCTCGTCGGCGTTGGCCTGGCGAAGACTCTCTTCGGCTCCGCGCCTCACGCGCACGTTCCGAATCCGATCGCAACCGGTGCCGGCGGCATCACGATCTTCGTCCTCCTGCGCGCATTCTCCTCCGGCTCGACCGCTCTCACCGGGGTCGAGGCGATCGCAAACGGCGTCAATGCGTTTCGGCGCCCGCACGGCAAGAATGCCGCAGCCACGCTCGCGATTCTCGGCGGCATCGCGATCGCCCTCTTCCTCGGCGTCTCCTTTCTTGCTGTGCGCGAGCACGCTCGCCCGAGTGGAACCGCATCGGTGCTCTCTCAGATCGCCCGCGCAACCTTCCCTGCGGGCTCTGCCGCCGGCTTCATGTATTACGCCGTGCAGTTCCTGACTCTCGGGGTGCTCGTCCTCGCCGCCAACACGTCCTTCCAGGGTTTCCCGAGGCTTGCTGCGCTGCTGGCCAGAGATGGCTTCGCACCGCGTCAGTTCACAAACCTGGGTGACCGGCTCGTCTTCTCGAACGGGATGCTCGTCCTTGCGACCTTGGCCGCTCTGCTCTTGTGGGTATACAGCGCGAATGTCGACTCGCTGATCCACCTCTACGTGATTGGCGTCTTCACGGCCTTCACGCTCTCGCAGGCCGGGATGATCCGGTACTGGAGACGCGTCGGAGGTCCGCGCTGGCGCTACCGCGCGCTCGTCAACGGCGTCGGCGCCACGGCGACGGGGATCGTTGCCGCGGTGGTGATCGTGACGAAGTTCGCTGCCGGCGCCTGGCTCGTGATCGTCGCGATCCCTTTGCTCGTGCTCGCCTGCTACGGCATCCGCCGCCACTATCGTGGAATCGAGCGCAGGCTCAACGCCGGCGCGGCAGCTGTCGTCGCGGCTCCGCCACCGAGCAACACGACCCTCCTGTTGGTGGAGTCGATCGACGAGGCGACCGCAGATGCCCTCTGGTTCGCGCGGACGACCGACGGCGGGAAGAAGTTTCGGGCGATCCACATTCCCGTACGAGGAGCCGATCCTGGAATCAAGCCCCGGTGGTTTCGTTTCTCCGACGAGCAGTCACACCTCGAGATACTCGATCGATCGTTCGGCTTCAACCAGGCGGTGCTCGAGCAGGTTTGGCGGTTGCCACGCGGCGAATCGAGCTTCGTCACCGTCGTGATCCCAGAGCTTTTCCGGCAGGCGTCGTTACTCGAGGCGATCCGGAGACCGCGGGCGCTGCTTCTGAAGCTACGGCTTCTCTCCGAGCCCGGTGTGGTCGTCGCGGATGTGCCTGCGCTCGCCGGAGCAAGCGAGGCGCCGCCGGAACGAGCAATCGTTCGCGTCCTCGTCTCCGGTGTGAATGCAACGTCGATGCGGGCCGTCAACTACGCGCGCACCTTGGGAATCAGGGACACCCGGGCCGTCAGCTTCGCCTCCAGCACGGAGGACGGCGACACGCTCCGGCAAGCGTGGCTCACCCAGGGGGCGCAGATCCCGCTGGAGATCGATGACGCGCCCTATCGAGACATCGGCGCGCCCCTGCTTTCCTACCTGCGCCAGCTTACGGACGATGAGAGCACGGAGGTCATCGTCGTGATGCCGGAGCTCGTCATTCGCGGTCCGCGTCGCCTGCTTCACAACCAACGAGCTCTGTATCTCAAACGTCTCCTTCTCTTCGAGCCGCGCGTGATCCTCGTGTCGGTGCCGTATCAGCTGATTCGCTGAGTGGTTCGGCCAAGTCCACGGGCGTGACACTCTTCGTCCAGCTGTGGGACGCCTGCGCTCTTCACACGACCGCGAGATCCTTCGCCTGGCGCTTCCCGCACTCGGCGCACTGGCGGCAGAGCCGCTCTACGTCCTCGTCGACACGGCGATCGTCGGACACCTCGGCCGGCCGCAGCTCGCAGCGCTTGGACTGGCGGGGACGGTGCTCGCGGGCGCGTTCACGATCTTCAACTTCCTCACCTACGGAACGACTGCGGTCGTCGCACGAGCTTCCGGCGCCGGCGAGCACGAGCGCGCGGCCCGTCTCGCGGCTCAGGCTCTCTGGGTCTCCCTCGGGATCGGTGCTCTCCTACTCGTCGTCTGCGAGGCGCTCGCCGATCCGCTCCTGCGTGCACTCGGGGCTCACGGGAGGTCGGGCGACTACGCGCTGACGTATTTTCGGATCGCGGCGATCGGGCTGCTGCCCGCCCTCATCGCGCTTCCGGGTCAGGGTTACCTCCGTGGCGTTTCGAACCTGCGCCGGCCCCTCGAGATCGTCGTCGTCGCGAACGTCGCGAATGCGGTCCTCGAGGTGCTCTTCGTGTACGGCTTCCACTGGGGCATAACCGGCTCTGCCGCGGGAACGGCGATTGCGCAGACGGGCATGGGTGTTGCGTTCGCCGTCGAGTTGCTGCGACCTTACGCCGACTCCAAACGTCCGAGCCTGAGCGCGATGCGTCCGATGATGCGCGTTGGCCGCCAGATCTTCGTCCGGACGGCCGCCCTGTACGCGTCCTTTCTCGTCGCGGCGTCGGTCTGTGCGCGCATGGGCGATCCTCAGCTGGGGGCGCACCAGATCGCGTCACAGCTCTTCTTCTTTCTCGCGCTCGTTCTGGACTCGGTCGCGATTGCGGGCCAGGTGATCGTCGGCCGCATGCTCGGCGCCGGCGATCCCGACAGCGCCCATGCGTCTGCCGTCCGGATGATCGGCTGGTCGGTCGTCGTCGGCCTTGGGTTCGCAATCGTGCTGCTGCCGCTCGCGCACGTCGTGCCACGTGCCTTTACAAGCGACCCGGCCGTGCTGCACGAGGCGGCGGAGCTCTGGCCCTATTTCGTGCTGATGCAGCCGCTGGCCGGTGCGGTGTTCGCGCTCGACGGAATCCTGATCGGAGCGGGAGACACCTCGTACCTCATGTGGTCGATGACCGCGGCGAGCGCGCTCTTCATCGCGCTTGCTTCGGTGGCTCTCGCTCGAGACTGGGGGATCGTGGGCGTCTGGATCGCGCTCGACGTCCTGATCGCAGCGCGCCTCGGGCTGCTCTGGATCCGCTTCGTCGGCCGTCGGTGGGCCGTCGTCGGCTGGAGTTGATCGAGGTCAGGCCTCTTGCACGACGTTCGGCCCGTCCTTGTCGTCGAACCGGTCGAGAACTCCTGACTCGACAAGCCGCTGCCGCGCTTCCTCGGCGTCCTCGACGGACCCGAACTCGAGGAAGATGAAGACGTGGTTCGGATCGTCCGCCTTGCGGAAGACACGCTGAGCCGTCGCCTTCTGACGTGCGTGCGGGCGATCCTGGTCGAACATCGGCCTCCACGTGTCGTAGTCGCCAACCTGGATCCGGGTGATGATGAACGCGGACATTCGCCGCTCCTCTCGGGTCGCTGACCTGCGACCGTAGCCGAGGCGCGACCTGAGCTGACCGGCTCAGCTTGTGATCGTGACCGGAATGCCCGGGCCGATGCGGACATTGAGCCAGCGCATCGCATCGTTGGCGAGTCGGACGCAGCCATGGGAGGCAGCACTGCCGAGCACGCCGCCGACGTTTCTCAGTCCGTGCAGGGCGATCTGACCCGGGCCGCCGGCGAACTCCTGGAGCACATTGGAGCGGGCGCTCAGCGCGAGCGCAAACGGCGCGCCTACATCGCCTGCTCGCAGCCGGATGACTTCCTCGACGAAGAATTCACCAGGTGGGGTAGGGGTTGCGGGCGTGCCGACGATCGCCTTGAAGGTTCGTATCTTTCTGCCCTGCTGATAGACGGTCACGCGTCGCGATGACGTGTCGATGACGATGTGCCAGCCCGTGATGGTCGAGCGGGTTGCGCGCTGCCTGATCCAACCCGAGTGTCCGTTTGGTCGCCCTGGGAGGAGGACGTGGAGCCATTCGACTCCGGTGGCATCGGATGCGTGTCCGAGGACGGGGAGGACGGTCTGCTCCTCGGTGATCGGTCGCCGTGCGCGCACCAGCTCGAGCGTGGTCGAGCCTCGGTCGGGCTCGGACATCGCCGTGTGCGGGCCGAGCAGAATTGCGAGCGCCTGGGTGTGCTGCACTTCGACCCGTCCGCTGCCACCCGGTGCCGCCGTTGCCGCGCCCGCCGAGAAGACTGCGAGCACGGCGGAGGCGGCAAGTGCGGTCAGCGATTGCATGTCCTGCGACCTTTCAGCCGGTGAGCCCGAAGCGATGTCGGGGCGGCTTGGCATGGCCGCGGCTGGGCTTCTTCGCCTTCGTGTCGGCGATTTTCGCTGCCTTGGCCGCCGCAGCCTGCGCGACCGGCGAATTGGCGGGGCCGCTCGCCGTCGTCGTTGTCGAACCTGGACCCGTGGTGCCCGACCGAGTCGTCGTGGTCGCACCTGGACTCGTCGTCCCACCCGGAGTCGTGGTGGTGGCCCCGGTCGTCATCGTGGCCGAGGTCGTAGTGGTGGCAGTCGACGTAGTCGTCGCGGCGGTCGTAGTCGTCGCAGCAGTCGTAGTCGTCGCGGCGGTCGTAGTCGTCGCTGCAGTCGACGTGACGACTGGTGCCGCGCAGGTGGGCCTGACAATGGTGTCGTGAATGAAGGTCACGTCGGCGTTGCGGGCCAGGACCCTGCCCTGAACGGTGATGTTGTTGGTCAGCGTGATCTGCGTCAGAGCGAGGATTGTCCCGACGAAGGTGCTGCCCGAGTTCTTCAACCAGGCCGAATTGACGATCCAGAAGACGTTGCACGGCTGGGCGCCGTTGATGTAGGCGACCGAGCCACCAACCTCGACGGTCAGGTCGCTGACGGCGCGGAAGATGAAGACCGCGTTCGGATCGCCGCCTCCGTCGAGCGTCAGCGCCCCACCGGTGATCAGCATGGACGAGCCGGAGTCGTAAACGCCAGGGCCGAGGGTTGTGTTACCGAGGCTGGCGGTACCGACGGTTGACGTGGAGGTCTGCGCTCCGGCCGCGAGGCGGGCGGAGGTGACGGCGTCCTGAGCACTTGCCATGCCGGCAGCGCCGAGCGGGCCGTCGTATCTGGCGTAACCAGGATTCGTCACGCCCGCATCGACCGAGGTCGGAGAGCCGACGTCGCCTGTGACCACGGTCGTCCCGGCGGCATCGGCATTGGTCATCGCTGTCGCGGAGAGCGCGCCGAAGGAGGCCGCGGCTCCGAGGTCGATGGTCGTCGCAGAGCGAGCACTGCCTGCAAAGGCAAGTCCAAACCCCACCACTGCGAGCACCAGCAGCCCGATGGTCGGTATCGCGATTGCACGGGATCGTGGCGCTCGCGCGCGGGACTTGAAAAGCTTCATGTCGATCCTTCCCTCAGCCTGCAGTCATCGCCGACCAGGATGCGCGCCGGGTCCGTGAGCAAACGGTGCCCACCTCCCTCACTACCGGCGTCGCTCGGCCTCGCTGCGATTCTCGGAATGCACCCCCCTCACTCCCCGCTACGGGTGAGGGCTCCGAACGCTATGCGGACAGAGCTGCCCCGGGCGGCGGTGTTGCCGGTATCAGGAGGAGGTGACTGTCGACGATCGACGCGGCCACGTCGACGAGCTTGTTGCCGTTCCGCCGGGAGTGGTCGCGCAGCATCTCGAAGGCCTGGTCGGCGTCGATCGAGTGCCGGGCCATCAGGATTCCCTTGGCCTGCTCGATCAAGGCCCCTCCGCCCGAACGCTCCCTGCAGGTTGTGGTACTCGGTGAACCGCTGCAGCGTGACGTCGATCGCGCTCTGCAACTCCTCCGGGGTGGTGTCCACGAGGTAGGCGAAGACTCCTCGTTTGGCCGCCTCCCGGACATAAGTAGGATCCTCCGCAGAGAGCAGCGCAATCACGGGACAGCTGGATTCGCGGACGATCTGCTCGATCAGCTCGAGCGCGTGCTGCGAGGAGAGGCCGAGCCCTACGAGTGCGACGTCCGGGTGCTCTCGCGCCGTCACTGCTCCCACTGCCGTGACGTCGATTTCTCGAGCGATCACCTCGTGCCCGAGCCCACCGACGACCTGGGCGAGCAACTCCAAGCGGTCGCGCCGCTCGTTCGCGATCAAGACGCGCAGGCGCTTAATTTCACTCTCGACCATCTGGAAATCCTCGGGCAACTATGCGTCAACCTGGTGAAGACCGCCAATACATATTGGTCCTGGATCGAGAGTTCTTCAGTCTTAAATCACCCTTTGGGGTGACAGCAACTGCCGCGCTCGGCCCGATTTCGGTCTAGTGGACTGCGGCGTCGATCGTCCCCCCGCGGCGGCAGCCGTGGAAACCGAGGCTCGGGAGATCGAGCGGCGCTATCGCACGCTCGTCGAGCAGCTGCCGCTCGTGGTCTACGTGGACGCTCTCGACGAGGGCAGTTCGAACATCTTCACGAGTGCCCAGATCGAGCCGCTGCTCGGCTACACGGTCGAGGAGTGGCGCGACGATCCGGACCTCTTCGTCCGCACGCTGCATCCGGACGATCGCGATCGCGTGCTCGCGGCACACACCCGCACCCATCGAACGCACGAGCCTCTGAGTCTCGAGTACCGGCTTGTCGGCCGCGACGAGCGGATCGTCTGGGTTCGCGACGACGGCGTCATCGTCCTCGACGACGAAGGCGAGCCGCTGTACCTCCAGGGCTATCTCCTCGACATCACGGCCGAGCGCGAGCTGCAGGAGCAACTTCGGCTGCAGGCCCTCTTCGATCCGCTCACCGGGCTCGCCAACCGCGCTTTCTTCCACGAGCAGCTCGAGCATGCGGTCTCGATGCGCACCGAGAGCGAGCCCAGCACGGCGGTCGTGTTCGTCGACCTCGACGAGTTCAAGCAGATCAACGATCAGTACGGGCACAGCGCCGGGGACGAGGTGCTCGCGACCCTCGGCGATCGCCTCAAGAGCGTGATCCGCGCCGGGGACTCCGTGGCCCGGCTCGGTGGAGACGAGTTCGCCGTCCTGCTCACAGCCGTGACCGAGCCGGCTGAGCCTGCGATCGTCGCAGAGCGCCTCATCGAGCAGATCACCGCGCCGATCGAGGTCGCGGGCAGGCAGCTCTCTCTGACTGCGAGCATCGGCATCGCGCTCGGCAGCAGCGGCAGCGAGCTCTTGAAGCAGGCCGATGCGGCGATGTACCGTGCGAAGCTGCATGGAGACGCGGCCTACGCGTTCTACGATGACGAGCTCGACCAGGCGGCTCTGAACCGTTTCAAGCGAATCGCCGAGCTGCGCGAGGCGATTGCAGAAAAGCAGTTCAGCCTTGCGTACCAGCCGGTGGTCAATCTCGAGCCCTTCGAGGTCGTCGGGCTCGAAGCGCTGCTGCGGTGGCAGCACCCGACACTCGGCGAGGTACCACCGCTCGACTTCATCCCGCTCGCCGAAGAGTCAGGGCTGATCGTGCAGATCGGGCGCTGGGTCCTGCTGGAGGCCTGCTTCTACGCCTCGCGGCTGCGCGAGTTGCTCGGCCGGGACGTCGAGATGGCGGTCAACGTTTCCACACGACAGCTCCAGCACCCCGAGTTCGTGGATCACGTCGACAACGCGCTCGAGCGCGCCGACCTTCCTCCGCACCTTTTGACTCTGGAGCTCACGGAGAGCGTGCTTGTGGCGAGCGGCGAGCGCGCCGAGCATCAGCTGAACGTCCTGAAGGACCGGGGCGTCAAGCTCGCCCTCGACGACTTCGGCACGGGCTACGCATCGCTCGCCTATCTCCAGCGTCTCCCGGTCGACATCGTGAAGATCGACCGCAGCTTCACCGCCAAGATCGACAGCGGCGCTGCAGATCTCGCGCTCCTCGAGGGAATCGTCGGCCTGGGGAAGGCGCTCGGCCTGCAACTCGTGGCAGAGGGGATCGAGCGCGATGCCCAGCAGGGAATCGTGCACGGCCTCGGCTGCCACGGTGCCCAGGGCTTCCACTTCGGTCGTCCGGCTCCGGCGGCCGCCGCGACGTTGGCACTCACGGGCGACCCCGCCGAATCCAGCGTCAGCTAGATCTCGACCTTGATCTCCGCGAGCTCGTGCTCGAGCTCGGCCAGCTCTTTGCCGCCGGCCATCAGGCGCACGAGCTCCTCACGGTCGATCTCGGACTTCTCGAATGCGCCGAGGCTCTGGCCACGGTTCAGGATCACGAAGCGGTCACCGACGGGGTACGCGTGGTGCGGGTTGTGAGTGATGAAGATGACGGCGACGCCTCGTTCGCGTGCTTGCAGGATGTACTTGAGGACGACGCCTGCCTGCTTCACTCCCAGTGCCGACGTCGGCTCGTCCAGGATCAGCACGCGCGCGCCGAAGTAGACGGCTCGCGCGATCGCGACCGACTGACGCTCCCCGCCCGACAGCGTTCCGACGGGCTGGTCTGGATCGCGAATGTCGATGCCCATCTCGCTCAGCTCACGGCGGACGATGCGCTTCGCCTTGCCGGCGTCGAACCATTTCATCGGCCCGAATCCCTTCCGGGGCTCCGCGCCGAGGAAGAAGTTTCGCCAGATCGACATCAACGGCACCATCGCCAGGTCCTGATAGACGGTCGCGATTCCGGCCGCTCGTGCGTCACGGGGCGACGTGAAATGCAGTTCCTCGCCGTCGACGAGCAGCCGTCCCTTGTCCGACTGGTGGACGCCGGACAAGATCTTGATGAAGCTGGACTTGCCGGCGCCGTTGTCGCCGAGGATGCACGTGACCTCGCCTCCATCGACGTGCGCAGAGACATCGTTGAGCGCGACGATGTTCCCGTAATACTTGGAGATGTGATCGGCTTCGAGGAGGTGCGGCATCGTCATCTCGCTTTCTGAGCGCGACTCCGAATCAGCGTGTTGAGCATCACCGCTGCGAAGAGGATCCCGCCCTGGAAAGTGAAGGTCCAGTTGCTGTCCCACTGCGCGTCGACGATTCCGAGCTGAACCATCCCGAGCATGGCCGCACCGAAGAAGGTGCCGATCACCGACCCGAAGCCACCCGTGAGCAGGCAGCCGCCGACGACGGCACAGATGATGAAGATGAACTCCAGCCCGATGCCTTCCCCCGCCTGCATCGACCGCAGCTCGAGTGCCTCGATGATCCCCATCAGTGCGGCGGTGCAGGACGTCATCACGAAGAGTGTCACCTTGGTGCGCGAGACCGGAACGCCGACGTTCCGTGCAGCGTTCGCATCACCGCCTGCGCCGTAGATCCAGTTGCCGAACCGCGTTTTGGCGAGCAGCCAGACGCCAACGAGCGTAATCCCGATCCACCACAGTACTTTGACCTTGAAGTCGTAATGGGTCAGGTCACCCGCAAAGATCTTGCGAGCGGAGTTGAACCCACTCGCCGCGTCGATGTTCTGAATCGCGGTCTGCCCGGTCAGCTTCAATGTTCCTGCTGCGTTGATCCCCTGTAACACGAAGAAGGTAGCAAGCGTGACGATGAAGCTCGGCAGCTTCGTCTTGATCACCGCGAGACCATTGATCAAGCCGATGGCGAGCCCGAAGAGCAGCACCAGCAACATCGCGGGCCAGACGTTCATGTGCTGGAAGGTCGTGAGATAGCCGAGCAGCAGTCCTGAGCTTCCGATCATGACTCCGGCGGAGAGGTCGAACTCGCCGCCGATCATCAGGAGGGCGACCGGAACGGCGACGATCCCGTACTGCGCGGCCTGGTCGGTCCAGCCGGCCGCAATCCCCGGGTCGCCGATCCAGTTCACGGAGCGGGCGAAGTACGCGAACGCGAAGAAGACCGCGACTGCGCCGAGCAACGCTCCGATGTCGGGACGCGTGAGCAGCCGCGCAAGCGGTCCGACGCTGACAAGTCGCTCGTCGGGCGCGACCTTGGGAGCTACGGTCTCGGCCATTCCTGGTTCTCAGTTGGATAGGGGCAGCCCGCACACGGGGGCTGCCCCTATCAGTTAGCGCGTGCCCTTCTTGGCGAGTGCGGCGACCTTCGACGCATTTGCCTTGTTGATGATGCCGGGGCCGGTCAGGACCGGCGCACCGTTTCCGACTGTGTTGAGGTTCGATACGTACAGGACGGCGAAGACGATCGGTAGGTACCCCTGCAGGTACTGCTGCTGGTCGATCGCAAAAAGCATCTTGCCTGCCTGGATCTCCTTGATCGAGCCGCCGACGTCGAACGTCCCGACCTTCGTGCCCTTCGGAACCGAGGACAGGCACGGGATCGTGACGTCAGGGTCGAGGCCCAGGAAGGAGTCGAGCTTCTTGTCGGCATTGAAGGCAGCCTTCACCTTCGCCTTCGTTCCCGGGATGTCGGCTTTCGCGTTCGGGATCGTCAGGACCTTGACGTTGCTTCCGCCCATGACTGACTTCACGCCGGCAGCGCGCTGCTGGAGACCCGAGTTGCTCGCCTCGTGGATGACGATCAGCACCTTCTTCGCGCCCGCCTTCTTGAACTGCTTGCCGGCGCCCTTCCCGGCAACGTTCTCCGTCTGTCCGACGTGCACCTCGTAGGTCGGCAGAGAGTCGAACGCGCCGAGCCCGGAGTTCACGGTGATGATCTCGATTCCCTTGTTCGAGGCCTTGCGCAACGGGTCCTTGAGTGCGCTTGCATCCGGCACCGAGGTCGCGATCACCTTGGCGCCGCTTGCGACCGCGGCATTGATGCCTGAGACCTGCTTCGCAACGTCGTTGTTCGCGTAGACCTGCGTCACGCTTACGCCTCGCGACTTCAGATCTTTCGCGGCCTGGTCGACGCCCTTCTTGAAGACCGACCAGAACGACCCGGTGTCGCCGTGCGTGACCACCGCGACCTTGAAGGTCGACGCGTTGCTGGCCGCGAACGCTGCCGCTGCCGGCGAGCCGAGCACGGTCAGTCCGGCTGCGGCGGCGCCTCCCTTGAGGAAGAGGCCGCGGCGTGAGATCTGCGCGAGTTCCTCCTCGATGAGGTCCTTGTCCATGTCTCTCCTTTCCCCGTTTGCTTGACGCAGGCGATTCTCAACCCTTTGAGGGTCGCTGCGCTAGTCCCCGGCGATCGAGATCGGGCGGCGCTCGGCCCGGGACCGCTCGGCGGCGAGCGCGACGGCCAGGGCGGCACGGGCTTCTGCCAGCGAACAAGGGCTGGGGGAGCCGATTCGGACGGTCCGGACAAAAGCTGCCAGTTCCTTGCGATAAGCGGGCCCGAAGCGGTCCCAGAAGTCGCGATAGGCGGCCGGGGGAGGGCCGGGAGCGCCCGGCTCCGCCGAACGGATCGGGGTGCGCGCGTCCTGACCGACGGCGATGCTGTCTCCGGTCCCGAACACCTCGAGCCGGACGTCGTAGCCGAGTGGATCGCGACGCGTCCCGGAGACGATGACCAGCCCGCCGCCCGAGAGATGCAGAACGGCTGCGGCCACGTCGACGTCGTCGAGCTGTTCGACCCAGGGAGCGTCGAGACCGGCGCCGTCCGCATAGACCTCGGTGATCTCTTCGCCGCTGACGAAGCGGACCGCGTCGAAGTCGTGGATGTGGAGATCGCAGAAGATTCCGCCCGACGCGGCGATGTACTCCGTGGGCGGCGGAACCGGGTCGTGCGTCGCCGCACGCATGACGAGGATCCTGCCGACTGCGCCCGCAGCCACTGCTTCGTGCGCAGCCTCGTAGCCCGCGTCGAAGCGGCGCTGGAAGCCGATCTGCACCACGATGCCGGCGCGGTCGACCGCAGCGCGCACGCGATCGAGGGTCGCGAGGTCGAGCGCCACAGGTTTCTCGCAGAACGCTGCGACCGCGGACGCGGCGGCCAGCTCGAGCAGCGGCGCGTGACTCGGAGTGGATGTTGCGATCACGAGCGCGCCCACACCGGACTCGATCAGCGCTTCGGGTGTCGCGGCGGCGTGAACGCCGAGCTCGTCCGCGACTCGCTCTGCGCGTTCCTGGTCGGCGTCGGCTACCGATACTGAGACGTCGTCGAGGCCGAGGAGAGTCTGGACATGGTGCGTGCCGATCCTGCCAAGCCCGACGACGCCGACTGCGAGTTTCTTACTCAAGGCCTCCGACGTCGAGCACCACGGTCTTCAGGTCGCTCATGTCCAGCATCGTGTAGCGGCCGCCGATGCGGCCCCAGCCGCTCTGCGTACCGGAGGCGCCGCCGAACGGCTCGTGCGCTTCCCAGTAGTCGGTCGAGTCGTTCACGACGACATTGCCGACGCGCAGACTGTCGACGTAGCGAAACGCGCGCTTCAGGCTCGAGGTGTAGACAGCCGCCTGCAATCCGAGGTGCGAGTCGTTCGCGATCGCGAGCGCCTCCTCGTCGGACCGGACCCGGATCAGCGGCACGATCGGGCCGAACGTCTCCTGTCGATTGATGAGCGTGTCGACGCCGACGTCGGTGACGACGGTCGGCTCGTAGTAGAGCTGAGTCGGACGGTCGCTCGCGCGGGAGCCACCCAGGACGACGCTTGCGCCCTTGTCCACGGCGTCCTCCAGATGTCGATCCATCTTCGACGCCGTCGGCGCGTTGTTCATCGGGCCGACCATGGTCGAGTCGTCGAAGGGATCTCCGAGCCGCCAGTCCGCTGCCGCTTTCAACACCTCGTCGAGAAAAGCGTCGTGCACGGCCTCGTGCACGAGGACCCGCTCCGTCGCACAACACACCTGTCCTGCGCAGAAAAAGCCACCGAAGACGGCGCCCTGCGCGGCGCGCTCAAGGTCGGCGTCCTCGCAGACCACGACGGGCCCGTTGCCGCTCGCCTCGATCAGGGAGCGCTTGAGCCCCGCCGCGCGGACGATCTTCTCTGCGGTCGGATGCGAGCCGACGAAGCCGACGCAATCGACGTCCGGATGCGTGACGAGGCGTTCGCCGACGTCGCCGCCGCCGTAGACGACGTTCACGACGCCCTCCGGCAGGCCGGCGTCGGCCATGATCTGCATGAAGTTCGCCATCGCGATCGGCGTCCACTCCGACGGTTTCATCACGATCGTGTTGCCGACGGCGATGCCGGGCGCGATCAGCTCGACGGGGATGAGCGTCGGGAAGTTCCAGGGCGTGATGCCCGCGTAGACGCCATTCGGCTTGCGAAAGGTGAGGATCCGCTTGTTCGGATCCTGGGAAGGAATGATCGCCGTCTCCATCCGCTTCACGTCCTCGGCGGCGATGCGGAAGTTCTCCGCGGTCTCGTCGATGTCCCCGAGCGCCTCGGCCGCGTACGGCTTCCCCTGCTCGAGCGACAGCTCCCGCGCGAAGTCCTCGCGCCCCTCGTCGATCAGGTCGGCGATCGCGTGGCAGACCTTCGCCCGTTCCCAGGCGGACAGGGCGGCCCACTTCGGCTGGGCCGCGCGGGCGGCGGCCACTGCCCGGTCGACGTCTTCCGTGCTCGCGTTGGGCGCCTCGGCCAGAGTCTCGCCGGTGACCGGGGAAACCACGGCGCGGGCGGTCTCGCCGGTCGAGGCGACCCATTCGCCGCCGATGAAGTTCTCCAGGGTGCGGACCGTGACAGCCATCGAGCTCCTTTCAAAAGCCTGAGGCGACCGTAACCTTTTTTGAGAGAGTTGGCCCATGCCTCGAATCACGGTGGCCCAGGCTCTCGTCCGTTTTCTCGCTGCGCAGCACGTGGAGCGCGACGGCGTCGAGCAGCGGTTCTTCGAGGGCTGCTTCGGGATCTTCGGCCACGGCAATGTGGCGGGAATCGGACAGGCTCTGTACCAGCACCCCGATCTGCTCACCTACTACCAGGCGCGGAACGAGCAGGCGATGGTGCACACCGCTGTCGGGTTCGCGCGGATGAAGAACCGGCTCGCCACGCTGGCCTGCACGACCTCGATCGGGCCGGGCGCGACGAACCTCGTCACGGGCGCCGCCCTCGCCACCGTGAACCGGCTGCCCGTGTTGCTCCTACCCGGGGATGTGTTCGCCTCGCGCCGGCCCGATCCCGTGTTGCAGCAGCTCGAGGTCCCGTCGCGCGGTGACGTCTCGGTCAACCACGCGCTCCAGCCAGTGTCGCGCTATTTCGATCGCATCGAGCGGCCGGAGCAGCTGCTCGCGGCCGGACCTGCCGCCATGCGTGTCCTCGTGAACCAGGCCGAGACAGGAGCGGTGACGCTTGCGTTCCCACAGGACGTGCAGGCGGAGGCGTATGACTACCCGGACGAGTTCCTCGCGCGTCGCGTCTGGCACGTGACCCGGCCGGAGCCCGACTCCAAGCTACTGGCGGGAGCGGCCGACCTCATTCGCAGCGCGAAGCGCCCCTTGATCGTCGCCGGCGGAGGCGTCATCTATTCCGAGGCGACCGCTGCGCTGCGCGCGTTCGCGGAGCAGACGGGAATCCCGGTCGCGGAGACGCAGGCGGGAAAGGGGTCACTGCCGTACGACCACCCTGCTGCCCTCGGGGCCGTCGGCGTGACGGGCACATTCGCGGCGAACCGGATCGCTGCGGACGCGGACGTCGTGATCGGACTCGGCACGCGCTGGTCCGACTTCACGACGGCGTCCAGGACCGCCTTCACGCATCCCGGCGTGCGCTTCGTGAATGTGAACGTCGCCGACTTCGATGCGGCGAAGCTGGCAGGTATTGCACTCGTCGCCGACGCGCGCGTCGCGCTCGAGCGGCTCGCTGCTGCGCTCGATGGACACCAGGTCTCGCCCGAGTACCGGGAGTCGGCCGCCCGGTTGAATAGGGAGTGGGACGAAGAGGTGACGCGTTTGTACGGTCTCGGCCACGAGCCGTTGCCGGCGCAGAGCGAGGTGATCGGCGCGGTCAACGATGCGGCGCGGCCCGTCGACGTCGTCGTTTGCGCCGCCGGCTCGATCCCGGGCGACCTGCACAAGCTCTGGCGAACGCGTGATTCGAAGGGCTACCACGTCGAGTACGGCTACTCGTGCATGGGCTACGAGATCGCGGGCGGTCTCGGCGTGAAGATGGCCGCGCCCGAGCGCGAGGTGTACGTCATGGTCGGCGACGGCTCCTACCTCATGCTCTCGAGCGAGATCGTCACGTCGATCCAGGAAGGCCTGAAGCTGACGATCGTCCTCGTCGACAACCACGGGTTCAGCTCGATCGGGAGTTTGTCTCGCTCGCTCGGTACGGACGGCTTCGGCACCCAGTACCGCTACAGGCGGAGCGGCTCGCTCGGCGTGGACAGCGACAGCCCGACGGGCCCGCTGCTTCCCGTGGATCTCGCCGCGAATGCGGAGTCGCTGGGCGCGAAGGTGATCCGCTGCCGGACGGTCGACGATCTGCGCGCCGGCCTGGAATCCGCGAAGGGCGAGGACGCGACGGTCGTGCTCGCGATCGAGGTCGATCGCTACGAGGGACTCCCGGGCTACGAGAGCTGGTGGGACGTCCCGGTGGCCGAGGTTTCGGAGGTCGAAACGGTACAGGCGGCGCGCGCGGCGTACGAGCGGGCCCGAACTTCGACCTAGTCTGCACCGCGTGTTCGTGGTGGGCGGCTATTTGAGGGTCTTCAGGTACGCGGCGAGTGCGTTCAACTGATCCTGATTGATGATGCCGCCCCAGTGGGGCATGCTCACGATCGGGGCGCGGCCGATCACGCTGCCGGTGCGGATCATCTCGATGATCTTCTTGTCGGTGCCGAAGTCGTGGCGGAACCCGGCGCCCGACAGTGGTGGGATCGCCTTGTCCGGCGCCTGTGGGTTGGGAACGCCGCCGAGGCCGTTCGGACCGTGGCAGTTGATGCAGCCGTAGCGCACGTACAGCGCGGCACCCTCGACGGCGAGACCTTGCCCTGTCGGGATCGGTGGTGGCTCCGCGGTCGGGACGGCTGGAAGCCCGGCCCGCAGGTACGCGATCAGGTCGGACACCTGGTGCTTCGAGATCACGACGCCCCAGACGGGCATGTAGGGCTTCGTCGGGTTCTTCGACTCGCCGAGACCGTGGTCGATGATCGAGCGCAGACGCGCCCCCGTCAGTGCTTTACCGACGCTCGTCAGCGCAGGGACGTCTGACGACACGCCTCCTCGGCCCTGTAGGCCGTGACACTGTGCACACGCGAACTGCGTGAAGTCGTGCGCGCCCGCCGCTACATGCGAATCGATCGTGCCGGACGACGAGGACGATGATGCGACGGCGCCGCCCACTGTGATCGTGCGCGTGTGGCTCCGAGAATGGCCGACCTCCCAGCCCGCGAGCCCCGCCACGAACATGAGCCCAATTGCGATCAGAACGATCGCGGCCTCGGCGGTCGCCGCGGGAATGTCGATCTTCCGTCGGATTACTCGATTGTACGACGACACTCATCGCCGCACTTTCAGAGCGGGCTCGAGCGAGCTTTGTTAGGCGCGCTTACTGGTTCATCTGTTGCTGCATCATCGGATTGCCGCCGGGAATCGTGAGGCCGGGAATCGTGCCGGGCGCGGTGAACAAGAGCACTCCGAGCGAGAGCAGAATCGCTGCCGTCCCGTAGACCGCTACCCGGCGCCAGGGGACGATCTTCTCCGCAGCGATCAGCCCCGCGACGACTGCCATCCACGTGATGCTCATGACCCCGAGCGCGAAGAGCGACGCCATCAGTGCCCAGCAACACCCGACACACCAGGCGCCGTTTCTCATGCCCATTCGCACGGCACCCGACCAGCCGCCGCTCCAATGGCGAAGCAACAGGCCCAGAGGGCTCCGGCATTTCCCCAGGCAGACATCCTTGAGCGGCGTCAGCTCGTAGACCGCTGCGACAACGAGAGTTCCGCCCGCCACCCACCGACCTGCGCGATCCCACGCGAGCACGTTGCCCGCGACCCGATGTCCACCGAGCGCAATCGAAAAAGCGAGGACGCCGGCGCCGGTCCACGTCACGAGATACCCGGCCGCGAACACGACCGCGGAGAACGGAGTGCGCTCGCCGCCCATGCGCGAGTAGAGCGCGACCGTCGGGGCGACCGACGGGAACATCATCGCCGCCATCATCACGACCCAGACGCCCAGGAACCAACCCAGCGTCCCGAGACCCGTCCACGGACCGTTGTCCATTCCGCGCATCTGTCCAAGCGTCCACCACCAGCCGACACCGGCGAGGAGGAAGAGCAGGGTGATGAGGCCGAGTCGCGCGCGCGCCGCCGCGAAGAGCGGCGCGAGCCCCGTGCCCGGAGCGCGTTCCTGCGCCGAAGCGATCACCTCTTCAGGCTGCCCAGGAGAACTCTGAGGTCGAAAGACCGGTCTTGCCTTCGTACTCGATCCCGAAGGCGTTGATCTTCGAGCGGGTCGCTTCCGCGATCGTCAGGTCAGACGCCACCGGGTGGAACATGCCGGCAAAGCGCACCGGCTCGCCGGTCTCGATGCCGAAGGGCACGATGTCCTCGATCTCGAAATCGATCACGTCTCCGATCCGAACGCTGTGGCGCACGCCGTCGTCTTGCACCTCGATCGCCACGCGCTCGACTCCGAGCATCTCCCCGACCAGCGGTGCCAGCGCCGCCATCGGGCCGCCAAGCTGGCCGCCGAAGACCTGAGCGAGCTTCTCTGCCTGCTCATCCGTGGCGCGCTCGTCGATGAACATCCCGAGGCGCCAGTTCCCGTCCGTCATCACCTTCGGCGTGTCGGCGATCGCAGCGACCTTGAGCCCGCCGATGTCGGTTCCTTCGATCTCACCCTCGCGAATGTTGAAGACGAGCACCACTCGACAGAAGTCGTAGGTGGCACCGTGGTCGAACGAGGCGTTACACGGGCAGATCAGATCGCACGAACACGTCTCGACGTAGCTGCCCTTCAGCTTCCAGGACATCGACAAACCTCCAATGTAGGACGACCGCGCAGCCGACCCTAGAACATCAGGGGGTCAACCGGAAGAGGCGGCCGCATTCGGGAATCGGCACTTAGTGGCTCAGAGCCACTAAGTCGGCGCAGAAGGTACGCGCGCGTTCGACTAAAGCTCTGCGTGCTCTCTGAGCCAGGCGCGATTGCGAATCTGAGCAGCCTCCGCGTCGGCTGCGTCCTGAGGCGATTGCGGGACCATGTCCTGCTCCACGACCAGCCAGCCGGCGTACTGCGAGCGCGTGAGCTCGGCGAAGAAGCTGCCGAGGTCGACGTCGCCTGTGCCCAGCTCGCAGAAGACGCGGCGACGCCAGGCCTCGGGCATGTCGGCTCGGTCGGCGATCACGCCTGCGAGCACCTCGTTATTGACGTCCTTCACGTGCACGTGATTGATCCGCCCGCCCCAGTCGCGAAGCGCCTGAGTGGGATCGCCCCCGCCGAGAGCGAGATGGCCGGTGTCGAGCAGGAGACCGACGTCCGTCAACTCGAGGACGCGCTCGATCTCCCACGGCGCTTCGACGAACGTTGCAGTGTGATGGTGGAACGTCGGCTCGAAGTCTCGGGTGCGTGCGAGGTCGGCGGCGCGGGCGACTCCCTCCGACAGTCGCCGCCAGCCGGAGGCATCCAGCCCGATCGACGGATCCGATGCGGCCCGGCCGGGAAATTGCGCCCGTTCCGGCGAGCCGCCGTCGGCGAGGACAGCCTTCGCCTCGGTGCGGTCGCCCGCCGCGAACAGGTCGAGCGTTCCGTCCATTGCGGCGAGGTCTTCCTCCCAGTGGTCGGGCTCGCTGAAGCGGATCGGGATGTAGCCGCCGACGATTGCAAGCCCGTATTCCTCGAGCCGGTCACGGAGGTTGTCGCGATCGCCCAGGTAACCGGGGGGCCCCAGCTCCGTTCCTTCGTAGCCGGCGCTGGAGATCGCCGTCAGCACGCGTTCGGGCCCCGGCACGTCGGGCAGGATTCCGACCGTGATCTCGAAGGCCCCGTAGCTGCACGGCGCATTCGCGACGCGAATGCCGCTCAACTTCGCCGTCCGTCCAGAGTGACCACCGGCACGCGCGGGTCGGGCTCGAGGTCCGTCCAGGCTGGGCGGATCCAGGCGAGGGCCGGATCGTCCGCGGACGCCATCGAGCGTCGATCTCCGGCGAGCCCGTTGAGGTAATAGAGGTCGTAGCCGTGCGCTGCGGCCGTCGTGTGGTAGCCGTGCGGCACGAGCATGATGTCGCCGTCGCGCACGGTCTCGGTGACGTCCGTTCCATGCTGCGGGCTGTAGAGACGCTGCACTGCGAACGCACCTGCAGGTTCCGTTTGCGTGCGGTAGTAGTAGACCTCTTCCAGCACGACCTCCCCGGGCGGATGATCCTCGTCGTGCTTGTGCGGCGGATAGCTCGACCAGTTCCCCGCGGGAGTGAACACCTCCACGACCAGCAGACGCTGCGCGGGAAACTCGGGCTTGATGATGTGATTGATCTGCCGCGTCGCGTTGCCCGAGCCGCGCACCTCGATCTCGACCTCGTCCGGCCGGACCAGCCGTGGTTCGAGGCGTTCTTCGGCGAGTGCTCCGCAGACGGCGACCTCGACGTCGTCCAACGCGACAACTGTGTACTCACTTTCGCGCGGGAGGTACAGGGCCCAGGGCATGCCGTCGAAGACGCTCGCGCGTCCGCCGAGCTCCCAGCGTTCGCCGCCGCTTTCGATCGCGCACCTTCCGGCCAACGGCACGAGCGCGACCTCTTCGCCGTCGGTGGCCCGCGAGACCTGTTCGCCGTCACTCAGCCGCTCGACATGGAACGACAGGTAGCGCCACGACGCCGATGTCGGGTCGACCGCGTCCCATTCGCCGTGGCGGAGCAACAGGTCGGTCACGCGAGCTCCGCCTCGAGCTCTTCCAGCGTCGGCATCGCTTCCGAGCATGCCAGCTGCGAGGCGACGATCGCCCCGGCGACCGAACCGCGGCGCACTGCTTCGTCGACCGGCAGATCGGCGTGGAGGCTCTGCACGAACGTCGCGACGAATGCGTCGCCGGCGCCGAGACCGTTGACGACTTCGACGGGATGGCCCGGCACGTCGACTTCACGCCCTTCGTGGAAGAGCAGAGCGCCACGCTCCCCGCGCTTGAGCACGAGCGTGCGCACGCCGAGCTCGAGCAACGCGTGCGGGTCTCGAGCCGCAGCTTCGACCTCCTCCTCGTTGCCGATCACGATGTCTGCATGCGTTGCCGCAGTTCGAGCGAGCTCGCCGTAGTCGGTGGCGTGCGCCCACAACGTCGGGCGCCAGTCGAGGTCGAAGATCGTCGTGCCGGCGTGCGCTTCGAGCGCGGCGAGCGTCGTTTCACGACTCGGTGACTGCGCGAGACCGGTCCCGGTTGCCAGGAGGAACGGCGCGGCGGCCACTTCGGCACCGTCGAAGTCGTCGGGGGCAAGCTGCCAGTCCGGCGCGGTCGGGTAGCGGTAGAACGTGATCGGGAAGCGATCGGGCGGCCAGACCTCGCAGAACGTCGGCGGCGTCATCAGGCGCGGGTCGACGGCGAGGAAGCGCACGTCCACTCCCTCTGCGGAAAGAAAGTCGCGCACGAACTCGCCGTGCGGATCAGGCCCGATGCGAGAAACGATCGCCGGTGTCAGCCCGAGCCGAGCGAGCCCGGTCGCGACGTTGCCGGCGAAGCCACCGACGAAGCGCGTGTACGTGCGCACTTCGCGCAGCGGCGTGCTGAGCTGATTCGGGTACAGGTCGATGCCCACCCGTCCGAGGACCGCGACGTCGATCACAGGGCCATTTTCCTTCGCACCATGAAGCGGCGTTGCGAGAAGGCGACCGTCCGGCTCAAGCCGTGCGAGACATACCAGACGAAAAACGGACTCTCGGGATCGTCTACAGGGGGCAGGACGGCTTGTTTCATCGCGAACGACACGAGAGAATCACCTCGTGACTCTTGCGCTTCGCACGCCCCTGTGTCGCGACCTGGGGATCGAGTACCCGATTTTGTCGGCAGGCATTGGGTCGGCGGCCGGAGCGGAGCTCGTCTCCGCCGTTTCGAACGCCGGCGGCTTCGGCGTCCTCGGCATCAGTGGCATGAAGCCGGACGAGATCCGCCGGTTGATCGGCCGAACCCGCGAGCTGACCGAGCTGCCTTTCGGCGTCAACGTCATCATCGACGAGAACGGCTGGGCTACGACGGACGATGACAGGCGGTTGCTGCGCGACGAGGTCGCCACAGCGGCGGACGAGGGCGTCGGTGCCGTCGTCCTCTTCTGGGGTGATCCCAGCCCCTATGTCGACGAGGTGCACGGCAAGGGGGTCAAGCTTCTCGTCCAGGTTGGGTCCGTCGAGGAAGCAAAGGCGGCGGCCGAGGCCGGGGTCGACGCCGTGCTCGTCCAGGGCGTCGAGGCCGGCGGGCACGTGAAGGGGACCACGCCGATTTGGGACTTCGTTCGCGACGCGGTCGCCGCGATCGACCCCAGGCCTGTGGTGGCCTCGGGCGGGATCGGCGACGGGAAGGGAATGGCCCGCGCGCTCAGGCTCGGCGCGCAAGGCGTCTCGCTCGGGACGCGCTTCGTGGCGAGCGACGAGGCGTGGCTCCATCCGGCGTACAAACAGCGCATTGTCGAGGCGACCGCTGAAGACACCGTCCTCAACGACCTCTACGACGTGTGGTGGCCGGGCGCTCCGGCCCGGACGCTTCGCAACAAGACACTCGAGGAGTGGGAGGCAGCCGGTTGCCCACCGCCCGGTCAGCGGCCGGGCGAGGGAACCTCCATCGGGAAGTTGACGACCTCCACCGGAGGTGTGATCGAATGGCCTCGCTACGCGGGCGCCGGGACGCCGAAGCCCGACTTCGAGGGCGAGATCGACTACGCACCACTTTGGGCAGGTGAGTCGGTGAGCGTCGTGAACGACATTCTTCCGGCTAGCGAGATCGTCCGCCGGCTCGTGCGGGACGCCGAGGCCGCACTCGTCGAGGCGGAGCAGTTCGTGTAGCAATTCGACCGGGTTCAGGTCCGCAATTCCGGTCCTCTCACCGTCACCTGGTTTGCGCACTGCCAAGTTCCGCCCATTGTGCGCGGGCGAGTAGCTCGGAGAGAGGCCCCGTCGGGGGTACTCGCCGATCGAGCGGACTGTGGAAATCACGTCACGTTCTCGTCACCATGTCCGACACCGGGCCATGGACTAGTCGGACACCACGGAACTGGCTTGAATCGGAAGCCGGCGCGGGTTCGGTGACATCGCGGCTACATCCACGGCACGGTGTCCGACACCGGGACGTGGTTCGACGAGTCGTGACGATGTCGGCACCCGGTGTCTTTCAGCGAGCAGAATGGACGGATGAGCAACTCCGCCGCAGAACGGCGAGCGCGGTTCCGGGCGCTTCAGCAGAGAGAGCAGCTGCTCGTCATGCCGAATCCCTGGGACGTCGGCTCCGCGCGGCTGCTCGCATCCCTCGGCTTCGAGGCTCTTGCAACGACGAGCGCCGGCTTCGCCTGGTCGCTCGGCAAGCTCGACCAAACCGTCGAGCGAGACGAGCTCGTGGCGCACGTCGAGACACTCGCTGCAGCCACCGACCTGCCGCTCAACGTCGACAGCGAGCGCTGTTACCCCGACGAACCCGGCGGTGTGACACGGACTGTGGAGATGCTGGCCGAGGCCGGAGCGGCTGGCTTCTCGATCGAGGACTACGACCGGAACTCTGGCGGTATGGACGAGGTTGGGCGTGCGGCGGAGCGTGTCGCGGAGGCGGCCGAGGCCTCGCGCGGACAGGACGAGCCACTCGTGCTGACAGGTCGGGCCGAGAATCACATTCGCGGGGTCGACGACCTCGATGACACGATTGCGCGGCTGATCGCCTACCGCGATGCAGGCGCCGACGTCGTCTATGCGCCGGGTCTGACCGACCTTGGGCAGATCGCCCGGGTCGTCGACGCCGTCGGAGTTCCGCTCAACGTCCTTGCGTTGCCCGCGGGACCAACGCTCGGCGAGCTCGCCTCCGCCGGCGTGCGCCGTATCTCGACGGGGAGCCTGCTGGCGAGCGCCGCCTACGGGGCTCTGCTCGCAGGCGCACGTGAACTCAAGGAAAATGGAACGTCAGGCTACGCAGAGGGCGGCGCATCGTCAGATGCCCTCAAGGCCGCTTTCGACAACGCTTCGACCAAGGAAGGGAGCGCCGAATGACGTACGTCCCCGTCGCCGATCGCTATGAGCACATGCGCTACCGCCGCTCGGGCCGGAGCGGGCTGCAACTGCCCGCGGTTTCGCTCGGGCTCTGGCAGAACTTCGGGTTCGACCGTCCGCTCGATACGAGCCGGGCGATCGTTCGGCGCGCCTTCGACCTCGGGATCACGCACTTCGACCTCGCCAACAACTACGGACCGCCGTACGGCTCCGCGGAAACGAACTTCGGGCTGCTCATGAAGCAGGACCTGGCTCCGTATCGCGACGAGCTGATCGTCTCGAGCAAAGCGGGCTACGACATGTGGCCCGGGCCTTACGGCGAGTGGGGCTCCCGGAAGTACCTCCTCGCGAGCCTCGATCAGAGCCTGCAGCGAATGGGGCTCGATTACGTCGACATCTTCTACTCCCACCGATTCGATCCCGACACGCCGCTGGAGGAGACGATGGGTGCCCTCGACACGGCCGTGCGGCACGGGAAGGCGCTCTATGTCGGCATCTCGTCCTATTCGGCGGCGAAGACGCGGGAGGCGCACGCGATCCTGAGCGAGCTCGGGACCCCGCTCGTCATCCACCAGCCGTCCTATTCGATGCTGAACCGCTGGATCGAGCCGGACCTGCTCGACGCGCTCGGCGAGCTCGGCATCGGTTGCATCGTCTTCTCGCCGCTTGCCCAGGGAATGCTCACCGACAAATACCTCAACGGGATTCCCGAAGGCTCCAGAGCGAGCCGCCGCGGATCCCTCTCACCCGACCTGATCAACGAGCAGTCCCTCGCCAAGGTCCGGGCCCTCAACGAGATCGCGGCGCGTCGAGGTCAGACGCTCGCGCAGCTGGCGCTCGCCTGGACCCTCCGAGATAAGCGGGTGACGTCGACGCTGATCGGAGCCTCGAGCGTGGAGCAATTGGAGGCGAACATCGCGACTCTCGACAACCTCGACCTATCGAAAGACGAGCTCGAGGAGATCGACCGGTACGCAACCGACGCGGATCTCAACCTCTGGGCCGCTTCGAGCGCGACCTGATCGGCGTTCTGCTCGCGCGGCGCTAGCCGGACCTGGACAGCGTCCGCGAGCGTTCTCGAACGCCCACGCGGTTCGATCCGGGCCCGGCGAGCACCACGACGCGACGACGGGGTGTACGCCGGGCGAGCACGCGGCCGACGAGGAGGGCGACCGGTACTGACGCGACGATCCACGCTCCGATTCCGACCAAGGTCCACAGCAACCAGCCGGGCATCAGTGCTCCCTCGAGTTCCGTGACAACGGGCGACTCGTCAACCGGGTGACTAGTGCCCGAAACCTCGCTGGTGCCATCGCCGCCGATTCGTCTCCGGGATGTGTCGGGCGCATCGAGTTCTCCCGGGAAGGCCAGAACGACCAGGCAAGCGTCGACGCGAAGCGCTCGCAGCCGTACTGGTCGTGCGCCAGTCCAGGCACGCCGTAGCACCAGTCGCGACCGCCGAGCTCGCGCAGCAAAAGAGCGCGCTGGGCGTCGTCGAGTAGCAGGTAATCGACCTGGTGGGCGTACTCGTGCTGCACGACTCCCCAGGCGAACTCGCCGGAGTCCAACAGATCGGCGTCGAGCCAGACCTCGCGCGGCAGCGAGCGCGACGGTTCGCCGTGAACGATGTGGATCGTGATCGGCCCGGGAAGCAACGTCCAGTCGAAGGAGCTCGCCTCGAGGGCCGCGACCACCGTTTCGCGCTCCTTCTTCGTCCCGCCGTCGAACGCGTAGCCGTCGACGGCGCCCGACGTCGCGGCCGGGAGCACGAGGGACGCGGCTGTGATGAGGAATGCCATTCGACGCACTGCTCAGTGCCTCCGCAACCCGAACTCCGCTGCGGCGATCTGCACGTCGCGACCTCCGTAGGCGCCGGGGGCCCTCGCTGCGGAAACGACGCCGATCCCGAGCTCGCGCGACGATTTGGTCAGAAGCACGCGCACGCGACCGCGATGAACCATCTGGAGAACTTGCTGCGCACCATCGATGCCTCCTCCGGCTGTTGTCAGGAAGGGGAGAAAGCGAACAGCAACGAAACATGCGTCAGATCACTCGAACGAGGGACGCCGCTACTGCGCAGCCGGCACGGCGAGTTGCGTCCACACGGTGCCGTCCTCGAAGGGTGCCGGGCATTCCGGCTCGCGTGTGGAGATGCTCGCGACCACGCAGACGTCCGTGTAGGCGCGACCGACCACGACGGCCAGACTGCGATCGAACTCGCCGCCGGCATTCGGCGCGAGTGCCCATTCCGCGAGGTTGCGGCGTGGCTGCCCCGCCGCGATGCCGAAGACGCGCAGCGTCATCGAGCGGGCCGGACGCTGAGGGAGATTGCGGGCCTTGAGCCTCACCAGCAGACGCGGCGCTCTGACGAACGTCTCCCAGACCACGGAGAGCTGGGGTCGCTCCTGCGGCCGCGGAATGTGCACTCGCACGCAGCCGGTTGTGTTCCCGCGCGTGTAACAGGGGCGGGGCTCGTCACCGACCCATGCTCGCGCGCCGAGGTCGTCGAAGTCGCCGGCCGGGAGAGAGAGGTTCACCGTGTGCTGGATCTCGCCGGAATTGTTCGGGCCGAGCGACGCTCCGTAGAGCGGCTGGCCCGGCTGCCAGGTCGGCCGTCCTTGACGGTCGGTCCCTCGGAGCAGTTGCTCGACCTCGACGACGATGTGGTCGCTCGAGCGCAGACCGATTCCGTGCACGGAGACCGCGACGAGGGAGCCCGACTTCGGCGTCACGGTGATGCTCGGCTGCGCCCGGTCGCCCCAGGTCGCGACCCCGGCGTAGACGCCGAAGACCAGTGCTGCTCCGAGCACGAGGATCCCGACCGAGAGCACGCCGCGCTCCGCGCGCGATCCCTCCGGCAAACCGTAGGCCGCGACTGCGCCGAGAAAGACGGCGAGTGCCGCCGACCCGAACGCTCCGAAGCTCGCCGCCGGATGATTTCTCGCCATTCTGCCGATGAGGTCTCCGCTGATCGCCAGGGCGGTGAGCAAAGCCCCCAACGCTGGCAAGGCGGCGAGAAGAAAGCCTGCGGCGCCCTTGGCTTCCTTCCCGATTGGGAGGAACCTCGGCATGACGGCTTGTGTACCGTTGCGCTCTCTCTAGGTGGAGTCAACGGATTCCACGAACCTTTTACACCGCAGTTACAACCCGCGAATACTCGGGCAGGGACTCGACGCAGCAGCGGCGACCGCCGGTTCAGCCGGTGCCGGGCGGCTCGGCGTATTTCAGCGCAGCGGGAAGCTGGTTACGTCCGAATCCCGGGAGACCAGCAGGTTGCGCCCAGAGGCGATCTGTGATCCCGAGGCCGCGCAGCTCACGATCGAACTGGAAAGTCCAGCTCCGTTTCACAGAGCCGTGGCTCCCGCCGGTCGACAGGAAGAAGCGCAGCCCGTGCGACCGGACCGCCGCGGCTTCCTTCCGCGCGAGGAGGACAGGATCGTGGGCCGCGAGCGTTGCAGGCGAAGCCGTCCTGAGCGGCCCGTCAGCGAAGGGATGGAAGTACCCCTCCCACGACTCGGCCACGGCAAAGACACCGATGTGCCTGAGCGCAATGTCGACCGCTCCGAATGCACCTGCGGATACCCCCGCGATCGCGCGTGCACGTGCAGCCTGAATTGTCGGAAGATGAGCGTCGACCCAGGGCACGACGTCCTGCACGACGAAGTTCTCCCAGACGCCCGCCCATTCGCTCTGGGTCCGTTGCCGCTTCGAGCCATTCGGCAGCCCGCCGGGCGGCATCACTGCGATGAACGGACGGGACGAGCCGTCGCGAATCAGCGAATCGGCGACATTCGCGAAGCGCAGGCTGACGACGAACGATGACGGCGCACCCCAGAACCCATGCAGAAGGTAAAGAACCGGGTAGCGCTTCGCCGGCGAGTAGTCGGGCGGTAGGTAGACGTCTGTCTCGCGCGTGTCTGTCGGGACGAACCGATTCGGGATCCGGCCGCTCCAGACCGCGCCGCCTGCGCTGCCCTGGTCGATGAGCACGTAGCCGGGCAGCGGCGGCTCGGTGGCGGCCTGAGCCGCGCCGGCGAAGACCAGCAACGCCAGCGCGGCAATCGCGGCTCCCACGATGCGCGGGCCCCGACGGCGTTGTTCGGGGATCTCGTCCACATGGTCCGCGGCGGGCCGGGTCAAGAGTGCCGCGCCCACGACGACGGCCGCGAACGCCAAAACGCGCGCCACGCCGAGTCCTCCTCCTGGCAAGGGATCTCCGAAGACGAACATTCCCGCCGCGATCGGGAGCGCGTTCGTCCAGAGAGTCGCGAGGCCGGCCGTCGTGAGCGCACCACCTCGCTGGAAGCCGAGTTGCAATGCGACGAAGGCAAGCCCATGACACGCGAGCAGCGCCGGCACGAAAGCCGGATGAAAGCCGCCGGAAACAGCCGCCTTGGTGCCGACGTCGCCGGCCGCGTACAAGATGCCGGCGGCCATGCCGAGGCCCGCAGCGCGGGTGACGAGGTTGGCTGCCGGTCCGGCCGCGAGCGCCGCAAGCGCAACGGAGACGATCATCCAGACGGCCGCATCGCGGAGATTCGCGTGATGCGAGGGGCGCACATCCCCGGCCAGCGAAATCGCCAGGAGCACGAGCCCGGCCACCGATGTCGCGACCGCGAAGCGTTCTCTGCGGGAGCGCACGCCTGCCAGCGCAGCGAGGCCGGCGAGCCCGCCCGCCGCGCACGCCTGCACGAGCGAGAGCGGCGCGAGGGTCAATGCGACGACGTACAACACCCAGCCGCCGATTCCCGTCCAGAAGCCGACGAGCCAACGGCGGTTGCCGAACAGCGCAGCGAGCGAACGCAAGGGCCGGCGCAACGAGAGCGGCGGCAGTGACGCCGCGGCTCCGTGCTGCACGTAGTAGCTCCAGTTCAGAGCGCAGGCCGAGGCAAGCGCAAGCACAAGGCCACCCGCAAGACGCCAGGTCACCGGCGGTCTTTACCGGTGAAGGGCAGATAGGCCTCGGCGGCAAGCGCCGCGATGCCGACGCGCGGTAGGTCCAGCCGCTTCTCGTACACGACGAAGCGGCGCTGCCATTCGGGGAGGAACTTGCGATTGAACAGCAGCAGGTTGTCGAGTTGGAAGTGTCCCTTGAGACGGAGCAGCGCGCGTCGCTCGAGTCGCTGCAGGGCAGACAGCTCGGCTTCCGGCGCGAGCAGCGCGGCGAACGGTGCGAAGTTCAGCGACACGCGCTCGATGCTCTCGTCGCGCGCCCAATCGATCGCGACGCAGACGAGCCATTCGTTGAACCCGTTCGGCGTCGTGCGCAGGCGCGGCATCGACGAGAGGGACAGGGCAGAGCCACGCCGGCAGACGGCGAAGTGGAGGAACCCGGCGACCGAGCCGTCGGGTGCGCGGCCGATGACGAACAGCGCATGCTCATCGTCGAGACGGAAGAGGGTATCGAGCGCCATCACGAAGCCTCGCTCCGGTTGGGCGCCGCGCCAGTCGCGGGCCAACGACTCGAGCTCGTGGCGGAGCTGTGTGCCGAGCTCGCTCGGGCGCGTGGCAGTCGCGGTGTACCCGCTGCGCTCGAGCCGGTGCACCGACTGCCTCACCTTCCGGATCGGCCGTCCCTCGAGCGAGAACGTCGACGTTTCGACCACTGCTTCGTCGCCGTGGTAGAGCGCGTGGAGTCCGTGGCCGCGATAGAGATCGAGTGCGCCTTCCGAGACGCCGAGAATCGCAACGCGCCAGCCGCGCGCGCGCGCAAAGCCGAGGAACGAGCCGACGAGGTCGGGAAAGCGCTCGCGCGGCCCGATCGGGTCACCCGAGACGATCGCCACGCCGCCCACCACCTTGTACGCGAGGAAGGCAGCTTCCTCTTCGTCGAAGAAATACGACTTGTCCGCGCGCAGGACGAACGGCGCCAGCGTGTCGACGCCCCAGGTTGCGACAAGGTCGCGTGTCAGCCGGCGGTGCCTCGTTTCCTGCGCGTGCCGATAGCGCCACGGAGCAAGCCAGGCCAACACGAGCAGGACGGCGGCGCAGACGGTCAGGAGCAGGACCGAGAGGGGAAACCACTCGCCGAACGAGCCGGCAAGGTGATGTGAGCCGACTGCGTTCGCTCCGACCGCGTCGCGGGCGATCTCGTGCAGCGCGAAGGAGAGCGTGAAGGGCTGATCGACCATGACGCGGTTCAGCCAGAGCGCGATGAATGCGTAGCCGAAGATGCTGGAGCCGAAGAGCAGCGCGCGCAGCGCGATTCGAGGGTTCGCCGAGGGATCCCCCTGCGCATCGAAGTCGGCGCGGCGCGCGAGCAGTGCCACGCCCACGAGCCCGGTGGCGACAGCTCCGTAGCCGAACCGATGCTGGAGATGGAGCGCGACGAGCCACAGGAGGACGACGACCGCGACCTGCCAGGCGCGGTGCTTCCTACGCGCAAGCCCTCGCGCCGAGACCAGGAGGAGCAATCCGAGTGGCGCGACGAGCGCTTCGGAGACTCCGTGCACGTTCTCGGGCGCGAGCGCCGCGATGAGCGTGGACCTCTGGTCGGGAGTGACGGCGTCGATCACGCCCAGCATTCCGGCGGCCGCAACGAACCACGCCAGCACCAGCGGGCTGCGCGCCCGTTCGGTCCTCCGGGCGCGGCCGCCGAGCGCACCGGCAAGCCCTGCGAGTGTCGCCGGCAAGTAGATCGCCTTCTGTCCGGCGGCTGCATGAAACGCCTGATGCGCCGGAATCTGCCGGACGATCAGCAACGACAGGCCGGTCTGTAGATAGCCCCAGCCGCCGACGGCGAGGGCGAGCATCAGTCCTGCCGTCAGCCGTTCGGCGCGCATGATGCGCGTGATCAAGCCGAGCGAGATAGCCGCGCCCGCCCAGATGCCGAGGAACACCAGCAGCGGCACGGCTGAGCGCCGCGACAGCTCGTCCAATGGGAGAGCGTCCGGCACCGGTGGTCCCGGCACGCTCGAATGCGGCTGAACGATGTACAGCCAGCCGCTCGCCGCGACGATGACGGCGAATGACAGCACGGATGCCGCGGCGATCTGTGCGGCCCTAAGGATGGCCCAGCCTCCGTGCCGCTGTGAGATACGAACGCCAGGCCATTCCTCGCCACAGCGCCCAGTCGTGCCGGCCGCGCAGTTCCAGGTAGGTGTGCGGAACGCGGGCCGCTGTGAGCTCGCTGGCGAAGGCGCGGTTCTCGCGAGCGAGCGGGTCGTCCTTGCCCGTGTAGAACCAGAAGTACGTGTGCGCGCGGCGCAATGTCCGCGCCGCGAGGCTGAGCCCGTCGAGCGGCGTGTTTCCTACCAGCCCGGTGAGCTCTCGCCCGAAGATCGAGTGGTTGTGGAGGGCGACCTCGTAGCCCGACCAGCTTTCGACGAGCGAGAACTCGGTCGGATCGTGCAGAGCGATGTTGATGGCGCCGTAGCCGCCTTCCGAAAGTCCGCCGATCCCGCGGCCGACACGCGATGGGATCGTCCGGTAGTGGGTGTCGATGGCCCGAACCACGTCACGAGAGACGAACGTGCGCCACCCCTCGGACGCGCCGAGGCCGTTTGCCCACTCCTTGTCGGTGAACGTCCCGGTTGATCCAAACGGCATCACGAGGATGAGGGGTTGAGCTTCGTGTTTCGCCACCAGCGAGTCCTCGACGACTCCCATTCGGACCGTCAGCAGGAAGGCGAGCGGGCGCCCAGGGAAGCCGTGCAGCAGATAAAGGACGGGGTACCGCTTCGCCGGATGGCTTGCATATCCCGGCGGCAGGTAGACGTAGACCGCCTGACGACGACCGCCGAGCGCCTTGCTCGCGACCGCGATGTGCTCGACGCTTCCCGCCCGAGTCACGTAGGCGGGGTCGTGCGGCGGCGGGAAGCCGCGGTAGAGCCAGTAGTTTGTCCCGTAGCGATCGACCCCGACGAACCCGACCGCGAGGAACGCCGCAACAACGGCGACCGCGACCGGCGTCAGCCAGCGCGACGACATGCTCTCGTTCTACTCGACGACCGGTTAAGGGTCGGTTAAGCAACCGCGAAGATCGGTACCGTCGAACGAGTGCGGGCTCTTGCGTACAGTCTGGTGGCCTTGACACTCGGCGCGCTCGTGGTCACGAGCGGCGCGCACACTCGCAGCGAACGGTCGTTGAAGCTGGAGCGCGCGATCTACTCGCCCGCGGTGGCAGGACGCCTCCGCCTCGCCGTCTACCTGCCGGCGGACTACGCGACCAGCGGCAAGCGGTACCCCGTCATCTACTTCCTCCACGGACTGCCGGCCACAGCCGGATCGTTCCGCGGCGCAGACTTCCTCGCCCGGGCGCTCGACTCCAGCGGCCGCCGCGCGATCATCGTCGCGCCCCAAGGTGCCCGCGACAACGACTCGGATCCCGAGTACCTGGACTGGGGGCCGGGCCGAAACTGGGAAACCGCGATCACCCGCGACGTCGTGGGCTATGTGGATTCGCACCTCCGGACGATCGCCACGCGTCAGGGCCGGGCGATCGTGGGCCTCTCGGCCGGCGGTTACGGAGCGGTCATGTTGGCGCTCCATCACTTGTCGGCCTTCTCCGTCGTGGAGTCATGGAGCGGCTATTTCCATCCGACCGATCCGGCCGGCGAGCGCGCGCTCGACCTGGGCACCGCGCGGGCGAATGCGAACGCGAGCGCGCACGCCTTCGTCAAGACGCTGAAGCGGGGCTTCGCGCGCAGACCGACCTATTTCGCGTTCTATGTCGGCGCCGGCGACACACGATTCCGCGCCGAGAATCGCGAGTTCCACCGCGAGCTCGTCGCGGCCGGTGTGCCTCACCGGTTCCGGATCTATCCGGGCGGCCACGCGCAGAGCGTCTGGAACGCGCACGCGCAAGCCTGGCTGGCGGTCGCAGTCGACCACCTTGCAGGGCCTACGCGGTGACTGCGTCCACCGAGAGCCGTTCCTCTTCGGCCTGGCGCTCGTCCACGTAACGCTGCGCGTCACCCAGCGCGGTGAAGAGGCGGAAGAAGACGGCGATGCAGATCGTGAGGATCCCGATCACGCCGTAGACCAGCGCGACGTTGTTCGTGGCGCTGATCACCCAGCCGCCGACGAGGGCGCCGGCCGGAATCGCCGACCACGCGAGCACGCCCGCGATCGAGAGGACTCGCGAGAGCAGGTGGTTCGGGACGATCGCCTGGCGCAGGCTGCCCGTGTTGATGTTGAAGAGGATGCCGAGGCCGCTTTGCGCCGCCCAAATGGGGAGTGCGATCCAGTACGAGCGCATCCCCGCGAAGACCACGATGAGCCCACCCATGAGCATCAACGACGTCATCGCCAGCGCGGTGAAGCTGAAGCGCTTCCGCAGCCGGCCCGCCAGCAAGCCGGTGACGACGACGCCGGCGCTGCCGGCGGCGAAGAGCACGCCGATCTCCCGCTGGCTCGCGCCGAGGCGCTCGTTGGCGAAGAGAACGAGCTGCGCCCAGGTCGTGCCGGTGACGAAGTTGATCAGCGCCATCATCAGGGAGATGTTCCGCAACACGGGGTGCCCGAGCACGTAGCGCAAACCCTCGCGAACATCGTGCAGGATCGTCGTCGCCTCCTTCGTTGTGTCGCTCGCCGTGTTGAAGCTCGCCCGCACGAGCATCAACGACAGCGCGGAGATCGCAAACGAGCCCGCATCGAACGCCATCACCCAGACCAGTGGAAGGAACGAGATCAGCGCGCCGGCCAGCAGCGGCCCTGCCACCTGAGCCGCCGAGTACGTCGCCTGGATCCGTCCGTTGGCAGTGACGAAGTCGTCCGTTTCCACGAGGCTTGGGATCGCAGCGAACTCGCCCGAGCTGAAGGCGATGAAGACGGTCGACTGGATGAACGTGACGCCGTAGATCCACCAGACGGTCAGGTGGCCGAACTGCGCGACCAAAGGGATCGACAGGATCACGAGGGCGTTGAGCCAGTCGAGCGCGATCATCGCCTTCTTGCGGTCGACCCGATCCATCCAGGCACCGATGACGAGGCCGAACAGGAGGTAGGGGAGGAACGTCGCCGCGGTCGCGATGCCGAGGTTCACCGCAGAGTGCGTGAGGTGGTACACGAGGAGCGGCACCGCCCATTGCGTGAACGAGCTGCCGAGGTTCGAGATCGTCTGGCCGACCCAGAACTTTTTGAAATCCGAGCTCAAGCGACCTCTCGCAGGATCTCGAGGAGCTGTTCCTGGCGTTTCGGCGACAGGGCGTGAATCGCGGGGTTTTGCGACATGCAGGCGACGAGCCGGCGCCGCAACCTGACACCGTCTGCGGTCAGCCGGATGACCCGCACGCGTTTGTCATGCTCGGCGGGACGGCTCAGCACGAGCCCTCGCTCGGTGAGCTGGTCGACCACGCCGCCGAGATTCGATGGATCGACGCCGCATCGTCTCGCCAGCTCCTTGAGCGACGGTGTGTCACCGACCTCGAGCCGCCAGAGAAGCTTCGCCTGCGAGTAGGTGAGGCCGAGCGTTTCGAGGAACGTGCCCTGATGGTCGAGCGTGCTGGCGAACAGATCCATCAGGCGCCGCATGATCTCCTCGCGCGGCCCGGAGTCGCTCCTCATTACCGGTACTTTACCGCTTTATTTCGACTTGTCTAGCCGCCCCGTTGTCGGCGCTGCCGCCACTGGTGCAGCACCTTCGACTTGCTTGCGGCCTTCGGCGGCTGCGGCTTGGGTGGTGGATCGTGCTCCTCGAGCCACTGCGCCGCCGCATCGTCCGGCTCGAGCCCAACGGCACGCTCACGCTCGGCGCGCTTCTTTGCGCCTTTGCCGGTCCGTGGTCGGTTCCGGCTCACCTCAGCAGCGTAACCGCGGCACCTCACCCGAAGCGGGGGTCCCGATTGCGCTCAACCGATGGGCGAAACGCCGCGCAGCAGTAATAGCGACGGCGGTGGCGGGCCGCCAAGGTCAGACGGATGCTTCTGCGGCCTCGAATCCTCGTCCTATTCGTCCTCGTCTTCGCGGTGATGGCGAGCGCGCCCGTCGCGTTCGCGCGCGTCGCCAACTACTCCTTCGACGGCGGCACGAGCGCTCAGCGCGCTCAGGTGGACAAAGCCCTCAACGCGAGCTCGTTCGACTGGGCCATCATCCGCAACCAGATCACGGTCCACATCGGGCGTTTCGACTCACACGCGGCGCCGGGCGAGATCTGGCTCGACGCTCGGCTGCTCGACTCCGGACGGTTCTCGTGGGGCGTCGTCCAGCATGAGTTCGCCCACCAGATCGATTTCTTCCTGCTGACGCCCGAGAACCGCGTGGAGCTCCAGCGCCTGCTCGGAGCGAAGGCCTGGTGCTGGGAGACGTCTGGACTGCAGCACGCAGACTACGGCTGCGAGCGCTTCGCTTCGACTGTTGCGTGGGCGTACTGGCAGAACGGCGACAACTGCATGAAGCCGGCTTCGAAGTACGACGAGTCAGCCGGCATGACTCCGGCCGCCTTCCGCGCCACTCTCGCCCGAATACTCGACCTTCCGTCCCTCCGACGGCACTCGGTCCGATGACGTCGGCAGCCTCGACCTTGCTCGCCTCCGCGGAAACGGCATTGGCTGCGCACGACTACGAGCTCGCGATCGACGTGCTCGTCGGCGGTAGGGCTGAGCTGCGTGGCGACACGCGTGCCGAGCTGCGCGCGTTGCTCGACGAGTCCTGGGCGCGCATGTCCATGGGGGATCTGGACTCGGCCGTCGTCAGGCTGGAGCGGGCCCGTGCACTGGCCGAAGCCTCGGTTTGCGACGACGCAGATCGTTCAGAGGTGCTGTATCAACTCGGCTGCTGCCGCCTCAAAGCAGGGGCAGTCTCGAACGCGGTTCGGCTCCTCACCGTCGCACTCCGCCTCTGCGAAGCATCGCCGACCCTCAGCGACCGCCTGCGAATCGACATCCTCTGCTGGCGCACCCGCTGCTACCGGCGGCAGCGCGACTGGGATTCGGCCCGCGCGGATGCGGACGCCGCGATCCAGCTCGGAGAAAGCCTGAACGACGCAGCCCGGCTCGCCGACGCGTATCTGCAGGCCTCGCAGATCGCGGAGCGAACCGACCAGCTCCTCATGGCACGTTTCTACGTCGAGCGTGCGCTGAAGCTGCAGCGGGACGCCGGCCACGCTCTTGCCGCCGGCAAGGCGCTGAACAACCTTGGCGGCATTCTCTTCCTGCTTGGAGAGACAGCTGCGGCGAAGGATTGCCTGACCGAGGCGTTCTCCATCGCACTCGAGCTCGGGAACGAGGTCGACGCGGCCTATGCGGTCTCCTCGACTGCGCAGGTTCTGCTGCGCGGAGGCGAAGTGGACTCGGCCGAGCACAAAGCGAGGTATGCGCTCGAGCTCCTCGACGGCCGGGACGACCACGTCAACGAAGTCGGCAACGCAAAGCTCGTGCTCGGTCGTGCGCTGATGGAGCAAGGTCGCTTCGACGAGGCGAACGACGAGCTTGCCCACGCTTCCGTGAGCTTCGAGCAGATGGATTCGCTCGGACATCGAGCGGCTGCCTGGCTCGCCCAGGGAGACCTGGCAGCTCGCCGAGGTCGGATTGAAGACGCTGCGGCCGTGTATCGCCGCGCGGCCGAAGCCCTGCAAGACGTCCGGTTCTAACGAAGGGGGTGAAAGCCATGAAGAAGCTCATCTCACCCAGTCTCCTGCTCGCCCTCCTTGCGGTTGCGTCGTTCGTCGCGAAAGCACGGTACGGCTACGGATTCCACGAATAACCCCTCCCGGTCTGCGGTGCCCGCCTGCCGGCGGGCGCCCCTCCCCCTAACTCTGGAGACATCTGCTCATGCGGCACTCACTCCTGCTTTTCTGCACGTCGTTGGCGCTTGTGGTGCCGACTTCTGCCGGCGCCGTCACGAACGGTGAGTTGGACGGCAACAGCCATTCGAACGTCGGAGCACTCGTTGCCGATCTTCCCGGTTCCGGTCTCACCGTCCTCTGTTCGGGAACGCTCGTCGCGCCGACCGTCTTCCTCACCGCCGGCCACTGCACCGACGGGCTGACCGGTCCGGTCTACGTCACGTTCGATCCGACGCTCGACTCGGCCGGTTGGAAGCTGGTTCCGGGCACGCCCCAGACAGATCCCGGCTTCGGCCATGATCGTTCGGATCCTCGGGATCTGGGCGTTGTCTTGCTCGACCACGCTCCTGTTGGCATTGCGCCGGCGCAGCTGGCGAGCGCCGACACCGCTTCGTCGCTGAGCGGCGGGACCGTCACCAACGTCGGCTACGGCTATTACGACCGGCAGACCGGAGGAGGACAGCCGCGATTCCTGTACGACGGTGTCCGTCGCACTTCGACGTCTGTCGTCAAGAGCGTGACGCCGTCTCTGCTCCGCACCGGCTCGGGTGTTTGCTACGGCGATTCCGGCGGACCGCGCTTCGCCGGTCAAGTCCTGGTTGCCGTGACGAGCAGCGGCGATGCAGCATGCGCGGGCATGAGCACCGGCTACCGGATCGACACACCGGACGCACGGAGCTTCCTGGCGCGGTTCATCGCGCTCCCTTGAAGATATGGGCGCTTCCCTGTCGGGGGGCG
>Ga0193729_1000020_pt1 | contig 76695 bp, 61 predicted proteins | sample U1c2metaG_FD_143036 | JGI IMG/M metagenome (GOLD analysis project Ga0193729, IMG submission 143036) | Soil microbial communities from a riparian zone of the East river system, Colorado, United States - U1c2 | ecosystem: Environmental > Terrestrial > Soil > Riparian zone | place: USA: East River...
CTTCCGGGTTGCCGACCTTCAGCCGCTCGATCGCCGCGAGGAGGCGCTCCGCGAAATCCTCGTGGACGCGCCCGTCGACGAGCACACGCTGAACGGAGATGCAGGACTGGCCGGCGAAGCCGTTACCGCTGATCGCCGCCGCCTCGGCGGCCGCGTCGAGGTCGGCGTCGACGCAGACGATCAGCGGAGTCGAGTTGCCGAGCTCGAGCGAGACGTGCTTCTTCGCCGCGCGGGCCGCGAGCTTCCACCCGACCTCCGCCGAACCGGTGAAGGTGATCATCCGCACGCGCTCGTCCTCGACGAGCACGTCGCCGATCTCCCCCGCGGGACCGGTGACGACGGAGAGCAGTTCGCGCGGCAGCCCCGCCTCGTGAAGGAGGTCGACGAGCTCGATCGCCGCGAGTGGGGCGACACCGGCGGGTTTGAGCACGGTGCCACAGCCGGCGGCGAGCGCCGGCCCGACCTTGTGCGCGGCAAGGTTGAGCGGAAAGTTGAAGGGCGTAATCGCCGCGATGACGCCGATCGGGACGCGGATCGTGTAGCCGCGTCGGCCGATCCCCGCCGGGTGCGCGTCGAGCGCGATTCCGCGGCCGGCGAGCGTTCGCGCCTCGATCGCGGAAAAGATCAGCGTCTGAACGCAGCGGTCGACTTCCATCAGCGCCTGCTTCAGCGGCTTGCCGATCTCGCGGGCGAGCAGGCGCGCGAGATCATCGCGGCGCTCGCGGGTCGCGGTGGCGGCGCGGTCGAGGATCTCGGCGCGCTCGTGCGCGGGTAACGGCGTGGCCATCGCTTGGGCGGCGGCGGCGATCGCCGCCCTCGTCTCGAGCGCGCCGACGACAGGGACGGCCGCGACCGCGGCGCCGTCCCAGGGGGAGCGCACGACACGCGTCTCCTCGGTCGTCAACGCCTCGCCGGCCACGCTCAGCGGCTTTACGGGCACCGAGGTCTCGACCTGCGCCATGGAACCTCCCCGCGTCGACGGTCGTTGGAGGCCGATGCTATACGATCGCCTTCCCGTACGCGGAAACTCTTTTCGCTCTGTGAAAACCATGCCGGAAGCCCGCGTCGGCGTCGACGCCGGCGGCACCTTCACCGACGTGGTGATGGTCGACGGCGGAGCGGCGCAGTCGCTGAAGGTGCCGACGGACGCCGGGCTCGGCGAAGGCCTCGCGCGGTCCCGGCGACTCGTCGCCGGGTCGCCCGCCGTCGTCGCCGGGACGACCTGGGTCACGAACGCCGTGCTCGAGAAGAAGTTCGCCCGGACCGCGCTCGTGACGACCGAGGGGTTCGCCGACGTGCTCGAGATCGGGCGCCAAGCGCGCGACGACCTCTACGACCTGGGCCGCCCCGCACGTGTCCCGCCGCCGGTGCCGCGGGAGCTCTGCTTCGGGGCAGCCGAGCGGATCGGGCCCGACGGGACGCCGCTCGTCCAGCTCACCGACAAGGAGGTGGAGCGGGTGGCCGCAGCGGTGCGTGCCGCCGGGGTCGAAGCGGTCGCCGTCTGCCTCCTCCACTCGTACGCGAACCCCGAGCACGAGGCGCGGCTCGCAGCGGCGCTTGACGACTGCGTGGCGCTCTCGGTCTCCCACCGCGTCTCGCGCGAGCGGCGCGAGTTCGAGCGCGCGTCGACGACGGCCCTGAACGCTGCCGTGATACCGCTGATCGACCGCTACCTGCGCGCACAGGAAGAGGCGATCGCCGATTCTTTTCCCGGCGCGCCCTCGTTCGTCGTCCACTCAGGCGGCGGGATGATGACGGTGGCCCGGGCGCGGCTGCTCCCGCTCGCGACGGTCATGTCCGGTCCGGCCGCCGGGGTGGCGGCCACGGCGCGGCTCGCCCGCCGCTTCGGCCTCGCTCGCGCCGTCTCGGTCGACATGGGCGGGACGAGTACCGACGTCTGCCTCCTGCGCGACGGCATTCCTGTCTCGGCGCGCGACCGGCGGCTTGGCGGCCACGTCGTGCGCCTGCCGGCGGTCGCGGTCGAGTCGATTGGCGCCGGCGGCGGCTCGGTCGCGTGGGTGGACGACGTCGGTGCGCTCCGCGTCGGGCCACGCTCGGCCGGGGCAGTCCCAGGGCCGGCGGCGTACGGGCGCGGCGGCGTCGAGGCGACGGTGACCGATGCGGACGTCGTGCTCGGGCTCGCGGGCGGGGCCGGCGGTGGACTCGAGCTCGACGAGGAGCTCGCGCGCGAGGCGTGTGCACGTCTCGGCAGCCGGCTTGGGCTCTCGGCGGAGGAGGCCGCTCGGGCGACGACCGAGGTCGTCCACGCCCAGATCGAGCGCGCACTCCGGCTCGTCACTGTGCGTCGTGGCCACGATCTGCGCGCGTGCACGCTCGTCGCCTACGGTGGCGCCGGGCCGATGCACGCGGGCGCGGTCGCGCTCTCGGCCGGGGTCGAGCGGGTGCTCGTGCCGGCACTCTCCTCCACCTTCTCGGCGCTCGGCTGCTGCTTGTCGGAGCTCGCCATCGACGACGTCCGCACGTGTCTCGCGCGCCTCGACGAGGTGGACTGGCCGCGGGTCGAGCGCGAGCTCGAGGGCCTCGTCGGCGAGATCGCGGCCACCCTCGAGAACGGCCGCGGCGCTCTTCGCGTCGCCCGCTCGCTCGAGCTCCGCTACCGCGACCAGAACGACGCGCTCGAGATCGGTGTCGACGGCGAGTCCTCGCCGGCCGCCCTGCGCGCGGCTTTCGACGAGCGGCACCGGAGCGAGTTCGGCTACGCGACGGACGAGCAGGTCGAGGTCACAGCAGCGCGGGCACGTGTCTGGATCGACGAGGGCACGGGCTGGGCCGCCCCGGCGCCCGCGGCTCGCGGCGATGCCGAGCTCGGCGAGACGGTCTTCGGTCCGGTGCTCCGGCGCGGGGCAGTCGAGCTGGTCGAAGGGCCGGCCGTGCTCGCCGACGCGCTCTCCACGGTCGTGGTCTGGCCGAGACAGACCGCGCGCACGGACGAGGACGGCAACGTCTGGTTGGAGCGCGCGTGACGCTCGAGCCCGCGCAGCTCGAGGTGATCCGCGAGGCCACGATCGCCGTCGCCGAGGAGATGAAGTTCGATCTGATGCGCACGGCGCGCTCGCCGGTGCTGCGCGAAGCAGGCGATCTTTCCTGCGCGCTCACCGACGCGGCCGGACGGACGGTCGCGCAGGGCCAGGACATCCCGATGCACCTCGGCGTGCTCTCCTTCACGGCGCGGCGATTGCTGGAGACCGTGCCGCCGGAGCGGCTCGCGCCCGGCGACGTCTACTTCACCAACTTGCCGGCCTGCGGCGGCAATCACCTGCCGGACGTCAAGGCCGTCCGCCCGGTGTTCGCCGACGGCTCCCTCGCCGCCTTCGCCGTCGCGCTCGCCCACTGGCCCGCCGTCGGCGGCGCGCTCCCCGGCAGCTACGTGCCCTTCGCGCGCGAGATCTACCAGGAGGGGCTCGTGATCCCACCGACGCGATTCTTCGCCGCCGACGGGCCTTGCGAGGAGCCGCTCCGACTCGTGCTCGCGAACGTGCGCGGCGCCGAGCAGCGCCGCGGCGACATCCAGGCGCAGGCGGCGACGACCTCGATCGCCGACAAGCGCCTGCAGGAGGTGTTCGCTGCGCACGGCCTCGAAGCGGTGCGCGAGGCCTGGCGGCGGATGCAGGACGAGTCGGAGCAGCGGGTGCGGCGCGCGCTCGCCGAGGTTCCGGACGGGACGTACGAAGGCGAGGATGCGCTGGACGACGACGGGGTCGGCAACGAGCCGGTGACGATCCGCGTCGCTGTGACGGTCACCGGTGATCGCGCCGTCTTCGACTTCCGCGGATCAGACCCCGCGGCGCGCGGGCCGGTGAACACGACGCCGTTCATCGCGGCCGCCTCCGTGGCCTATGTCGTGCGCGCCGTGCTCGGCCCGGAGATCGCCTCGAACGATGGGCTACTGCGTTCGCTCGAGGTGCTGACGGAGCCGGGATCGCTGCTCGACCCGGGCCCGGCGGCGCCGCTGGTCGCCGGCAACCACGAAACCTCGCAGCGGATCGTAGACGCCCTGCTGCGCGCGCTCGCGCAGGCGGTACCGCAGCGCGTGGTCGCAGGCGGGATGGGCTCGTCCGGACTTGCGCTCTTCTCGATCGGCGACGACTTCCTCTACGAGACGCACGCCGGCGGATCGGGAGCGAGCGCCGAGCGTGACGGCGATGCGGCCACGCGGATCCACATGTCGAACGTGATGAACACACCGACCGAGGTGATCGAGACGGAATACCCGCTGCGCGTCGAGCGGCACGAGCTGCGCACTGGAAGCGGCGGCGCAGGCCGCCACCGCGGGGGCGACGGCCTCCGGCGCGTCTACCGGGTGCTGGCCGAAGAGGCGCGACTGACGACGATGGTCGAGCGCACCCGCATCGCTCCCTGGGGCCTAGACGGCGGCGCCGACGGTGAGCCGAGCGCGGTCTGGCTCGAGCGCGACGGCGAGCGAAAGGCCCTCCGCGGCAAGGGCTCGGTCGAGCTCCGCCGCGACGACGTCGTGATCGTCGAGACGGCGGGCGGCGGCGGCTGGGGCGCGGCCTAGAGCAGCTCGATCTCGATCGGGCTCGGACGGCGCCGGTTGATCGCCACGATGTCCTGCGGGCACGCCGACACCGCAACGACGATGTCCAACTCGGCGCGCAGGACGACGTGGTCGCCCGCCGCCGTCTCCGCCGGGAGCCAGTCGATCGTGCCGTCCCGCCGCGCGGGCGTGTTCATGAACAAGTTGATCGGCTGCGGCGCGAAACGCGGGACCGGCTCCACCCCGAGCGGCTCGAGCGCGCGATGCAGGTTCTCCTCGCACGAGGCGTGCCAGCCCTCGACGCCGAGACCCTCGTAACGCGCGGGGTCGCAGGCGGCGATCAGCATGTCGTGGATTCCCGGCGTGTTGTCCTCCTCGAGCGTGAGGATCGGGCGCCGCCGGTTCGTGACGAACTGCTCGCCGGGCCGCGGGAACAGCCTGTCGACGACCGCACGCGTGTGCTGCGCGCTGTGGTGCTCGCCGGGGTCCTCGGCGACGAACGCCCAGGTGTCCGCGACCTGCCCGCCCTCAACATCGACCACGCGAAAGCGACGACCCGCCTCGACCCGCACGGCGCGCCCCTCGCGCGCAGGGATGTGGATCGCCTCCGCGATGGAGCGATCATACGCGGCGCGCGACGTGCGCCCGCGTGACCGCGGCGGGAGACGAGCAGCCGACCTGGGCGAGCGCCAGCGCGAGCTCTTCCCGCAGCAGCTCGAACACGTGACGCACTCCCCCCTCGCCGCCGACCGCGAGGCCCCAGAGGAACGGCCGCCCGATCAGCACTGCCCGCGCGCCGAGCGCAAGTGCCTTCACGACGTCCGTGCCTCGGCGGACGCCGCCGTCGACGAGCACCTCGATCCGCCCCTCTACCGCCTCGACGACCTCAGAGAGTGCATCGATGCTCGCCGCCACGCCGTCGAGTTGGCGGCCGCCGTGGTTCGAGACCACGAGCCCTGCTGCCCCATGCTCGCACGCGAGGCGCGCGTCCTCGGCGGTCAGCACACCCTTCACGATCACGGGCAGGCCCGAGTCCGCAGCGAGCCGCTCGAGGTCACGCCAGACGACCGAGGCGCTGACCAGCGAGAAGAGCTCGCTCGTCGTCCCGCGAACGCGGCCGCCGAGCACCGCCTCCAGACTCGGGACCGTCAGCTCCGGCGTGATCGTGAAGCCGCTGCGGAGGTCCCGCTCGCGCTTCCCCGGCACCGGCGCATCGACGGTCAGCACGAGCGCGGTGTAGCCGCCGTCCAGCGCCTGCTCGACCAGCGACTGCGTGACGGCGTCGTCCCTGTACCAGTAGAGCTGGAACCAGCGCGCCGCCCCGGGCGCCGCCGCCGCCACGTCCGCTGGAGAGGTGGTAGCGAGCGTCGAGACGCACATGACCGTTCCAGCCGCTGCGGCGGCGCGCGCGGTTGCCGCCTCGCCGTCCTCATGCGCCAGTCGCTGCAAAGCGACCGGCGCCACGAGCACGGGCAGCGAGACGTCCGTCCCGAGCACGGTCGTCCCGGTCGACACCGCCCTCACTTCGGCGAGCACGCGCGGGCGCAACCGCCAGCGCGCGAAGGCGGCGAGATTTTCGTGCAGCGTCCGCTCGTCCTCGGCGCCGCCGGCGAAGTAGCCGAAGCGCGCCGGCTCGAGCGCCCGCTCGGCGAGGCGCTCGTAGTCGACGACGCGCAACGGTTCCACAGCAGCGATTATCGTTGGCCCGTGGAGCCGCCACGGCACCGGCCGCTCGACGCGCAGGTGATCCCGCGCTTCGCCGGCGTACGGACGTTCATGCGGCTCCCGCACACGACCGACCTGACCGGAGTGGACGCAGCCGCGATCGGCATCCCCTTCGACACCGCCACGAGCTACCGCACCGGCGCCCGCTTTGGGCCCGAGGCGATCCGCTCGGCCTCGGCGCTCCTGCGCCCGTTCCACCCTGGCTTCGGGATCGATCTCGTCGAGACGCTCTCGATCGTCGACTACGGCGACCTCCCCGTCGCCCCGGGCGACACCGAAGGCACGTACCGCCGCATCGAGGAGGGACTCACGCCAGTCGTCGAAGCCGGCGTCTTCCCGCTCGTGCTGGGCGGCGACCACTCGATCACGCTGGCCGAACTGCGGCAGCTCGCCCGAGTCACCGGCCCGCTCGCGCTCGTCCAGTTCGACTCCCACACCGACACGTGGGACGCGTACTTCGGCCAGCGCTTCTTCCACGGCACGACGTTCAAGCGCGCCGCCGAAGAGCGGCTGATCGACCCAGCCGACTCGGTGCAGGCGGGGATGCGCGGCTCGCTCTACGGCGCAGCCGACCTCGAGGATGCGCGCGCCCTCGGCTTCCGGGTGATCCCGAGCGAGGAGCTGCGCGCGCTCGGGCCGGAGCGCTACGCGCAGACCGTGCGCGAGCGGGTCGGCGACCGGCCGGTCTTCCTCTCGTTCGACATCGACTTTCTCGACCCGGCGTTCGCTCCCGGTACGGGGACGCCCGAGGTCGCCGGCTTCAGCACCGCCGAGGCGGTCGCGTTCCTGCGCGCGCTGCGGGGCATCCGGCTCTCGGGCGCCGACGTCGTGGAGGTCTCGCCGTCCTACGACGGGCCGGGGCAGCCAACCGCCCTCGCTGCCGCGAATATCCTCTGGGAGTTGCTTGCCCTGCGAGCGGCGATGGCCTAGGACGGCAGCAGCTTCGCCGGGTTGAGGATTCCGTGCGGATCGAGCGCCCGCTTGATCGCACGCATCTGGTCGATCGCGACGGAGTCGAGATCCTCGCGGACAAACGGCAGCTTCAGCAGCCCGATCCCGTGCTCGGCGCTGATCGTCCCTCCGAGCTCGAGTGCGGCTCACAGGACGTCCCGTTCGGCTGCGTGCGCGCGCTCCCCCTGGTCTCCCGCGGCAGCGTCGTAGAGGATGCTCGGGTGGAGGTTCCCGTCGCCGGCGTGGGAGAAGACCGGGATTCGCAGCCGCACTGGCACACGCGCGCACCCGCGCCGACGCGGGCAGAGAGGACGCGCAGGGCAACGGACGGCAACGGTTCCAGGACTGAGATCGGAGGAAGCTGTGACTACGACGACGAAGGCGCCCGCCGCCACGCACGCGCCGGCTGAGCGATCGCGCGAGATCACCGAGACGGTCACGCGCATCATCGCGGACGTCGCCGAGCGGGGCGACGCGGCCGTGCGGGAGTGGTCGGCGCGTCTCGACGGGTGGGAGCGGAAGAGCTTCCGCCTCGACGAGGCGGAGGTCGAGCGCGTCGTCGCGTCCGTACCCTGGCCCGTGCTCGAGGACGTCCGTTTCTCCCAGGCTCAGGTGCGCCGGTTTGCGGAAGCCCAGCGCGCGGCGATCTTGGACATCGAGCTGGAGACGTTTCCGGGCGTCACGCTCGGGCATCGCAACATCCCGATCGCGAGCGCCGGCTCGTATGTTCCGGGCGGGCGTTATCCGATGGTCGCCTCCGCGCAGATGGGCATCGTCACGGCAAAGGTCGCCGGCGTCGAGCGGGTGGCCGCATGCACGCCGCCGCTCGCGGGTGAGCTCCCGGCGGCGACGATCGGGGCGATGCACCTGGCCGGTGCGGATGAGATCTACTGCCTTGGCGGCGTCCACGCGATCGCGGCGCTGGCGCTCGGCACTGGGACGATCCAGCCGGTCGACTTCATCGCCGGGCCCGGGAACGCTTACGTAGTCGAGGCGAAGCGGCAGCTGTTCGGTCGCGTCGGGATCGACCTTCTCGCCGGCCCGACGGAGATGCTGGTGGTCGCTGACGAAACCGCCGACGCGGAGCTCGTCGCGGCTGACCTGCTTGGCCAGGCGGAGCACGGGCCGACCTCGCCCGCGATCCTTGTCACCACGTCCTGGAAGCTCGCCGGTGACGTCGAGCGCGAGGTCGCCCGCCAGCTCGAGAGCCTCCCGACCGCGGACGTCGCGTCGGTAGCGTGGCGCGACTGCGGCGAGATTCGCATCGTCGGCGACGACGAGGAGGCGCTTCGCGAGGCAGACGAGCTCGCGTTCGAACACGTAGAGGTGCACACGCGCGACCCGGACTGGTACCTCACGCGACTGCGTAACTACGGCTCCCTCTTCCTCGGCGAGACGACGACGGTCGCGTACGGCGACAAGACGATCGGAACGAACCACATCCTCCCGACAGGGCGCGCGGCCCGGTACACGGGCGGGCTCTGGGTCGGCAAGTACCTCAAGACCGTGACCTACCAGCACGCAACCCGTGAGGCGAGCGTCGAGATAGGCGAGATCTGCGCGCGCCAGTGCCGGATCGAGAACTTCGAGGCGCACGCAAGAAGCTGTGATCTCCGCGTCGACCGCTGGCGGACCCGCTGAGGCGTGTCGGCGACGACGGTGTTGAAAAAGCGCCTCGGAACTCCCGATCATGTGGGATCGCGTGACGGAAGATCGATCCGAGAACACAGCTCGTGGCCGCTCATCGGTATCCGAGTGCTCGAGCTCGGGCGTGTCCTTGGCCGGACCGTTCTGCGGGATGTTGCTTGCAGATCTCGGCGCCGAGGTGATCAAGCCTGCATCCTCGGCGCCCCCGACGGCGCGGACGAAAATCGTCCGCTGGCTTCGCATCTACCGCAGATCCACGGCCGACTCCACCGCCACCAGCGGCGCCAACCTCAACGACCTACTCGAGCAGCGACCCACCCACTAGGACCACGACGCCGCCACTGGCGCCACCGCCCACCCACACCTCGCAGCTGAACACAGCCCGTCGCGGTTCCAGCAGATCGCGACGAGGCGCAGCTACCGACCTCCCGTGAGCGAGAGTTCGACCTTCCCTTCCGCGCGCCGTACCTCCTCCACGCGCACCTTGATCGGGTCGCCCAGGCGGAAGGTGCGACCGCCTCGCCTGCCGCGCAGCGCCGTGCCGAGCGGGCTGATCTCGAAATAGTCCCCCGGCAACCTGCGCACGGGCAGGTAGCCCTCGAAGACCTCACCGAAGCGGACGAAGAGACCGGAGCCGATCACCCCTGTAATCTCGCCTTCGAAGGTCGTGTCCCAGCCGCGCTCGAAGAGCGTGTCGTTGAGAAGCCAGGCGAGGCAGATTTCATCCGCCAGATACTCAATCCCCGCCGCCTCCCGCTCCCTGGCCGAGACGTGCTCGGCTAGGCCGGGCAGGTCATCCGGGAGTGGTTCATCGCTAGCCCCAATCTCGCGCAAGAGCGCACGGTGGCAGATACTGTCACTGTAACGCCGGATCGGGGAAGTGAAGTGACAGTAGGCGGGGCTGGCGAGCCCCGAATGGCCCAGGTTCTCTGGGTGGTAGCGGGCCTGCTTGAGCGAACGAAGAACGAGTGAGGGAAAGGCTTCGCGCCCACGGCCGGAGCGTTCGACGTAGTCCGACACGCGCTCGCTGACCTCTCCGGCCAATGCCGCCGCGGTTGCGGGCGAGAGCTGCTTCGGTGCAGGCGGTGTCGGCACGCCGAGATCGGCGAGCTTCTTGAGCAGCAGTTCGATCGCCTGTGGGTCCGGGCGTTCGTGAACGCGGTAGAGCGCCGGGCGCTTGCGTCCGGAGAGAAGCTCGGCAACTGCCTCGTTCGCGGCGATCATCAACTCCTCGATCAGACGATGCGCGGTCGGCTCGGACTCTCTCCAGGCGCGGGCCACACCGCCCTTGGCGTCGAACTCGAAGTTGATCTCCGGCGTCTCGATGCGAAGCGCGCCCCGCGCGAAACGACGCTCGCGCATCGCGGCGGTAAGCCGGTCGGTGAGCTCGAGTGCCGCGACGACGTCCGGCGCCGCCTCACGCCGTTCGGCTTCTGCGTACGTGAGCCGTGCGCGGCTGCGGATGATCGAGCGGTAGAACTTCGGCTCGGCGTCCGGCGGCATCTCGACGGTGACGCAGAGGCGGTCTTCGTCGGGCCGCAGGCTGCAGCGGTTCTCGGACAGCTCCGGCGGCAGCATCGGCGCAACCCGTCCGGGGACGTAGGTCGAGAACGCGCGCTCGGCCGCGCCCCGATCGAGCGGCACTCCGGGTGGCAGATAGGCCGACACGTCCGCGATGTGGACCCACCAGCGGAACCCGTCCCCTTCTTTCTGGACGGAGATCGCGTCGTCGAAGTCCTTGGCGGTGTCGGGGTCGATCGTGAAGCACAGTTGCTCACGCAGATCGACGCGATCGGACAGATCGGGCTCGGGGGCTTCGTAAGGCTCGAACTCCGTGCGGACTCCCGAATGAACGAGCAGGCCTTCGAGCACGACCTGGATCTCCTTCGCCTTGCCGAGTTTTCGCTCGACCCGTGCGCGGCCTCGGCCCGTGCGGACGACAACGAGGTCTCCGGGCCGGACGTCGCCGCTGCCTTTCCGTTCGATCGTGACCGGGACGTTCGGGACGAAGTACGGCTCGCCGACGAGCAGCTTGCCGCGCTTGTCGACCTCGACGACTAGGAGATCGGTCAGTTACTCAGACCTGCAGGAACCGGCGGATCGTGAAACCGGAACCGGCTGCCCCGAGCAGCAGTCCCGTGCCGAGCAGGATCAGCGCGTTGAGGGAGAACGCGATCGCGTTCACGTCGCTCCCGGCCTTGAGCGGGCCGCTGTGGAGCAGCGAAGGCAGCGCGATCTCCTTGCCGATGACGAGCAGAAGCACCGCGCCGAGAGCACCGAGGATTCCGCACAGCAGTCCCTCGAGCATGAACGGCCCGCGCACGAACCAGTTCGTCGCGCCCACGAGCTTCATCACCTCGATCTCACGGCGACGCGAAAAGATCGATAAGCGGATCGTGTTCGCGATCAGCAAAGTGGACGCCACCAGCAGCAGGGCGACGGCGATGATGAAGAAGACCTCGATCACGTGGGCGAGCTTCAGCACGCGATGCGTGGTCTGCTTGCCGTAGTCGACCTTGTCGATCCCGAGTGTGGGGCTCGCCTTGAACAGAGCCGCCACCTTCTCGACGTCCTCCCCACGCTTCGGAACCACGGTCAGCGCATTGGGGAACGGGTTCGTCGGAAGCTGACTGACCTCCTCGGGATGTGTCTTCTTCATCTGCGCCAGCGCCTGTTCCTTCGGCACGAACACGACGTTCTTTACGAGCGGGCTGTCGGTAGCGACTCGTGCCGTCTCGTTCATCTGCGCGACCGTCGCGTCCTTGGCGCAACTGGCGCTCGTGCAGTAGTAGACGTGGACGACGAGTTCGCGCTTGACGTGGTTGCTCCAGGAGACGACCCACGTGCCGAACGCGATGAAGAGCCCGAGCAGGAACATGCCGATGAGCACCGTCACGGTTGCGGCCAACGTCGTGGAGAGGTTCGCGCCCAGCGACCGGAGCGACTCGGTGAAGAGGAGCTTGAAGCGTTCTATGACTCGTAGCCCCCTCGGCGCTCGTCACGCGCGAGCCGGCCGTCCTCCAGCGCAATCACGCGGCGACGCATCTTGTCGACCATTTCCCGGTCGTGCGTCACCATCAGGATCGTCGTGCCCGCCCTGTTGATCCGGTAGAGGAGCTGCATGATCCCGACGGAGGTATCGGGATCGAGGTTCCCGGTCGGCTCGTCGCAGACGAGCAGGGGCGGGTGGTTCACGAAGGCGCGCGCGATCGAGACGCGCTGCTGCTCTCCGCCGGAAAGCTCGTCGGGGAGGGAGTTCATCTTGTGCGAGAGGCCGACCATGTTCATCACCTCGGGCACCTTGCGCCGGATGTTGTTGGCGCTTTCGCCCTGCACCTTGAGCGCGTAGGCGACGTTCTCGGCCGCGCTGCGGGTCGGGAGGAGCTTGAAGTCCTGGAAGACGCAGCCGACGTTGCGGCGGAGTTGTGGCACGTTGGAGCGGCGTAGTCGCGTCAGGTCGCGGCCGCCGACGAAGATTCTCCCGCGGGTCGGCTCGAGCTCCTTCAGGAGGAGGCGGATGATCGTCGACTTGCCCGAGCCGGAGGCGCCGACGACGAAGACGAACTCGCCCTTGTCGATCACGAACGAAACATCCCGGAGAGCAGTCACGTCATGCTCATAGACCTTCGTGACCGACTCGAAGACGATCATCGAGCTGGGGCTCGGGGCCGGTGCCTCGGTCGCTTGCGGCTCGGGGATTACTCCCGCGGGGGTTTCCTCTGTCTGAAGGGTTACGTCCGACACCGGGTTCTGAAGGGGGCGCGGGTTCCTCGGCGCGCACCAGCCTTGGGATTGCGGGCCAGTCTACCTGAGGGGTCAGACCACCTTTCCGGCTGCTCGCGCCAGCAAATAGGCGTGGATAAAGGGGTCGAGGTTCCCGTCGAGGACGCCCTGGGCGTTTCCGACCTCATACTCGGTCCGGTGGTCCTTGACCAGCTGGTACGGCTGGAGGACGTAGCTCCGAATCGGGTTGCCGCCGAAGCCCATGCTGACGGCCCCTCGTTCCCTGGCGAGCTCCTGCTCCCGTTCCTCCTCGGCGAGCTCGGCCAGGCGGGACTTGAGGATGCGCATCGCGGTCTGCTTGTTCGCCGTCTGGGAGCGCTCGTTCTGGCACTGGACGACGACCCCGGTCGGGAGGTGCGTGATCCGGACCGCCGAGTCGGTCTTGTTCACGTGCTGGCCGCCCGCGCCCTGCGCGCGATAGGTGTCGATCCGCAGATCGCCCTCGTCGATCTCGAGGGCCTCGTCCTGCGCCAGGAGCGGGGCCGGGATCACCTGGGCGAACGACGTGTGGCGCCGATGCGCCTGGTCGAACGGGCTGAGGCGGACGAGACGGTGCTTGCCGCGCTCGGCTCTCAGGATGCCGTACGCGTTCTCGCCCTCGACTGTGAACGTCGCGGATTTGAGGCCCGCCTCTTCGCCCGGGCTCGCCTCGATGACCTCCGTCTTGAAGCCGCGGTGATCGGCCCAGCGCTCGTACATTCGTAGGAGCATCTCGGTGAAGTCCTGCGCGTCGGTGCCGCCGACGTCGGACTGGAGCGTGACGACCGCGTCGCCGGCGTCGTACTCGCCGCTGAAGAGGGCCTGTTCCTGTAGGCGCTCGAGCTCCTGTCTGAGCGGCGCGATCGACGCGGCGATCTCGTCTTCCATTCCGCCGTCCATCGAGAACAGCTCCTGGGCGTCTTCGTAGTCGCGTGTGAGCTGCTCGTAGCTGTCGAGCTTGCGCGCGACGCGCGAATGTTCCGTGGAGATCTTGGCCGCGCGTTCCTGGTCGTCCCAGAATCCGGGCTCGCCCATCCGCTGCTCGAGCTCCGCGCGGCGGGCGCTCAGCGCATCCGGGTCAAAGGTAATCACGGACCCAGGCCAGCTGGGTCCTGATCTCCTCGAGCTGTTGCTCGAGCGACTGTGCGCTTTCTTCGGTCACGCTTCGATGTTAGCCAACGCCCACGGACATGTCTGGGACTGTCCCCACCATGTCCGAGCCAGCCGTTTGTGGAAGAAAAGTCACACTCTTAGCGCGAACTCCATGTCGCGTGGAGACAGTTGAGCCACGGCCCAAAGGGCCGTGGCAGGGGTCAGACCCGAAACGCCTATCGATTCGTCACGAGAGCGTGACGATTTTCTTCACCGCTGCGATGCCGGCTTTGTCGAGGTTCGCCACAAGCGCTGTCGGCGACGAGTCCGCAGGAACTACGTACCTACCTACAGCCGGCAGAAGGACGTCGCTCGAGACGTCGGAGGCACGCCCCCATAAAAGCTGCAAGCTAAGACCAGGCGCAGCCGGGCTTAGCTGGAGGCGTACTGATGCGAGCGCGGCCGCGAAGCGCCCGTGCTCGAACGGAACGGAACAAGCTCCCGGCACCAACACCATGAGAGTGCGCGGGCTTTGCCCCCGCGCACGTTATGCGCGCAGCGCCGTTCCTAGAGACCGCGCGAAAGCGAAGCTTTCGCGCGGCTCAAGCGCCGTGGCACTTCTTGAACTTCTTGCCGCTGCCGCACCAGCACGGATCGTTGCGGCCGACGTTTTCCTTCTCCGATTTGACGATCGGGCGCGGTGCTCCGGCGGTCGACGTCGTGCCGCCGCCCGACATCGCAAGGGTCGCGGTGGCGCCTGCGCCGCCGCCCGCGGCTGCGATCGCCTCCGCGCCCGCCAGCGACTCGTGCGCGTACTGCAGCCCGCCGCCGTTCACGCCCGAGGCTTCCTGTGCGCGCTGGAGCTCGTCGGCCTCCTCCGGAGCAAGCTGTGCATGGAACAGCGTCACCACGACCTCTTCCCGGATCTGCGCGCCCAGCTCCTCGAACATGATGTGACCTTCGTGGCGGTACTCGACGAGCGGATCCTTCTGCGCCATCGCGCGCAGGTGGACGCCCTCGCGCAGGTAGTCCATCGAATCGAGATGCTCGCGCCAGCGCTGGTCGACGACCTGCAGGATCACGAACCGCTCCAGCTCGCGCATCAGGTCGGAGGTCATGTCTTCTTCCTTTGCGGCGTAGGAGTCGCGCGCGTCCTCCTGGAACTCCTCGATGAGCGAGTCCCGGGAGACCTCGGCCATGTCCTCGCGTAGCTCGTCGACGGTGACCTCGGTGTCGTAGAGAGCCGTCATCTGCTTCACGAGCCCCTCGAGATCCCACTCCTCCGCGTAGTCCTCCTCCGTGAAGTGCGCAACGGTCGTGGCGACTACCTCATCGATCCACTCGCGCACCTGTTCGGACATGTCCTGGCCCTCGAGCACAGCGCGTCGCTGCTCGTAGATGACCATGCGCTGCGAGTTCATCACGTCGTCGTACTTGAGGACGTTCTTGCGCGCGACGAAGTTCTGCTCCTCGACCTTCTTTTGCGCGCCCTCGATCTGACTCGAGAGGATCTTCGCCTCCATGGGCTGGTCGTCGGGGATCTTGAAGCGCTCCATGATCCGTTTGATGCGGTCGCCCGCGAACAATCGGACGAGATCGTCCTCCCCGGAAAGGTAGAAGCGCGACTCGCCGGGGTCGCCCTGACGGCCTGAACGGCCGCGCAGCTGGTTGTCGATCCGTCGCGCCTCGTGGCGCTCGGTCGCCAGCACGTACAGCCCCCCGGCCTCGACGACCCCCTCGCCGAGCTTGATGTCGACCCCGCGGCCGGCCATGTTCGTCGCGATCGTGACCGCACCCTTCTGGCCTGCATCCTTGATCGTCTCGGCCTCGCGCGCGTGCTCCTTCGCATTGAGGACGTTGTGCGGAATACCCTGGCGCGTCAGCAGTTGGCTCAGGTACTCCGAGGTCTCGACCGCGATCGTGCCGACGAGCACTGGCTGCCCCTTCTCGTGGCGCTCCTTGATGTCGCGCATGACCGCCTGGAACTTCCCCTCCACCGACTTGAAGATGAGGTCGTTCTTGTCGTCGCGCATCACTTCGACATTGGTCGGGATCTCGACGACGTGGAGGTTGTAGATCTCGACGAACTCCTTCTCTTCCGTCTTCGCAGTACCGGTCATGCCGGCAAGCTTCTCGTAGAGGCGGAAGTAGTTCTGGAGCGTGATCGTCGCCAGCGTGACGTTCTCCTCCTGGATTTGCACGCCTTCCTTGGCCTCGATCGCCTGGTGCAGCCCCTCGGACCAGCGCCGGCCTTCCATGATGCGACCGGTGAACTCGTCGACGATCTTCACTTCGCCGTCCTGGATGACGTAGTCGACGTCGCGCTTGTAGAGCGACTCGGCCTTCAGCGCTTGATTGAGATGGTTGACGAGCTGCGAGTGCCGTGGGTCGTAGAGGTTGTCGATCCGGAGCGCGCGCTCCGCGGCCGCGATCGACGCGTGCCCGGGGGCCACCGTCTTGTGCTTCTCGTCATACTCGTAGTCCGCGTCGGGGTCCCCACCCTTGAGGAGCGGATCGTGCGCCACTCCTGTCAGCGAACGAGCGATGCGCGCGAAGTCGTGGTAGATCTGGGCCGCTGCCTCCGGCTCGCCGGAGATGATCAGCGGCGTGCGCGCCTCGTCGATGAGGATCGAGTCGACCTCGTCGACGATCGCGTACGAATGACTCCGTTGCACCACGCCGTCGAGACTGACGGCCATGTTGTCGCGCAGGTAGTCGAACCCGAACTCCGAGTTCGTCCCGTACGTGATGTCCGCCTCGTACGCGACTTTGCGTTCCGCGAACGGCATCATGTTCTCGATTGCGCTGACGGTCATGCCCAGGCGCTCGTAGACCCCCCGGTTCCACTCCGCGTCACGCTGGGCGAGGTAGTCGTTGACCGTCACGAGGTGAACACCTTTGCCTTCGAGCGCGTTCAGATAGAGCGCGAGGCTGGCGACGAACGTCTTGCCCTCACCGGTCTTCATCTCCGCCACGTCGCCCTCGTGGAGGACGATGCCACCCATGAGCTGGACGTCGAACATGCGCTGGTCCGACTCCCGCAGGCGGGCCTCCCGAACGGCCGCGAAGGCCTCGAACAGGAGCTCCTCGGGGGTCTCCCCGTTCTCGAGCCGCTGCCTGAACTCGACCGTCTTGTCCCGAAGCTGGTCGTCCGAGAGCTCGCGGAATTCGGGCTCGATCGACGTGATGTAGGCGGCCTGCTCGGCCAACCGTTTCATGCGGCGTCCCTCGCCGACGCGGAGGATCTTCTCGAAAGAACCGAGCTGAGAGCTCATAGACCTAGGGTAGCTTGCCCCACCTAGAGCGGATCGACACGAACCTCCCATGACGTTCCGTCCAGACGCGCCGCTCTGATCACAGCATTGCCGTCGGCGAGACCTTCGAGCTCCGGCATCGTTCCGAACGAACGATTCCCGTCGACGACGAGGGTCTTCTCCTCTCCGTTCAGCACCAGCTCGATCTCGTCGCCGCCCGGCTCCGGAAGCTGGACGACGCGGAGACTGTGCGCGGCGACAGCCCATCTCGTCTCACCGCGCCGGACGGCGGTTGCGCGATACGGACGCGCGATTTCCTGCTCGATCGCGTCGGCGAGCGCCGTCAGGTCACCGTCGCCTTCCTCGACCAGCAGCGATCCGTCCTCCAGGCCGACGAACCGCGCGGCGTCGCCCTGCACGTCCGGTGCGCCGGTCGTGGCGACCGCGTCGTATTGCCGCTCGCGCGGAATCCCGTGGATACCGGTCTCCGGAATCACTCCAGTGAACGGGGGCACCGTGGATTCCTCGACGAGGCCTCCCTCCTCGGCAAGCCGCTGGTGGAGCGGCTTGCGCTTGAACAGTCCCACTTAGCCCTGCGGCTCAATCAAGCCGTAGCCGCCGTTCTTGCGGCGGTAGATGACGTTGATGTCTCCGGACTCGTCGCTGCGAAAGACGAAGAAGTCATGCCCGATCAACTCGAGCTGCAGCACGGCTTCCTCCGCGCTCATCGGCTTGACGGTGAACTGCTTCACCTTGACGATCTGCTCGCCGGTGTCCTCTTCCTCGGGGATGTTCATCGAACCTCCGGTCGGGGTGCCGTTGTCACGTGCGTGCCAGTCCTTGCGTCGCTTGCCGCGGGCATGGTCGATCTGGCGGAGCAGCTTGTCCGTCAACTGGTCGATCGATGCCTTCATGTCGGTCGACGCCTCCTTGACGCGGAGCGTCGGACCCTTCGTCCACACCGTCACCTCCGCCACCTGATTGTCGGCGATCGAAGGGTTCTTCTCGACACGGAGCTCGAGCTCGACCTCTGCGAGCTCGTGCAACTGACGGTCGAGCTTTTGCATCTTCTCCTCGGCATACCGGCGAATCGTGTCGCTGACCTCGTGGTTCCTGCCCTTCACCTGAAGTCGCATGCGCCTCCTCGTGAGCCGGAGATCTCACCCTAGCGAATGCGAATCGTGCGGGCCAACGTCACGACTTGAACGCTGCGAGCACCATTCTTCCGCAGTGCCGAGGCCGCCGCGTTTGCAGTCGCGCCCGTCGTGTAGACGTCGTCGACCAGAGCAACACCGGCGGGTACGCGGCCGTGCGCCAGGAACCCGCCTGCGACGTTCCGCCTTCGTTCGTGTTGCGTCAGCCCGCGCTGCCGGCGAGATCCCGGTGCCCTTGTCAGAAACCGCCGCAGGGGAAGCTCCCAGAGAGCAGCAAGCTCGCCGGCCAGCCTCTCAGCGGCATGATGCCCGCGTATGAGCCTGCGGTCTGGATCGCCGGGGACGAACACGACACACGCAACCTCCGGTCGCGACAGCCTCTCGCAGACGACCGCCGCTGCCCAGCCGGCGAGCCGGCGCAGACCGCGTTCCTTCCAGGCGGCTACGACCGGTCGCAGCCGGTCGTCGTAGGCCAGGGCCGCGCGGGCCTGTCCGAAGGCGAGTCGCCGACCCGCACACTCGCCACAGCGTCGAACCGGCCAGGCCGTCGGTGCGCCGCAGCGCTCGCAGAGCGGCGCCTCGATGCGGCGAAGTGTCGCGGTGCAGCCGTCGCAGATCTGCGCACCGGGAAGAAAGCAGAGCAGGCATCGTTGCGGCAGGAGGAGGTCGAGCACGTCACCACGCTAGGCCGGCGCCTGTGACGTGTCCGTGTCAGGTCGGTGAATACTCCGCGCGTTCGGGCAGGCTGCGCAGCCGGCGCATGCGGTTGTCCGCCTCGAGCAGTTGGCTCGCGTCGCCGATGTCGTACCAATCCCCGTCGAACCGGTACGCATACACAGGCTCGCGCTGGTACAGCCAGGCGACGTAGTTCCCGGGCTGATCGGGCGGATTTCCTTCTTCGAGGTACTGCCCGACCAGCCGCACATGGTCGCGCTCGTAGAGGTACGTCGCGGTGGCGCAGAGCGTCGTCGACGGAACCTCGGGCTTCTCCACGAAGCCGATGACTCGATCGTTCTCGTCGACGTCGACGATGCCGTACTTCTTCGCAAGCTCGCGGTCGCCGACGTCGAGGACCGCGACGCAGCTTCCTGCGCGCGTGCGCCAATACGCTTCGTAGTCCGCGAGGGAGTAATCGAACAGGTTGTCGCCGGCCACCACGAGCAAGTCGTCGTCGAGCCCGACGAAGCGAATGTCGCCGATCGCCCCGAGCCGGTCCTCGTTGGAACTCGTGCCGTCGTTGTGGACGAGCACGTGCTTGTCCTCCGCCCAGCGCTCGAAGTCCCCCGCGAAGCGCGCGTTCGTGACCAGGTGAACCTCGTCGGCGCTGGTCTCGATGACCCGGTCGAGGATCCAGTCCACCATCGGCCGGCCGCCGACGGGCAGCAGCTGCTTCGGGATCGAGTCCGTGAGGGGCCGCAGCCGGGTCGCATACCCGGCGGCGAGGATGAGCGCCTTCATACGAGCGCCGCGAGCGACCGCGCGTACGGCGCCTCGTGGACGCCGTGCTCCGTGACGATCGCCGCGATGAGATCTGCAGGGGTGACGTCGAAGGCAGGGTTCCGAGCCGCGAAGCGCGTCGTGATCTCGGCCGCGGCCCGCTCCTCGATCGGGATCTCTGCTCCCGTCGGAGTGGCGAGGTCGACGGTGGAAGTCGGCGCGACGACGTAGAGCGGGATGTCGTGATGCGCGGCGAGAACTGCCAGGGAGTACGTGCCGATCTTGTTCGCCGTGTCGCCGTTGGCGGCGATCCGGTCGGCCCCGGTGACGACACAGTCCACTTCGCCTGAGGCCATCAGCGATCCGGCTGCGGAGTCCGCGATCACTGCATGCGGGATGCGGGCGCTCTCGAGCTCCCAGGCAGTGAGTCGCGAGCCCTGAAGCAGCGGCCGCGTCTCGTCGACCCAGACGCGCTCAAGCAAACCTCGCTCCCATGCGGTTCGAAGCGCCCCAACCGCGCTGCCGTAACCGCCGGTCGCCAATCCGCCGGCGTTGCAATGGGTCAGCGCGCGGGTGCCGGGAGCGAAGAGCCCAGCCGCGTGAGCGGCCATCGTGTGACAGCGCTCGACCTCTGCCTCGTGCAGAGCACGAGCGCGCGCCGGAGTCGGATCGCCGCGCATCTGCTCCAGCGCCCAGACGAGATTGACAGCCGTCGGACGAGCTGCCGTCAGCTGCGCCTCGGTCTCGTCGAGGTCCTCCCCACGCTCCGCCGCGAGCGCGAAAGCGTACGCGGCGGCGATACCGATCGCCGGTGCTCCGCGAATCGCGAGCTCACGGATGGCGGCAACGACGTCGGCGACCGAGCGGCACTCCAGCTCGACCTCTTCAGCGGGCAGTCGGCGTTGGTCGAGGAGGACGACCTTCGGGCCGTCCTCCTCGTACCGAACGATGTCCTCTGGCTCTAGCGCTCGCTTCACGAGCGCTTCAGACGGGGGTACCGGCAAAGCCGGCACCCCCTCTTGGGTCGGCATCGCAAGCGACGCCTAAGTTCCTTCGTCCCACGAAGCCAGGTACTTCTTCTGCTCCTCCGTGAGCGTGTCGATCTCGACGCCCATGGTCGCCAGCTTCAGACGCGCGATCTCCTTGTCGATCTCCTCCGGCACCGGGTAGACCTTTCGCTCGAGCTCGGCGGCGTTCTGGATCGCGTACTCGGCCGAAAGCGCCTGGTTTGCGAAGGACATGTCCATGACGAGCGCCGGATGGCCCTCCGCCGCGGAGAGGTTCACGAGCCGGCCGTCCGCGATCAGGTAGATGCGCTGGCCGCCGTCCATCGTGAACTCCTCGACGAACGCACGCGCCTCGCGCGTGTCGGTCGCGAGCGAGCGCAACCCCGGAATGTCGATCTCGACGTTGAAGTGGCCCGTGTTGGCGAGGATGGCGCCGTCCTTCATGCTCGTCATGTGTTCCTTGCGGATCACGGACTTGTCGCCGGTGGCCGTGACGAAGATGTCGCCGATCGCCGCCGCCTTCTCCATCGGCAGGACCTCATATCCGTCCATGCCGGCCTCGAGGGCGCGCATCGGATCGACCTCGGTGATGATCACGTGCGAGCCCATGCCGCGGGCTCGCGAGGCGACGCCGCGACCGACCCAGCCGTAGCCGGCAACGACGAAACGCTTGCCGGCCAGCAGCACGTTGGTCGCGCGGATGATGCCGTCGATCGTCGACTGTCCCGTGCCGTAGCGGTTGTCGAACAGATGCTTCGTCTGCGCGTCGTTGACGGCGATGACGGGGAAACCGAGCGCGCCGTCACGCTCGAGCGCCTTGAGCCTGATCACCCCGGTCGTCGTCTCCTCGGTGCCCGCGATGATGTCGCCGAGCTGCTCGCGCCGCGCGGAGTGCAGAACGCCGATGACGTCCGCACCGTCGTCCATGGTCAGCTGCGGCTTGTGGTCGACAGCAGCCTCGATGTGCGCGTAGTACGTGTCGTTGTCCTCGCCCTTGATCGCGAAGACGGCGATGTCGTACTCGTCGACCAGCGCTGCTGCGACGTCGTCCTGCGTCGAGAGCGGGTTGGACGCGCATAGGACGACATCGGCGCCGCCGGCCTTCAACGTGCGGGCGAGGTTCGCCGTCTCGGTCGTCACGTGCAAGCAGGCGGAGATCCGGTAGCCGGAGAGTGGCTGCTCGCGGTCGAAGCGCTCGCGGATCGCGGCGAGCACGGGCATCTGGCGATCCGCCCACTCGATGCGGCGCACCCCTTCGGGCGCGAGTGCGAGGTCTTTCACGTCGTGCCGTTTCGTCGTAGCCATTCAGTCCTCTCGTTTAGGCGGCCAGGAGCCGCTCGTGCTTGCGTTGTTCCCAGTCGAGGGCGGACAGTTCTGTGCCTGCCAGCCAGGTATGCACCGCGGCCCGCAGCTCCGGCTCGCGGTCGAGCCTAGCTGCGAACGCGACATCGGTGAGCTCCACGTCGTGACGGCGGCGAAGCTCCCGCAGAGAGCGGAGCTGGTTGAGCTCGAGGAGCCCGTACAGGCGATAGCCGGCCCCACTCCGGCGTGGGACGACGAGCCCCGCGCCTTCGAGGTAACGCAGCATCCGAGGCGACCACCCCGTCTGGGCGGCGGCCTCGCCAATCGTCAGTTCTGCCACGCCAAGACCTTAACACAGCCGTGTTAAGGCTCGGAGGTTCCCTCCCGCCCATACCGGTCTTCGAGCCGGACGACGTCGTCGAGCTCCGGCGTCGAGACCTCCAGGATGGTCGTGTCCTCGATCGCCGTCACGCGATGGACCGAGCCCGGCCGGAAGTGGAACGAGGAGCCCGGCCCGATCACCTCCTCGTTGAGGAGAGGGTCGCCGGTCGAGCCGAGCTCGAGCTTGGCGCGCCCAGACTGGACGAGCCAGGACTCGTCCTTGACGCGATGGAACTGGAGGCTGAGGGACTCGCCGGCCTTGACGAAGAGGGTCTTGCCGACGTAGCGGTCGGTCTCGGCCCACACCAGCTCGTAGCCCCAGGGCTTCTCGACCTTTCGCGGCTGGAAAGCCCACGCGTCGAGGCCCTCGAGATTCGGCGAGTCCACGCTCACCCGCCGACTTTATGCGGTTCGGACCTGTCCGGTGCCTGGCACCGGACGGGGCTAGCTGCGCCCGCGCGCGAGTGTCGGACGGAGCTCCGGATGGGCGGCGTAGTGCTCCTCCGCACGCTGCAGGTCCTTGGGGGTGTTGACGGTGATCCAGAGGCCCTCGTGCCGAAATGCGAAGAGCTTCCCCTCTTCCGCCAGCTCCGGAAACGTCGACTGCTCGTGGTCGCCGCGCTCCGGCATGCGCGCGAGCGCTTCGTCGCCGAGGACATAGACGCCGGCGTTGACCCAGTGCGGCAGGCGCGGCGCTTCCCGGAAACCGCTCACACGGTCGTCGTCCGCGAGCTCGACCACGCCGAACTGCGACCTGAGCGGTGCGACGACGATCGTTGCGGCACCGCCGTGCTCTTCGTGCGCGTCGAGGAACGCGCGGAGGTCGACGTCGTGCAACTCGTCGCCGTTGAACGCATAGATCGGCCCCGAATCCTCTCGCTGCGCTGCCGCGAAGCGCAGGCCTCCCCCACGCCCGAGCGGCTCCGGCTCGGCCACGGCGACGATCTCGGCGCCCAGCCCTGCGAGTTTCGCCTCGAACAGTGCCGCCTGGCCGGCGCTGCAGCTGACGATCACGCGGTCGACGCCGGCTCGCACCAGCTGCGAGACCTGATACTCGGCGAGCGGATGTCCTGCAATGGGGACGAGCGCCTTCGGGTGGCCGCGCGCCGCGTCACCGAGCCGGGTCGCCTGACCGCCCGCAAGGATTATCGCTTCCATTAGTTGTTGACCCTCGTCTGGGGCTCCGCAGTCTCGGGCAGCGCCTCGAACGGCGAGCTCGGCCGGCCGATGCCCTCGTACGCGAAGCCGGCGGCACGGGTTTCCGCGGGGTCGAGCAGGTTCCGCCCGTCGAGGATGAGTGGTCGCGCCATCGCGTCGTGCACGTCTTTCGACGCCAGCCCGCGCAGCTCGTCCCATTCGGTGACGATCACCGCAGCGTCTGCATCCCGCACGGCCTCCAGCACCGAGTCGTAGAACACGGCGCCCTTCATCAGCTCACCCGGCCGCGCGACCGGATCCCAGGCACGCACCTCCGCGCCTTCTGCGAGCAAGCGCGATGCCAGCACGAGCGACGGCGCCTCGCGCATGTCGTCGGTACCTGCCTTGAACGCGAGCCCGAGCAACGCGATCTTCTTCCCGCGGAGCTTCCCGAGATGCTTCTGCAGCTTCTGCACGACGCGCCGCTTCTGCAACTCGTTGACCTCGATCACGGCCGACAGCAGATGGAAGTGGTAGCCGGAGTTCGAGGCCAGCTGCTTGAGCGCGAGGGAGTCCTTCGGAAAACAGCTACCACCGTAGCCAATGCCTGCGCGCAAGAAATGTGGGCCGAGGCGATGGTCGAGCCCGACGCCCTTCGCGACTTCGACGACGTCCGCGCCGACTGCCTCGCAAACGTTCGCGATCTCGTTGATGAACGAGATGCGGGTCATGAGGAATGCATTCGCGGCGAGCTTGATCATCTCCGCCGACGCGACGTCCGTTCGGACCACCTGCGCCTCGATGCCGGCGTAGAGCGCTTCAACCGCCGCCCCGTCCTCGTCGGCGAACGCGCCGATGACGATCCGGTCCGGATTGAGAAAGTCGCGCACCGCGTGCCCCTCGGCCAGGAACTCCGGATTCGAGACGTAGCCGACGTTCGCGAGCTCGCGCCCTTCCAGGGCGGCGCGAACCTTCTCGCCCGTTCCGACCGGCACCGTGGACTTCATCACGAGGATCTGACGCCGCCCTACCCGAGGGAGGTCGTCCAGAGCCGACCACACGAAAGACAGATCCGCGTCGCCCGAGTATGTCGGCGGAGTCTGGACGCAGATGAACAGGACATCTGCGTCGGCGAGGTCATCGGCGTCGACCGTGTAGCGGATGCGGTCGCGGTTCCGGTCGAGCACCTCGGGAAGATCCGCCTCGTGGAATGGCAACCGCCCCGCTCGCAAGGCCTCGATCCTGTCAGACATCACGTCCCGGACGATCACCGTGTGCCCGAGCTCCGCGAAGCAGCCGCCGGTGACGAGACCGACCCAGCCCGCGCCGAAGACGCCGATCGTCCGCGATTTCGCCATGACCCGGAAGCCTACTTGGGGAGCGGGGCGAGCCCTCGCGCGATCGCGAGCATCGTTTCGTTGGACAACTCGTCGAGGACCGAGTTGACGACCCAGTACGTCGCCCCGTCTTTACGCAACACCACCATGTGGAGATGCGCCCCGGAGTAGTACAGGCCGTATTCGCGACCTCTGATCTTGTGGACGAAGCTGGGATCGGCGAGCGCCGGCGCACTGTTCCAGTTGGTCTCCTCTATCCCCCAGTACTCGTTCGCGCCGATCTGGAAGGTCAGCCGCACGGCTTGATGGCCCTTGCTGATGCCGTACACCCGAATCGGCGCAGAGGACTCCAGCGTCGAGGAGCTTTCGACGAGGCGCGGAACCTGAAGCCTGAAGCGCACACGCTTGTTCGCCTTCAGCAGGAGAGAGCGGGTCATCGCCGCGTTCGGCGTCACGGCAGCAGGTTGCTTCGTCGGGGTCTGGTCGACGGGCGCGGGCGCGATCGTGCCGTGGAAGTTCTGCCCGACGACGACGGTGGCCATCGCGCCGTTCGTGAGTGTGGCAAAGGTTGGTGGGAGCGGCTTCACGTCCGCATCGCCGAACAGATTCGCCAGCTTCGTCGCAGCGGCCTTGGAGCGCCGTTGTGTCTTGTCGTAGTACACGGTGGTGCGGAAGTACTGGAAGGTCGGAGCGTTCTGGGTCTTTCCGCTCGGCGGCAGGACGACCTTGTAGCCGCGCTGTCCGAGCTCATAGGCAGCGTTGGCCGCCGAGCCGGCAACACCGTTGCCGTTCAGGACCGTCGTGGGGGTGTTGCGCGGCAGCGGTGCGAGCGAGCGACGCTTGATTCCGAGTGTCACGTCGCGCGCCTTCGCCGGCGCGTTCACGTCGGGCTGGACGAAGTCCCGGACCGCCGTCGCGATGGCCTCCGGCGTTGCCGAGAGCTCGTTCGTGCCGGTCAGGCCCTCGATCTTCGCCTGGAAGACATGGCCCCCCGGCAAGCCGTGAGCAAAGAAGAGGTAATCCTTGAGCGTTTTCGGATCGAGCGCACGACCACCGCCACGGCCGACGATGACGTTCTTCTCGATCGCGTTCATGATCTTGAAGACGGTGTTCAGGTCGAGCTGCGACGAGATCTGCTGCTTCAACGCCTTGAGGAAGAGCTGCTGCCGCGCGTTACGGTAGAGATCCGAGTCGAAGTGGCGGAAGCGAACATAGGCGAGCGCATTCGAGGCATTCACTCGCTGGTATCCGGGCAACAGATTGATCTGCGAGACACCCGGACAGTTGGTCGGGTCACAGAGATAGCGGTGATCGATGTCGAGCCAGACGCCCCCGAGATTGTTCACCAGCTGGCTGAAGCCCTTGAAGTTGACCGTGATGAAGTAGTTGATCGGCAGACCGGTGAGAGCTCGCACCGTCTCGACGGCTCCTACCGTCCCACAGAAAGAGAACGCTGCGTTGATCCGGTCGCGCGTGTCCGGACGGCCGGGACATTTGATCGTCGTGATCAGATCGCGAGGAAACGAGAGCATCGAGAGCGAGTTCGTGCCCGGATCGGCCCGAACGAGAATCAGCGTGTCCGAGCGCCCGGTCAATTCTGCTTGCAAGCCTTTCCTGCGGTCGGTGCCGATCACGAGCGCGATCGTCGGCTGGCCGGGGATCGCAAGGTCCAGCCGCTTCGCCGCGGCGCGATCCGCCTTGGTCTTCGGGGCGATCGCATTGAGGAACTCGTGGGTCTTCAGGTAGGCGGCGCCGGCCACTCCGCTCGCGACGATGATGGCCACCAGGATGATCCAGAGCACCACGCTTCGCACGAGCTGCCAGGCGCCCCGGCGCCGCGGCTCCGGTTGCCGGTAGCGCTTCATCGGCGCCGGCGACGCCTGGACCCCGGGCGGGTAGACCGCGCGGCCGTTGCCATTGACGGTCGCGCCGCGCCCCATGCCTCTTTTCAGGGTGGTTTTCATACGGCCTTAAAACAGGACGGCGCCCGTTTGCGAGGGCGCCAGCCGGTCCCGAGGATAGCCGACCGCTCGGCTACCGGACCTCCCGACCGTCTCCCTCGCCAGGTCGTGCGGCGCGCCACTTGTTCTCGGGCAGCGGGGCTCGGGGCTACAGCGCCGCCGCAGGCGAACGGGTCTCGTAGCCCAGATTCGGCGTGAGCCAGCGCTCCGTCTCTTCGATGGTCGTGCCTTTGCGGGCGGCGTAGTCCTCGACCTGGTCGCGGGCGAGGCGTCCGACCGAGAAGTAGCGGGCGCTGGGATTGGCCAGATAGATGCCGCTGACCGCAGCTGCCGGCGTCATCGCGAACGACTCGGTCAACGCGAGCCCGGCGTCGTCTGCGTCGAGCAACTCGAAGAGCTTCCGTTTCTCGGTGTGGTCCGGGCATGCGGGATAGCCGAAGGCGGGACGGATGCCCCGGAAGCGCTCCGCCAGCAATTCCTCTTTCGGGAGGTCCTCTGCCGGGGCGTACCACTCGTGCCGCACCTGCAGGTGGAGATATTCGGCGAACGCCTCCGCAAAGCGATCGGCGAGCGCCTTCACCATGATCGAGCGGTAGTCGTCGTTCTCGGCCTCGTACCGTGACGAGAGCTGGTCCGCGCCGTGGATGGCAACGGCGAACGCACCAAGATGGTCGCCGTCCGGCGAGACGTAGTCGGCGAGCGAACGGTTCGGGCGCGAGTCGCCGTACGCCGACTGCTGGCGGAGGAGGTTGAAGCGGATGCCGGTCTCGAGGACGACATCGTCGACCTCCGATCGTGCGGGCCAGTAGCCGTAGACGCCGCGCGCCTGCAGCGAGCCGTCGCGCACGATCTCGTCCAGCAGCTCCTGCGCCTCCTCGTAGAGCTCCTTCGCAGCCGGCTCTTCGAGGAGAGCCGGAAACTTTCCCTTCATCTCCCACGCGTGGAAGAAGAACTGCCAGTCGATGTAGTCGCGCAGCGTCATCAGGTCGGGCTCGACCTTCTTCGTCCCGGTGAACGGAGGCACCGCGAGGTCGTCGAACGGCACACGTTCCTTGTTGGCGCGGGCCTCCGCGATCGGCAACAGCGGCTTCCGCTCCTTCTCGGCGTATTGCTCGCGCAGGCGGTCCTGGAGCTCGCGATTCTCCTCGTCGAGCTCGAGCTTGCGGCCCGGGTCGAGCAGGCTCGAGACGACTCGGACGACCCGCGAGGCGTCGAGGACGTGGAGCGTCGGCTGTGAGTACTCCGGCGCGACGCGCACAGCCGTGTGCTGCTTCGAGGTCGTTGCGCCCCCGATCAGGAGCGGCAGGTCGAGCTCGCGCCGCTCCATCTCCTTCGCGACGTTGACCATCTCGTCGAGCGACGGCGTGATCAGCCCGGAGAGACCGACGACGTCGCAGCCCTCCTCGATCGCGGTGTCGAGGATGCGATCGGCCGGGACCATCACGCCGAGGTCGATCACCTCGTAGTTGTTGCAGCCGAGCACGACCCCAACGATGTTCTTGCCGATGTCGTGAACGTCCCCCTTGACCGTGGCGAGAACCACCTTGCCCTGCGCGCGCGGAGCGTGCAGCCCCGCGGCCTTCTCGGCCTCCATGTATGGCTCGAGATACGCCACCGCTCGCTTCATGGCCCGCGCGCTCTTCACGACCTGCGGCAGGAACATCTTCCCCGACCCGAACAGGTCGCCGACGATCTGCATCCCGTTCATGAGTGGACCTTCGATCACCTCGAGCGGTCGTTCGAAGTTCTTGCGCGCCTCTTCGGTGTCCTCCTCGATGAAGTCGACGATGCCGTGGACGAGTGCATGCGACAGACGCTCCTCCACGGGAGCCTCGCGCCAGGAAAGGTCGCGCTCACGCTTCGTTGCTTCGCCTTCGACGCGCGATGCGTACTCGACGAGCCGCTCGGTCGCGTCCTCGCGGCGGTTGAAGATGACGTCTTCGACGCGCTCTAGCAGGTCGGGCTCGATGTCCTGGTAGACGGCCAGTTGGCCGGCGTTGACGATGCCCATGTCGAGCCCGGCTGTGATCGCGTGGTAGAGAAACGCGGCATGCATCGCCTCGCGTACTGCGTCGTTGCCGCGGAACGAGAAGCTGAGGTTCGAGATGCCGCCCGAGATCTTGACGCCGGGGCAACGCGCCTTGATCTGCCGCGCTCCCTCGATGAAGGCCTTTGCGAATTCCGCGTGCTCCTCGATGCCGGTCGCGACGGCCAGGACATTCGGATCGAAGATGATGTCCTCCGCTTCCCACCCGTCGGCAGTGAGCAGCTTGTAGGCGCGTTCACAGATGTCCACCTTCCGCTCGACCGTGTCGGCCTGGCCCTGCTCGTCGAACGCCATCACGACGACCGCCGCGCCGTAGCGCTTGATCCGCCGCGCGTGCGCGAGGAACTCCTCCTCGCCCTCCTTGAGGCTGATCGAGTTCACGACGCCTTTCCCCTGGAGGCACTTGAGACCGGCTTCGAGCACGGACCAGCGCGAGCTGTCGACCATGATCGGGATGCGCGCGACATCCGGCTCGGTGGCGAGCAAATTGAGGAAGGTCGTCATCGCCTCCACCGAGTCGAGGAGGTCGGCGTCCATGTTGACGTCGAGGATGTTCGCGCCGCCGCGCACCTGTTCGAGCGCGACCTCGACGGCCTCCTGGAACTGCCCGCCCTCGATCAGCCGTCGGAAGCGCGCCGACCCCGTGACGTTCGTGCGCTCGCCGACCATGACGAAGTTCGACTCGGGGAAGATCCGGAACGGCTCGAGCCCGCTGAGGCGCGTCAGCCCTTCGCCGTCCGGGACACGTCTGGGGGTCTGACCCCTGGTCGTGGTCGTTATCGCCCTGACGTGTTCAGGCGTGGTGCCGCAGCAGCCGCCGACGATGTTCACGAGCCCCTCCTGGGCGAACGCGCGCAGCGCCTGGCTCGTGTCCTGCGGTTGCTCGTCGTGCGTGCCCATCTCGTTCGGCAGCCCGGCATTGGGATGGCACGCGACCCAGGTCGGCGCGACACGCGCGAGATCCTCGACGAACGGGCGCATCTGGGTCGCACCCAGGGAGCAGTTGACGCCGACGATGAAAGGCTTTGCGTGCTCGACCGAGAGCCAGAACGCATCGACGGTCTGCCCCGAGAGATTTCGGCCGCTGCGGTCGATCGCGGTGAACGAGATCCAGAGCGGAAGCTCCGGCGCGACGTCGAGCGCGGCGGCGATGGCGGCCTTTGCGTTGAGGGTGTCGAAGATGGTCTCGATCAGCAGGAAGTCGACGCCGCCCTCCGCCAGTCCCCGGATCTGCTCGACGTAGGTGTCGTACACCTGGTCGAAGGTGTGCGTGCGGAAGGCGGGGTCGTCGACCCGCGGCGACAGCGACAGCGTGACGTTCAACGGGCCGACCGAACCTGCAACGAAGCCGTCGACCTCGTCGGCCGCCTGCCGGGCCAGCTTCGCCCCGGCGACATTCATCTCGTAGGCGTGGCCCTCGAGCCCGTAGTCCGCCTGCCCGATGGTCGTCGCTGTGAAGGTGTTCGTCGTCGCGATGTCGGCGCCGGCGGCGAAGTAGTCGCGGTGGATTCCGAGGACGACCTCGGGCCGCGTCAAGTTGAGCAGATCGGGGTCGCCCGCGACGTCACGCGGATGGTCCTTGAACCGCTCGCCGCGATACGCGTCCTCTCCTCTGACCTCGCGCTGGATCAAGACTCCCCAGGAGCCGTCGAGCACCGCGATCCGCTCGCGGAGGATGGCTTCTAGTCGTGTGCGCGCGTCCTGCATCCAGTGCCTTCCTTCGGCCTAGAGAGAACCACGCCTTTGGCAAGCGCGAGGGCTCTTTAGGCGTTTTTTAACCCGGTCGCCAAGCTGCCTTTCAAAGCTCTCCGGTGAGAAGAAGGGTAGCAGGCTGGCTAGGTGCGACCGGACACGCTGAGCTGGTTCTCGGCGTGCTTGATTCGCTGCTCCAGCTGCCAGCGGTCGGCGTTCGACTCGCCGCGCTCGACGAGCTCGAGCTCTCGCTGCGCGGTCTCGAGCTGCTCCGTGGCGCGTGCGTCGTCGATCTCGCTCGCGGGGACGGCGTCGTCGACGAGGGCGATCGCGCGGTCCTGCTCGACCTTGAAAAAGCCTGCGCCGGTCGCGTACTCGCGGACGTCCCCGGCGGCGCGGTCGAGGTACACACGGGTCGACCCGGCCTTCAACGTCGCGATCAGCGGCGCATGACGCGCCAGGACGCCGATCTCACCGGCTGCGCCGGGGACGATGATCATCTCCACCTCGCCCTCGAACGCCGGGCCGTCGGGCGTCACGAGGGAAAGGTCGAACTTGTGGGTCTCGTCAGCCACTAGTGCCTCTATGAAACGCCGGCAGGCTCGGCCTCTTCCTCGCGAGCGGCGACGGAGGCTTCTTCGGCGGCCTCTGCCTGCTCCTCCTGCTCGGAGTCGCCCTCGCCCGATAGCTTTCGCCCCTTCTCCACAGCCGACTCGATCGTGCCGACCATGTAGAAGGCCTGCTCGGGCAGCTCGTCGTGCTTGCCCTCGAGGATCTCCTGGAAGCCCTTGATCGTGTCCTCGAGCTTCACGTACTCGCCCGGGGTGCCGGTGAACTGCTCGGCCACGAAGTTCGGCTGCGAGAGGAACCGCTGGATCTTGCGCGCACGAGTGACCACGAGCTTGTCCTCGTCCGAGAGCTCGTCGATGCCGAGGATGGCGATGATGTCCTGCAGGTCCTTGTAACGCTGCAAGATCTCCTGGACGCGAGTCGCGGTGGAGTAGTGCTCGTCGCCGATGATCCCTGGCTGCAAAGCGCGCGAGAACGAGTCGAGCGGATCGACGGCCGGGTAGATCCCCTGCTCGACGAGCGCACGTGTCAGCACAACGGATGAGTCGAGGTGCGCGAAGGTGTTCGCGGGGGCCGGGTCGGTGAGGTCGTCCGCAGGCACGTAGATGGCCTGCACAGATGTGACCGCGCCGGTCTGCGTCGAGGTGATGCGCTCCTGCAACTGTCCCATTTCGGTGGCCAGCGTTGGCTGATAGCCGACGGCGCTCGGCATGCGGCCGAGTAGCGCCGACACCTCGGAGCCTGCCTGCGTGAAGCGAAAGATGTTGTCGATGAAGAGCAGCACGTTCTGACCCTGGTCGCGGAAGTACTCGGCCATCGTGAGGCCCGACAGACCGACGCGCAAACGCGCGCCCGGCGGCTCGTTCATCTGGCCGTAGACGAGCGCGACCTTCTCGAGGACGCCCGACTCCGTCATCTCGAGCAGGAGGTCGTTGCCCTCGCGAGTGCGTTCGCCGACGCCGGCGAAAACGGAGACGCCGCCGTGCTCGCGCGCGACGTTGTGGATCAGCTCCTGGATCAGCACCGTCTTGCCGAGGCCGGCACCCCCGAACAGTCCAACCTTGCCGCCCTGGATGAACGGCGCGAGCAGATCGACGACCTTCAGACCGGTCTCGAAGACCTCGATCTTCGGCGAGAGCTCGGTGAACTTCGGCGGGTCGCGGTGGATCGACCAGCGCTCGGTGTCGGCGGGCGGGGCCGGCTTCTCGTCGACCGGCTCGCCGATGACGTTCCAGATGCGGCCGAGCGTGACGTCCCCGACCGGAACCGAGATCGGCCCGCCGGTGTCTTCCACGGCCAGGCCGCGCGCGAGCCCGTCGGTCGAATCCATCGCGACCGCGCGCACGCGATCGTCACCGAGGTGCTGCTGCACCTCTGCAATCAGGCTGCGCGCCTCCTGGCCTTCTTGGGCCGGGACGTCGATGCTCAGTGCGCTGTAGATCTCCGGCAGCTCGCCCGAGAAGACAACGTCAATGACGACGCCCTTGATCTCGACGATCTTTCCCGTTGCCGCGTTCGTGCCGTTCGTTGCGTCAGGCATGAGCCTCCCTCGAAGAGTCCGTCAGCGCAAGCTGCAGCGAGCGGGCGCTCGCGCGCGAGAAGTTTAGCGAGAGGAAGGCGCCGCGGGACTAGTGGTCAGACCACTAAAGATGAACGGCCCCACCCGTGCGTCCGCGGTGAGGCGCTCGCAGCGAGTCGAGCAGGTGACGCTCGTAGTCGGGCGACTGTAGGTATGCGCGTGTGGACGAAACGCGTGCGGGTGTGGGTGAACTGCCCGCGGACCCGAGCCCGCCGTGGTTGGCCAGGATTCCCTGCGAGCTCCCGAGCCCGATCGCCACCAGGACTGCGGCAGCTGCGGAGCCGGCCTGGATCCAGCGCGTGGCGACTCGGCGACGGGTGGGCACCTCGATCGGAAAGTCGAGCTGCTCGAGGGGCGCTGCCCGCAGAGCTCCGCTGACAGTCGAAGCGCCTGCCTGGTACTCGACGCACGATTCGCAGCCGTCGAGGTGCAGCCGAAGGTCGGTTTCCTCCAGTTCCGACAGCTCACCGTCGAGCAGCGCGGAAATCTGCGCCCGCGCGCGGTCACACCGACGAGCTGAAAACGAATCGATCATTGGCAGTTCTGACGAATCCTCAACAAGATAGTTAGAGATTCGGCCGATCGGCAGGACGGCTTGAGGCGCAAGGGGACCGATCAGGCGCGCTGAGCGGCCGTCGAAGCCTCGCCCACGGTGTCGAGCGGCTTCACGACCTCGGCGAAATGACAGGCGCTCGGGTGACCCTGGCCCCGGTCGATCAAGGCCGGCACCTCTTCCGCGCAGATCTGCTGTGCCTTCCAGCAGCGGGTACGGAAGGGGCACCCCGAAGGCGGATTCGCTGGGCTCGGCACGTCGCCTTCGAGGACGATCCGCTTGCGCTTGCCGCGCAGCGTCGGTTCCTCGATGGGTACCGCAGAGAGCAAAGCCTGTGTGTACGGGTGAGCCGGCCGGTCGTAGATGTCGGCTTTGGTCCCGATCTCCATGATCTTGCCCAGGTACATGACGGCGACCCGGTCCGAGATGTGTCGGACGAGTGAGAGGTCGTGCGCAATGAAGAGATAGGTCAGGCCGAAGTCTCGCTGCAGCGACTCGAGCAGGTTGACGACCTGCGCGCGGATGGAAACGTCGAGCGCGGAGACCGGCTCGTCGAGCAGCACCATCTGGGGGTTGAGCGCGAGTGCGCGCGCGAAGCCGATGCGCTGGCGCTGGCCGCCCGAAAACTCGTGCGGGAAGCGGTTGGCATGCTCGGGGCTGAGACCGACGGTGCGGAGCAGCTCGTCGACGCGCTCCCGGCCGTTGACGCGGTAAAGGCCATGTACGCGCAGCGGCTCCGCGACGATCTCGCGGACGGTCATGCGCGGGTTCAGCGAGGCGTAAGGGTCCTGAAAGACGATCTGCAGCTCGCGGCGCACGTCGCGCATCCGCTTACGGCTGTATTTCGTGATGTCCTCGCCGTTGAAGATGATCTTCCCGGCGGTGGGCTCCAGCAGCTTGATGATCGTCCGCCCGAGCGTCGTCTTGCCGCAACCGGACTCACCGACCAGGCCGAGCGTCTCCCCCGCCCGCACGGTGAGGTCGACGCCGTCGACGGCGTGCACCTGACCGACGGTCCGCTTGAGGAGTCCTGCGCGAATCGGGAAGTGCTTGAAGAGCCCTTCGATGCGGAGAATCTCCGTGCCCTCGTCCGCGGGCTCGTGAACGTCTGGCTCTTCGGTCGCGATGCTCACGAGGTTGCTCCTGCCACGGGCTCGTCGACGAGCTTGCTGCTGTGTCCTTCGAGCTCCTCCGCAAAGTGGCAGGCGGAGAGGTGTCCGTCCGGGCCGATCGTCCGCAGGGGCGGCTCCTCGGTCCGACAACGGGTCCGTCCCTGAGAGAGGAAGCAGCGCGGATGGAAGGGACATCCCGGAGGGCGCGAGATCAGACTCGGCGGCTGCCCCGGGATCGGTCGCAGCCACTCTTCGTCGACCGTCAGTCGTGGCAGGCTGTCCATCAAGCCGACGGTGTATGGATGCCTCGGTGCTGCGAACAATGTCTGCACGTCCGTCAGCTCGACCACCTTGCCGGCGTACATGACGACGACGCGATCGGCCAGCTCGGCGATCAGCCCGAGATCGTGCGTGATCAAAATGGTGGCAGCGTGACTCTCCTCTTGCGCCTTCTTGAGCGCCTCGAGGATCTGAGCCTGGATCGTCACGTCGAGCGCGGTCGTCGGTTCGTCTGCGATCAGGAGCTTGGGCTCGTTGGCGATCGCCATCGCGATCATTGCGCGCTGGCGCATGCCGCCCGAGAACTCGTGCGGGTACTGGTCGAAACGTCGGTCGGGGTTCGGGACGCCGACGAGCTTGAGCAGCTCGATCGTCCGCGCCTTGGCCGCCCTGTCGTTCACACCTTCCTGGTGCGCCTGGATCGCCTCGGCGATCTGATGCCCGATCTTCAGCACGGGGTTCAGCGACGTCATCGGGTCCTGGAACACCATCGCGACCTCGCCACCCCGCAGTCGGCGCAGTGCCTTCTTCGACATCTTGAGCAGATCCTTGCCCTGGAATTCCGCCTCCCCGCTGACGATGCGTCCCGGCGGCTGGGGGATCAGCCCGAGAATCGCAAGCTGGCTCACGCTCTTGCCGGACCCGGACTCTCCCACGATGCCGAGCGTCTCCCCGGGGAAGACGTCGTACGACACGCCGTCGACGGCGTGGACGACGCCGTCTTCGGTCGCGAACTCGACGACGAGGTCGCGGATCGAGAGGATCGGCTCAGGCACGCGTTCGGCGCTGAGTCGGGTCGAGGGCGTCGCGCAGCCCGTCACCGATGAAGTTGATGCAGAGGACGATCAGCACAATCGTCAGGCCCGGGAACATGACCAGCCACCACATGCTCGACGACACATCCTCGCCGTCGGCGATGAGCTTGCCGAGCGACGGATTCGGCGGCTGGATGCCGAAGCCGAGGAAGGAGAGCGCCGCTTCGGTCAGGATCGCGATGCCGACGATCAGAGTCGCGTTGACCACGATCGGGCCGATGGCGTTCGGGAGCATGTGGCGGAACATGATGCGCAGGTCGCCGGAACCGGCCGCCTTCGCCGCCTCGACGTACTCCTTCTCGCGCAGCGAGAGGAAGCTGCCGCGCACAATGCGGGCAAGGCCGGTCCAGAAGAGGAAAGCGAGGATGAAGGCGACCCGGATCGGATTGCCGGTGCCGAGGAAGGCTGCGGCAGTGAGCAAGACGGCCAGCCCCGGTAAGGTCAGGATCAGGTCGGTGAAACGCATCAGGATGTTGTCGACCCAGCCGCTGTAGTAACCCGCGACCGCGCCGATGATCGTCCCGAAGATCGTCGAGAGTAGCGCGACGATGAGCGCCACCTTCTCCGACGTGCGGATCCCGTAGACGACACGGGAGAAATAGTCCCGTCCGAGAACGTCCGTGCCGAAGAAGTGATGCGCCTTTAGCGTCGGCGCCTGGCCAGAGTGCGCGAAATCCTGGGCGGCAAAGGAATACGGCGTGATCAGGTTTGCAAAAACGCCCGCGAGCAGGATGATGATCAGCACAAAGAGACTCACCATTGCGAGCCGGTGCCGGAAGAACCGCCGGCGCGCATATGCCCACTGGCTCCGAGACCTGAGCTCGAGTCCGCTCTCGTGCACGAGGTCGATTCCATCCGGGAGGTCCGCCACGACGGCTGCTCCCGGCGTGGCCGGGGCCATGGTCGCGCTGTCGGCTCCCGCCCCCACCACCGGCGAGAACCTCAGATTGCCTTCGGGCTCGGTCTCGGCTTCCGGGTTCGTCTCAGTCATAGCGGATTCGCGGGTCGATGTACCCGTATAACACGTCCGCGATCAAATTGAAGGCGATGACGGCCGTTGCAGTCACCATCAGCCAGGCCATGACGACGTAGGCGTCCTGCCTGAGGAGAGCGCCCAGGAAGTACGGCCCCATCCCGTCCAACTGGAAGATGGACTCTGTAATGACGGCGCCGCCGATCAGAGCGCCAAAGTTGAGCGCGGAGACCGTGACGACCGGGATCAAGGCATTTCGCAGCGCGTGCTTGAGCGTCACCGTCCGCTCGGGCAGCCCTTTCGCGCGCGCGGTGCGGACGTAGTCGGAGTTGATCACTTCGAGCATCGACGCCCGCATGAAGCGGCTGTACTGCGCGATCGACAGCAGCATCAGTGTCATTGCCGGGATCGCGAGATGCTGCAGGCGGTCGATCCAGAAGTGGATCCCGCCGCCGGGATTCTGCGAGCTGAGCCCCGAGGTGTAGAAGATCCGCACGTTCCACTTGAGGAAGATGTTCGTGAAGAGAATCTGGAGCATCAACGCCAGCCAGAACACCGGCATGGCGAAGCCCAAGAAGCTGAAGGTCGTCGCCGCGTAGTCGAAGATCGAGTACTGGCGGATGGCCGAGTACACGCCGATCGCAATACCGACGAGGAGAGCTAAGACCTCGGCGAGGACGACCAGCTGCAGCGTGTGCGGGATGACGCGCTTGAGATCGTCCCAGATCTTCGTGCCGGGCTGGAGAAGCGGCGAGCCGAACTTGTTCGTCACCGCCTCCTTGAGCCAGTAGACGTACTGGGTCGTGATCGGGGCGGTCAGGTGGTTGCGCGCCTGGATGTTGTGGATCGTCTGCTGCGAGAAGAGCGGATTCTGCTTGAGCGCCGCCAAGGGATCACCGATGGCGGTGACCGAGAAGAAGATCAGGACGCTCGCGGCGAAGAGAACAGGGATGCTGTAGAGAAGCCGCCGAACGATGTAGGTGACCATCTGCCGCCCTCGCTCTGTGAGCGCTTCGTCCCGCCCCGGGAGAACCCCGGGGCGGGACTGGCGCAGTTACTGGTTGCTCAGTTTACTAACCGGCCTTCCAGGATTCCGTGTTCCAAGTCGGGCCCTGGAGGGTCGGGTTGTCGACCAGACCCTTCAGCTTCGTCTTGAAGACGAAGTAGGTCGGCTTCTGGTAGAGCGGGATCGTCGGCACGTCCTTCGCCAGCTGGGCGTCGGCCGCGTTGACGAGCTTGATGCGGGCCTTCGGATTGAGCGCTGCATCCGAACCCTTGAGGTCAGCTGTCACCTTCGCGTTGCAGTAGTTCTTCCAGTTCGACCCGCCGATACCCAGGGGGTTGTCCGCCGTCTTCGGGTCGCCACAGCCGTAGATGTCGACCTGACCGGCGGGATCGCCGGTGCCGACCCACGCGAACAGGGCCAGGTCGTACTTGCTGGCCGAGATGCGTGGGAAGAACAACGACGAAGGCTGGCTGTCTGCGCGGAACTCGATGCCTGCGTCCTTCGCCTGTGCCTGAAGGATCTCGACGGCGAGCTCACGGAGCTTGTTGCCGGACGTCGTGCCGAGGCGGACCGAAGCCTTCTGGCCACCGCAGCTGTAGATGCCGTCGCTGCCCTTGGTGCAGTTGTGCGCCTTCATGATGGCTGCCACCTTGGCGATCCGCTTCGCCTTGTTGGCGATCTCGTACTTGGCGAAATGCGCCTGGTAGATCCCCTTCTGTCCCGTGACGTACGACAGGTTGTTGAGGATCGGCAGACCCGGGTTCAGGGTCGAGTAGAGCTGCTTGACCATGCCCTGGCGGTCCATCGAGTAGGCGATCGCCTGCCGGAACCAAGCCTGACCCAGAAGCGGGTTGCTGTTCCCGGCACCGGTGTTGATGTCGATGTGCTCGATCGTCGTACCCGCGTGCGTCTGAACGCGCAGTCCGGACTGACCGCGGAGCTGTGCCAGTTGGAGCTGCGGCTGCGGGTAGATCGCGTCGACCTCGCCACCGCGGATCGCCTGGATCTCTGTGTCCGTGTTCGTCCGGAACAGGAACGTGATCTTGTCGAGCGTCGGGCGCTTGCCCCAGAACGTGCTGTTGCGGACCATCACGATGGACTGGCCCTTCGTGTAGCTCTGAAGCTTGAAGGGGCCGCTGGCCATCGTCTGGCCGGCCTTGTTGTTGTAGTTCGTGTCCCAGACCGTGTTGAAGTCCCTGCCCGAGAGCGCGTGCGCCGGAAGAACCGACGTCGCGAACTGCACCTTGTACGGCGCATAGGGCTTCGAGTAGATGAACTTCACGGCCCTGGCGTTCACCTTGACCGCGCGGGCGATCGAATCCCACCCGGAACGGCCGGCGATGTCGAACTTGGGATCGACGATCGTCTTCCAGGTGAAGATCAAGTCGTCAGCCGAGACGGCCTTCCCATCGCTCCACTTCGCCTTCTTGTTCAGCGTCACCAGAACGGTGAACGGCCTCGTGCTCAGAACCTTCGCAGTGCCCATGTACGGCTTGATGCTGAAGTCGGGCTTGACGATGAGCGGGCTCGCCAGTGCGATACCGGCCGTCCACGAGGTCCACGTGTTGTTGCAACCCGAGGTGAAGCCGTTGAGGCACGGCGGCTCCTGCTCGGCGCCGAAGGTCATCGACCCTGCGGTTGACTTCTTCGACGCGCCGCCGGCGGGTCCGGCGACGATGAGACTCGTCACGGCAACAAGCACGCCGAGCACGAGCCGGAAATGACTTCGATGCATCTACGTCCCTCCGTTCGGTCGAAGCGCGAAGCGTGTCTCCGCACTCCCATTCCTCCTCCACCGCAGTCCGCTGCCAGCGGACGCGGTAGTCTGCCACAAGGGGGGCTTGCCCTTGTCACGGTTCAGACGCTCGGTGGGGCTTTTTGTTAGCCCGGCGTTTACCCCGTCTGGGCGTCCGCGCCGGCCACGACTTCCAGGATCTCCTGCGTGATTTCGGCCTGCCGGGCCCGGTTCATGGCGAGGGTGAGCGTGTCGATCAGTTCTCCCGCGTTCTTGGACGCATTCCGCATGGCCGTCATGCGGGCACCGTGCTCCGAGGCCGCTGATTCCAGCAGGGCTCGGTAGAGCTCCGTCTCGATGTAGACAGGCAGGAGCCGCTCGAGGATCTGCTCGGGCTCGGGCTCGAAGATGAAGTCACCTCGCAGCGCGTCGTCCTGGCGTTCCTCGTCGCCGGTCTCCAGGAGGTCCTCGGAGAGGGGCAGGAGATCCTGCACCGTGACCTTCTGGACCAGGGCGGACTCGAAGTGGTTGTAGACGACGGTTACCCGGTCGACCTCTCCTTCCGTGTAGAGCTCGGCCACCCGGTGTGCGATCGCCTGCGCGTTCGTGTAGCGGGGTTGGTCGGTGAACCCGGTGAACTCCCCGGCGAGGTCGAGCCGCCGGAAGCGCAGCGAGCCCACTCCGCGCCGCCCGACCCCGACCCACCGGACCTGCTTGCCCTCGCCGCGAAGCTCGCGTTCCAGGGCCAGCGCGCGCCGGAGGATCTGTGAGTTGAAGGCACCTGCGAGGCCGCGGTCTCCGGTGAGCGGAACGATCGCGACCGTTTCCTCCTGGTCGTGCTTCTGCAGGAGCGGCAGCCCGCGTACCGACGAGCTCGCTCGCGCGGTGCCGGCCATGAGCTCCAGCATGCGGTCGGCGTAGGGACGCATGTCCTCGATCCGCGTCTGTGCGCGCTTCAGCTTCGCCGCGGCGACGAGCTCCATGGCCCGTGTGATCTTCCGCGTGTTGCGGATCGACCTGATGCGACGCTTGATGTCCTGGACCGAGGCCATTGTTACGCGACGAGCGAGTCGGGCTCCTCGACGTGGAAGGACTGCAGGACCTTCTTGATCTCCTCGTCGAGCCGCCCGGCGAGGTCATCCGAGAGGTCGCCGCTCTCCCGGATCTCCTCGAGGATCGAGCCTTCGGCCCGCAGATGCTCGATGAGCTCCTCCACGAACCGCGGCACGTCGTTCACGGGGATGTCGTCGAGGTGGCCGTTCACCCCCGCGTAGAGCGCGACGACCTGCTCCTCGGTCGGCCACGGCTGGTACTGCGGTTGGTTCAGGAGGGCGACCATCCGCTCGCCGCGAGCAAGCGCCTTCCTGGTCGACTCGTCGAGCTCGGAGCCGAACTGGGCGAACGCCTCCAGCTCGCGGTACTGCGACAGGTCGAGGCGCAGGCGGCCGGCGACTTTCTTCATCGCCTTCGTCTGGGCCGAGCTGCCGACACGTGAGACGGAGATGCCGACGTTGATCGCCGGCCGCACGCCTGAGAAGAAGAGATCGGATTCGAGGTAGATTTGGCCGTCGGTGATCGAGATCACGTTGGTCGGGATGTACGCCGCGACGTCGCCGGCCTGAGTCTCGACGATCGGCAGGGCTGTCAGTGAGCCGCCGCCGTTCGCGTCCGAGAGCTTGCAGGCGCGCTCGAGAAGCCGCGAGTGGAGATAGAAGACATCGCCCGGAAAGGCTTCGCGGCCCGGCGGCCGGCGCAACAGCAGCGACAGCTGCCGATATGCGTCCGCATGCTTCGACAGGTCGTCGTAGATCACGAGCGCGTGGCCTTCGTTGTAGAGAAAGTGCTCCCCCATCGCGCAGCCGGCGAACGGCGCCATCCACTTGATCGGAGCGGCCTCCTGAGCGGCTGCGGACACGATCGTCGTGTACTCCATCGCGCCGCGGTCGCGGAAGAGCTCGTACACCTGCGCCACGGTCGAGGCCTTCTGGCCGATCGCGACGTAGATGCACTTCACGTCCGTGTCCTTCTGATTCAGGATCGTGTCGATCCCGATCGTGGTCTTCCCGGTCTGGCGGTCGCCGATGATCAACTCGCGCTGGCCCCGCCCGACGTTCGTCATCGCGTCGATCGCCTTGATCCCCGTGAGCAGCGGCTCCTTCACCGGCTGGCGCGCGACCACGCCAGGGGCCTTGAACTCGAGCAGCCGCGTCTCCGACGTCTCGATCGGGCCGCCGCCGTCGAGCGGGTTCCCGAGCGGGTCGACGACGCGACCGAGGAGTGCCTCGCCGACCGGGACGCTCGCGACTCGGCCTGTGCGCCTGACGGGCTCGCCCTCCTTGACGTGCTGCCACTCGCCGAAGAGCGCGGCCCCGACGTCGTCTTCCTCGAGGTTGAAGGCGAGGCCGACGACACCGTGCTCGAACTCGAGCATCTCCAGCGCGACAGCATTCTCGAGGCCGTAGGCACGGGCGATGCCGTCACCAACCTGCAGCACGGTCCCAACCTCGGAGAGGTCGGTCTCGACGTCGTAGTGCTCGATGCGGTCCTTGAGAATCGCGGTGATCTCTTCAGGACGAAGCTTCACTGGTGTCCTTTCATCGTCAGACGGATGGCTTGAGGCCGGCGCGGCGGAATTCGCCGCGACCCTGGGCGATCTTGACGCCGGCGGTGAGGTCGACCGCCGCGCTGCGCGTGGTGATCCCGATCCCGTTGAGAGTCCGCTCGCCCTGCGCGACCTTGTCCTGTTTGCCGGAGCTCAGCAACCTCGTCGCCTTCACGAGGGTCGCGCCGACCTTGGCGTACGCCGCGCAGGCCTGATGGAAATGCGTGTCGATTTGCGTGAGCTGCTGATCGCCCGGCGGGGGCGGCCCGACGCGTATCAGGTGATCGCCGCAGCGCTGGAGATCGTTCATGCGCGTGTAGATCGTCTGGAGCGCCTGCTGGTTCTGGGTCTCGATGTAGAAGCGCACCTGCGAATTGGCGAAGTTCCCGACGACCAGGAGATCCGGGTTCAGCGGGCGCAGGAACCAGTCGACGACGCGGTGAGCCCACTCATCGGAGGTTTGCGCCGCCTGAGGCACGTTCGCCACGGACGTTGTCGGAGGAGTCGACGACTTTTTCTTCGAGCCGCAGCCTGCGACCAGCGCCGCCGTGAGGAGGAGAACCATGAGGACGCGCAGCTTCATCATCGAGTTGAGACGAGTTCCCGGCGCAAACGTTCGATGCGCCCTCGGACACTGGCGTCCACGCGCCTGGAGCCTATTTGCAGGATCAACCCGCCGATGAGTGCCGGATCGACCTTTCGCGAGATCTCGATCTTGCGGCCGGAAGCCTTCTCGATCTGCTGCGCCAGCCCTCGCGCATCGTCGTCCGAGAGCTGCAGAGCGGTCGTCAGCTCGACGTTCAACCTGCGCTCCTCCGCGGCGATCAGCCGATCGAACTCACGCGCGATGTCTTCGATGTCGGCGATGCGGCCCTTCTCCGCCGCGAGGCGGAGGAAGTTCCGAACCAGCTGGTCGGCGCCGCCGATCAGGGCGTCGACGAGGTCGGCCTTCGTGGCCGGATCGAGCTCGGGGTTTCGCAAGGCGCTTCGCAGCTCCGGGACGTCGCGCACGGCTGCGGCGAAGTCGCTCAACTCTCCGTAGACCTCCGGCAGCCGGCCGTGCTCCTTCGCGGCTTCGAAGAGCGCCTGTGCGTACCTGCGGTGAACGGCGGCTATGTCATCCCTCCTGTTCCAGTACCGAGAAGTCGAGGTCGCGGATCGCCTCGTCGATCAGGCGCTTGTGGTCGGCGTCCTCGAGAACCTTGCCGGTCACCTTCGTGGTGGCGATGAGCGTCAGCTCGGCCACCTCCGTGCGAATCTGCTCCAGCGCGCGCTGCGTCTCGGCCTCGATCTGCCGTTTCGTCTCTTCGAGCCGGCGCTGGCGGTCGGCTTCCGTCTCCTCCTTGACACGACGCGCCATCGACTCGGCGACCTTGCGAGCCTCCGACAGGATCTGCTCGGCCTGGCCGCGCGCCTGGCCGATCAGCGTTCGATGCTCCTCGAGGAGTCGTCGGGCCTCGTTGCGCGCCTTCTCCGCCTCCTCGATCGAGCGACGGATGCGCTCGCGCCGCTCGTCGATGATCTTCTGCACCTGTCCAAAAGCGAATCGCTTGAGGATGTAGAACGTGACCCCGAAGCAGACGATGGTCCAGACCATCAGTCCGAGTCGGACCTCGATCAGCGGATTCGCAGCGACCAGCATCAGACCAGGACGTACGCGAGGATCGAGCCAAGGAGGCCGTAGAAGACGACTGCCTCGGTCAGCGCGAAGCCGAGCCACTGGATCCCCGTCAGCTCGCCTCGCAGCTCCGGCTGGCGCGCAACGGACTGAATCATCGAGGAAAAGATGTTGCCGATGCCGATTCCGGCGCCGAGCGCACCGAGACCGACGCCGAGCGCGAGACCGATCGCCTTGCCAGCTTTCGTAACGTCGCCCGACGTTGCAGCGAGCAGAGTGTTCACGTCATTCCTCCTGTTATCCGCCGTGCCGGCAAAGCCGCCACGGCTCTTTTGGTCGGCATCGCAAGCGACGCCTCAGATCCGCTGTACCGGCAAAGCCGGCACAGCTTTGTTGGTCGGCATCGCAAGCGACGCCTCAATGCTGAGGCTCGATTGCCGAGCCGATGTAGATAGCGGACAGAGCGGCGAAGATGAAGGCCTGGATGCCGACGACGATCACGACCTCGAAGACGTAGAACAGCGTCGCCGGAGCGAGAACGAACAAGAGCGCCCACGACTGGAAGATGAAGATAAGCCCCAGGAAGGTCAGGATCAGGATGTGCCCGGCCAGCATGTTGGCGAAGAGTCGGACGCTCAACGAGATCAGCCGCATGAACTGACCGAGGACCTCGAGCGGGACGATCAGCCCTAGCAGCACCTTCGGTGCATCCGGGATCCAACTCTTGAAGTACCGGACCGGCCCGTTCCAGCGGATCCCCTCGACATGGGTGAAGACGAACGTCAGCAAAGCGAGCGCCAGCGTGACCGAGATGGAGCTCGTCGCCGCATAGATGCCCCAGACCGGGATCCCGTGCCACGTCTCCCCCGTCAACGGTAACGGTATGAACCCCAGCAGGTTGACAACGAAGATGAAGAGGAAGAGCGAGGCGACGTACGGGAACCACCGGTGAATCGCCTTGGACGGCAAGCCCTGCTCGGCGATCTGCGTCTGCGCGACCTCGTAGATCTGCTCGCCGATCGTCTGCCGAACCCCGGGCTGCACGCCGAGGCGAACACGCATGAGGCCGATCCCGAGCAGGATCGTCAAGACCGTCCCGAGCATCAGGTAGGCGACGGCCTTCGTGATCGAGAGGTCGAGCGGGCCCAGGTGGATCGGGACCCAGTCGTGCTGCGCGAACTCCTTGGTCGGGTCGAACTCGCCGCGCGCAAAGGCCACTTGCGGAAATGCGAGCGCGACGAGCGCGACGCCGAGCAGGCGCGCCCTCACGGCCCGGCTCCGAAGTAGGCGAACATCGAGAGCCCGAGCTCCATCGTGTAGGCGAGTGCGTAGACGAGAGCAGCTGCGAGCGCGAGGTGCGGGTTCGCCGCCGCGACCGCGAAGAGGACCACGAGGAGTCCCAAAGTCTTGAACAGCAACCCGAACGCCTGCATTCCGGAGGCCGCGAGGTTACCCGTGTCTTTCCTGGCGCGCCGCAGTATGAAGTCGAGCGCGTGGATGCCCATCCACAGGACCGCGGCGATGGCCCAGGCGGACATCCTCCAGCCGAGGATCAGGAACAACGGGAGCGCCAGGAGGATGACGAGGGATCCGGCCAGGGCCGGCAAGAGGTGACCGGGCTCGGGTCGGGGCGTCGTGAGGAGGCTCGAGCGCATGTCAGAAACTGTCCCGATAGCGCCAGTAGACCGTGTAGACGGAGAGCGGAATCCCGATCACCGAGCCGACGAGGAGCCCAATGCCCGTTGAGCCGGCCAGCCAGCCCAACAACAGGCCGAGGGCGACCGAGGCGAAAAGCACTCCGACCAAGACACCTCCAGCTTCGGCGTACTGAGCAGAAGGGCGGTTCCCGGGCTCCATCTGGCGGGAGCATACCAAGTTTGTAACAACGCGATACCGCTTGAAACAGCCAAAAACCGCGTACTTTGTACTACGCCGACTTGCGTTTTTCGTCGCGAGCCTGCTCCTCTCGTCGTTTCATCATCGGGTTCGCGAGCTTGACGATCTCGAGCAGATACACCATGTACACGGAGGCTGCCAGGGCAATCAGCCCGAAAGCGGAGACGACGACGGTCCGCCACGGATGCCAGACGCCGTGCTGGTGAGGGCGAATGAAGCGGAGGGCGAGGGCGGTCGCGGCCAGCGTCGCGCACCACAGCCAGATGTAACCGGCGGCGCGCCGCTGCGAGAAGCCGATGTTCACGAAGCGATGGTGTAGGTGCTGCCGGTCCGCGACGTAGACCGGCTGCCTGTACTTCAACCGCTTGGCCACGACGAACGACGTGTCGAGGATCGGCACAGCGAGGACGAGCAACGGGAAGAAGAGGGTCACGATCGACGCCGTCTTGAGCAGACCTTGTAGCGGCACGGTGGCAAGGACGAACCCGAGCAGCAATGCACCCGAATCGCCCATGAAGATCCGCGCCGGATAGACGTTGTGACGAAGGAACCCAACGGCCGCGCCGAGGACGATCGCGGACAGCAGAGCGGCCTGGAGCTCCGGCCGCGGCAGCGACAGCGCGATCAGCGTGAACGTGAACGCGGAAATCGCAGAGACCCCCGCGGCGAGCCCGTCGAGACCGTCGAGGAAGTTGACCATGTTCATGATCGCCACGATCCAGAGCACGGACAGCGGCATGCCGACCCAATCCGGCAGGGAGTGGACGCCGAGAATCGGGAACGTGAACCGGTGCACCCAGATCCCGGACGCGACGGGGATCGCAGCCGCCACCAGCTGGCCGCCGAGCTTCTCCCACCAGCGCAGGCCGCGAAAATCGTCGATCGCGCCGACCGTCGTCGCGACGGCGGCGCCGAGCAGCAGTCCGCGCGCTTCGCGTGAGAGATCGAGAAATGCGAGCGCCGGGACGAAGATCCCGAAGAAGAGGGCGAGGCCTCCCAACCGGGGCACGGTGCTGCGGTTCAAGCGGCGACCCTCCGGACGGTCGACGGCGCCGAGCAACCGCGCCATCCCGCCCACAGCCGGTGTCAGCAGGACGACGATCGCAGCGGCGAGCAGGGCGCCCCAGACGATTTCCAGGTGATCGGAGAGCGTGTTCAGCATCGCTACTTGGTGCCGTAGAGCCGGTCGCCGGCGTCACCGAGGCCGGGCACGATGAAGCCCTTCTCGTTCAGGCCGCGATCGATCGCGGCGACGACGATCTGGACGTCGGGATGCTCGCGCGTGATCCGCTCGATCCCTTCCGGCGCGGCGATGATCGCAATCAGCCGGACGGAGGTCGCGCCCGCGTCCTTCACGGTCCGGATCGCGGCGGCAGTCGAGTTGCCGGTAGCGAGCATCGGGTCGAGCAGGATCACGTCGCGTTCGGCGACGTCGGCCGGAAGCTTCGCGTAGTACTCGATCGGCTCGAGCGTCTCCTCGTCCCGGTACATGCCGATGAAGCCGACCCGCGCGCTCGAGATGAGCGAGAGCACTCCGTCGAGCATGCCGACGCCGGCGCGCAGGATCGGACAGACGGCGACCTTTTTGCCGCTGATGTGCGGGAACCGTCCAATCTCGAGCGGTGTCTCGACATCGACGTCCTCGGTCGGAAGGTCCTTCGTCGCCTCGTAGGTCAGCAGCAGCGTGATCTCGTTGACGAGCTTGCGGAAGTGAACGGTCGGCGTGTTCTTGTCGCGAAGGTACGAGAGCTTGTGCTGGACGAGCGGGTGCCTCACCTCGATGACGCTGCCGGTACGGGTTGCCGCCACCGTCACTGCGTCACGTAGGTGGTCCAGCCCTGGAAGCCCGGGTAGAGCGGACGCTTCGCGCACAGCGCTTCGGTGCCCGAACGTAGCCCGTCGAGGTCGGGAGACTCGCCGAGCGCCTCGACGATGATGCGGCCGATCTCGCGAAAGTCGCCGTCGTCCATGCCGCGCATCGTCGCCGCCGGCGTCCCGATCCTGACGCCGCTCGCGACCGTCGGCGGACGCTCGTCGAACGGAACGGTGTTGCGGTTCACCGTCAGCTTCACGTCGTGCAGCCGCTCCTCCGCGTCCTTGCCGGTCCAGTCCGTGGACCGCAGGTCGAGCTGGAGAAGGTGGGTGTCGGTGCCGCCCGTAAGGACGTCCAGCCCACCCTCCATCAGCGTCTCGGAGAGGGTGTCCGCATTGCGCCGGACCTGCGCCTGGTAGTCGTGGAATGCTTCGGTCGCAGCGATCTTGAAGCACGTCGCCTTGGCGGCGATCGTGTGCTCGAGCGGCCCGCCCTGCATACCCGGGAACACGGCTCGGTCGACGGCCTGTGCGTGCTCCGCCGTGCAGAGAACGAAGCCCGAGCGCGGGCCGGCAAGCGTCTTGTGCGTTGTCGAGGTGACGAAGTCGCAGTGCTCCACCGGGTTCGGGTGGAGGCCCGCCGCGACGAGGCCCGCGAAGTGCGCCATGTCGCAGAGCAGCAGCGCGCCGACGTCATCGGCGATCTCGCGGAACTTCGCCGTGTCGACCGTGCGTGGATACGCTGAACCGCCGCAGACGATCAGCCTCGGCCGCGCTTCGCGCGCCTTCGCCAGCACTTCGTCGTAGTCGACGACATTCGTCTCGCGAGACACGCCGTAGTGGGCGATCGTGTAGAGCCGCCCGGAGAAGTTGACCTTGAGCCCGTGCGTCAGGTGCCCGCCGTGTGCGAGCTCGAGCGAGAGGATCGTGTCGCCCGGCTGCAACGCAGCCATGTAGACCGCCATGTTGGTCTGCGCCCCGGCATGCGGCTGGACGTTCGCATGGTCTGCGCCGAAAAGCTCCTTCGCGCGGTCGATCGCGAGCTGCTCGATCTCGTCGATGACCTCGCAGCCGCCGTAATAGCGCTTGCCCGGATAGCCCTCCGCGTACTTGTTCGTCGGCGTGGAGCCGATCGCCTCCATGATCGCCGGCCAGGTGAAGTTCTCCGAGGCGATGAGCTCGATCTGATTCCGCTGGCGCTCGACCTCGCGACCCAGCAGATCGGCGATCTCCGGGTCGAGTTGGTCGAGCCCGGCAGTGGTCAGCTGCTGAAAGGTCTGCTGCGCGACGGCCATGGCTCTCCTCTCCCGGGGGTCAGCCTGATCGTACTGCCGCGCCCAGTCGACGCAGAGCTTCCTCGGCGGGGAGCGCTCCCTCGCGAAGAATCCTCGGCGCCTCGCCGGTGAGGTCGATCACGGTCGACGGGCTGCCGGGCAACTCGCCGCCGTCCACGAGGGCGGCCGCACCCCGGCGCATGTCCTCGGGCACCTCGTCGAGCCGTCTCGGATCCTCCCCGCCGGGATGATTTGCGCTGGTAGCGACAAGAGCCCCCACGCAGGCGAGGACCTCGGCGCCCGGACCGTCGAAGTCGGGAACACGCACGCCGATCGCGTTGGGATTCGTCCCTGTGAGCCAGCGAAAGCGGTGCGCGGGATTCGGGAGGACGAGGGTGACCGGGCCCGGCAGCAGCAACCGCGCCAACAACTCGATCCGGCCCTCCAGCTCCGGCACACACTCCAGCAGGTGGTCGAGGTCTCGTGCCACAAGCGCGCTCGGCGCCGACTGATCTCTCCCCTTCAACTCGTAGAGACGCTGCGTCGGCTCCTCACGATGGGGGTCTGCGGCGAGCCCGTAGACCGTGTCGAACGGCATGACGATCGGTCTGCCGTCGCGCACGGCCTGAACGGCGTCGGTCATCGTCGCCCCTCGACCACGCGGTCCTCCTCGGCCAGGTCGGAAGTGATCGTGATGTCGGCGTAGCCGAGCGACGCCAGGGCGTCGGCGACGTGGTCGGCCTGTCCGTCCCCGACCTCGAACACGAGCAGGCGCGTGCTCGCGAGCCTGGCGATCTCCTCGTGGAGACCTTCGCCGACGAGTGCATCTCGAGGCTCCCAGTCGCGGATCTCCGGCTGCAGCGAGTCCCAGTCGTCCGGCGAGACGTACGGCGGGTTCGAGACGACGAGATCCCAGCCTTCAGCCGCGGCTTCGAGGTCCCCCTCTCGAACCTCGACGTGCAAGTCGAGCCGCTCGGCGTTCTCGCGTGCCAGCGCGACGGCAGCCAGCGCCGAATCGACCGCCGTCACCCGGGCGTCGGGGCGCTCATCCGCGATCGCGAGCGCGATCGCACCCGAACCGGTGCCGAGATCGAGAACGCGCGGCTCGGGCTCGTCGCGGAGCAGAGCAAGGCAACGCTCGACGACGACCTCCGTCTCGGGGCGCGGCACGAGAGCACGCGCGTCCGTAGTCAGAACGAGCCTGCGGAAACCCCACTCGCCGAGGACGTAGGCGAGCGGCTCGCGCTGCCTGCGGCGTTCGAGCAGCACGTCGAACTCATCCGGCACTTGCTGGTCGCCGCGTTCGTGCACGCCGGTGCGCGAAGTTCCGAGGACGTGCGCGAGGAGCAACTCGGCATCGACCCGCGGGGTGTCGACGCCCACCTCACCAAGCCGTTCTTCGGCGAGCCGCAGGGCTTCCGCGACCGTCACTGCTCGAGCGCGCGCCGGCGCTCCTCCGCGCCGAGCGCCTCGGTGAACTCGTCGAGCTCGCCCTGGAGGACCTTGTCGAGCTGGTGCACGGTGAGCTTGATCCGGTGGTCGGTGACGCGGTTCTCGGGATAGTTGTAGGTGCGGATCTTCTCGGCACGCTCGCCGGAGCCGATCTGCGAGCGCCGCGTCGCATCGAGCTCTGCGCGCTGTTTCTCACGCTCGTGCTCGTAGAGGCGCGCGCGCAGGACGCGCAGTGCCTTCTGCCGGTTCTGCAGCTGGCTCTTCTCGTCCTGCATCGCCACCACGAGGCCGGTCGGCAGGTGTGTGATGCGAACAGCCGAGTCCGTCGTGTTCACGCTCTGCCCGCCGGGGCCTGTCGACCGGTACACGTCGATCTTCAGGTCGTTCGGATCGACTTCGACCTCGACCTCCTCGGCCTCCGGCATGACCGCGACCGTGGCGGTTGACGTGTGGATGCGCCCCTGTGATTCCGTTTCCGGCACGCGTTGGACGCGGTGCGTCCCGCCCTCCCATTTGAACACCGAGTAGGCGCCGTCTCCCTTGATCCCGAAGGTGATCTCCTTGAAGCCGCCCGCTTCGTTCGGGCTCGACCCCAGGTGCTCGACTGTGAAGCCCCGGCGTTCCGCGTAGCGCGTCAACGCGCGGTGGAGATCGGCGGCCCACAGGGCGGCCTCGTCCCCGCCAACGCCCTGACGGATCTCGATGATGACGTCCTTGCTGTCGGCCGGGTCGGTCTCGACGAGCGCAAACTTCAGCTCCTCTTCGAGCGAGAGCAACCGTTCCTGAAGCTCCCCCACGAGCTCACGCAGGTCGTTGTCATCGAGCGCGTCGTCCAGGTCGGCGCGGGCTTCGCGCCAGCGCTGGGCAAGACGGTAGGGACCTTCGAGCTCCTTCAGCTTTCGGCCCGCCCCGGCCGCCTCGCGATGGTCGTTGTAGACGGCAGGGTCGGACATGCGCTCCTGCGCCTCTTGGTACGAGCGTTCGAGCTCGTCGAGCAGCGGTTCCAGGTTGCCGGCCATCGCCGGATTAGGTTAGCCCTGGAGGCGCGCGGTCAGGCTGATTTCCGGAACGCCCGTGAGCGCTTTGGAGACGGGGCAGTTCTCCTTCGCCTGCTCCGCTGCTTGCTTGAAGGCGTCTTCGTCCATCCCCGGGACCCGTCCGGCCACGTCGAGCGCGATCTTCGTGATGCCCTCGCCGGGCTGGAACGTGACGGTGGCCGAGGTCGTCAGCTCTTCCGGAGCATGACCTTCCTTTGCCAGGCCGCTTGACAACGCCATCGAGAGACACGCTGCGTGCGCGGCGGCGATCAGCTCTTCCGGGCTCGTCAGACCGTTCGGCTCCTCGGAGCGTGCCGCCCAGCTCACGTCCAGGCCGCCAAACGCACCGCTCGTCACGGAGTCGATGCGGCCGGTGCCGCTCAGGAGGTCCCCACGCCACTTCACTTCTGCCTTGCGATCGGTCGCCACTGATTTCTCCCTTCCGTCTCTTCCTGTTACACGCGCGCGCGAGCCTACGCCATCACTTCGACTTTGCGCGCGTTCGGATCTGTGGACTCGAGCAGGAGGACTTCCTTCAGCGCTCGGATCGAGACCTCGATCTGGTCGAGCGACGGCTCGCGCGTCGTCAGCCGCTGCAACCACATCCCCGGCGCCAGGAGGGACATCAGGATGCGGTTGTCCTGGTGCTTGCCGGCAAAACGGATCAGCTCGTAGGCGATTCCTGCGATCACGGGCAGTAAGAGGATCCGGGTCGCGATCAGCCAGTACCAGTGGGGGCGGCCGAAGAACGCGAACACGAAGATCGCGATCACCATCACCCAGAGCAGGAAGGCGGTGCCGCAGCGGGGATGGATCTGGCTGAAGCGCTGAACGATCTCGGGCTTCAGCTCCTCTCCGGCTTCGTAGGCGTTGATCGCTTTGTGCTCCGCCGCGTGGTACTGGAACACGCGCCGCAGATCGGGGAAGAGCGAGATCACCGAGAGGTAGAGCACGAAGATCGTCACGCGGATCCCGCCTTCGACGAGGACGAACCAACCCGTGCGCTTGATCCCGATCCAGTCCGTGATCAGCGCGGGGGAAACCTTGAACAGCAGAACCGCGAACCCGATTGCAATCGCGAAAGCGAAGATCAACTGCGCGCGCGTCAGCTCGGTTGCGACTTCTTCACTCTCTTCGCCCTCTTTTGCCTCTGCGGCCGCCGCATAGTTCGCCGAGATGGCCAGTGCGCGAAAGCCGATCGCCAGCGACTCGCCGAGCGCAATCACGCCGCGGATCACGGGGAGTCGGAAGATCAGATGCCGCGCCATCGGCGACTTGATCGGCTGGTGCACCTCCGCGATATCCCCGTCCGGCTTGCGGACGGCGACGGCCCAGTTCGAGGGGCCTCGCATCATCACGCCCTCCAAGACGGCCTGTCCCCCCACGTTCGTCATCAGGCGACGTCCAAGCGCGCGCGCATCGGTCGGCGACGGCAGACGCGCATCACCACGTCCTCCAGGACGGCCTGTCCCCCGACATTCGTCATCTGGTGCTAGCCGCGGCTGGAGCCGCCGGCCTTCTCGAGCCGGCGTTGGAAACGCTCGACGCGTCCGCCCGTATCGACCAGCTTCTGCTTCCCCGTGTAGAACGGATGGCAGTTGGAGCAGATCTCGACGTGGAGCTCGGGCTTCGTGGAACGCGTCTGGAACGTGTTCCCGCAGGAACACGTCACGGTCGCGAGGACGTATTCGGGGTGAATCTCACGCTTCATCCGATTTCAGGATAGCAGCGGCTGTTTCGGGCGCCACGTTGCCCCCGGAGACGACTGCGGCGACTGTTTGACCCCGTTCCGGCACGAACGCTCCGGACAGCAAGGCCGCAGCTGTGGCCCCTCCGGCGACCTCGCAGGCGAGCTTCATGCGGCCGTACATGAAGCGGAAAGCCTCCTTCAGAGCATCCTCGGTGACGAGCACCGACTCGACCCCGAGCTCCATGCAGACACGGACGCAGTTCGCACCCGCGTACGGGCCGTTGAGCCCGTCCGCGATCGACTTCGCCTCCACGGTGACCGGCTCGCCTGCTTTCAGACTTTCGTGAAGCGCAGGTGAGCGCTCTGGCTCGATCGCGATCACGCGCGCCTCCGGTCTGAGTCCCTTGACGGCGGTGGCGATACCCGAGACGAGCCCGCCGCCCCCGACCTGGACGAGGATCACGTCCGCGTCGGGCGCATCCTCGAGCATCTCCAGGCCGACGGTTCCCTGGCCCGCCATCACGTACGGATCGTCGTAGGGATGAACGAGTGTGCGGCCGGTCGACTCGACCAGCTCTTCGAGCCGCTCGAACGCGGTCGGGATGTCCGGCGCCTCGGTGTCGATGGTTGCGCCGTACCCGCGCGCAGCGGCGATCTTCATCGGGCTCGCGGTCTGCCACATGACGACGAGCGCGTCGATTCCCTCTAGGGCGGAGGCGTACGCGAGTGCCTGCGCGTGGTTCCCAGCCGAGATCGAGATGACGCCTTGCTTCTTCTCGTCGTCGGTGAGCGTTGCGAGCTTGTTCAACACGCCGCGCGGCTTGAAGGCGCCCGTGCGCTGGAAGAGCTCGGCCTTGAACAGAACGTCGGCACCGATCTGCTTGGAAAGGGTGGCGGAACTGAGCATCGGTGTGCGGTGCAGGCGGTCGCCGATGCGCTCGCGCGCAAGGTAGACGTCGTCGAGGGAGATCAGTGCGCCCGTCGTGGCCATGTCGGAGATGGTACTCCGGCGCGGTCTAGACGTACTCTTCGCTCTCGGCATAGGCCAGGCGACGGTCGAGCCGTTGCTCGCGGTCGGCATCCGGAAGGAACCAGCGCTCCGCGATCGCGGTGGGGACGACGGCCGAGAGGACGACGACGCTGACCAGCAGAGAGAACTGGGTCTTGTTGATGATCCCGGCGTTCAGCCCGTAGAGAGACGCGATCGTCCCGAACGTCAGCCCGGTGCTCATCAGCAACGTCGTGAATGTCCCATGACGCCGATCGGCGCGGCGCGCCAGGGGGTAGATGAAGGCGATCTTGGGCACCATCTTCGCGGCCAGTAGGACGGCGAGCAGCCCGAGGTTCGTCACCACCGCCCCGAGCGAGACGTTCATACCGCCCCTGATGAAGAAGAACGGAGTCAGGAAGGCGAACGCCACGACGCGCAGCCGTTTTTGTTCCTCGCGGTGCTCCTGGTAATGGCGGCTCATGACAAGGCCGAGGACGAACGCAGGCAACACGGCGTGTCCGTTGGACGCGTCGGCGAGGACCATCAAGACCAGGAGGCAGAGAAAGACGAGTTTGATCTCCGGCTCGATGACCCGGTCGCCGTAGCGTCCGAAGAACCATGGCGCAATCCGCGGTAGAAGGAGGATCAGCGCCAGCGATACGGCCAGGAAGATCGGGAACCAGACGTTCGGCTTGATGAAGATCGCCGACAGCGCCAGTGCTGTGCAGAGATCGGTCACGAACGTCGCGCTCATCAGGAGCTTGCCGATACCGGTGTCGGTCAGCCCACGCTCGACGAGCACGGCATACACGACTGCGAGGGACGTCGTCGAAAGCGCGGTTCCCGCAATCAGCGATGCCCGCGTGCTCCAATTGAGGAGGACATAGGCGGTGGCCGACGCAACGACGAACGGGCCGAGGAACGAGACGACGCCGATGCCGAACGAAGCTCCGAGGCGGCGGCGCATGTACGCCGGGTCGACCTCCATCCCGGCGAGAAAGGTCAGGACGATCGACCCGAACTTGGCGATGAAGTCGAGCCACTCCTGCGTTTGCAGGTGCAAGATGTTGCCCGCGGCGACGCCGAGCGTGAGCTCGAGCAAGGCGACGGTCACGCCCACCTCGACCGAGATCACGCTGGCGACGAGGACTACGGCGGCGAGGACTGCTGCGAGTTGGACTGAATCCACGATGGCCTCCTACTACTGATCGTCGTTTGACGTTCGGTAGAGGCCATCAGCCCACGAGGGCGGTTAGGCGCGAGCCTCATCGCGCTGTCCGCAGAATACAGGCCGTCGCTTTAGTACTTGCCCTTGCCGCAGCCCGCGAGCAAGAAGGGCGCCGCGGCCGCGAGCAAGAGAGTCAGTCGTCTTCGCATGGTGGTTCTTACTCCCTAGCGGGGCGGGCGGTTTTCTTGACTGCTACGTCACAGGTTCGTCCCCGTGCCTGGCACCGGTACGTGTCTGGAGGAGTCGCGCCCCCTAGGTCAGCTTGTACTCGGGGCCGCTGCCGCCTTCGGGCGGGGTCAGACGGCCGCCTTTCGCGGTGATCGCGCCGCACTGGACGCAGTTCGACGGCGTCACGTCGACCCCCGTCTCCGTGGCCTCGTAGACCTGCGCCGGGCACATCCTCTCCCACAGTCTCGCGACGTCTTGTGGGACGTCGCGCCGAATCACGATGTGGTTCGGCTGGTCGTCTCGCGTCTTGTTCCCCGAAGCGAAAACGGAGGAGAGCTTGTCGAACGTGAGCTTCCCATCAGACGCCGGGTAGCTCTTGGCGCGATCGGTTTGCACCAGCTCGACGTCGACATCTCGCTCGAGCTCGAGATCGCGGCGCGGAAAGCGTCCCTTGGTAGCGGTCATCGCCCCGGCCAGCGCGCCGCCGAGCACGAATCCGCGGCCGAACGCCGGTCGCATGTTGCGCACTTCGTACAGGTCCTTCCAGACGAAGCTCTGCTTCAGAGCCTCGTCGTAGCCGGAGAGCGCGCCGGGCGTCGCGGGAGTCTGGCCGCGCTGCAAGGAGGCAAACGCCGCTTCCGCTGCGAGCGACCCGGACTCGATCGCGTAGTGGATCCCCTTCAGAGCCGGGACGTTGACGAGGCCGGCGCCGTCGCCGCAGATCAGCAACCCCGGCGCGTGGAGCTGTTTCGGCAAGGAGAGGAAGCCACCTTCCGGAATCGTCTTCGCGCCCCACTCCACGCGCTCGCCTCCCTCGAGCAGCTTGCGCACGAGTGGATGCGTCTTCAGCTCCTGCAACACGTCGTGAACCGAGAGCTCGACATCGCGGTAGTCGAGACCGACCACCATTCCGAGTGTGAGCATGTCCTCGCCCATCGGGTAGATAAACGACCCGCCGAACTCGCGGTACTTCGCGCTCGGCCGTAGCGGCCATCCCATCGTGTGGATGACGCGGTCGAGCGGGCGCGCGACCTTCCAGACCTCCTTCACGGCCAGCGCCCAGACCTGCGGGTTCGGACCTGCCAGGCCGAACCGATCGAGCGCGACGCCGGTGAGATGTCCCTGCGTCCCTTCCGCGAGGACGGTGACCTTTGCGACGAGATCCGAGCCGGGCTCGAAGTTCCCGAGCGGCTGCCCATCGCGTCCGCGACCCTTGTCGCCCGTCCTGACGCCTCGAGCCCTGCCGTCCGAGACGAGGAGCTTCTCCGCCGCAGTCTCGGGCAGGAGCATCGCGCCCGCCTCATCCGCCTGTTCCGCGAGCCAGCGGCCGAGCCTCGACAGGGACGCCACATAGTTGCCCTCGTTCCTCATAGTCGGCGGAGCGGGGATCCGTAGCGCGGTCTGCTTCGTCAGGAAGTAGACGGACTCGTGCTCGACCGGTCCGTAGAACGGCATCTCGTCGATCCGCTTGCGTCCTTTGAAGAGACGACGGAGCGCGCGGGGGTTGACGACGGCGCCCGAAAGAAGGTGCGAGCCGGCCTGCTTCCCTTTCTCGAGGACGGCCACCGGTACCTCGCCCAGACGCTCGCCGATCTCGGGGGCATCCTCGAGCAGCTGGCCGAGCCGGATCGCGCACGCGAGCCCGGCAGGACCGGCGCCGACGATGAGGATGCCAACCTCGATCCGCTCGTCCGCCGGATCGGTCTGCGCCGCGACGTAGTCCGTCGCACGGAACGGCGGCGGGAAGTCTGCCGGCCTGGTCATCCGGCCCTACGCGCCTTGACCAACCCCGTCAACTTCGGCACGACCTCGTGCACGTCGCCGACGACGCCGAGGTCCGAGAACTCGAAGATCGGCGCATTCGCGTCCTTGTTGATCGCGACGATCACGCCCGAGCCCTGCATCCCGACCTTGTGCTGGATGGCGCCGGAGATGCCGCAAGCGATGTAGAGCTTTGGCGACACCGTCTTGCCGGTCTGGCCGACCTGCGTGGAGTACGGGTACCAGCCGGCGTCCACCACCGCGCGCGTGGCGCCGACCGCGCCGCCCAGCGCCTTCGCAAGCTCCTCGACGAGCGTGAAGTTCTCCGGCCCGCCGAGCCCGCGGCCGCCGGCGACGATGACGGGTGCGTCCTCGATCGACGGGCCCTCGCTCTCCTCGTGTGCCTGGTCGACCATGCGCGCCGACGTGGAGAAGTCTTCGAGCGCCACCGTCACTTCCTCCACTTCCGCGGAGCCCCCGCTCTCGGCCGGATCGAACGACCCGGAACGGAAGAGCGCAAGCCTCGGCTCGGATTTCCAGCCGACGTCGACGTAGACGGAGTCCTGGAGGGCCGGGCGCTTGCCGACGAGCTTGCCGTCCTGCAGCACGATGTCGGCCAGGTCCCAGTTCAAGCCGGCGTCGAGCCGAGCGGCGAGCCCGGCAGCGACATCTGCGGCGAGCACGGAGTTGCCGAACAGCACTGTGTCGATCCCCTTCTCGCGCACGAGTTGCGCAAGCACGTCGATGCGCGGCTGAGGCAGCGGCGCCTCGAGCTGCGCGTCGTCGGCGACGTAGAGCTTCGCGGCGCCGAACTTGCCGGCCTGGTCGGCGAGCCCGCGCACGCCGGACCCGATGACGACGCCTGCGACTTCCCCGTCGCCGATCGCGGCCGCTTTCGAGAGCACGCCTAGCGAGCCCTTCAGCAGCTCGTCGCCATGATGCTCGAGGAAGACGAGCGCCTTCATACGAGGCGTTTCTCAACGAGGAAGTCGAGGATCGCCTGCGCCGCGTTCCCGTCGTCCTCGATCTTTCTCGATTCGCCTCGCGGAGGCGGATCGTTCAGCGCATAGACCTCGGTGCGCGAGCCTTCCTCTCCCGCGCGGTCGCTCTCGACGCCCAGATCGGAGAGAGACACGGTCTCTTGCGGCTTGGACTTCGCCCCCATGATCCCTTTCAGCGAGGGATAGCGCGGCTCGTTGACCGCGTCAGACACGGCGACGACCGCGGGCAGAGGCGTTTCGATCACGTCGTAGCCGAACTCCGTCTGTCGCTTGACGGTCAAGGTTCCGGCAGCCTGCGTGACCTCTGACGCCTGTGACACGACGGGCAGGCGAAGACGGTCTGCGACCGCCGCCCACAACACCGCACCGTCCGAGTCTGCGGCCTGCTGCCCGAACAGGATCAGGTCTGCGCCTTCACGTTCGAGCGCCTTGGCGAGCGCGTAGCTCGTGGCAACGAGATCAGATCCTGCGGCCGCCTCGTCGCTGACGAGGACCGCGCGGTCCGCGCCCATAGCGAGAGCCTTGCGGAGCGCGTCCTGCGCCTTTGCCGGCCCCAGTGAGACGAGCACGACCTCGCCTTCGCCCGTCGCGTCCCTGAGCCGAAGTGCCTCCTCGACGGCGTTGGCGTCGAAGCCGTTCAGGGCACCTTCACCGGAACGGTCCAGCCGCTTGGTTCCGGGGTCGATCCGGCTGTTCCCCTCGGGGACCTGCTTGACGCAGACGGCGATCTTCATCAGCGGCAGGACTCTACTGAGGCTGACTTGCACCAAGGTGCCTGCTACCGTCCGCCCCTTCGAGCGCGAACCGGAGCGCCCGTCACCTCATGAGACGCCACCGGACGACAGCCCGAGGGGTTCTCTTCCTCGCCGCCACGATCGGCCTCGCCGTCGGCTCCGCCGCGGCCTTCGCCGCGCCCACCGTCCCGGACCACATCATCTTCCCCGTCGTGGGCAAGGTGGCCTACATCGACGACTTCGGTGCGCCCCGCGCGGGCGGACCGCATCAGGGCAACGACATCATGGCGGCGAAGAAGTCGCCCGCAGTCGCCGCGGAGGCGGGCAAGGTGAAGTACTGGACGACGTCGAGCTCGGCCGGCTGCATGCTCTACCTCTACGGCGAGAGCGGCACGACGTACCTCTACATCCACCTCAACAACGACCTCACGATGCGGAACGACAACCGCGGCAAGTGCGTCAAAGGGACTGCCTATGCGGTGAAGAACGGCGCCAAGGTGTCGGCCGGGCAGCAGATCGCGTACGTCGGCGACTCGGGAGACGCGGACGGCGGCAATGCACACCTGCACTTCGAGGTTCACCCCGGCGGCGGGAAAGCCGTGAGCCCGTATCCGTACCTGCAGAGGGCGTACAAGCTCCTCTTCACCGCCAAGGCCGGCTCAGCGTTCGCACTCACGCTCACCGGGACCGTGGTCTCCGCGGCGATCGACCGGCTGGTCGTGAATGTCTCGACGTCCCAGGCTTGGCCGTCGGGACTGACGCTGACGAAGCTGAACAGGACGATCGCACTGACCGTTCCGGAGACAACGGTCGTGCAAAGCGTGAGTCCCGCGGGCACATTCCGAGCGGTTGGGGACATCACACTCGCTCAGAAGGGCGACAAGGTCGTCGTGTGGACGCAACCTGCACCCGCAACGCTCAAGGCGCAGCGCGCAGACGACGGTGCGCTCAGCTCGGCGCTGATCCAGCTCGGCTAGACACCACGGAATACCGGTTCGCGCTTCTCGACGAACGCGGCCAGCCCTTCCTTTGCGTCCGCGCTGGAGAACAGCTCGCCGAACGTCTCGCCCTCGGCCTCGAGGTTCTGCTCGTGGTCGCCGCCGAGGGCACGATTCGCGAGCTCCTTCATCAGCCTGAGAGCGATCGGGCTCTTCGACGCCAAGAGCATGGCGACCTCGCGCGCCTTGTCCAGGACCGGATCGTGCACGGCGTTGACGAGCCCGATGCGCAACGCCTCCTCCGCGCCGACGACGCGCCCTGTGAAGATCAGCTCCTTCGCGACGCCGAGCCCACAAAGGCGCGCGAGCCGCTGGGTGCCTCCCCAGCCCGGGATGATCCCGAGGTTGACCTCGGGCTGACCAAGTTTTGCGCCGCTCGCCGCGCAGCGGAGGTCGCAGGCCACCGCGAGCTCGCAGCCGCCGCCGAGGGCGAAGCCGTTGATCGCGGCGATCGTCGGCTTGGGCATGGTCTCGAGCAGTCGCCCGGTCTCGTGTCCAAGCGCTCCCCACACCTTCGCCTGCTCGACGTCGAGGCCACTCATGTACTTGATGTCCGCGCCGGCGACGAACGCCTTCTCCCCCGCGCCGGTCACGATCACGACGCGCGCCGAATCGTCGCCCGCGAGCTCGAGCAGACAATCGCGCAGCTCGGTGAGTGTCGCGACATCGAGTGCGTTCAGCGCCTCCTGACGGTCGATCGTCACGATCGCGACCGTCTCTTCCCGCTCGACTCCGATCAAACGGGAACTTTGCCCTTGAGAAAGTCGACGATCTCGGTCGTCGGCGCGCCCGGCGCCTCGTTCGCCTTCGGCTCACTCCCTCGGGGGAAACCGTGTTTCCCCCGAGTGCCCCCTTCTTCAGAGGTCGCCACGACGGTCGCGCCGCTGAGATCGCCGCGCCCGCCGTGGAGGACAGTTGGGGAAACCTCTCGGTTTCCCCCGAGCCCCTTCCCAACACCCCGGTCAGGCCGACGGACCACTAGACCGGAACTTTGCCCCTGAGGAAGTCGACGATCTCGGTCGTCGGCGCGCCCGGTGTGAACACTTCCGCAACCCCGCGCTGCTTCAGCTCGTCCGAATCCTCCTTCGGGATCGTCCCGCCGACCACGACGAGCACGTCCTCGGCGCCGTTCTCCTTCAGCCCGTCGAGGATTCTGGGGACCAGAGTCATGTGGGCGCCCGAGAGGATAGAGATGCCGACAGCGTCGGCGTCCTCCTGGATGGCCGTTTCGACGATCTGCTCGGGAGTTTGATGCAGGCCCGTGTAGATGACCTCCATGCCCGCATCGCGCAACGCGCGCGCAATGATCTTCGCGCCGCGATCGTGGCCGTCGAGGCCGGGCTTTGCGATCACGACTCGGATCTTTCTCGCCACGTCCCGCAGTTTACGGGCCTCGCGGCTCAGCCTTTTGCGCGGACGAACGTCAACGTCAATTGGGCGCGCTCCGTGAGGCGCCCCTTTTCGGGCGAGCCGTAGATCTTGCGCTGAGTCCGCGAGGCGAGAAGATTGATGCGGGCGAGGCGCCCTGCCATCAAGGCTGCTTTGGGCAGACGGAGCAGATTCAACGCCGGGCCGAGCGGCCGCTTCACGACGTCCGGCGGCTCACGCGGGCAATCGGCAGTTGCGAGGCGCACGTTGGCGATCCGATTCAGTGTGACGAAGCCCGGCCTCGGGCTCTCGGCGTGCAGGCTTGCGCCGGTGAATCGGCGCTTGGTCTGCGCGCAGTCCGTGGTCTTGCTGTTGCCGACACCCCCACAGATCTCGTCCGTCGTGTTGGCCCCTGTCAGTGTCACCGTCCCGGCAATCCTTCGCACGTCCGCCGGCAGCACCCGCCCGGCCGACAGTCGCACGGCCACGGGCACTGTGGTGCGGAAGCTCACGCTGCGGATTCCCTCCGACGTCTCCGTCCGCTGGCAGTCACCGCTCGCCACGGGAGCAGCGGTGAAGGTCCACTCCTGGTGGACGGTGCCGACGATCGTCAGCCGGAATACCGTGGACGCCGGCGCGGCCGAGGCATGCGCCGCGACCGCGCACGCGACGCCGACCAAGACCAGTAGACAGAGGTTTCGCCCCAGACCGCCCAAGAGCGTCGCACATTTGCTCCGCTTCACATAACGACGGCTAGAAGACTGGGGTCTCGCGCCGGCGCGTCGCGCCTGTCCCGCGAAGCGGACCAGTGGAAGGGGTTTGGGGAAACCGGCCGGTTTCCCCAAAGAAACGAGAAACGAGGATCAGAACACAGGCGTTTCACGCCAAACGCCCCAGACTTCCCGCAGCGCATCGCACATCTCGCCCATCGTCACGTACGCCTTCGAAGCGTCCACGATCTGCGGCATGAGGTTGCGGTCCTCGTGTGCGGCGTCTTCTTTCAGACGCGTGAGCACTGACTCGATAGTCGCTGAGTCTCGTCGCTCCCTGAGCGCCTGGACACGGGCGATCTGCTCGCCCTCGAGAGCAGAGTCGATCTTCAGGAGCTCGAGCGGTTCCTCGTCCTCGTGCTGGTACCGATTGACGCCGACGATGATTCTTTGCTTCTGCTCGACCTCGTGCTGGTAGCGGAACGACGCCTCGGCGATCTCGCGCTGGAAGAAATTCTCCTTGATCGCCGGAATGACGCCGCCGAGCTTGCGGATCCGGTCGAAATAATCGTGCGCCTCGGCCTCGAGCCGGTTCGTCAGCTCTTCGACGTAGTAGGACCCGCCGAGCGGATCGATCGTGTTCACGACGCCCGTCTCGTGGGCGATGACCTGTTGCGTGCGGAGCGCCAGCCGGACTGCGTTCTCGGTCGGCAGCGCCAACGCCTCGTCGAAGGAGTTGGTGTGCAGAGACTGGGTTCCGCCGAGAACCGCCGCCATCGCCTCGAGCGCCGTGCGCACGATGTTCACCTCAGGCTGCTGCGCCGTCAGCGAGACGCCGGCGGTCTGGGTGTGAAAGCGCATCAGCCACGACCGCGGGTTCTTCGCGCCGTAACGCTCCTTGAGCTCGCGAGCCCAGATCCGCCTGGCGGCGCGGTACTTCGCAATCTCCTCGAAGAAGTCGAGGTGCGCGTTGAAGAAGAACGACAGCCGCGGTGCGAAATCGTCCACATCCAGCCCACGCTCCATTGCCGCTTCGACATATGCAAAGCCATCGGCGAGAGTGAACGCAAGCTCCTGCGCCGCGGTCGAGCCGGCCTCGCGAATGTGGTATCCGGAGATCGAGATCGGATGCCACAGCGGCATCTCCCGCGCGCAGAACTCGATCATGTCGATGACGAGTCGCATCGACGGCTCCGGCGGGAAGATCCATTCCTTCTGCGCGATGTACTCCTTGAGGATGTCCGTCTGGATCGTTCCGCGCAGGTTGGCGCGCGGCACGCCCTGCTCCTCGCCCACGCAGAGATAGAACGCCAGCAACATCGCCGCGGGCGAGTTGATGGTCATCGACGTCGACACCTCATCCAGCGGGATGCCGGCGAAGAGGGTCTCCATGTCGTCGAGCGAGTCGATCGCGACACCTTCACGGCCGACCTCGCCGATCGACCGCTGATGATCGGAGTCGTAGCCCATCAACGTCGGCATGTCGAACGCCGTCGACAACCCGGTCTGGCCGTGCTCCAGGAGGTAGCGAAAGCGAGCGTTCGTCTCCTCGGCGGTGCCGAAGCCCGCGAACTGGCGCATCGTCCAGAGCTTGCCGCGGTACATGGATGGATAGACGCCACGGGTGAATGGATAGACGCCCGGGTAGCCGAGGTCCCGTTCGTAATCGGTCTCGACGCTGTCGGGCGCATAGAGCGGCTCGTTCTCGAGACCCGAGATCGTCGAAAAGAGCTCACCTTCACGCTCAGGCTTGGCCTCGTAGAGCTCACGCTTCCACTCGGCGGTCGCGTTCTCTTCGGACCGCGCGCGCGGATCCTCGGTCGTGGCCATGCTTCACTCGATTCTACGGGCGCGATTCCGCCTCCTGCCGTCCGCCCCGTCTGCCGATATTCGCCCGATGGAGAAGATCGTTGCAGTTGTCATTTGTGGCCTCATTGCCCTCACCACAGGGGGCGCGCCGGCCGCTGCCAGGACCCGCGATCTGCTGCAGAGAGCGTCACACCTGTCGGGGCTCCCGATCCGCCGGGTCGTTCCGGAGCAGAAGCTCGGGGGTAGGCAGTACGACGCCGCAGTCCTGCGCGGCGCCTACCGGGAGTACCCGCGCTCACTGCGCAACGTCGACGCGGCACTGTACGCATTGCTCGGACTGACGCCTCGCAGCCCGCAGGCACAACTCGCGTCCGCAGCTCAGGAGTCGCGTGCCTGGTACGACCCGGCTGCGCGCAAGCTCCTGCTGCGGCGCACGCCGACAGCGCAGCGCGCGCGCATCGTCAATGAGCTGGTGCGCGCCCTCATCGACCAGAGCTTCAACCTGCGCCGGCTCACCGGCTTGCGCGCGCGCGATCGCGACCGTGCGCTCGCCGCGAAGGCCATCGTGGACGGAACCGCTGCACTCGCTTCGGGAGTTGGGCAGAGCCCTGTGCACGGCACGCCACTGGAGCGTTTCCTCCAGCTCGAATCCGGTCTCGACACAGGCAAGGCTCTCGCGAAAGAGTTGCGCTACCTCGGTGGGTCGCGGGCGGTTGCAAGTGCGCTGCGATCGTTTCCACAGACGACCGAGCAGCTTCTCCACATCGACAAGTTTCTCGAGCGCGAGCGCGCACTCGTCGTTCGGCTTCCGACTCGGATCGAAGACTGGAAGCTCAGTGCGTCCCAGACGTTCGGCGAGCTCGACGTTCGCAGTTTGCTGCTCGCATTCGGAATCCCGAATGCGGTCGCGACCGCCGCGGGTTGGGGCGGTGGCCGCATCGGGCTCTATGTCTCTCCCGCCGGAGAAACGACTGCGGCGCTCTCGCTCGAGTGGGACACGATCGAAGATGCCGCACAGTGGCGTGACGCGGTGCCGCCCTACGTCCAAGCCGCGTTTCCCGCCGCAACGGCACGCGATTGCCCGCCCCTCGACCACTGCTGGTCGACCTCCTCGACGGTCGCCTCCGAGGTGCTGGGAACGATGAGCATCTTCGCAAGTGGGCCGGGTGCCGAGAGCATCGCGACGGCCCTGTTCCTCGGGAAGTAACCCTCGACTCGAGCCTTAGGGTCACCGTTCGCCTCGAACTGGCCCAGAGTCACCGTGATCCGCACGACCCCGCTCGCTGACTGGGCCGACGAAGAAATGTGGAGATTTCAGTACCCCAGAGGGGGGATTTGCACAAAAATGACACTCATTAGAACCGCAAAAAGCTTCAGAACACCTGGCCCCAGAGCCGATTCCTCCAAACGGAGCCACGAGTCAGCAATGGCACGTGGATGGAGAACATGGCGAGCTTCCCGGACCTGCGGCCTCAACGGCGCTCGGCGAAAGCCGAGCGTGGAGCCGCGTCCAAGAACAGGACTCGCCTTCTCCTCGCAGTCTCCGCTGCGCTCCTGCTCACCGCCTCTCTCGCTGTAACCGAGCTCGCCACTCTCCGCGGCGCGAAGGCACACGACGCATCGGCATTCCTGACGAGGGAGCTGGGTCCGCCGCTGGACTCGGCACCCCTCGTCAGGACGCCGGCGCATTCGACTCCCCCGCTCGTCAAGCCGGCACTCGGCGGCAGGCTCGAGATTCGGAACGGTGGCCTCGAGGTCACATCCGGGCACTCGACCTTGTCGCTGCGCTACGGCACCGCCCGCGGCAACTGGCGCGGTCACCAGCACGGCGTGCAACGGAAGCTGCCGTTCGGCAGCGAGGCGATCGTCTTCGGCACGAACCGCGTCGAGCAATCGTTGCTGGTCGGATCGCGGCAAGGAACGCGCACGTGGCGCTGGCGCATCGACGCCGGCAACCTGGCCGCACGCGTCACCAACGACGGAACGGTCCGATTTCTCAAGGGCTCTGAGGATTCGGGGCTGCGAATCCTGCCGGTCGTCATCTTCGACCAGAACCATCACGATGTAACTCCGCGCGGGCTTCGTTGGTCACTCGCCGGCCAAGGCAACAAGCGCTGGCTGAAGCTTCGCCTCAACGACGCCGAACTGCCGCTGCCGTATGTGATCGATCCGATCGCACTTGTCGCGGCCTGCCCAGGCGGCGGCTGCGCGAACTCAACGACCACCAACGGGACGTCGGTGACCGTCACGCGTCCTACGTCCGTTGCAACCGGGAGCCTGATGCTCGCCCAGGTGACCCTGCGCAACAACGACGCGATCACTGCACCGGCCGGCTGGACCACGACCGGCAACCTACGCACGTCTGGCGCGACGCTCGAGCAAAGGATCTACTACCGCATCGCGACGGCGGCTGACATCGCCACGACTACGTACCAGTGGTCGTGGACGACAACGTCCGATGGCGCCGCGGCGATACTGGCCTACTCGGGGACAGATGGCACCAACCCGATCGACGTAGCTGCGACCGACAATGCCGGTAGCAGTCTGTCGGCATCGGCGTCGAGTCTGACGACGACGCAGGCGAACGACATGATCGACGCCTTCTACGGCGTCCAGGGCCAGTCTGGCCCGACCATCACCGCCACGCAGGACGCAGCCCAGTCGATGACGCAGGAGTACACGATTGCGTCCGGAAGCGCGCCGACGAGCAAAGCCCGTTCGACCGGCGCCGACGGCGCGCAGGCGGCCGTGGCCGCGACCGGGAACAAGACGGCGACGCTTTCGGCCTCGTCACCGTGGGTCGCTCATCTCGTCGCCCTCATGCCTCCGCTCGCGGCAGACGGAGCCGGAACCTTGACGACCCCCACAACGAACGTGTCAGCGAGCCAGACTGGCAACACCGTAGCCTTCACCTATACGGCCGCCGCCGGGGGCATGCAGAACGGCTCGCTCACACTCGTCGTCCCGGCCGGTTGGACTGCACCGAGCACCGTCAGCAACAACGCGGGTTACACGACGGCGAGCACCGGCACGGTCGCCGTCGCGAGCCAGACGATCACGGTCTCGAGCTTGACCCTCGCCGGTGGCGCGACGATGACGATTACGTATGGCGACAAGAGCGGGGGCGGAACCGGCGCCACTGCGACCGCGTCGACGGGCGCACAGACCTGGCAGGCCCAGCAGAAGGCCCGCGCGGCCGGCACGCTCACGAATCTCGGCTCCTCGCCCAGCATCACGGTCAACGCGGCGGACGGCTCAGGAACGCTGACGACCCCCACGACCAACGTCTCAGCGAGCCAGACCGGCAACACTCTCACCTTCACGTACACGGCCGCGACCGGCGGGATCAACAACGGCTCCGTCACGCTCGTCGTTCCGGCCGGGTGGAGCGCTCCGTCCACCACCGGTGCCAACGCCGGCTACAGCACGTCCAACGCAGGCACGCTGACGGTGTCGGGTCAGACGATCACGGTCTCGTCCCTCACCTTGGCAGCCGGGAACACGTTCACCATTACCTACGGCTCGACGGCAAGCGGAGGCGCAGGCGCCACGGCAACCTCGACCACCGGGGCCCAGACCTGGCAAGCGCAGGCGAAGTCGACGTCCGGCGGCTCACTAGCGAACCTCGCCTCCTCCCCGAGCGTCACGGTCAACGCGGCCGACGGGTCGGGGACGCTCACCACGGGCACTTCGGTGGTGAGCGCTGCTCAGACCGGTCGCACCATCACGTTCACGTATACGTCACCGACCGGTGGAATCAACAACGGGTCGGTCACGCTCGTCGTACCCGCCGGCTGGAGCGCACCGTCGACGACCAGCGCCAACGCAGGCTATTCGACGTCAAGCGCCGGAACACTCACAGTCTCGGGCCAGACCATCACCGTCTCGTCCGTCACGCTCGCGGGCGGGAACACATTCACGATCACCTATGGCTCGACGGCAAGCGGCGGGCCGGGCGCTACCGCGACCTCGAGTACCGGCGCACAAACCTGGCAGGCGCAGGCGAAGTCGACGGCGGGCGGCTCGCTCGCCAACCTCGGCTCCTCCCCGAGCATCACCGTCTACGCCGCCGACGGAGCCGGGACACTCACAGCGGGAAGCTCGGCCGTCAGCGCCTCACAGACCGGACGCACGATCACCTTCACCTACACCGCCCCCACCGGCGGAATCAACAACGGCACCGTCACCCTCGTCGGCCCCGCCGGCTGGAGCGCACCCTCTACAACCGGCGCGAACGCCGGCTACAGCACCTCGAGCACCGGAACCCTGACGACCTCGGGCCAGACGATCACCGTCGCGTCGCTGACGCTCGCAGCCGGGAACACGTTCACGATCACCTACGGCGACACGGGTAGCGGCGGGCCGGGCGCGACCGCAACGTCCAGCACCGGCGCGCAGACCTGGCAGGCGCAGGAGAAGTCCACGTCCGCCGGCTCGCTCGCCAACCTCGCCTCCTCGCCGAGCATCACCGTCTACGCCGCCGACGGAGCCGGCACACTCACAGCGGGAAGCTCGGCCGTCAGCGCCTCACAGACCGGACGCACGATCACCTTCACCTACACCGCCCCCACCGGCGGGATCAACAACGGCACCGTCACGCTCGTCGCGCCTGCCGGCTGGAGCGCACCCTCGACGACCGGCGCGAACGCTGGCTACAGCACCTCGAGCACCGGAACCTTGACGACCTCGGGCCAGACGATCACCGTCGCGTCGCTGACGCTCGCAGCCGGGAACACGTTCACGATCACCTACGGCGACACCGGGAGCGGCGGGCCGGGCGCGACCGCAACGTCCAGCACCGGCGCGCAGACCTGGCAAGCGCAGGAGAAGTCCACTTCCGCCGGCTCGCTTGCCAACCTCGGCTCCTCCCCGAGCATCACCGTGTACGCGGCAGACGGTTCGGGGACGCTGACTACACCGACCACCAACGTGGCTGCAAGCCAGACGGGACGCACCCTCACCTTCACCTATACGGCCGCAGCCGGCGGGATCAACAACGGATCGGTCACGCTCGTCGTACCGGCCGGCTGGAGTGCACCGTCCACGACGGGCGCCAACGCCGGGTACACGACCTCGAGCGCCGGCACGCTCACTGTTTCCAGCCAGACGATCACGGTCGCCTCGCTGACCCTTGCGGCCGGCAACACGTTCACGATCACGTACGGCAATACCGGGAGCGGCGGACCCGGCGCCACCGCGACGTCTTCCACCGGGGCGCAGACCTGGCAAGCGCAGGAGAAGTCCACGTCCGCCGGCTCGCTCGCGAACCTCGGAGCCTCGCCGAGCATCACCGTCAACGCCGCGGACGGCTCCGGCACCTTGACGACGCCCACGACCTCCGTGCCGTTCGCTTCGACCGGCAACAGCCTCACGTTCACCTACACAGCCGCGGCCGGTGGGACGTCGAACGGTTCCGTCACCCTCGTCGTGCCGGCAGGCTGGAACGCACCGTCGACGACGGGCTCGAACGGGGGCTACTCGACCTCGAGCGCCGGAACGTTGACCGTTTCCGGTCAGACGATCACCGTCTCCTCACTCACGCTCGCCGGTGGCAACACCTTCACGATCACCTACGGCTCGACGGCCGGCGGCGGCCCCGGTGCCACGGCGCCTTCGGCCGGCGGCGCACAGACCTGGCAGGCCCAGTCGAAGTCGACCTCGGGCAGCTCGCTCGCGAATCTCGGCACCTCGCCGAGCGTCACGGTGGTCGCATTCGACGGCTCGGGGACGCTCACGACGCCGACAGGTTCCGTCAACAGCGCGCAGACCGGACGCACGATCAGCTTCACGTACACGGCCGCAGCCGGAGGAACTTCGAGCGGCACCGTCACGCTCGTCGTTCCCACAGGCTGGAGCGCTCCGTCGACCACCGGCTCGAATGCTGGCTACACGACCTCGAGCGCCGGCACGCTGAGCGTCTCGGGCCAGACGATCACCATCTCTTCGTTGACGATCGGCGGCGGCTCGACATTCACGATCACGTACGGCGACACCGGCAGCGGCGGCCCCGGAGCGACCGCGCCCGTGCCGGCAGGCGCGCAGACCTGGCAGGCGCAACAGAAGTCGAGCTCCGGCGGCACGCTGACGAACCTCGGAGCGTCTCCCAGCATCACGGTCAACGACGTCACCGCGCCGTCGGCACCGGGACTCACCTTCGGCTCCTTCACGAACGCGAGCGCATCCGGCACGACGGTGTACATCCGCCAGGGCGTGGCCGGTGGGTTCACGGTCACGGGAACATCCAGCGACAACGAGTCTGGCATCGACCACCTGACGTTCGCGAACGGCCTCGGGGCAGGTTGGGCCGGCGGAGGCGCCGACTCGAGCTCTCCTTACACGGGCGCGTACACGTTCAACTCGTCGGCGACTGCGCCGGGTGGCAATCAGGACGTCACGGCAACAAACGGGTGGGCACTGACGTCGAGCGCGACATCCTTCACAGTCGTTGCGGACACGACTGCCCCGAGCGTGACGGCGCCCGGAGTAACCGCCGGCTATTACACGAGCCTGTCCGTTGCCGTGACGAAGAACGGCGGCAGCGACGGCGGCTCAGGAGTCGACAACACGACGAGCAGCCTCCAGCGCGACGAGGTTGCACTCACCAACGGGAGTTGCGGTACCTTCCCCGGCACCTGGTCGAGCGTCACGCTCGTCGGCGGGAACGATACGACCGTCGTCTCCGGGAACTGCTACCGCTATCGCGAGCTCCTCTCCGACAACGTCGGCAACCAGGGCGCGTCCGCCGCTTCCAATATTGCGAAGGTCGACACTTCCGCCCCGTCGACCCCGTCGCTCGCATTCGGCGGCCTGTCGGCAAACGGCTATTACGACGGTGCCGGCACTCTCTACTTCCGACCCTCCGCGGGCGGCACGTTCACCGTTACCGCAGCGTCGACGGACGGGCAGAGTGCGGTCGGCAGTTACACGTTCGGAACGCTGAACTCGAACGGCGGCTCGAACTTCGGCGGCTCGCAGACCGGCGACCACTTCGACTACACGTTCGGAGCAACGACCACGGCGCCTTCGACCACGCGGACGGTGAGCTCGACCAACGGCGCCGGCACGAGCTCCGCGAATGCGTCGTACGCGATCGCGGCGGACACGACGGCACCGTCGGTTACCGCACCCGACGTCACAGCCGGTTACTACACGAGCAACTCCGTCCCCGTGACGAAGAACGGCGGCAGCGACGGCGGCTCCGGTGCCGACAGCACCACCAGCATTCTCGAACAGGACGTCGCGAGCCTGACGAACGGGTCCTGCGGCAGCTTCTCCGGCAGCTGGACAACCGTGACGCTCGTCGGCGGCAACGACACGAGCGTGACGAGCGGTCACTGCTACGAGTACCGCGAGCTCCTCTCGGATCACGTCGGCAACCAGGGGACGTCGGGAACGAGCAACATCGCCAAGGTCGACTCACAGGTACCGGCGAACAGCATCACGCTGAGCAGCGTCTCTCCGGCCGGCTCGGCAGTGAAGAACGGCTCGACGATCTATTACCGCGGCTCGGCCGGCGGCTCTTTCAAGCTCACGAATGCGGTCTCGGATGCCGAATCCGGGCCGGCCTCCTCCACGACCGCAACCCTCGGCGGCACGACAACCGGCTGGTCGCATACGGCCTCCACGGTTTCGTCGCCGGGCGCCGGTCCGTACGAGTCGAACGGCTTCAGCTGGAATTCGGGAACTACGAGCGCGCCGACCGAGGTCGTGACCGGCGCCGACACGGCGGGCAACACGACCAACTCTGCGACGCTCACGTTCACGAACGACTCCGCAGCCCCTTCAGGCGGAGCGCTCACAGTCAACGGCGTGGCGGCAACGGGCGCGACGCCCGTGAGCTACCACGCGGGCGGCTCGTTCCCGATCGACGTGCGCACCGACTACTCGGAATCCGGCGGCGAGTCGGGGCTGTCGTCCTCCACCCTCGTCCGCACGAGCGCGACCTTCTCTTCAGCGGACACGTGCGGCTCCTTCGGATCACCGGTGACGCTCGGCGGAAATCCGAGCCAAAGCGGGCTCTCAACAGGCTGCTACAGGTACACGCTCACCGGCACGGACAACGTGGGCAACGCAGCATCGATCTCGACCGTCGTCAAGGTCGACACCGACAATCCGAATGTCTCGCTGACCGATCCGGGCACTCCGCTGGCCGGAACGATCGCGCTCGACGCCACGGCCTCGGATGCGTCGACGGGTATTCAACAGGTCGTCTTCGAGCGAGCGCCGGCCGGCGGCTCGACCTGGACGACGATCGGCACGGATACGACGGCGCCGTTCGCCGCGAGTTGGAACACGACGAGTGTCTCCGACGGCCTGTACGACGTCCGCGCCGTCGCGACCGACACTGCAGGCAATACCGACACGAGCACGATCACCAGCAGACGGGTGGACAACACTCCTCCGGACACGACAATCGACTCGAGCCCCTCGAGCCCGTCGAACGACAGCACTCCAACGCTGGCCTTCAGCTCGTCCGAATCGGGCTCGACGTTCCAGTGCCGGGTCGACGGCGGGAGTTGGTCGGTTTGCAGCAGTCCGTACACGATCTCGCCTGCCCTCGCCGAGGGCAGCCACACGTTCGACGTTCGCGCCAGCGATGCGGCCGGCAATACGGACGCGTCTCCGGCGAGCCAGACCTGGACGGTCGATCTGACCGCGCCGAACACCACCATCGACTCGAGCCCTGCGAGCCCTTCCGGCAACACGACCCCGGTTTTCACCTTCAGCTCCTCCGAGAGTGGCTCGACCTTCGAGTGCCGGATGGACGGGGGTAGCTGGACTGTCTGTTCGTCGCCCGACACGATCTCCCCCGCCCTGGGTGAGGGCAGTCACACCTTCGACGTTCGCGCGACCGACCAGGCAGGAAACACCGACGCCTCACCGGCGAGCCATAGCTGGATCATCGACACCGGCCCGCCGAACACGACAATCGACTCGAGTCCGGGCAGCCCGTCCAACGACACGACGCCCACCTTCACGTTCAGCTCGAGCGAGTCAGGCTCGACATTCGAGTGCCGGATCGACGGTGGCGGCTGGACCTCCTGCTCGAGTCCCGAGACGCTTTCGCCCGCCCTCGGGGAAGGGACTCACACCTTCGACGTCCGCGCAACCGACGTCGCGAACAACACCGACCCGACTCCGGCGAGTTACAGCTGGGCCGTCGACCTGACGCCTCCGAATACGACCATCGATTCGACGCCGGGAGATCCGTCGAACGACGTAACCCCGAGCTTCTCCTTCAGCTCCACCGAGCCCGCATCGACCTTCGAATGCCAGATCGACAGTGGCGGCTGGAGCGCGTGCACCAGCCCGCACACACTCTCAGCGCTCGGCGGCGGCAGCCACACCTTCCAAGTGCGCGCCACCGACCAGGCAGGCAACACCGATTCGACTCCCGCGAGCTCCACGTGGACCGTCGACCTGACCGCCCCGAACACCACCATCGACTCCTCCCCCACCGACCCATCGAACAACACCACACCCGACCTCTCCTTCAGCTCGAGCGAGTCCGGCTCCACCTTCGAGTGCCGCATCGACGGCGGCGGCTGGACGACCTGCTCGAGCCCGAACACGATCTCGCCCGCCCTGGGCGAGGGCAGCCACACCTTCGCCGTACGCGCAACGGACCAGGCCGGCAACACCGACTCGACCCCCGCCAGCTACACCTGGACCGTCGACCTGACCGCACCGAACACCACGATCACCTCCACACCCGCAGACCCCTCGAACGACACGACCCCCAGCTTCTCCTTCAACTCCAGCGAGCCCGGCTCCACCTTCGAATGCCAGATCGACGGCGGCGGCTGGACCACCTGCACCAGCCCGCACACACTCTCCGCCCTCGCCGCCGGCAGCCACACCTTCCAGGTGCGCGCCACCGACCAGGCAGACAACACCGATTCGACCCCGGCCAGCTCGACCTGGACGATCGACCTCACGCCACCCGACACGACGATCGACTCGAGCCCCGCAAGCCCGTCGGGGAACGCGACTCCGACGTTCACGTTCAGCTCGACAGAAGGCGGGTCGACCTTCGAATGCCGGATGGACGGCGGCAGCTGGTCGTCCTGCACGAGCCCGGACACGATCTCGCCCGCGCTTGCCGAGGGCAGCCACACCTTCGACGTGCGAGCCGTGGACGCCGCCGGCAACACCGACGCCACGCCGGCAAGTCACACCTGGATCATCGACGTGGGCGCCCCGACCATCACGATCACCGATCCGACCGGCTATCTCAACGGGTCGGATCCGAACAACTATGTCGTGACCGCCACGACGCCTGACTCAGACGTCTCGCATGTGGACTTCTTCGAGTGCTCCAACGCGAGCACGAGTTGCGCTACCGGCTCGTGGATCCAGTTCGGCAGCGACAGCAGCTCACCGTACTCGGCAACTTGGTCGACGCCCGCGTTCGACGGCGCCAGGGCCATCCGCGCTCTGGCCGTCGACGCCGCGAACAACACGGGCCAGGACGTTCGGACGATCACAATCGACCGGACCGCGCCGAGCGGCGTCACGGTCGACTATCCGGACGGATACGTCACCGGCTCGTACGCGATCACCACGAACAACGGCCCCGACCCCGACGTCAAGCCGTCGACCGGCTTGCTCGAACGGAAAGTGGGCGATCTCGCGAACAACGCCTGCTCGTCCTACGGAGCCTGGGCCGCGGTGGCCAGCCCCGACACGCTGGCGTCCGGCAAGTGTGCGCAGTACCGCTACAGCGTCGCCGACAACGCCGGCAACGTCGCCCTCGCAACCTCGCCCAACGAGTCGAAGTCCGACACAGCGGCACCCACCTCGACGCTCACCGATCCGGGCGCCAACCTGCGCCAGACCATCACGCTGAGCGCAAGTGCGGGCGACACGGACGGCTCCGGCATCAACGCGGTCGCGTTCCAGAGCCGACCCGCCGGAGGCGGTTCCTGGACGACGATCGGGACGGACGGCACGTCGCCCTACTCCCTCTCCTTCGACACAACGACCGTCACTGACGGCCTGTACGACTTCCGCTCGGTCGCAACCGACACTGCCGGGAACGCCGAGGCAAGTCCAACGGTCATCGCCAACCGTCGGATCGACAACACCGCGCCGAGCGCCACGATGCTGAGCCCCGGCAATCCTGTCGGCGGTCCAGTCACGCTGACCTCGAGCACCAGTGACGCGGGCGGTTCCGGCATCGTGACGGTCGGCTACGAGCTCGCGCCGCACAGCGGCAGCTTCAACACCCAATCGTCTTCCTGGGACACGACACTCGTCTCCGACGGCCTCTACGACCTGCGGGTCATCGCGACCGATGTCGCCGGCAACACGAGGACATCCACCCTCGTTACGACCCGCGTCGACAACACGCCGCCTGCGCTCACCTTCTCCACGCCGGCCGGCGGCACCGTCGTCAGCGGAACGGTGAATCTCGTCGCGGGTGCAACCGACGCCTCGCCTGCGAGCCCGCCTGTCACCTTCGCGTACAAGCTGCACAGCGATCCCCCGAGCGCCTACGCGGCGACCGGCGCGTCGTGGAACACCGCGACGCTGCCGGGCGGCGACGGGCTCTACGACCTCCGGGCGCGCGCGACCGACGATGCGGGCAACACCACGAGTGTCGAGAACACCAGCATTCGCGTCGACAACGCACCGCCGACAGTTTCGATCACCGCACCCGCTGCGGCGATCAACGGCTCGCTCCCGAGCCCGACGACCTTTGCGGCCGATGCGAGCGACCCGGGCGGGAGCGGCGTGGCCCAGGTTCAGTTCTTCGAATGCTCCGACCAGAGCACCAATTGTGCGACCGGGATCTGGAACCCACTCGGCACCGTGCCGGCGCCCGGCCCGTACAGCGTCTCCTGGTCGATCCCGGCTGCCGACGGCAACCACGCACTTGCCGCAGTCGCAACCGACAATGCCGGTCACCCGGCCACTGCGATCCGGAACGTCAATGTCGACCGGACAGCACCGAGCACCACGATCCTGACGAAGCCGTCCGATCCTTCGAACGTCGCGGCACCGTCCTTCACGTTCGGCTCGAGCGAGCCAGGCTCGACGTTCGAGTGCAGCATCGACGGCGGGCCGTTCGCCGCCTGCGCCAGCCCCCACAGCGTCGCGGGCCTCACCGACAACGTCCACACCTTCGACGTGCGCGCGACCGACCCGGCAGGAAACACCGACTCGAGCCCGGCGAGCTGGACGTGGCACCGCGACACGAACAATCCGACCGGAACCCTCAACAGCCCCGGTGCCAACCTCCGGCAAACGGTCACGCTCACCTCGGCGGAGACGGATCCAGCCGCGAACGGCTACGCCTCCGGCCTCCAGTCGGTCACGTACGAGTACTCGGCGGACGGGACTACGTGGGCTCCGATCGGCACCCTCAACTCGGCGCCGTTCGACACGATCCTCTGGAACACCACCGGAGTGGCCGACGGCGTTTATCAGCTCCGCATCGTCGTGAGCGATGTGGCTGGGAACACGTCAACGTCCGCCACGGTGCCGAACGTCCGAATCGACAACACGCCGCCGACCACGAGCCAGAACGATCCTGGCGCGTACCTACGCGCGACGAAGACCTTGACCGGCTCCGCGGCGGACTCCGGCTCGGGCATCGACCATGTCGACTTCCAGCAGGCGCCCACCGGCAGCGGATCGTGGACGACGATCGCGACTGACTCCACCCCAGGGGACGGCTTCCAGGCCGCTTTCGACACGACCAGCGTCTCCGACGGCCACTACGACTTCCGGACGGTCGCGTACGACGTCGCCGGAAACCAGGCAGCCGCAACGCCGGTCACCAACCGTCTCGTCGACAACACCGTGCCGAGCGCCACCATCAACAGCTCCGGCACGTATCTGCGCGGCGCGGTCAACCTCACCTCTTCGACGAGCGACCCGGGCGGATCGAACGCCTCGGGCGTCGTGACGGTCGCCTACGAGTATTCGACGAACGGCGGCGGCACCTGGCAGTCGACCGGCGCCAACTTCAACTCGGCGGCCGTCCCCGACGGGAACGTCAGTCTGCACGTCGTCGCCACGGATGCGGCCGGCAACACCACGACCTCGGCGCCTGTCACGAGCCTCGCGGACAACACGAAGCCTGCGACGACGGATAACGCGCCGAGCGGCTGGCAGTCCAGCCCGGTCACCGTCACGCTCACTGCCAACGACGGCGGCTCCGGGGTCAACGTCACCGAGTACAGCGTCGACGGCAATCCGACGTACACAACCGGGACGAGCGTTTCGATTCCGGCTCCGGCCGACGGCTCGAACGACGGTGCGCACACGATCGCGTACTTCTCGGTGGACAACGCAGGCAACATCGAATCGATCAAGAGCACCACGGTGCTGATCGACGCGACGCCGCCGTCGTGCCCGTCCTGCTCGGCCGCCGACTATCTGCGCGGAACGGTCACGCTCAGCGCGGATCCGAGCGGCGGCGGCTCCGGCATCAAGTCCGTGGCGTTCGAATACACGGACGCCGGTGGCTCGACCTGGACCCCGATCGGCACCGACACCACCGGCCCCGGCCCGT